>WNFU01003946.1_pt1 | contig 22169 bp, 24 predicted proteins | sample 5400121 | NCBI WGS metagenome assembly WNFU01 (sample SAMN13153360, study PRJNA577476) | soil metagenome | isolation source: 100 cm soil or saprolite under grassland replicate 1 | place: USA:California | collected 2016-06-15
GCCTGCCTTCGACCGTCAGCTCATAGGTGCGTTTGGCGGGTCCCGGCTCGCCTGCCTCCCAGCGTGAAGTGACCAGGCCGTCCTCCTCGAGGCCCCGCAGCACCCGGTAGAGGTTGCCCATGTCGACGCGCGCCTCGCCCGTCACGCTGGGCAGCGCTTCCAGCAGCTCGTAGCCGTGCGTAGGTCTCTCGCGCAGCAGCAGGAGCAGCGCGGGCTCGCTGAAGCGCTCGACCCGGGCGCGGACGCCCCAGTGCCCGGGCCGAACCATGCTCCGGCAACGGGCTCCGCGGCCCCCGCGCGGTCTCACGGTCTACCTACATGTAAAAGACACATGTAACAGCGACACTAGCAGTTGCAACCGTCGAGCCCTGGGCTAGGGTCCACGTCGTGCGCCAGTTGGCCCGACATCCCGCCAAGCGGGTCTGTGCCGTCTGCGAGCGGTCCCTGCTCACGGGCGAGCGGGCGATCCGCTTTTCACCGGACGGCGAGGAATTTGTCGACGTCTGCCCGCTCTGCCAGGAGTTGGCGATCGACTACGGCTGGGTCAAGGAAGGCAGCCCGACCTCACCGACCGTCCCGAACCAGCGGCGCCGTCGCCGCCACGGCATCGCCTCGCTGTTCGACCCGCGGCGCCAACCACCGGACGATCCGGTCGTGTCCGAGCCGATCCTGCGTCGGCTGTCCGCCCCCGAGCAGCAGATGGTCGAGGCTGCCGACATCTTCAATTCAAGCGACTACCGCCGGACGGTCGGCGGCATCGCGAAAAGCCTCGGCAAGCCGCGCGCGAGCATCGTGCCGCTCTCCGGGGTCAGCGGTGAGCTGATCGTGACGGTCGCCTGGGACATCTCCTGGTACCAGTACCGCGTCAGTCCAGAGTCGGCTCAACCGGTCCGCCTGGCCGAGCGCGGACACGAGATGGCGGAGCTCGATGCGGGGTACCAGCGCTGGAACGCGAGCATCGAACAGGACGGTCGGCTGGTTCCCAAGATCTCTCCCCTCTAGTCGGAACACAGGGCAGGCGCAGGTACTCCACGGCGCTAGTCAGAACGGAAGCACGGGCGAAGCCCGCGCTTCCTCCAGGCGGCGCCGGCAAGCGGCGCCTTAGCCCTCTAGCGCCGACCAGCATCGCTCTTACAATCAGAGCGTGATCTATTGCGTGATCCCGCCGGAGCTCGAGGATGAGCTGTTCGACAAGATGGTCGAGTACTACAAGGACAACCCGAACGTCACGGTGATCATCGACCGGCGCACGGGCCCGGACCGCCGAGCCGGCAAAAAGGTCACCGACGCCGAAAAAGAGCAGCGCCAGACCCGGGACCGGCGCCGGGCTCGGATCCCCGGCACCTTCCCCGAGACGGACGCTCCCTCTGAGTAGACTCGCCTCGTGGCACTGACGGGGACGAAGACCTACCAGAACTACATCGGTGGCGAGTGGGTCGACTCGACCTCCGGCGAGACCTTCGAGAGCGTCAACCCGGCGACGGGTGACACGATCGGCACGTTCCCGCGCTCTTCGGCCGAGGACGTCGACCGCGCCGTCGCGGCGGCCAAGGCGGCGTTCGAGGACTGGCGGCTCGTGCCGGCGCCGAAGCGCGGCGAGATTCTCTACCGCTTCGCGAGTCTCCTGATGGAGGAGAAGGACGAGTTCACCGACCTGATGTCCCACGAGATGGGCAAGGTGAAGGCGGAGGCCGGGGGAGACGTCCAGGAGGCGATCGACATGAGCCTCTACATGGCGGGCGAGGGGCGCCGCCTACATGGGCAGACGACGCCGTCGGAGCTCCGGGACAAGTTCAACATGAGCGTGCGGATGCCGATCGGCGTTGTCGGCGTGATCACTCCCTGGAACTTTCCGATCGCCATCCCGTCCTGGAAGATCGCGCCCGCGCTGGTCTGTGGGAACACTGTCGTGTTCAAGCCGGCCACTGACACGCCGCTGCTCGGCCAGCGTTTCGTGGAGTTGCTGATCGAGGCCGGATTGCCCGAGGGCGTGATCAACATCGTTCACGGAGGCGGTGGTGCCGTCGGCGATCGGCTCGTGCGCCATCCGGACGTGCCCGTGATCACGTTGACCGGTTCGCGAGAGACCGGTGTCGAGGTGATGCGCAACGCCGCGGAAAATCTGAAGCGCGTTCACCTCGAGCTCGGCGGCAAGAACGCGATCATCGTCCTCGACGACGCCGATCCGGAACTCGCGGCCGAGGGAATCGTCTGGTCTGCATTCGGCACCTCGGGCCAGCGCTGCACGGCCGCATCGCGCGTGATCGTCCAGGACGGGGTCTACGAGCAGCTACAGTCACGGCTCGTGGCCGCCGCTGAAAAGCTGCGGCTCGGCGCAGGCTGGGACGACGACACCGACGTCGGTCCGGTCATCAACAGGAAAGCGCTCGAGAAGATCCACTCGTACACGGAGATCGGCAAGCAGGAGGGCGCGAAGCTCCTCACCGGCGGAGAGGTCGCGACCGGCAACGGCTTCGAGAAGGGGAACTTCTACCGCCCGACCATCTTCGGCGATGTCGAGCCGCAGATGCGGATCGCCCAGGAGGAGATCTTCGGTCCAACAACGGCGCTGATCCGAGTAAAGGACTTCGACGAGGCAATTCGAGTGTCGAACGACAGCAAGTTCGGGCTCTCGTCTGCCATCTTCACGCGCGACGTCAACAAAGCCTTCCGCGCGATGCGCGACCTCCAGGCCGGAATCACGTACATCAACGCGGGCACGATCGGAGCAGAGGTGCATCTGCCGTTCGGTGGCACAAAGGACACGGGCAACGGCCATCGCGAGGCGGGCCAGGCCGCCCTCGACGTCTTCACGGAATGGAAGTCGATCTATGTCGACTACAGCGGCAAGCTGCAGAAGGCCCAGATCGACACCGAGACCTGAACCGCAAGCTCGTAGTCTTCGTTCCGCGCGAGGCTCTCGATGCGGTGCGCACGGCCCTTTTCGAGGCGGGCGCCGGACGCATCGGCGACTACGAGCACTGCTCCTGGTACACGCAGGGAACGGGGACCTTCGTCGGCGGCGAGGGGACGAGGCCTGCGCGCGGCGAGCCCGGGCGCGAGCAACGGGTCGCGGAGTTGCGACTCGAGACAGTCTTTCCGGAGGAACGGCAGGAGGAAGTGATCGCAGCACTGCGCCTGGCGCATCCGTACGAGGAGCCGGCGTTCGACGTGTACGCACTGCTGTGAAGGCGAAGCTGTTCACGGACGGCGGCTCCCGTGGAAATCCCGGCCCTGCCGCATACGGCTATGTCATCGAAGCGGAGGACGGACACGTGCTGGCGGGAAGAGGCAAACGACCTCGAGGGCCGCTTCAGCAGAGTCCGCTACACGGCCGTCCGCCGCGCTCACAACGAGCTGGCAGACCGCCTCGTGAACGAGGCGCTAGACGCCGAAAGCTGAGGCTATACTGGCCGTCGTTCGTCATTCGCGGATGTAGCTCAGTTGGCTAGAGCGTCTGCTTGCCATGCAGAAGGTCGTGGGTTCGAGTCCCATCATCCGCTCTTCTAAGTCCCCGCTCCGGCGGGGTTTCTGTTTCGAGACCTGATGACCCGGTAGCGGCAATCGGCCTCCCAGTGCCGTTTGGTGCTGAAACTCCAGGCTCGAAGATGTATGTCTTCGGAGGTCAGTGACGCCGCGACTTACCACGGTCATCCCGCATTGGCCTCTCGATGAGGAGGTCGATGACGCTTTACGGGCCTGCCTCGCCTCGCTCCCGCACGACTGCGAGAAGATTGTGGTTGTCAATCAGGGGACGGGGTTCGCCGTCAACGTCAACATTGGACTGAAGCTGGCGACCGGCGACTACGTGGCCGTGGTGACCAACGACAGCCGCGTTGTCGAAGGGGACGTCTACGACCTCTGTGTCCCCGGCACGGTGACTAGTCCTCTGGTTCTCGAGAAGCCGGGCGTGGAACGTGGAGGATTCCACGGTGCGTTCTGGGTCGCACCGCGCGAGGTCTTGGATCAAGTAGGGCTTCTCGACGAGAGGTTCGACGGCGCATTCTTCGAGGACGACGACTACCTTGCGCGGCTGAAACAGGCAGATATTCCGACGAGACAGGTCCCGTCCGTCCAAGTTTGGAGCCGGCGGATCGGTTTGACGATGTCGAAACTGCCTGACAACGGTCTCGGGTGGTTAGCGGCGAACCAACATCGGTTCGAGGAAAAGTGGGGGTGGATTCCCCCGGTGACCGATCCCGGCCGGCTCCTCGAAGGGGAGTAGCGAACGGCGCTAGGGGAGTCGGCCGGTCTGCGCCGGGTCGCGCTCCGGTGCGATGAGGTAGAAGCCGCCGTCGGCGGCCTTCTTCGTGTCGTAGATGATCGGCGCGCCGTGCTTCGCCTTGTTGTACGACGTTACAAAGAGTTGCTGCGGATCGAAGTAGTGCTGCGACGCCTGCCTTAGATTGTGCTCAAGTCGACCGGTCCGCACGCGTTCAGCCTCCGCACGGCCGCAATGGTCTTCAGCAACGGTAGCGGTGCTCGTGCTCGCAGTGCTCGCGAGCCTTTCTCGGCCGGAGTAGCCCGCCGCGAGAAGAGAGCAGACACAAGGTCGCTGGCTTATGCAGACGTGGTTACTCGGAGAAAGGGAGCTGTGTCGCGCCCGTGGCTACCTCCCACAGGTAGCCATCGGTGTCGGCGAAGTAGCCGCCGTAGCCTCCCCACGAGGTGCGCTCCGCGGGCTTGACGACCTTTCCGCCGGCGCGGTCTGCCTCGCCGAGAACCTCATCGACACGCTGCTCTGATCGGACGTTGTACGCCAGCGTGACTCCGCGGAAGCCGCTTCCGTCGGCAGGCATGTGGGCGTCCTCCGCGAGCTCGTCCCAAGGGTAGAGCGCAAGAGCCGACGAGCCGTCGCCGAGGAGGAAACAAACCCAGTTGTGATCCTCCTGCTGAATCGGCCACTCGAGGCCCTCGCTGTAGAACCTTCTCGCCCGCTGCAAGTCTCTGACGCCGAGCGTGATCACTGCTACGTGCGGCTTCATCACCGGCCTTTTATAGCGAAGGCTGGTAGCCACCAGCAAAGGCGAACACGCCGCTCACGTTCTCTTAACTGCCCGCTGGGAACATCCTTTCCGTCGGCTCGCAAAAGGAGTGTCTCTGATGAAGCGTGCGGGAGTTGTCGCAGGAGTCTTGCTTACCGCCGTCCTTGGTTTCGCTGCCGTGTCTGGTGCGAGGGCTCAGACGCAAGCCGTGGATCGCGTGTGTTCCAACATTAGGGCTGAGTACAAGTCTTTCGGGGCCTACCCTCCTGGCCCTAAGTGGGTGTGGAGCATCCCGTCTGGGTGTGTCTTTCTCCGCGACCGCCCGCAGACGGCGGATTGTCAAGGTCGCGCGGATGACGGCTGCACACTCCCTCCCGACGTGCACATCCGCTATCGCCTACGCACCTACGTCTTCCACCTGACGCTCAAGGGGCTTCCGGCAAAGGGCAAGGGAATCTGGACTGCTGGCGGGACGCGAATCTTCGTCGTCGCCCATGACGGCCGACCACCGAAGGCTAGGCAACGGCTGTTCATCGAATTCACCGCGCGTGAGTTCGATGGTTTCTTGCAGAGCGGACCGAGCAAAGGCCTGCCTGACCTCGGGCCTGGGCTCCGCTGGGAGATCGCCTACAACATCGACAAGAAAAATGGGCTTTGCTGTCCGCGCGTCGATCCAAGTACGCCAAACGTTTCACCCTTCGACGTGGCGCCTCAGCGATTCTCAACGGCGTCGGCTTAGCGAATCCGCGAGGCGCGCGGGGATGTTCCGCGTTCCGCCACCAGGCGCCGAGCGCAACGAGAAAGGCGAGCACCTGGCCGGATGGACTACAACGCCGCCGACCGTCTTGTGGGACCCGACGTAACAGCGTTCGAGTCTCATCATTTGACTCGTTTGTGTCAGTTGACTGAAGACGTTTCGCGACTGCGGCTAGGTTAGGGTTGCGCCGTGCGGGTCTACTTTGCTGGGCCGCTCTTCACCCCGTACGAGCGGTCCTTCATCGACGAGTGCGCCGGGCGGCTGCGTGCCGACGGCATCGACGTGTTCGTCCCGCACGAGAATGCGCTCGCCGCGGGCGATACGTCGGCAGCGACCATCTTCGCGAAGGATTGGAAGGGCCTATCCGACGCGGACGCCGTGGTCGCCGTGCTCGATGGGCCGATGGTCGACGACGGGACGGCCTGCGAGATCGGCATCTTCTACGCGCTGATGCAGACCGACTCGAGCAAGAAGGGCATCGTCGGCCTGCTCACGGATCTCCGCAGCACGCTCGGCCACGAAGGCCACGGTCTGAATCTGTTCGTGCTCGGCTGCATCGAGGCGAAGGGGAAGGTGTGTAACTCGATGGACGAGGTCGCCGCCGCGCTCACCGACTGGCGCTAGCTATTGCCGCGTCGATCCTTGCCGGAACGCCGCTCCTGATCTGACCGACGAGTCTCGTCGGCGCGACGGTCGCCCTCCGGTGGCGGACCGGCGTCACGCTCGCGACGGTCTTTTCCGGCACGGCGGTCGCTGCCGGAACGCCGGTCCTCGCCTGAACGCTTTTCTTCCGCCATGTGCCTCATTGAAGGACGCTATTCCAAGGTAGTCAAGCTTCGTCCTCGTCTTCACCCAGCGCATCGGCGAGCAGAGCGCAAGCGTAGGCCCGCCACGCTGTTTCGGGATCGCGTAACCGCTCGAGCGCATCCGCATCTGCATCTAGGTGCTCGATTGCAGCCGCGAGCGACGCGCGGCGCTCCTCCGAGTCGAGGTCCCTGGCTAGCTCGCTCACGGCCGGATCGTCGAGTGCCGGGTCGCGGTTGAGTGCTCCCCCAGCGGCGAAGACGAACAGTGCGCGCCGCAGCGCGGCGTTCCTTTCGTCGTCCTCGAGCGGGACGTCCTGTCCGGCGACGTAGGCGAGAACGATGAGGTCGACGTCGCTAGCCGTCAGGCTGCGTACTCGTCCGCGATCGAGAGCGCTTCATCGAGGATCCCGATGCCCTCGTCGATCTCGTCGGGCGTGATCGTGAGCGGCGGGGCGACGATGATCACGTTCCAGTGCGTCATCAGGTAGAGGCCGGCCTCGAGCGCAGCTTTCGCGACGCGTGCGACCGGCACGAACGCCTCGCCCGTTGCGTTGAACGGCACCAGCGGTTCGCGCGTCTCGCGATTCTTGACGAGCTCGATCCCCCAGAAACAGCCGAGCCCGCGGACGTCTCCGATCGAGGGGTGCTTGCTCTCCAGCTCGCGCAGCTTCTCGGCGAAGACCTCGCCCATCTCGGCCGAGTTCTCGACGATGCTCTCCTCCTTGAAAGCCTCGATCGACGCAACGGCCGAGGCGCACGCCAGCGGATGGCCCGAGTAGGTGAGCCCGCCGGCGAAGTACTTGTCGCGCACCCAGTCGGCGATCGGCTTGCGGACGATCATCGCGCCGAGCGGGACGTAGCCGGAGTTGATGCCTTTTGCCACCGTGAGGATGTCCGGCACGACGTCCCAGTTCTCGACCCCGAACCATTTGCCGGTGCGACCGAAGCCGGCCATGACCTCGTCGGCGATCAGCAGGATGCCGTGTCGGTCGCAGACCTCCCGGATCGCCTGCAGGTAGCCGTCGGGTGGGACGATGATGCCGTTCGTCCCGACTACCGGTTCGAGGATCACCGCTGCAACAGTGTGCGCCCCCTCGTATTGAAGAATCTCCTCGAGGTGGGGCGCGCCCGTGCAGACCGGGCAAGGGTCGGGATGCCCAGCGGGGCAGCGGTATGTGTACGGGTCGAACATCCGCACGACGCCCGGGATGCCCGGTTCGGCCGCCCAGCGGCGCGGGTCGCCGGTGAGCGTGATCGCGCCGGCCGTCGCGCCATGGTAGGAGCGGTAGCGCGCGATGATCTTGTGTCGCCCCGTGTACCAGCGCGCGAGCTTGACCGCGTTCTCGTTCGCCTCGGCGCCGCCGTTCGTGAAGAACGACATCTGGAGGTCGCCGGGCGTCACTTCGGCGAGCAGGCGTGCGAGCGTGGAGCGCGCCTCGGTTGCCATCGGCGGGCCGATCGTGCAGAGCTTCTCGGCCTGCTCCTTGATCGCCGCCACGATCTTCGGATGTTGGTGGCCGATGGAGACGTTCACGAGTTGCGACGCGAAGTCGAGATAGCGCTTGCCGTCGTAGTCCCAGAAGTAGCGTCCCTCGCCGCCGGCCACCGCGATCGGGTCGACGGCGTCCTGCACCGACCAGGAGTGGAGGACGTATTGCTTGGCGTCGGCTACAACCTGCCGGCCGAGCTCGGTGTTCGACTCGAGGGTCGCCACGTTCGGAGCTTAGCCTCCGCCGAAGCTGGATGGAATGTTGGCGGGCGGCGTCCCGATCACGATTGCGATCTCCCGCTTGTCCTCGAGCTGGATCTGGCGAGGATTGCCGGTATAGCGGTCGCCGTCGACGTAGATCGAGATCGGCGCGGCGGGCTTGCAATAGCCGCCGAGGCATTGGGAGTCGAGGCGGACGTCCCACTCAGTGAAGAACTCGCCGAGCGTGTTGAACTGATCCTGCTTCGCTTCGGTGTGGAGCACGCCGTCCGTGAAGTGCGTGTGCAAAGGAGAGATGCAGGGCTCCGCGCACGGAGGGTCGATGCCGCCGTACCCCGTCGAGCCGTCGTTGGCTTTGAAGCGCTTGACCGCTGGATCGTCGATCTCGATCCCGATTCCCGCTGGAACTGTCACCGGCTCGCCGTTGACGAATACGTCGAGGTGCGCGTGGACGTGCAGGAAGACAAACTCATGGGTCTCGGGTGTCAGCGCCGCCTTGTGCGTGAGCTTCATCGCATCGGCCGGTGCAGGCCAGGGCGCGGCTCCCTGCGCCGGCTCCGGAGCGGGGCCGGGCGGGGTAGCGGGAGCCGATTTCTTCCCGCCGCCACCGCAGCCAGAAAGGACCAGAACGAGCAGCCATGCGGCGCAGCGCTTCATCGGGGGCACCCTATCCGCGGTACGCTGAGTGGGTCACGCGAGGAGGATGAGATGACCGAACTAGCGACACCACCCGTCGAACGAGAGCAGGACGTCAAGCGGATCAGCCATTGGATCGCCGGCCGCCTGGTCGAAGGGCGATCAGGGCGCAGCGGCCCTGTCTACAACCCGGCGCTGGGTCAGCAGACGGGTGCCGTGGACTTCGCGACACCCGAAGAGGTGGACCGTGCGGTCCAGGCCGCAAGGGAAGCCTTCGAGTCCTGGCGGGCCATGTCGCTCTCGAAGCGCACGGCGATCTTCTTCCAGATTCGCGAGCTCGCTCACGAGCACCACGAGGAGATCGCGCGAATCCTGACGGCCGAGCACGGCAAGGTGCTCTCGGACGCGATGGGGGAGGTAGCGCGCGGACTCGAGGTGATCGAGTACTGCTGCGGCATTCCCGAGCTGCTCAAAGGCGGTTTCTCGGAGCAGGCGTCCACCGGCATCGACGTCTATTCGATCCGCCAGCCGCTCGGCGTGGTCGCTGGCATCACCCCGTTCAATTTCCCGGCGATGGTCCCGATGTGGATGTGGGCGCCCGCGCTGGCCTGCGGCAACACGTTCGTGCTCAAGCCGTCGGAGAAAGACCCTTCGGCGTCTCTCTACATCGCCGAGCTGCTGAAGGAGGCCGGCGTCCCCGACGGCGTCTTCAACGTCGTGCACGGAGACAAGGTTGCGGTGGACGCTGTGCTCGAGCATCCGGGCATTCAGGCGGTGTCGTTCGTCGGTTCCACGCCGATCGCGCGTTACGTCTACGAGACGGGAACCAAGCACGGGAAGCGGGTCCAGGCGCTCGGCGGGGCGAAGAACCACATGATCGTCCTTCCGGACGCCGACATCGACATGGCGGCCGATGCCGCCGTGAGCGCGGCCTACGGCTCGGCGGGCGAGCGCTGTATGGCGATCTCGCAGGTCGTTGCGGTCGGCGATGCGGCAGACCGCCTCGTCAACGCGATCCACGAACGTCTCCCGAAGATCAAGGTCGGCAACGGTCTCGAGCCGGATGTCGAGATGGGCCCGCTCGTGACGCGCGAACATCGCGACAAGGTCGCGTCCTACATCGACGGCGCGCGAGAGCAGGGCGCAGAGGTGGTCGCCGACGGTCGTGAGAGCGCTCCGGAGGGCGACGGCTTCTTCCTCGGCGTGTCGCTGCTCGACAACGTGACGCCCGAGATGGACGCCTACAAGGACGAGATCTTCGGGCCCGTGCTCGGTGTCACGCGCGTGGGGACCTACAACGAGGCCGTGCGGCTCGTGAACGAGAACCCCTACGGGAACGGGACGGCGATCTTCACCCGCGACGGCGGCGTGGCGCGCCAGTTCCAGTTCGACGTGCAGGCGGGGATGGTCGGCATCAACGTGCCGATTCCCGTTCCCGTCGCGTACTACTCGTTCGGCGGGTGGAAGAACTCACTCTTCGGCGACACGCACGTCTACGGGCCGGAGGGGATCAACTTCTACACGCGCGGCAAGGTCGTCACGTCTCGCTGGCCGGATCCGGCGACGTCGAAGGTCGACCTCGGCTTCCCCCGAACCCGCTAGCACCACGACCTGTCCCTTCTCGGGTTTGGACAGCGGCATGCCGCTCTCGAAGCTATGCCACGCTCCGCACGGAGAAGTGTCCGCGCGAGCCGGCTGTGGAAGAAGAGTCACACAGTCGTCACACCCATCTCGTCCGCCCGAGCCACGCCCAGGCCCTGATCCGACTGGCCACGTCCAGGGACAGTCCCCCGGCATGTGTAGTTGCGACGAGGCCGCAACAGTCACGTCGGCGCGTTAGCGTACGCCGCCGGTGACGGGGCCGCCCTACAAGCCGCTGGATGCGCAGTTGATTCCTCGCTTCGCCGGGATCCGGACGTACATGCGCGCGCCACATGTGACTGAGCTCGCCGGGGTCGACGCTGCCGTCTACGGGATTCCCTTCGATACCGCGACGAGCTATCGCACCGGTGCGCGATTCGGTCCGGAGGCGATTCGTTCCGCCTCTGCGCTCATCCGTCCATATCATCCGTTGCACGACATCAATGTCGTCGACGCGCTTTCGATCGTCGACTACGGCGACCTTCCCGTTTCGCCCGGTGACACCGAGCGGACGTACGCTCAGGTGGAGGAAGCGCTCGCGCCTTTGGTCGCCGCCGATGTCTTTCCCGTCGCGCTCGGCGGCGACCATTCGATCACACTCGCGGAGCTGCGCGTGCTGGCGCGGCGTCACGGGCCGCTCGCGCTCGTGCAGCTCGACGCGCACGCTGACACCTGGGAGGCGTACTTCGGCCAGAAGTACTTCCACGGGACGACCTTCAAGCGAGCCGTGGAGGAGGGGCTGCTCGATGCGGCGGCGTCAGTTCAGGCCGGCATGCGCGGATCCGTTTACGCCGCCTCCGATCTGGGAACCGCGCGCGAGCTCGGCTTCACGGTGATCGAGAGCGAGGAACTGCGAGGGCTCGGTCCCGATCGCTACGGACAGCTCGTCCGGGAGAAAGTGGGGGAGCGCCCCGTCTTCTTGTCGTTCGACATTGACTTCCTCGACCCGGCGTTTGCGCCCGGTACCGGCACGCCCGAGATCGCCGGCTTCTCGACCGCAGAGGCAGTTGCATTCCTGCGCGCCCTTCGCGGGCTCAGGCTTGCGGGCTGCGACGTCGTAGAGGTCTCGCCGGCCTATGACGGTCCCGGCCAGCAAACCCCGTTGGCGGCGGCGAACGTCGTCTGGGAGCTGCTCGCGCTCCGCGCGGTCACCTCCTAGGTCGAACTACCCGTTTGGATAGCCGACGTGCCCCAGCCGCAGAACTACAGTCTGCCCGTGCGCCCGGGGAACTCAACGGCGGCTGAGACGGCGAGCGGCACCCCGATCGCCGAGCCTTGCTCAGCGGCCCGGCGCATCCTGGCCGACTCGCCGATCATGCTAACGCTGGTCGCGAAGAGTGCTGAGGCGTTGACGCTCATCGCGCTTGCCACAGTCGTTCCTCGTGCGCTCGGTCCCGCCGACTACGGCCTGTTCGCGTTCGTGCTGGCTGTTGTCGGCATGGTTTCCATGTCTCTCTCGCTCGGCGGCCCTCTGCTGCTCTCGAGGTTCGTTCCTGCCGCGCCTGTGGCCGAAAGAAACGCATTGGCGTTGGCCCTGACGCTGCGAATCGCACGGTTCCGGGCTCTGATGGTGCTGGTCGCAATCGCGTTGGCGGTTGCGCTCACGACCGTCGTGCCGGAGCGCTTTCCAACGGAGGCCGCACTTTTCGTTTCCATCGCGCTCGCTCTCGACGTTGCAGCCACGCTCCTCTATCAGGTCGCCCTCGCTCTCGGCCGTCCGAGGCTGTGGAGCTTTCGCTTCCCGCTCCAGAACACGCTTCTCGTCGTGGCGGCGCTCACTCTGCACGCAACGGCCGGCGTGAACGGGGCAATTGCGGCTGTCGCGATTGCGTCAGGCGGCGCGCTCCTGGTCGGACTACCTGTGGTCGTCCGGCAGCTGCGACCAGCGAAGTCGCTTCCGTCACTACCGCCCGGAGCGTTGCGCTTCGGGATCCTGCAAGGCGTCAGCGGATTCTTCGCCCAGATCACCCTCAGAGGGAACGTGCTGCTCGTCCTCCTGCTCACCGGAGACAAGGTCGAGGCCGGCTTCGCTGCGTTTGCAACAGGGCTCGTCCTTGCCGCGACCTATGTTGTCTGGCAGGTGTTCACGATCGAGTTTCCGAGGCTCTCCGCGCGCGCCGAGGCGGACCCGGCCAGTGTCGAGGCGGCAGCGCGCCAGTTGGCACGGACCGCAACCCTGGTCTTGATGCCTGCGTCACTCGCCGGCGTGCTCCTAGCCGGACCTGTCTTGCCGCACGTGCTCGGGAGGGGGTTCGGCGGCGTCGAAGAGGCTCTGGTCCCTGCATTGGCGGCTCTGCCCTTCGCCGGTCTGACCGCGCTCGCCACGCAGGTTGCGGCCCTGCGGCTTCGGTCTGACATACGCGTGAGGATCACCGCGGTAGGCGCGGGCGTGTTCCTCGTGGCTGCCGTCGTCGCCGTGCCCGAGTGGGGTGCGGTCGGCGGAACGTGCGCCTTCCTCGCAGGGACAACGGCGACCGTCTTTGCCGCGGCGCGTGAGCTGCCCGGTATCTTGGATCGTCCGCTCGTTGCGGTTGCCACGGCGGCGTCGGTGGCCGTCCTCATGATCGGGGCATTCACATGAACATCGGGACACCTCGGATCACAGTCGTCGTGCCGACGCACAATCGGCCCGCGAGCCTGAGGCGTTGCCTTCGACACCTGGCGGCACAAGACATCGACGAAGCGATCGAGATCCTGGTCGTGGACGATGGCTCGGACGACGCCGGACTCGTGGCGGAGGCAGTTGCGGGGGTCCCCTCGGCCCGGCTGATTCGGCAGGCGAGGAAGGGTCCGGCAGCCGCCCGCAACGCCGGAGTTCGGGCCGCTGCCGGCTCCCTGATCTGCCTGACAGACGACGATTGTGAGCCGGGCCGGGCCTGGGTGGCCCGGCTGGCGCGAGCGCTGCACGGCGGAGAAGATGTCGTCGCCGGACTGACGAAGAACGGAGATGATGAAAGTCGCCTGGCGCTCGCCTCGCACCTCATGGTGGAGCACTTTGCGGAACAGTCAGCCATCCCGTTTGCCGCCTCGAACAACATCGGAGTCACCGCACGTCTCCTGCGCGACATTCCATTCGACGAGAGCTACTCCGACGCCGGCGGAGAGGACAGGGACTGGTGCCAAAGGCTAGCCGCCCGTGGCTATCGCATTGCGCGCGATCCCGGCGCGCTGGTCGTCCATCACCAGCCCTTGACGATACGCCGGTACGTCAGCCAGCACGCTCGCTATGGCCGCGGCTCGTACCACTATCACCGCGGCCCGCGCGGACGGCGAAGCCTCGAGCGGCCCCACTTCTACACCGGCGTCGTTCGCCGGGGCTTCGGCGCCGGGCTTTCCGTCGGTCTTCTGGTCACGGCGGCCCAATGGGTCACGGCGCTGGGCTATCTCGGCGAGTGGATGAGAGCTCGCGGCCCGGTCCGCAAGGACCGGTCCGCTTGAGAGCGATCAGTGCCCCTGCTTTAGAAGGGGCTCCCCGGTGAGCCCGGAAAGGTCTGCTCCGAACGCGGCGCAGATCGTGGGCGCGATGTCGACGACTCTGCCCTGTCCAGGCTCCCCGCCCTGCCTTGAGGCGCCCGGGATGACCACGGCCCATGCATCGTCAGTGTGATTGCCGGAGCGGCCGCTTCCTCCTCCCATGCGCCGAACTTCGCCGAACTCCGGCGAGACGAATTGCTCGCGCTGCCTGGCCGGGGTCTCGCTCCAGCGCACGATGAGATCGGGCAGCATCTCGGCCCGCGCGGCGTCGGGTCTGACGTCGGCTAAGCGTTCGACGGCGGCGACGGGAGCGCGTCCGTCCGTGCCCTCGTAGGACAGCAGGCCGTCGGCGATCTGTTCTTCGAGCTCACGAACCTCCGCGTCGTGGACGACGCCATCACGCTCGCGCCCACGGAGGTTCAGCCTGATGTACCCGACTCCGTCACTGGGAAGCGTGAACGCGCGAACCTGTGACCAATCGCGCGCGCGCACCTCGAGCCGCGATGTCACCTCGAGGACGGCACGACGAGGCAGAGCGTTCGCGATCGAGGCCCGAGCCCGGGTCGGCACGGCGGCGCGTAACCGCCAGAGGGCGTTGGTGGAGGCACCGTTTGCCGAGGTGATCGTGCGCCGGCCGGATAGGACCGCGCTCAGCATCTCCGGCAGGAGGTCGGCACGGCTCGTATTTGGCCCCATCCCAAGCGCAGAAAACAGGATGATGTCGGCGCCGTCAGGCACCGCTTCCAGAATCCGACCGATCGCTGCATCTGCAGCGGCGTAGACGTCCGCGAGCGTGTCTTCCAGCCCTTCGCGCCGCGCCGTCTCGCGCTCGCCTTCGACCAGCTGCGACAGGTCCCAGAACTGGTGGCCGGCGAGGTGTGTCGCGCTGAAGGTGAGCCACAGCAGGTCGAAGCGATCCTTGGCGAGGACATGACGCGTCAGCGTGGCGACGCGCTCTGGGGCTGCGAGCAAGTCGCGGCGCATCCGGCGAAACGCCTTGAGGGACGGGGTGCCGAACACCTCGTCCAGTGCCGGCGAACGGCCGAACGTTCGCTCGAAGTGGCGGCGGGATCCGTGTGGTCGCGACCATCCCGGCAGAACCACGCGATTCCGGAACTGCCAGCCGGCGATTGCCAGCCCGCTCAGTTGCTCGGGCTCACGGGCCTCGTAGGGATCGATCAGCAAGGTCCGAATGTCCGAGCCTCCAACGCGTTCCCAGACCGCCGGCGGAGCGGGGAACTCGTCCTGGTAACGAACCCTTTGCTCGCGATGCGACCACTGCAGCGGGTAGTAGAGCCCGTGGTCGGCTACTTCGCACCCAGAGTAGAGGGATGGATAGGCGGCGGCGGGGAAGTGCTTCGCGGGTGTTTCGAGTCTGTGACGTGTCCCTCGCCGAAAAAGCTCGCGGACGACAGGTAGCCGTCCTTCCTCGATGAGCCGTTCGAGAAGCGGACGACTTGCGGAGTCGAAGTTGAGCAGGACGAGCATACGAATCAGCGTAGTGCAGGTCGCGCCGTCGCATCCAGGTCGACCCATGCGCCCCCAAGCGTGTGAGACCGCCGGGCCGCGTCAATGGCGTCCATGATCGCTACGCCGTCGGCCGCAGAAGCGAGCTGCCTCTCGTTGCCCCCTCCGACCCAAGTGCAGAACGCCTCGAGCTGTCCCACGAGCGAGTCGCCGAGTTCGTCACTGGACGGTCGCAGCAGGCCCAGGGCAGCGCGCGGGAGACCGCCCTTGACTCGGCGGACGACGAGCCGCCCGTTCGCTCCCCGCACTTCGACGACCTCGCGATACGGACGGTTGGTTGCGCAGCAGAGCGAGACTCTTGCGCGCCTGAGCTCGAGCTCGAGGGTGCATCTGTCCCTTGTGCTGAACAACGTCCGCACACTGCGAAGCGGTGAGTCGCTGAGCCAGCGGGCGAGATCGATCAAGTGCGGACCGAGGTCGAGTAATGCCTCGTCTGCCACTACTCGTGGAGACCAGGAGGCTCGGCGGTAGTAGAAGGCGAGCTGAATGCTGAGGGTTTCCCGTTCCGGTATGCGCGCCCGCGCCTCCAGCAGCGACGGCTCGAAGCGGCGGTTCAGGCCGATCCGAGGCGTCGGTTCCAGCTCGGCCAGCAGTCGTGCCGCGGCCGCGTCCGGCGCCGGCGGCTTTTCGACGATGCTCGGCAGGCCGGCGGCCGCCACCGCCCGTGCGTCGCTCAGATGAGCGGCCGCCGGTGTCGCTATGACGACGGCGTCGACTCCGCCGGATCCGACCAAGTCTTCGGCACTCGTAAAAGCGGGCGTCCCGGGAGAAACGACTGCACAACGCGCGGCGTCGATGTCGGCAACCGCAGCGAGCTCGGCGCTCTCCACCCGCGCAATCGCCGGAATCCAGCCGCGCTCGGCGATACGGCCGCATCCCACCAAGCCGATTCTGAGGACAGACAACGATGGCTATGAGCTGGAGCGCTGCCGGAAAGCAGGAACAGGGTCGCACATCCGACTCCGCGATGAACGGCGAGCGCCCGTCACCGCGGGCTTTCCAGCGCGATCGCCGACATCGAGGGATGCTTACCACACTCGGGCAGGCCCGAGTTAGAGTCGCGGCGTGCCGCTGCAGCCCCGCCGGACCGTCGATGAGCTTCGTGAGCTCGAGGAGCTGACCGGTGACGAGAACGGCGCGCAGCGGGTCGCGTGGACGGAGACCTGGGAGCGGGCACGTGAATGGCTACGGGGCAAGGTCGCCGAGAGTGGGGCCGAGGAGTCGGTCGACGCGGCCGGCAACCAGTGGTTCACGCTCCGCGGCACCTCCGACCAGGCCGTCCTGATCGGCGGCCACATCGACTCCGTGCCGAACGGAGGCTGGCTAGACGGCTCCCTCAACGTCGTGGCCGGGGTCGAGGTGCTGCGCCGAATCGCGGAGGAGGGGACGCCGCCGGTCACCGTGCGCCTCGTCAATTGGGCCGACGAGGAAGGCGCCCGGTTCGGCCGCTCGCTCTTCGGCTCATCGGCCGCGGCCGGCTCGATGGCGGATCAGGACGAGCTCCGGGCGCGCAAGGACGCCGGCGGGATCGCACTGCCGGATGCGCTGCGTGAACACGGTGTCGACCTCGACGCGGCGCTCGACGCGCACAGCGAGCTCGCCGGCGCAGCCGCCTATCTCGAGCTCCACATCGAACAGGGACCGGTGCTCGAGTCGCTGGATCTGCCCCTCGGCGTTGTCCTGGGGACGTTCGGCGTCGAACGCCACCAGGTCACCTTCCGCGGCCAGGCCGCGCACGCCGGCTCGACACCGATGGACAAGCGCCGCGACGCACTGGCGGGCGCTGCGCGACTGGAGCTCGAGATCCGCGAGATCGCAAAGCGTACGGGGGAGGGCGCCGTCTGCACGATGGGCGGCGTGGTCACGAAGCCCGGCATCGTGACATCGGTCGTCGAGACGGCGGAGTGTCTCCTCGACCAGCGTCATCTCGACGCGGCGAAGCTGGCCGGCATCCTCGACGAGGCGAAGCGCGCGTCGGAGCAGTACGCGCGCGACGAGGACATCGAGGTCGAGTGGCAGCGGATCTGGAACATCGAGCCGATTCTCTTCGACGACGCGCTGATCGAGCTTGCCGACGAGTCGATCGGGGAGGTGACGACCGACTCGCATCGCCTGCCGAGCGGCCCGCTCCACGATGCAGCGGAGGTTGCACGCGCTGGCGTCCCCACGGTGATGCTGTTCGTGCAGTCGCTGCGCGGTCTCTCGCACACGAAACTGGAGGACACGAAGGAAGAGCACCTCGAGCTCGCAGTGCAGGCGCTGGACAAGCTCGCGTCGAAGACGATCGAGCGAGTCGCCGCTGAACGCTAGGAGCGCGGGCGAAGCAAGACGACGACCGAGCGGTCGCGGTAGATCCGGCGCACGCCGTCCTCGGCCATCACTGCCTGAGCCGTTGGCGCTCCCTGCCGCCGCGGCAGCACGACGAGGCGATGGTCCGCGACCGCTGCCGTCCAGTGGGGCGTCAACCTGTTCTCCAGGCGGTAGAGCTGTTCCAGCTCCTTGCTCGACAGCAGCTCGAAGCGCGCGTCGTAGGCGATGCGGCCGGCGAGCTCCGGCCTCGTCCACAGCAACCAGTCCGCATAACGCACGTCCGCGTAGATGCGAGCCGTCGGATCGGTCGCGGCGGCGGCGGCGACGGCATCGGCGGCTGCGGTCGGATACACAGAGCTCGTAAGCCACGAGTCGGACCGCGCCGCGGCGCCTGCGCCGGCAACTGAAACTGCTGCGATCGCTGCTGCGGCCAGTGTCGTCTTGACGACCTTCGACTCCTTGCCGCCGACATCCCGCAATCGCTGCGCGACGGGGGACGGCAGGACGATCAGCGCGAAGAAGCTGAACCAGACCATGTTCCGCAATGCGGCGACGCCCGAGAGAAAGAGCAGCAGCAGCGCAACCTGCTCGAAGGTGCTGACGACGCGCCGGTTGCGCAGGATGAACCAGGCGCACGCGGCTGCCAGCACGTAGAACGGCAACGTCATGATCGAGGGCCACGAGTGCTGCCATTCGCTCACGACGCGGGCGAACGACGAATTGAACGCGGTCTTCCCGTAATAGTGAAAGAGCGAGGAGCCGTAAGGCGACGCGAAGACACAGAGGCAGCCGGCAACCGCCAGAAGCGCTCCGCGTAGCAAAAGACCGTTCAGTGCTCCGGCCCGATGTCGCACTGCGCGGACGACAAGCGAGACGCCGTACAGGGTGGTGAGGAGGGCGCCCAGCACGACAGAGCCGTGAACGTTGGCCCACAGGACGAGGATGGGGAGGACGAGCAGAACGCGGCGCGACGACGCCCGCTCATCGGCGATCAGGAGCCAGGCGACGGCGACGAACAGCGGATACGCCAGGCTCTGCGCCCGCATCTGCGCCGACATCAGGATCACGACGAGCGCCGGCGCCGCTACCAGCCCGACGCTACGGGCCGAGCCCCCGCGCCACCTGGCGGCGACGAGAGCCGCGGCCATTGCACCCGCAAGCAAGGCGACATGCACCAACATCACGAGCCGAAGATTTCCGGCAGACGCGAGGCGATACAGGAAGAGCTGGCCGAGCCATTGCTGGTCTACCCACTGCACGTGCGCCGTCCACGCGGTGAGCGTGTCGGTGCTGGGGAGACCGGAGTCGGCGACCAGCCGGCCACTGACGAGCGCAAGCCAACCGTCCTGCCGGAGCTGATCGGGAAGGCGAACGATGAGCCCGCACACGAACAACCCGAAGACCGTGACGGGGAGGCTTTCGCGTTCTAGCCAGGGGAGCAGCCGTGCTCCGAACGACGCCCTGTCGCTCATGAGGGATCGGCGGCTGTTGGAGGGTGGCTCGCACCCGCTTGCCTCATCCGCGGGATAGCGGTCAGCAGTGCAACCGCGTTGAGACCCGTCACCGGAGACGCGAACAGCATCGCAAGCGGAAGCAGTCGGGGCCTATCCGTCCTGGCGGCGTAGATCGTCAAGGCGGCGCTCAATGGAAGCCCCACCGCGAGTCTGATCGCAGCCGAAAAGTGCAGGAACGGTGTCAAGGTTTCGCGAGCCGGGTTCGCGAAGTCCGAAGGATGGAGAAGGAGCCGGATCCAGTCACCCCAGAGGCCAGGGGCAACAGTGCAAGAGACGCCTGCAATTCCGAGCGCGACGACGATCGGAACTGCCGCCCGTCTCCACTCTCGCCGCGCGGCGAACCAGAGCAGTCCGATGCCCGGCGTCACCTTCAGCAGAATCGGAAAAGCCCACGCCGCCGGGAAGCGAAGGCCGAAGACGAGAACGAGGGCGAAGAACGGCCAGACGTTGCCGGCTTCGATCTCGGGCATGCAGATTAGGACCAGTGGGATCGCCCACCGCAGACCCAAGGGCGCGAGCAGCCAGGCAAAAGCTGCAATCGCTGCCGCGATCCAAAGCCCATAGAAGATCGGCCACGGGAGGAGCGTCAAAGGCCACAAGACCTGGGCGAAGACGGGCGAATAGAGGTAGGCGTCGCGTTGCTCCGGCCCTGCGGAGTAGAGGCCGTTCCGCCAAGAGCTCCAGTACGCGTGCGCGTCGACGCCGGCCAGGTCGCCGAGCGCCCAGCCGACCGAAGCGATGCAGTACAAGAAAGCCGCGAACCAGACGCCATGCCGAAGCGCACGGAGCCGGGTCGGCGTCCAGACGATCCCGGCGACCGTGAGCGGCGCAGGGAATGCGCGAGCGTCGGCGACTGTGCTCATAAGTGCCGGTGTCGATGCACCGGATACCTATCGGATCGGTCGAGTGCCTCTTCCGCACGTCACTCGAATGGGGGAGGCCCGGCGAGCTAGAAGAACCGCACGAGGACCGCGCCGGCCCCGACCAGCGTCATGCCGAGCAGGCGACCTGCACCGATCGGCTTCGACTCGAATCCGACCCAGCCGAAGTGGTCCACGACGATCGAAGCGAACGACTGGCCTGCGACGATCACAGCGACCAGGGCCGCCGCGCCGAGCCGCGGGGCGGAGACGATCGACCCGGCCACGTAGAAGGCCCCGAGGGCGCCGCCCAACCAGACCCACCACGGTGCGTCACCCAGCCGGCTCCACGAGGGCAAGGGCTTGAAGACGAGCGCCGCGGCGACGGCCAGGAGGATCGTCCCGGTGAGGAACGACACGAACGCCGCTCGCACCGGACTGCCCACCCAGCTCGCAAGCTGCGCGTTGATGCCGAACTGAACCGGCAGCGCGACGCCGGCGGCAAAAGCGAACAGGAGGTAGGGCCAGGCCACTGTTCGACCCGTTTTCGCGGCGGTATGCTCGTTCCCCTGCCAGCCACCGGGGAGGATCGATGCTCAGCTTCGGCGTAACCGTTCTGCCTGACCCGCCCTACCAGCGGATGATCGAGCTGATGAAGCTCGCCGAGCAGCACGGGTTCGAGTACGCCTGGACCTACGACTCGCACATCCTCTGGGAGGAGTCCTACGCGACGCTTCCCCTCGCCGCCGCGCAGACGAGCAAGATCAAGCTCGGACACTTCGTCACGAATCCCGGCATTCGCGACGCCACGATCACGGCGAGCTGGTACGCAACGATGCAGGACATCTCCGACGGCCGCATGGTGATGGGCATCGGCCGCGGCGACTCCTCACGCCGAGTCGTCGGACTGAAACCGGTGAAGGTCGCGGATTTCGAGCAGCGCTGCGCGATGATCAAGGACCTGATGAACGGCCGCTCGGTCGACTGGAACGAGAAGGAGCTCGAGTTGAAGTGGGTCCGCAAAGAGCTTCCTGACATCCCGATGTGGATCGCCGGCTACGGGCCGAAGGCGCTCGCCGTCGCAGGCCGAGTCGGCGACGGCGTGATCATCCAGCTGGCGGATCCCGTCATCATCCAGTGGATCATGGACACCGCGCGGCGCGCGGCCGAGGAGGCAGGCCGGGATCCGAGCGTGCTCAAGTGCATCGTCGGCGCGCCCAGTCACATCTCCGACGACATCGCGGATGCGCGCGAGCAATCGCGCTGGTTCCCGGCGATGGTGTCGAACCACGTGATGGATCTGATCGAGCGCTACGGCGAGGATTCGGAGATCCCGAAAGACCTGACGGAATTCGTCAAGGCGCGGGAGTTCTACGACTACAAGGACCACTCGCGTGTTGGAGCCGCACACGGCGAGTTCGTCACCGACGAAATCGTCGACCGTTTCTGCGTGCTCGGGACAGTCGCGGATGCGACGAAGAAGCTCAAGGAGCTCGAGTCGATCGGCGTCGACCAGTTCAACATCTACCTCATGACGCACGGGCAGGAGGACACGCTGAAGTCGTACGGCGACGAGATCATCCCGCAGTTCACGAGCGTCACTGCCTAAAGCCGTCGCTAGCCTGGGACTGGTGAGGTTCCGGGGTTTGCTCCTCCTTTCGCTTTGCGCTGGACTGGCCGGTTGCGGCGGCTCATCCGGGCAGATCCAGGCGGTTCCACAACCCAACCGTCACTGCGATGGGTCGAACAAGGCCGCCAAGCGAGAGCTACAGCGGCAGAAGCTGACCGCCGACCTCCGGCGCCTCCGCGTTGCCGCGGCAACGGTCAAGCGTTACACGCAGAACGGAAATGCCGCGATCAACAGAGCGGTCGACCGGTTCGAGCTCGACGTTGCGGAGGAGTTCATCCCAGTTCAGGAGCGCTCGCGCTTCATCGACAGAGCCGCCGCGCT
>WNFU01003291.1_pt1 | contig 22161 bp, 22 predicted proteins | sample 5400121 | NCBI WGS metagenome assembly WNFU01 (sample SAMN13153360, study PRJNA577476) | soil metagenome | isolation source: 100 cm soil or saprolite under grassland replicate 1 | place: USA:California | collected 2016-06-15
CGGGCGGCCCAGAGGGCGAGGCGGACCAGGGTGTCGATCTGCGCGGCGGTCCACGGCAGCGTGTCGGGGCCGCCGATGTTGTCCTCGGTCTCGATGGAGATGGCGCCGGTGCCGTCGGGTCGCCGGTTGGCGCGGTAGTTGGCGTCCGCCGACCGCCCGGTGTCCACGAGCTGCCAGGCGCGGCCGTCACGGCCGACGATGAAGTGGCTCTCCAGCGGCGTGCCCGGCTGCGACCAGTAGCGGATCAGGTCCTCTGGGGTGGTGCCCGGCGACGCCATCGAGTGCATGATCACCTGGGTGGCCCGCATGGTCGGCTGCAGGCGGTTGTCGGGGATCTCCCGCCAGATCGCGAAATCGCAGCGTGCGATTCCGACCACCTCCCGAACGGCCCACGTTACGGGCGAATGCGACACCGAGCCAGGCGATCATGCCGCGCCGGTCGCCGGCGCGTCCACCTCAGCGGCGGGTCGGCTTGAGGACGAAGTCGAAGGCGCCGGTGTAGAAGGGACGGTCCAGGCCGCGGGCGCGGAGCTGGTCGGGCCGGTCGTGCTTGGCGAGCTGGATGACCAGGCCCGGCTTGACCGACGAGATGGTGTCGTCGTGCAGCCAAGGGTCGCCCTCGAAGTAGATCATGGTCGTCAGCGGCTGGAAGCCGTCGGCGCTCACCTTCACGTGGAAGTGCGCGGGACGCCAGGCGTGGCGGCCGACCGCGGCCAGCAGCCGGCCGACCGGGCCGTGCTTGGGGATCTCGTAGGGGCCGGGCACGACGGTGCGCAGCTCGTAGCCGCCGCCCTCGCCGGCGTGGAAGCGCCGCCGGAGGTTCCACTCCGGCTGGCTCGGGTCCTCGTGGTCGTAGAGTCCCGCGTGGTTGGTCTGCCAGATGTCCAGCAGCGCCCCTGCCAGCGGCCGGTGGTCGTCGGCGGCCAGCACCCTGCCGGCGACGAAGCAGGGGTCGCCCGGCTCGTCGTCGCGGCCGAGCGAGACCGGCGGGGAGACCAGCGGCGCGCCCGGCCGGTAGTAGGGGCCCTGGACGTTGCTCGGGGTCTCGTCGCCCTCCTGGCGGTAGGTGTTGTTGTCGACCGCCACCGAGATGCCGAGCACGTCCGACAGCAGCACCCACTCGTCGGCGGCGCCGAGCTCGGTGAGGAACGCGAGCGCCTGGCGCCACTCCGGCTCGGTGACCTGGTGCTCGGCGACCGCCCGGTGCAGCGCCCGCACGAGGTCGTCGACGATCGGGGCGAGCCGGTCGCTTGCCTCCACAGCGGGCCTCCTCATCGCGGCCCGCGGCCGAGCTCGGCCCGGGCCCGCTGGATGTCGCGCTCGTGCTTGAGCAGCAGGTGCAGGGTGTCGTCGACGGTTGCCGGGTCGAGGGTCGTGCGCTCGAGCTGCAGCAGGGTGCGGGCCCAGTCGATCGTCTCGGAGATGGACGGCGCCTTCTTCAGCTCCAGCCGGCGGATGGTCCGCACCATCTGGGCGATCTGGTCGGCGAGCTGCTCGCCGACCTCGGGCACGCGGGCGCGGACGATCTGCCGCTCGCGCTCGACGTCCGGGTAGTCGATGTACAGGTACAGGCAGCGCCGGCGCAGCGCCTCCGACAGCTCCCTGGTGGCGTTGGAGGTGAGCACGATCAGGGGGCGCTGGGTGCCGGCGACGGTGCCGAGCTCCGGGATGGAGACCTGGAAGTCGGAGAGGACCTCCAGCAGCAGCGCCTCGGTCTCGACCTCGACCCGGTCGACCTCGTCGATCAGCAGCACCACCGGGTCGGTGGCCCGGATCGCCTCCAGCAGCGGCCTGGTGAGCAGGAACGGCTCGGAGAAGATGTCGGCCTCCACGTCGTCCCAGGTGGCGTCGTGGGCGCGGTCGGCCTGGATGCGCAGGAGCTGCTTCTTGTAGTTCCACTCGTACAGGGCCTTGGACTCGTCCAGGCCCTCGTAGCACTGCAGCCGGATGAGCCGCGCCCCGGTGGCGGCGGCCAGCGCCTTCGCCAGCTCCGTCTTGCCGACGCCGGCGGGCCCCTCCGCCAGGATCGGCTTCTCCAGGCGGTCGGCGAGGAAGGCCACGTTGGCGATCATCGGCGTGGCCAGGTAGTCCACGGCGGCCAGGCGCTCGGCCACCTCTTGCACGCTCGCGAACCGCTCGGCCATCAGCGCCCCTCGCTCGGGTGGAGGTCCTGGAGGCGGCGCTGCACCGGGAACAGGCTCCAGCCGGTACGGTCGGCGACCAGGCCCCAGAGCCCCCGCCTGGCAAGCAGCGTGACCAGGACCGCGACCGCGCCGAGCAGGACCAGGTACCAGGCGCCATAGCCGGACAGGGTCTCCTGCAGCACGAAGAACACGATGGTACCGATGATCGGCCCTTCGATCGTGCCGACCCCGCCGATCACGACGATGAAGATCATGAAGGCCGTCCAGTTGACGCTGAAGGCGGCCTCGGGCTGGACCCGCAGCAGGTTCAGGTAGATGACCGCGCCGGCCACCGAGCAGCCGAACGCGGCCACCAGGTAGACCAGGAACTTGGTCCGGAACACGTGCACGCCGAGGCTCTGGGCGCTCGCCTCGGCGTCGCGGATGGCGGTGAGGGCCAGGCCGAGGCGGCGGCGGAGCAGGACGTAGGCGACGACCACGGCGCCGACGCCGACGGCCAGGGCGAGCTCGTAGGTCGCGAACAGGCGGGCGGTCCGGTCGTACTCCGACGCGGCCCGCAGGGTCAGGCCCGAGCCGCCACCGAGCTGGGAGACGTTGCTGACGACCAGCCGGTAGACCTCGGCGATGACCCACGTGCCGATGGCGAAGTAGCCGCCGCGGAGCCGGAACGCCAGCGCCGCCGTGGGGATCGCGACGAGCGCGCCGACCAGCCCGGCGACCAGCACCGACAGGAACAGGTTGAGGCCGAGGGTGTCGGCGAAGTACAGCAGGCCGTAGGCGCCGAGGCCCACGTAGGCCTGCTGGCCGATGGAGACCAGGCCGGCGTAGCCGGCCAGCAGGTTCCACATGGTCGCGAGCGCGAGCAGGGTGAAGAAGCCGATCAGGGTGCGCAGCGCGCTGTCCAGCGCCCACAGCGGGCCCGCGGCGAGCACCGCCACCGCCAGCAGCCCCAGGATCAGCCAGACGCGGCTGGCGAGGGTGGCGCGCTGCACCCGCCGCCCCCCAGGCGCCGCGACCTCGGCGGAGGCTGGGGTGGCGCTCATGCCGGGACCGTCCTGCCGAGCAGGCCGGTGGGGCGGAAGGCGAGGACGGCCAGGAACACCAGGTGGCCGGCGAGCACGCCCCAGCCGGGGGAGACCTGCGCCCCGAGCGTCTGCGCGACCCCGAGCACCAGCCCACCGACCAGGGTGCCCCAGATCGAGCCCAGCCCGCCGATGACCACGGCCTCGAAGGCGAAGATCAGCCGGGTCGGGCCGACGCTCGGGGTGAAGGTCGTGCGGATGCCGAGGAAGATGCCGGCGACCGCCACGGTGGCCAGCGCGATCCCGGTGGCCACGGCGTAGACGTTGCGGTCGTCGATGCCCACGAGCCGGGCCGTCTCCTGGTCGTCGGAGGTGGCCCGGAAGGCCCGGCCCAGCCGGGTGCGGCTGATGACGAGCTGCAGCCCGGCCAGCACCGCGATCCCGACCACCAGGGTGAGCAGCGGGAACCAGCCGACCGCCAGCCGGTCGCTGAGGCGGATGCTGGCGTCCTCGACCCGGCCCGCGTCCAGGCCCTGGGAGTCGGCCGAGAACACCTCCAGCAGCAGGTTCTGGATGATGATCGAGAGCCCGAAGGTGACCAGCACCGGCGGGAGCGGGTCGCTGCCACGCAGCGTGAAGTTGAGCATCCCCCGCTGCAGCAGGTAGCCGACGCCGAACATCAGCGGCACGACCACCAGCACGGTCCACAGCGGGTTGACGGGAACGGCGTCGACGATCGCCAGGGCAACGAACGCGGCCACGATCGACAGGTCGCCGTGGGCCAGGTTGACCAGCCGCATCACGCCGAACATCAACGACAGCCCGGTGGCGAACAGCGCGTACAGGCCGCCGAGCAGCAGCCCCTGGACGACGTCGTTCACCCAGGTCATGCCGACCGCATCCCGAAGTAGGCGTCGGTGATCTGCTGCCTGGTCAGCCCCTCCGACGGCCCGTGCAGGGCGACCCGGCCCTCCAGCAGGCAGTAGGCGCGGTCGGCGGCTCGCAGGGCCTGGCCGATGTCCTGCTCGACCAGGACCACGGTGGCGCCGTTGCCGACGATCTCGGTCAGGGCCTCGTAGATGCGCCTGACCACGACGGGGGCCAGGCCGAGCGAGACCTCGTCCAGCAGCAGCAGGCGCGGGTTGGCCATCAGCGCGCGGCCGATGGCGAGCATCTGCTGCTCGCCGCCGGACAGCCGGCTCCCCGGCCTGCCGCGCTTGTCGGCGAGGGCGGGGAACAGCTCGAGCACCCGGCGGACGCTCCACGGGCCCGGTCGCAGCCGATGTGCACCAACCTGCAGGTTCTCCTCCACGGTGAGGCTCGGGAAGATCCGCCGCCCCTCGGGGACCATGGCGATGCCGAGGCCGAGCCGCCGGTGGGTCGGCATGCCGTCCAGTGGCCGGCCGTCGAAGGCGACCGTCCCGGTCGTGCGGGCCATGAGCCCGGCCACGGTCTTGAGCAGGGTCGACTTCCCGGCCCCGTTGGCCCCGATGATGGCCACCGTCTCTCGTTCAGCGACCTGGACCGACACGTCGAACAGCGCCTGGAAGTCGCCGTAGAAGCTGGCCACCCGCTCGACCTGGAGCAGCATCAACAGGGCCCGCCCGCCACCAAGCGGCTCATCCTGACTCCTCCGGGATCACGGGGCTTCCGGTGGCGGGCGGGCCCTGTTGGAGGCCCGCCTCGCTGCCCAGGTAGACGTCGCGGACCTCCGGGCTGGCCATGACGGTGCGCGGGTCGCCCTCGATCAGCTTGCGGCCGAAGTTGATGGCCACGATGCGGTCGACCACCGACAGCAGGGCGTGCACGATGTGCTCGATCCACACGATCGAGACGCCGGCCCCGCGCAGCCGCCGGATGGTCGCGACGAGCTGATGCACCTCGGCCTCGGTGAGGCCGCCGGCGATCTCGTCGAGCAGCAGCACGCGCGGGCCGGTCGCCAGCGCCCTGGCCAGCTCCAGCCGCTTCAGCTCCAGCAGCGGCAGGGTGCCGGCCAGGCGGTTGGCCCTGCCGGCGAGCTCGACCGCCTCCATCGCGGCCAGGCTCGCCTGGTGGGGGTCGCCATCCCCCCGGACCCCCCCGGTGCGCCCGAAGGTGGCGCCGACCAGCACGTTCTCGTAGACGGTCATGCCGACGAACGGGCGGGGGACCTGGTGGGTGAAGGCCATGCCGAGCTGGCAGCGGGTGCGCGTGGGCAGGTCGGTGACGTCCCGACCCTCCAGGCGCACCCGCCCGGCGTCGGGGCGGAGCTGCCCCGCCGCAAGCTGCAGCATGGTCGTCTTGCCGGCCCCGTTGGGGCCGACCACGCCGAGCGCCTCGCCGGCGTCGAGCCGCACGCTCAGGTCGTCGATGACCCTGAGCGCCCCATACGCCTTGGAGACACCCTCCAGCTCCAGGAACGCCGCCACGTCAGCTCCAGCCTGCCCGCCGACCATGGCACAGGCGCTCTTGGGGGGCCGCCGGAGGGGTCCGGGGAACCCCAAGGGGGTGCCCCGGTGGATCGGGGGGAGCTCGCTCCCCCCACATGGAACGGGGACCGCCTCTGGTCACGCTGCCAGCCACGTCCGACGGTCCTACGTGTAGGGGATCGTCTGTAGCTCACCCGCGGACGGGATGTCCGGGTGGTCCTTGTTGGAGACGATCACCAGGTCGAACTTGGCGTCGCCGCTGCCCTTGCGCCACTGGCCGCCGACCAGCGGGGTCTTGGCAACGTTCGGGAACGGCTGCCCGGTCCACTGGATGTGGCCGACGATCGTGTCCAGGTTGCTCGCCTTGATGGCGCCCACGATCGCCTCGCGGTCGTCGGGGTTGCCGGCCCGCTTGAGCGAGTCGGCGGCGACCTCGAACAGGGCGTGCACGAAGCCGATCGGCTGGGTCCACTGCTTGCCGGTCTTGGCGGTGTAGTCGTCGGCGAGCTGCTTGGCGGTCACGCCGGTCAGCGACGACTTGAACGGGTGGTTGGGGCTCCACCACACCTCGGTGGACATGCCCTCGCCGATGTCGCCGAGCGCCTCCACCGAGGCCGGGAACAGCAGCGCCTTGCCGACCGAGGCGATCTTCGGCTTGAAGCCCTGCTGGGAGGCCTGCTTCCAGAAGTTGGTGAAGTCGGGCGGCAGCGGCACGCCGGTCATGATCTCGGCGCCTGCCTGCTTGTACTCCGAGATCTGCGAGGAGAAGTCCTCGGTCAGGTTCTGGTAGCGGCCGGGGTCGACGATCTTGTAGCCCTTGGGCCCGAAGTAGGAGGGGAAGCCCAGCTTCTTGTCGCCCCAGGCGTTGCCGTCGCCGTCGTTGGGGAACAGCCCGGCCACCACCTTGTTGTTGGGGACCTGGCTCCACATGTCGGCGAACACCGCCTCGATGTCCTCCAGGCCCCAGAAGAAGTGGTAGGCCCACTTGAACGGCTTGGGGTTGGCCGGGTCCTGCTGCTGGCCGAGGAACCACGGCTGCCACGGCGCCACCGTGGAGATGCAGGGCACGCCGTTGGCCTCGCACTGGCCGGTCACCGGGTTGGTCGTCTCCGGGGTCGACGACACCAGCACGATGTCGACCTTGTCGGTGTTGATCAGGTCGCCGGCGACGGTGGCGGCGCGGTTGGGGTCGGACTGGGTGTCCTTGGGCACGATCTGGATCGGGTAGGACGTGCCGCCGATCTGCAGGCCGCCCCTGAAGATCTCCTGCATCGAGCCGAGGACGTAGTCGTCGGCCTCGCCGAAGCCGGCCAGCGAGCCGGTCTTGGGCGTGACGTAGCCGAGCTTGATGGTGCGCGCGGCCTTCCCGCCGCCGCCGCCGGACTCCCTGCAGCCGGCGAGCGCGACGGCGCCGGACAGCCCGGCGAGCTGCATGAACCGGCGGCGGTCGATGCCCTTGCTCACGGGTACCTCCTGTGGTCGGCAGCCGCTCAGGCGATCGGCTGCAGGGTGCCGGTAGCCGGGATCTCCGGGTTGGTCGCGTTGGAGACGATCTCCAGCTCGAACGGCCAGGTCTTGCCGGGCCGCCACTGGCCTCCGACCAGCGGTGTCCTGGCGACGTTGGGGAAGTCGGCCCGCCTGCTGGTCCAGTCGACGCGGCCGACGATGGTGTCCAGGCTGGTCGCCTGGATCGCGTCGACGATGGCCTGCCGGTCGTTCACGTCGCCGGCCCGCTGCAGCACGTGGACGGCGACCTCGAACAGGGCGTGCACGAAGCCGATCGGCTGCGTCCACTGCCGGCCGGTGGCCGCGGTGAACGCGTTGGCCAGGTCGGCGGCGCCCTCCCCGGTGAGCGAGGAGGTGTACGGATGGCTCGGGCTCCACCACACCTCGGTGGAGATGCCGGCGGCGTTCCCCATCGCCTCGAGGAAGGCGGGGAACAGCGCGGCCTTGGCGACCGTGGCGATCTTGGGCTTGTAGCCTGCCTCGGCGGCCTGCTTCCAGAACGTCGCGAAGTCGGGCGGCACCGGCACGCCGGTGACGATGTCCGCGCCGGCGTCCTTGAACCGCTGGATCTCGACCAGGAAGCTGTCCTTCTCGTTGCGGTAGCGGCCCGGGTCGACGATCTCGTAGCCCTGTGGCTTGAGGGCGGCCGGGAAGCCTCTGCTGAAGGCCCTGCCGTCGCCGTCGTCGGGCCACAGGCCGCCGAGGACCTGGTTGTTCTCGATCTGGCCCCACATGTCGGCGAAGACCGAGATGAGGTCCTCGAGGCCCCAGAAGAAATGCCAGGTCCACCGGTAGGGCTTGGGGTCCTCGGGGTTCTGGGCCGGGTCGCGGTCCAGGAACCACGGCTGGTAGGGGGTGACGGTGGAGATGCAGGGCACGCCGGCCCGCTCGCAGGCGTCGCCCACCGGGTTGGTGGTCTCCGGCGTGCTGCTCACCAGGATCATGTGGACCTCGGCGTCGATGAGCTGCCTGGCGACCTCGCCGGCCCGCACCGGGTCGGACTGGCTGTCCTTGACCAGGATCTCCACCGGGTAGGCGCGCCCGCCGATCTCCAGGCCGTCCTTGAACCGCTCCTGGGCGCTGCCGATGATGAAGCTGTCCGCGTCGCCGAAGGTGAACAGCGGCCCGCTCTGGGGGGTCACGTAGCCCAGCTTGATCGGCTGCCGGTCGGCGAGCGGGTCGGAGGTGCGGCAGCCCGTCAGCAGGGCCGCGCCGGACAGCGCGGCGAGCTGGACGAACCGCCGGCGGTCCACGCCGGGCGTGGTTGCGCTCGTGTTCCCGTCCATGGGGAGCTTCACCTCGGCGACGGCCGGCGGCCCCGCCAGGCGTCGTGCAGCAGCGCCCGCAGCTCCGCGAAGCCGGCCGGCCGCGGCGCCTGGGCGACCTTGGCCGCCGCCAGGCGGGCCGCGCGGTCCAGCTCGGCCTCTGCCAGGCCCAGCTCGGCAAGGCCGGCGGGCGCGCCGAGCCGCCTGGCCAGGTCCCACAGCCCGCCGGCGGCGTCGTCGACCCCGAGCGCGCGCGCCAGCCTCGCGACCGGTTCGGGGGCGGCCGGCGCGACGAAGCGGACCGTGTGGGGCAGCAGCACGGTGTGCAGCTCGGCGTGGGGCAGCCCGTAGGTGCCGCCGAGCAGGTGGCAGAGCTGGTGGTGGATGCCGACCCCGGCGGCGAGCGCCGCTCCGGCCAGCCAGGCGCCCAGCAGGGCGTCCGACCGGCCGGCCAGGTCCGCCGGCTCGGCGACCGCCAGCGGCAGGCCGCGGTGCAGTGTCCTGGCGCCCTCCTCGGCCAGCAGGGAGGTGACCGGGTTGGCGCCCGGCGCGTACAGCGCCTCCGCGCAGTGGGCGAGCGCGTTCATCCCGCTCGGCCCCGTCACCTCGGCGGGCAGGCCGACCGTCAACGCCGGGTCGTACACCACCACCCGCGGCAGCGCGCGCGGGTCGCGGCCGGTCCGCTTGCCGTCCGGCCCCGTCAGCCCCCAGATGGGCGTCACCTCCGAGCCCGAGTAGGTGGTCGGGACGCAGACGATCGGCGCCCGGTGCTGCAGCGCCACCGCCTTGGCGAGCCCGGTGGCCGACCCGCCGCCGGTCGCGACCAGGCAGTCGGCGTCCAGCTCGCGGGCGACGGCCAGCGCCCGCTCGGCGAGCTCCACCGGCACATGCTGCTGGACGTCGGTGAAGACGCCGGCGCAGCGGTCGCCGAGCCGCTCCACCAGCCCGTCGACGGACCGCTTGCCCGCCAGCGCCAGCGCGCGGCGGGCGCCGAGCCGCTCGACCTCCTCGCCGAGCCGTTCCACCGAGCCGACGCCGAAGACGACCCGGCCGGGCAGCGCGTCGTAGATGAAGGATGGCAGCGCGGAGCCGGACATCAGCGCGGGTACCAGACCGGCAGGTCCGCGTCGACGTTGACCCAGACCGACTTGGGCTCGGTGTAGCCGTGCATCGCCTCGAAGCCCATCTCGCGGCCGTAGCCGGAGTCGCCAACCCCGCCGAACGGGGACCCGGGGCTGACCCGCTTGTAGCTGTTGACCCAGACCATGCCGGAGCGGATGGCGCCGGCGACCCGGTGGGCCCGTGCCAGGTCCCGGGTCCACAGCCCGCCCCCGAGCCCGTAGTCGACCGAGTTGGCCAGCGCCAGCGCCTCGTGTTCTCCCGAGAAGGTGCTGATGGTCACGAACGGCCCGAAGACCTCCTCCCGGTTGACCCGGCAGCGCGGGTCGTCGGTCCGGACCACGGTCGGCTCGACGTAGCAGCCGCGGGCCAGCGCCGGGTCGTCGGGCGCGCGCCCGCCGCAGAGGACCTCGCCGCCCTCGTCGCGGGCGACCTTGACGTAGCTGAGCACCCGGTCGCGGTGCTCCGGGGAGGTCAGCGGGCCCATCTCCGTCGCCGGGTCCAGCGGGTCGCCGAGCCGGATGGACGCCGCCAGCGCCAGGAAGCGCTCCTGGAACTCGGCCGCGACCGGCTCCTCCAGCAGCAGCCGGGAGCCGGCGATGCAGGCCTGGCCCTGATTGTGGAAGATCGCGAACGCGGAGCCGTTCAGGGCGGCGTCCAGGTCGGCGTCGGCGAAGACGATGTTGGCGCCCTTGCCGCCCAGCTCGAGCTGGAGGCGCTTGAGGTTGCCGGCCGACGCCTGGACGACCCGCCGGCCGACCTCGGTGGAGCCGGTGAAGGAGAGCTTCTGCACGCCCGGGTGGGCGGCCAGGTGCGCGCCGGCGATGTGCCCGAAGCCGGGCACGACGTTGACGACCCCGGGCGGGAAGCCGACCTCGGCCATCAGCTCGGCGACGCGCAGCGACGACAACGGGGTCAGCTCGGCCGGCTTGAGGACGACGGTGTTGCCGGCGGCCAGCGCCGGCCCCATCTTCCAGCTACAGAACATCAGCGGGAAGTTCCAGGGGACGATCTGGCCGACGACCCCGACCGGCTGGCGCAGCACGTAGTTGAGGAAGCCGGGCTCGACCGGCACCACGGCGCCCTCGAACTTGTCGGCCATGCCGCCGAAGTAGCGGAAGGTGGCCGCCGTCCGGGGCACGTCCAGCCGGGTCGAGTCGCGGATCGGGTGGCCGGTGTCGGTGGACTCCAGCCGCGCCAGCTCCGCGGCGTTGGCCTCGATCGCGTCCGCCAGCCGCAGCAGCAGCCGGCCCCGTTCGGCGGCGGCGGTGGCGCTCCAGGCGGGGAAGGCCGACCGGGCGGCCGCCACCGCCCGGTCGACGTCCTCCGCCCTGGCCTCGGCGACGTCGGCGAGGTGGCTGCCGTCGTGCGGGTTGGCGACCGCGAAGGTCGCCCCGTCGGCCGCGTCGACGAGCTCGCCGCCGATGAACAGCCGGGTCGGCGCGCCCACCTCGGCCATCGGCAGGCCGCCCTACAGCTCCACCGGGTTGGTGGGCAGCTTGCCGCTGGAGATCAGGCCCGGCAGCTCGCCGTCGGCGTTCTCCCACACCAGCAGCATCGACCGCTTGGGCGCATAGCCCTGGTGGCGGATGTCGGCCGGCATGGCGGCCACGTCGCCCGGCTTCATGACCACCTTGGAGCGGATCTGGCCGGTGTCGCGGTCCTCGACCTCCCAGTAGATCTCGTCGGAGAGCTGCACGAACCACTCGACCCGGTCGTTGCCGTGGATGATCGGCAGGATGTACTCCTCGGTGGTCGGGCAGAACAGGCTGTCCTTGCAGGCCGAGACCACCGACGGGTTCCAGGTGACGTCGGAGCGCGACAGGTAGGCGAACAGGTTGAAGGCGCAGACCTCGCCCTCGAAGCCCGGCTCGGCGCGCAGCTCGGGCTCGTCCTGGGGCACGTCGGTGAACTGCCGGTTGACGGGGAAGCCGTTGTCGTCGGTGCGCACCCCCTCGTCGCCGGGGACGCCGACCATCCGCTGGGCGGTGACCCGGTGGCGGGTGATGGCCTTGCGGTTGTCGCCGCTCTTGGGGCCGAACGCCGACCCGGTCTCGTCCGGGCTGGCGAACGGGTCGAAGGACGCGTTGGTCCAGTCGTCCAGCATCGCCTTGAAGGTCTCGCGGATGAGCGGGGTCGGCATGTTCTCCAGGTGGTCCAGCTCGGCCTTGCGGTAGCCGTCGTTGTAGCGGCCGGCGAACAGGTCGACCGTGCCGTAGTGGTTGACGGTGCCGATGACGCCGTCGAAGTTCACGATGCCGTAGAAGAAGTCCCAGGCCACGTCGCGCTGCAGCGCCTTGAGGAAGGCGTCGGCGCTCATCACGTGGCTGCCGGTCGGCCACTCGATGTAGACGAAGTAGTCGTCGCGCCGGAACTTGAACTCGCCGAGCTGGAAGGGGCGGTAGCCCTGGGCGTTGGGGTCGCCGGACTGGACCTCGACGGTGGGCTCGGCCTCGATGGTCGCCATGGCGGATGCCTCCTCCTCAGGTGGTCGTCTGGACGATCTCGGCCCACTTGTAGACGGTGTCGCGGCCCTCGATGGTCTGCAACAGGATCACGCCTGGCCGGTCGGCATGGAAGCGGTAGGCGGCGCCGTGGGGGAGCAGGGCCATGTGCCCGCGGCGGGCGACGATCTCGCCCATCGGCGGGCCCGCCGGCTCGCCCTCCAGGGCGATCGAGCCCTCCAGCTCCGGGTCGGGCTGCTGCCCGTCGCCGAGCCTGGTCAGCTCGACGCGGATCTCGCCGTCCATCACCAGGGCGAACTCGTCGTGCGAGCAGGTGCGCCACTCCGAGGTGCCTTCGGCGCGGATCGCCTCCAGCACGTACTGGCGGTTCTTGCCGACGGCGATCTTCTCGTAGGGCCTGGCGCGCGAGGCGACCTCGTAGACGTTGGAGAAGGCGTAGTGGTGGGGCTCGTCGTCGATGATCTCGAGGTGTCCCCGCTCGTAGTCCTCCAGCGAGCCGAACCTGGTCGTGAACCGAGACAAGCGGGACCACTCCCTTCGAGATCCTCGACCGGAGATCCTCGACACCGGTGTGCGCATATCGTACAGTTGTGCGCCCTAGGGACAGGTTCTCACCGGGGTTGTTGCCATGTCAACCAGGCCAGACGGGGCTGAACGAGATTTTATCCACAGCCTGGAGCGAGGGTTGGCGGTGCTCCAGGTGTTCTCCCGCGAGCACCCGTCGGTGACGCTGAGCGAGGCGGCCAGCCTCACCGGCCTGACCCGCGCCACCGCCCGGCGCATCCTGCTGACCCTGCAGGACCTCGGCTACGTGCGGGCCGAGGGCCGCCGCTTCCTGCCGACGCCGCGGGTGCTCGCCATCGGCTACGCCTACCTGTCGTCGATGGACACCTGGCAGGTCGCGCAGCCCTACCTCGTCGAGCTGGCCGACCTGAGCCAGGAGTCGTGCTCGGCCGCCACCCTCGACGGCACCGAGGTGGTGTACGTCGCGCGGGTGGCGAGCCGCCGCGTCATGGCGGTCAACCTCAGCGTGGGCGCGCGGGTGCCCGCCTACGCGACCTCGATGGGCCGCGTCCTGCTCGCCGGGCTGGACGCCGGCCGGCTCGACCGCTACTTCGGCGCCGTCCGGCTGACGCCGCTCACCGACAGCACCGTCACCGACGAGGCGGCGCTGCGCGAGATCGTCGCAGAGGTCCGCGACCAGGGCTGGTGCGCGGTCGACCAGGAGCTGGAGGCCGGCCTGTGCTCGATCGCCGCGCCCATCCACGACCGCGACGGCGAGGTCGTCGCCGCGCTCACCATCTGCAGCCACGCCGGCCGGGTCGGCGTGGAGCAGTTGCGCGAGGAGTTCCTCCCCCCGCTGCTGCACGCGGCCAAGCAGGTCAGCGACCAGGTCCAGCGCCGCTAGCAGGTGGGGGAGAGCCGCCCGGGAACCGGGGGCGGCCACCCCAGCCCTCGGGGGGCGGCGGCGCCGGGGAGCGGGGCGCGCCCGGGGCCAGCTTGTCGACCGTGCCGACGGTCATGGCCGTCACCTGCGCGATCACGTCGTGGACGTCGGCGGCGTTGGGCAGCACGCAGCGCAGATCGGTGACGCCGGCGTGCGCGAACGCGATCACCCGCTGGTGGCACTGCTCGAGCGTGCCGTAGACGCCCGCCTGCTCGGGCGGGCCCAGCTCCGCGAAGGCCGGCTCCGCGTCCCAGCGGGCCCTGGCCTCGGTGACGGTCCGCCCCACCGAGACCGGCAGCCGCACCGCCACCCCGAGCGACTCCGGCTCCCGCCCGACCAGCGCGCAGGCCGCCCGCAGCTCCCTGGCCGTCTCGGCGACGCGGTCCACGTCGGCGGCCGTCACCAGCACGTCGTCGGCGACGCCGACCAGCCAGTCGAGGCCCTCCCGGTCCAGCTTCTCCGGGTCGCCCACCTCCACCGCCACCGTGGGCCGGCCGGTCGTGCCCAGCTCGGCGAGGAACGCGTCCGCGTACGGCCGCAGCGGCGCCTGCGCCTGGCCGAGCAGCGACACCTCGACGCGGTCGCCGGCCAGGGAGGCCAGGGTGGCGGCCATCGCGGCCAGCAGCGGGGCCGGGCGCCGGCCGGCCAGCAGCATCGCCCCCAGCCGGACCCGGGTGGTGGCCGGCGCCAGCGCCGCCAGCGTCGTCCATGCCCCCGGCGCCGACGGTGGCGGTGGTGGCAGGCCGGGCTGGGCGCTATCGTCGACCCAGACCGCGCCGATCCCGACGCGGTCGCACATCCGGGCCACCTCGGCGAGCCGCCCGGCCGGGTTCCGCGCGTCCAGGACCACGCCGAGACGGACCAGGCGACCGGGCGGTGGCAGGGTCGGTCGGAAGGCTGGCATGGGGGAGATTGTAGGCACGCAGGGATGGGGGCCGCCCCGGTCGCTGGAGGCCGCGCTGCTCGGGTTCTTCCGCCGCCTGCGCGACGCCCGCGTCCCCGTCTCCATGGTCGAGGTGGTCGACGCCTTCGCGTGCCTGCGCCACGTCGACCTGGCCGACCGCACCCAGTTCCGCGCCGCCCTGTTCACCACCCTCGTCAAGCGCCCCGAGGACCAGCAGGCGTTCCACGTGCTGTTCGACGTGTGCTTCCCGCTCACCCGCGCACCGGGCGCCGCCGCGTCCGGGGCCGCCGGCGGCAACGGCCACACCCACGCCGAGCCGGGCCAGCCCGGGACGCCGGCCGAGGCCGAGGCGCCGGAGCCGCCCTCCGACGAGCTGCTGCGCGCCCTGCTCGACGCCCTCAGGCACGACGACGAGGCCGCCATGCGGACCCTCGCCGGGCTGGCCGTGGACCGCTTCGGCGGGCTGGAGGCGCAGCCGGAGGCCTCGGAGCGCTACTACCTGTACCGGATCCTGCGGCAGGTGGAGCTGTACCGGCTGCTGGCGATGGCCCTCGGCGACCAGGAGGACCCCGACGGCGCCGCGCGGCACGGCCGCGAGGAGCTGGCCAGGCGCATCGAGGAGTTCCGTCGCCTGCTCGCCGAGCAGGTCCGTCACCGGCTGTCGGCCACGGTCGGCGCCGAGCAGGCCGCCGAGCTGTACCGCGAGCGGCAGCTCGAGGACGTCGACTTCCTCGGCGCCAACGCCGGCCAGCTCCGCGAGCTGCGCCAGGCCGTCCGCCCACTCGCCCGCAAGCTGGTCGCCCGGGCCGCGCAGAAGCGGCGCCTCAAGCGACGGGGACGGCTCGACGTCCGCCGCACCGTGCGCCGGTCGCTGTCGTCGGGCGGCGTGCCGGTCGACCCTGCCTTCCGGGCGGTGCGCGCCTCCAAGCCCGACCTGTACGTGCTCGCCGACGTGTCCGGCTCGGTGATCGAGTTCGCCAAGTTCACCCTGTCGCTGCTGCACGCCATGAACGAGGAGTTCGCCAAGATGCGCAGCTTCGCGTTCGTGGACGGCATCGACGAGGTGACCGCCATCCTCGACGAGGGCGGCCACCGCATGGACCTGCGCGGCACCTTCGCCAGGGCCAGGGTGGTCGCCGCGGACGGGCACTCCGACTACGGCAGCGTGTTCGAGGGGTTCGCCGAGCGCTACGGCGCCGACGTCGACGCCCGCAGCACCCTGATCGTCATGGGCGACGCCCGCAACAACTACCGCGAGCCCGGCCTGGAGACGCTGCGGGGCCTGCGCGAGCGCGCCCGCCGCCTCTACTGGCTGAACCCGGAGCCCCGCGCGGACTGGGACACCACCGACTCGATCATGGGTGTCTACGCGCCCTGGTGCGACCGCGTGTTCGAGGTCCGCAACCTCCGCCAGCTCACCGCCTGCGTCGACGAGATCACCTGAGCTCCCGCCACCTGGCCATCACCTTGGGGGCCTCGTGGCGGAGGAACTCGAAGTAGCGGCGGTTCTCCTCCAACCGGGCGCCGGCCGGCGTGTCGGGGCCGACGGCCTTGATCCCGTCCTGCAGGTCCTGCTCCCAGCGGGCGAGGAGCTGGTCGCGCCTGGCGACCACCTCGTACCACATGTCGCTGGAGACCTGGTAGTGGTCGCGGCGCTCGCCCGGCTCGCGGCCACGCGACACCATCCGAAGCTGCGCCAGGTAGCGCACCGCGCCGGAGATCGCCGCCGGGCTGACCTGCAGCAGCTCGGCCAGCCCGGCCGCGGTGAGCCGGCCGTCGTCGTCGGCGAGGAGCGCGGCGAACACCCGCGCGGGCATGCGCCCCATGCCCGCCTCCGCCAGGTCCAGCGCGAACCGTTCGATGAACCGCCGCACCGCCTCCTCGTCGCGCCCCACGCCCGCCGCCTCCCCTATCGACTGCTCTTCAAGGTTTCTACAAGTTCTTAACTTCACACTTCCGTGAAGCGAGTGTAGCATGTGAACACTATGACTGCTACCGCCATTGCAGTGTCCGGCCTGGTCAAGACCTTCGGCCCGACACGCGCGCTCGACGGTCTGGACCTGACCGTCAACACCGGCGAGGTGCATGGCTTCCTGGGCCCCAACGGCGCCGGGAAGACCACCACCCTCCGCATCCTGCTCGGGCTGCTGCGCGCCGACGCCGGGACGGTCCGGCTGCTCGGGGGCGACCCCTGGAAGGACGCGGTCGCCCTCCACCGCCGCCTCGCCTACGTCCCCGGCGAGGTCAACCTCTGGCCCAACCTCTCCGGCGGGGAGGTCATCGACCTGCTCGGCCGCCTCCGCGGCGGCCTGGACCCCCACCGCCGCGCCGAGCTGCTGGACCGCTTCCAGCTCGACCCCCGCAAGAAGGGCCGCGCCTACTCCAAGGGCAACCGGCAGAAGGTCGCCCTGGTCGCCGCGCTGGCCTCCGACGTGGAGCTGCTGGTGCTCGACGAGCCGACCTCGGGGCTGGACCCGCTGATGGAGACCGTCTTCCAGGACTGCATGGAGGAGGAGCGCAACGCCGGCCGCACCGTGCTGCTGTCCAGCCACATCCTGGCGGAGGCCGAGAAGCTGTGCGACCGGCTCAGCATCATCCGCGAAGGACGGGTGGTGGAGACCGGCACCCTGGCGGACATGCGGCACCTCACCCGCACCCTGGTCCATGCCGACCTGGAGCGGCCGGCGGCCGGTCTCGACAAGCTGCCCGGCGTCCACGACCTGCAGGTCAACGGCACCGACGGGACCCGCGTGAGCTGCCAGGTCGACACCGCCGAGCTGGGCGGGTTCCTGCGCCACCTGTCCGACTACGGGGTCCGCGACCTGGTCAGCCAGCCGCCGACGCTGGAGGAGCTGTTCCTGCGCCACTACGAGGCCGCGACCCCGGCCGGGGACGGGCAGGCCACGCGGGAGGGGGCGCGGCGATGAAGGGCTTCGCCGGCACCTGGCAGCTCTTCCGGCTCGCGCTGCGCCGCGACCGGATCGTGGCGACCGTCTGGGTCCTTGGGCTGTTCCTGTATGCCTACAGCCAGGCCGCGAGCATCATCGCGCTGTACCCCACGCAGGCGGACCTGGACCAGCTTGCCAGGACCGCCGCGGGCGTCGGGGCCAACCCGGCGGTGGTGGCCATCCAGGGCCCCGCCTACGACGCCAGCACCTACGGTGGGGCCACCGCCTGGCAGCTCGTCACCCCGTGGGTGTTCCTCATCGGCCTGATGAGCATGTTCCTGGTGACCCGCCACACCCGCCAGGAGGAGGAGACCGGCCGGGCCGAGCTGGTGAGCGCCGGCGTGGTCGGCAGGTACGCCTGGCTGGCCGCGGGCCTGCTGTTCGTCCTGGCGGTCAACGCCGTGCTGGTCGCGATCACCGCGCTGGCGTTCATCGCCATGGACCTCCCGGCTGCCGGGTCGATCGCGCTGGTCGGCGCCTGCGGCCTCAACGGCCTGGTGTTCGCCGGCGTCGCGGCGATCACCGTCCAGGTGACCCAGTACGCGCGGCCTGCCAACGGGATGGCCTTCGCGGTCCTGGGCGCGGCGTTCCTGCTCCGCGCCATCGGCGACTCGGCCCCGGAGCTGTCGTGGCTGTCGTGGCTGTCGCCCATCGGCTGGGCCGAGCGGTTCCGGCCGTTCGCCGGCGAGCAGTGGTGGGTCCTGCTGCTGCCGCTGGCGCTGCTGCTGGTGCTGCTGGTGGCCGTCGCGGCGCTGCTGGTCCGGCGCGACCATGGTGCCGGGGTGCTGCCAGTACGGCTGGGGCCGCCCGCCGCGTCGCCCCGGCTGCGCAGCCCGCTCGCCCTGGCCTGGCGGCTCCAGCGCGGCGCCCTGCTCGGCTGGACCATCGGGCTGGCCATCGCCGGCCTGTCCTTCGGCGCGATCGCCCAGGACATGGTGCAGGCCGCCAACGAGGACCCCGAGACCGCCGAGATGTTCGCCAGGCTCGGGGGGACCGGCAGCATCGCCGACATCTTCCTGGCCGCGATCCTCTCCTGGATCGGCATGCTCGCCGCCGCCTACGCCGTCCAGGCGATCCTCCGGCTGCGCTCCGAGGAGACCGAGCTCCGGGCCGAGCCGGTGCTCTCCACCTCGGTGCCCCGGATCGGGTGGGCCGGCAGCCATCTGCTGGTGGCCGCCGTGGGCTCGGCGGTCCTGCTGGTCACCGGAGGGCTGGTGGCCGGGGTCGCCCACGGCCTCCGCGCCGGCGACCTGGGCGGCGAGCTGCCCAGGGTGCTGGGCGGCGCGCTGGTGCAGCTCCCGGCGGTCTGGGTGATCGCCGGGATCGGGGCGGCGCTGTTCGGGCTGCTGCCACGGCTGGTGGTCGGCGGCACCTGGGCGGTCCTGGGGATCGTGCTGTCCATCACGACGTTCGGGGAGCTGCTCCGGCTCGACCAGTGGGCGCTCGACCTGTCGCCCTTCGCCCACCTGCCGAGGCTGCCGGCCGCCGAGTTCACGGCGACGCCGCTGGCATGGCTGGCCGTGCTCGCCCTGGCGCTGGGCGCCGCCGGCCTGGCCGGGTTCCGCCGCCGCGACCTCGTCAGCGGGGCCTGATCGCGCGGGCGGTCAGGCGCCGGTGGTGGCGCATGGGCGCCCATCCTCTAGGGTGCGCGTATGGGCGACAGGGAGCTGGAAGTTTGGGCCGAGCGGCAGGCATCGGTGCTGCTCGCTGGCTATCCTGACCGCTGGCGGCACGTGCGCGCGGTCGCCGAGACGGCGAGCCGGGTTGGGCGCCTGCTGCTCGATGGGCCGGACCGCGCGATGCTCGTCGGCGCCGCCTACCTGCACGACGTCGGCTATGCCCGGTCCCTGACCAGATTCGGGTTCCACGCCCTGGATGGCGCCGAGTACCTGCGCGGCCAAGGCCAGGAGCGGCTCGCGTCGCTGGTCGCCCATCACTCCGGCGCGCGGTTCGAGGCCGAGGAGCGCGGGTTGGTCGAGGAGCTGACCGGGTTCGAGTTGGAGGACGGTCCGGTCATGGACGCGCTCGACTTCGCGGACATGACCACCGGACCGTCGGGTGAGGCCATGGCGTTCGACGACCGCATCGAGGAGATCCTGCGCCGGTACCCGGCCGACGACCCGGTGCATCGGGCCGTCACGCGCGCCCGACCGGTGCTGCGGTTGGCGGTGGACCGGACGCGGGGACGGCTCCGGGACACCGGCGCCGGTCACCCGATGTAGGGCCGGCTCCGGTTCTCCAGGTAGTGGTCGATGCGCAGGCGCATGGACGGGTGGATGGCGAGCGTGTCGAGCTGGTCTGGCGCCACGAATCGGACCTGCTTGGTCTCGCTGCTGGTGGACAGGTTGCCGCCCACCATCCGCGCCGTGAAGCAGATCGAGCACTGCTGCCGGACCTCGCCGTCGTCGTAGGCCATGACGTGGTTTGGGTTGGTGTAGAGTCCCACCACGCCGGTCACCTCGACCTCGATCCCGGTTTCCTCCATGACCTCCCGGACGACGGCGTCGCCGATGTGCTCGCCCAGGTCCATCGCGCCGCCGGGCAGCGCCCAGAGGTCGTTGTCGGTCCTGTGCACCATCAGGATGTGACCGCGGTCGTCGGGCACGACGGCGGTGACCGATGGCACGAGGCTGTTGGCCTTGGGGGCGTTCGGGTCGTCGAGGTAGTCGATGCGGGCCATGGCTACGGCCTCCGGACCTGTTCGAGCACGCTCGGCGCGAGCGGACTTGCAAGCTCCCACACCCGCTCGAAGGACGACCGGTAGTGATCGAACAGCCTCCCTCCGGGTAGCCGATGCAGGTGCATGACCGGCGACTTGGCCGCCGGTGCTCCATACGCGTGGGCGTTGACCAGCAGGTCATCGTCGAACCGGTAGATGGAGTTGTAAAGGGTGGTTGTGTGGAGGCGGAGCTCCACCCCCGGAGCGGTAAACGCCTCCTTGAGGTAGTTGAGGCTCAGTCGGATGCGGGCGGCGAGGCCATCGCCGATGCGTTCCTCGGCCCCGCGCAGCCGGACCGCGTCGCAGTCAGGGTCGCCAAAGGCCAAGCGGATCCTGGCTCCCGCCTCCGCCTTCGAGGCCAACACCTTCGCCAACTGCGGGTAGCCGTCTGGCAGGAACAGACCGGCGAACACCAGGATGTCGATGCCCTCGGAGGCCGAATCGATGAGCCGATGCCAGAGCTGCGCAGGCACCGCCCCACGGTCCGGGTACAGGGCCAGGACCTCCGCTTCGCTGGCTGAGCTGGCCAGCTTCTCGCTGATTGCGTCGGGCCACAGGTAGGCCTCGTCGGTCTTGAGCAGCGACGCCGTTGCCCAACGGTGCGGCCGGTGGGGTATCCGACCGGTGGTGATCCACCGCTCTACGGTCTTTGGGTCGACCCCAACCTGCGCCGCCACGTCGAGGATCGTGAGCTGGGCTGCCACCATGCAGCCACGGAGCCGCTCGTTCGCCACCATGCGCCTCCTCGGCGCGAACAGCCTGAGGACGCCCGAGCGTAACAGAGACGTCCCCAAGCGTCCCCGAGGTCGGTGCAAACGTCTCCACCGACGCGCTCTGATGCATTCCTCGCTCCCCAGGCCACAGGACTGAGAGGGAGGGCTACCGCGACTCGCGTCCATGCCGCCGAGGGGCCGGCCGTCCCCCAGCAGCCGGCCCACGGCAGAGGAGGGCCCCGGACCCAGGTCGAGCTCCGCTCCCTGGGCTCCGGGTGCCCCCTGCAGGAAACCACCCGCCAGCCCGCCGCCGGGCCGCGACGATCCTCGGTGCCTGGGCTCTCCGCCGCCGAGTTGGCTGCCCTTCGCCAGCTCGCCGACGCCCCCGCCTCGGTCGTCGCCCGATGGCCGGTCGGGCGAGCTGTCGCTCAGGCGCTCATCCGTCGCGATCTCGTCCACGCGTGCTCGGAGTGGGTATGGCTCACAGCCGCTGGCCAGCAGGCGCTGGCGGATGCCGGTCGCTGAGGCGCGGAACTCCGCCCGTCAGGGGCCGGTGGTGGCGGTGGTGGACGCCGCGGCGGTGGGGCGGACCGCGCCGATGAAGTCGCCGCGCAGGAACGGGGTGACGCGCACGAACGCGCCGGTGTAGGGGGCGTCGATCATGTTGCCGGCGCCGATGTAGATGCCGACGTGGTGGATGGTCGACGGGTCGGCCAGGTTGTAGGCGTAGAACACCAGGTCGCCGGGCTGCATGTCGCCGACGTTCCAGACCCTGGCGCCGAACCACTGCTCGCGCGAGGTGCGGGGGAGCTCCACGCCGCCCGCCCGGTAGGCCTGCTTCATCAGCCCGGAGCAGTCGTAGAAGCCCTGCTGGCCGGTCGCGCCCCATTTGTACGGCTTGCCGAGCTGGCTGTAGGCGAACTGCACGGCCGCGGCGGCGACGTCCTCGGCCGGCGCGCCGGGCGGCAAGCCCCGGGTGGCGGCGTAGCCGGAGGCGATGGCCAGCACCTTGGTGACGTACCAGTCGGCGTGGTTGTAGGCGAACACCGCCTTGGCCACGTCGGCGCCTCTGGCGGCGCCGTTGCGGCAGAGGTAGTTGGCGGCGGTGAAGACGGCGTGAAGTTCGCCCCCGAGGTCACCCCGGGAGCGGTGGAGCGGCCGTGGTCGGATTCGACCTTGCCGATCGCGGCCAGCACCGACCAGGGCAGCCCTGGGCAGGAATCGGCCCCGGCCTGGTACAGCGGCAGGTAGGCGGCGGGGATGTCACGCTGGGCCTGCGTGCTCGGCGGGCCGCCGCCGATCAGCGACGTCGACAGGCCCAGGGCCATCAGGCCGAGGACCAGGAAGACGGTCACGAGGACGCCCAGCAGCAGCTTGCCCATCACCGATGCCTTGACGTGGTCGAGCGGGTCGCCGGGAGAGCCGCAGCGTGCTCCGCCCGTCTAATGAGCTGGTCACGGCGGACAGGGGTCATTGCACGCCAGTGTAATCGGCCGGTTCG
>WNFU01003105.1_pt1 | contig 22160 bp, 17 predicted proteins | sample 5400121 | NCBI WGS metagenome assembly WNFU01 (sample SAMN13153360, study PRJNA577476) | soil metagenome | isolation source: 100 cm soil or saprolite under grassland replicate 1 | place: USA:California | collected 2016-06-15
ACTCGGACTCGTCGCCGAAGACGACGTACCTGCCGTCCCAGGTCCAGGTGGCGGAGTGCCAGATCTCGAAGCCCGGGTCGGGCTCCTGGATGCGCGCGAGCGTCTTCGGGTGGAGCGGGTCGGAGATGTCCCACAGCTGGGCCTCGCTGAGGCAGGCGACCGCGGCGAGGTGGAGCGGCATGAACACGCCCACGTCGTGGCAGCCGATCGTCGGGCCGAGCCCGTCGAGCGCGAACGGCTCGGCGTCGATCGCGGGCGTGGCCACCACCGCGGCGTCCTGCGGGTGCGTCAGGGGCACGCTCACGATGGAGAACTTGGCGTGCAGGGGGTTGTCCTCGCGGCCGTCGCCGCAGGTCGGTCCGGGGAGCAGGAAGTAGGACAGGACGTAGATCAGGACCCGCCCGTGGGCCGGGTCGGGGATGAGGGTGTTGGTGTGCGAGCCACAGTCGGTGTCCACCAGCTTCACCAGCTGCGGGCTGCGCGGGTTGGAGACGTCGAAGACCTGGACGCCTTCGAACTGCCCCGGGATCGTCGGGTCGGGCGACCGCTCCCCGGCGCAGGAGCGCTCGGTCATCGGGTAGTCGACCGAGCGGACCAGGACGTTGCGCCAGACCGTGACGTCGCCCTGACCGGAGCCGCAGTCCACGTCGGCGAGCAGGCTCGGGTGCTCCGGGTCGGCGACGTCGATCACGCGGAAGCCGTTGTAGTTGCCGTGGTAGGCCAGGTTCCCCCAGAAGGCGAGGTCGGAGTTGGTGGTGCCCGTCCTTGGCACCGACGCCAGGAGCTTCATGTTCTGGCTGTGCTGGTCCGGTCCCACAGCCGGCCTCGGCTGGGTCGGCGCCACCGGGTCGGCCAGCGCCGACCGGGCGCCGAAGAGGGTGGCGAGCAGGACAAACAGAAGTACGACGGAGCGTGAGGCTCTGGTCATGAGGCCCCCTTCGCGGGTTGCGGCGGCGGGTTCCTGCCCGTGACGGTGGTCATCCCGCGCTGGTTGCGAGGCGGACCGCGTCGCCGAGGTTGGAGTTGCCCTCGAGGAAGCGGATCTGGTTGACCTCCTTGGCGCGGGGCCCGGTGTAGCGCAGCACGTACAGGCCGTTGCGGATGTCGACCACGTAGACCAGGCCGCGGCTGATGATCGGGAAGCTCCACATCACCACCTTGTTCGGCCCGCGTGACAGGGCCGGGTCCTCGTTGGCGACGGCCGGCAGCGGTGCCGGTGAGAACCAGCCGGCCTGGGTCGGCAGCCCGGGGTCGGAGACGTCGATCGCCTGCAGGCCGCCGGAGTGCCACGCGTCCAGGACGAGGTTCCGCGTCGGCGTCGGGTTGTGGGAGGAGTAGGAGTTGAACTCGTTCTCGCCCGGCGCGGGCGTGTAGGCGGCGGTGTTCTGCAGGATCTTGTACTCGTCGAGCAGGTGTGGCGTGCGCGGCTGGGCGACGTTCCAGGTCCGCACCCAGCCCCACGGCCAGCCGAACGACGGCACCGTGAACGTCCCGTAGACCTCGTCGATGGTGATGGCGAACGGGCGGCCGGGCAGCGGTACCGCGGAGTGGCTCTCCGCGCAACCGGCCGGCGTGTGGCCCTCGCAGTGCGGCCCGGTCCCCCAGGTCGGGAACGGCACCGGCGTCAGCAGGTCGTCGTCGAGCGACTCCACCGTCCCGGCCGGGATCGTGTTCTCGGCGACCTTGCTGGTGTCCAGCACGCCGAAGCCGCCGCGCAGGTAGGCCAGGTAGGTCCGCTTGCCATCGGCCGACGGCGTCATCGAGTGCAGCGCCAGGTCGAAGTCGTAGTTGGCGGCGACCTCGGCGCCGGGGAAGAACTGGTTCCAGTTCCCCTTGGCGATCTCGGTGAACACGCCCTCGCGCGCCCGGCTGATGTCCGTGATGACCAGGTTCGCGGTCGCGGGGTTGACCGAGGAGGTCGGCGTCGACAGCCACAGCAGCGCCCGCGCGGGGTTCTTCGGGTCGAGCCACAGGTACATCTCGTGCGGCTTGCGCGAGGGGACGTAGGTCGACAGCAGGCTCGGGTGCACTGGGTCGGCCAGGTCGAAGAAGCGGATCCGGAAGGTGTCCGCGCTCGGCGGGCAGGCGTGGATCACCGCGTTGCAGCGGAAGTACATCACCATCAGCAGCTTCTGCTCGGGCCACACGCGCAGCTCCCGCGAGGTCTGACCCTGGTTGGCCCCGGTGGCGAACTCCTCGCCGAACTCACCGACGACCGTCGGGTGGGCCGGATCGGCAACGTCCACCACCTGGACCCCGGGGTGCGGGTGCGGGCACGAGTCGGGGTCCACGTCGCCACGCGGATCGCCGACGCCGCACCGGCTGGAGCCGTCGGTGCGGTTGCCGACGTAGAGGTAGCGGCCGTAGGCGGCGAGCGCGGCGTTCATGCCGCGGCCGGCAAGGGGGTTGGCGCCCACGAGCTCGAAGTTGGACGAGGTGCCCGGCGTCCCGCCGCCCGGTCCGACGCCAACGCCACCATGGGCGACGGCCGGCATGGCCAGGACCAGTGCGACCAGGGCCAGCCCGGCAAGGATTCTCTGCTTCATTGCGCCTCCCTGCGACCATGTGATGGGCTGCTTGTCGGTTGTGTGCCGCATGCCAGAGGTGGGTAGGCTGCCGAGCGGACGGGGGCGAGCGGCTTCGCTTGCGGGGCCTCGGAGGATGCTGATGCTCGACTCGTCCCCCGGCGTTTGGCGTCGCACCTGCTCCCGCACCTTCCTGGTCGCCGGGCCTGCCCGGCGTGGGCGTGCGCGTGGCCCGCCCGGCGTCCGCGCGCACGGCTCTTGGTCGTTGGACCCACACGGAGGTGGTGGCGTGCGATCTCGTACCCGATGGACGGTGCTCGCCGGGGCCCTTGCCCTGGTGGTGGGCATCGCGGTCCCCGCGTCGGCAGACCACAAGACCCGGCCGCACACCCAGAACATCCAAGCGCTGGGCCACAGCCCCCAGCCCGGCTCGTTCCTGGTCCCGGACGGCCAGCGCACCGTCAACTCCGACATCGCCTTCTGGGGCAACCTGGCCTTCAACGGCAACTACGACGGCTTCCGCATCGTCGACGTCACCGAGCCGGGCGACCCGCGCCTCGTTTCCTGGACGCACTGCAACGGCGACCAGGGCGACATCGCGGTCTGGCAGAACCTCCTGGTCCGCTCGTGGAACACCAAGCGAGCCACCCCCAGGGACTGCGACGGGCAGACCGTGCCCGCCGGCTTCGAGGGCGTGCACGTCTTCGACATCAGCAACCCCGCCGACCCCAAGCTGGTCGGGTCGCTCGCGCTGCCGTGCGGCTCCCACACGCTGACGGTGGCCGGCACCTCCAACAACCGGCTGATCGTCTACAGCAACAACTCCAGCAGCTCGGGCTGCGTGGACGGCACCCAGGTGAACGACGACCCCGTCGGCGACTTCATGGACGTCATCGCGGTACCGCTCGACAACCCGGCGGGCGCCAGCCTCATCCACCGCGAGCCGCTCGCCGGGCCGGCCGACCCGACCGTCCGTACCGGCTGCCACGACGCCGGCGTCATCCGCGGCAGCGCCAACCTGGCCGTGTGCGCCAGCGCCGACACCACCAACGTGTTCAGCATCGGGGCGCCGCGGGGCGGGTCGATCGAGGACCCGCAGTTCCTCTACACCATCCAGGAGCCCGGCGTCGACGGCCACCGGGGCCGCTGGCACTCCGCCTCGCTGACCTGGGATGGCAGGGTCATCGTCCTGGGCTGGGAGCCGGGCGGCGGCGCGGCGCCGGAGTGCGAGGCCACCGACCCGCCGGTCACCAAGAGCATGTTCTTCTACGACGCGGCCACCGGGGCCAAGCTTGGCCAGTGGACGCTGCCCCGTCCGCAGAGCGCGGCGGAGAACTGCACCATCCACAACTACAACGTCGTGCCGCTGCGCAGCGGCCGCTACGTCGCGGTCAGCGGCAACTACCAGGCCGGGACCTGGGTGACCGACTTCACCGACCCGGCCAACCCGGTCACGGTCGCCTGGTCGGACCCGCCGCCGCTGGTGCCGACCCAGCTCGGCGGCGCCTGGTCCTCCTACTGGTACAACAACTTCACCTTCGAGTCGGAGATCACCAAGGGCCTCAACGTCTTCCGCGTCAGCGACCCGCGCCTGGCGGGTGCCCGCGTCCTTGACCACCTCAACCCCCAGACCCTGGAGTTCACGATCGGCTGACCGGAGGCCCGCCCGGGCCGCTTCCTGCCAGAGGGACCTTCCGTCGCGGGGTCCCTCCTGGCGGGCGCTGGCCCTGGCGGTTGACGGCTACTGGTAGCGGGGGGAAGGGCCTTCCGGGACGTAGGAACGGCCCTTCCCCCCACGGGTGTGGCGGAGGCGCGGTTACGGTCTTGGGCCGGTGTAGCGGAAGACGTACAGGCCGCTGTCGCGGTCGCTGGCCAGGACCAGCCGCTCGCCGTCGGCGGTCTTGTGGATCTGGACGCCCCAGAAGTCGTTGCCGCCCTGGTCGATGAACCGGCCGACCTCGGTGAGGCCGCCGGCGCCGTAGGCCACGACGCGGAAGCCGGCGTCGTACCACGACAGGTACGCCAGGTTGACCACCGGGTCGAACGTCACCTCGTGCACCGACAAGGCACCGAACCCGCTGGCGAACGCGGGATCCTTGGCCTCGGCGACGGCAAACGTGTCCACGTCCTTCATCGTGGAGGCGTTGACGAGGTGGATGTAGCCCCAGCCGTCGAACGCCGTCGTGGCGTCCACGCTGGGACCGACGTCGCCGACGTCCGGCTCGAGGTCGCCGGGATCACCGGCGGGGTACGGCACGGTGTAGTCCGGGGTCCGGTTGAACATCAGGTGGAAGGCCCGGTGGCCGATGCAGACCGCCGGGATCGGGCGCGGGTCGCCGCTGCCGCAGAAGAACGCGTCCGCGAAGGCACCCCCGCCGGCGCCGGAGTGGTGCTGGGCCACGACCACCCCGCCGTACCCGGCGTTGGCCGCGTTCTGGATCTTCTCGTCGAACCGGCAGGCGGCGTGGTTGTGGTTGGGGTCCTGCACCGGGCCTCGTTGCACCACGAGGATGGCCTCCTCGCCCGGTCCGGGGCTCAGCACCGACGCCGGCGGGATCGAGGCGACGTCGTCGTTGCAGGCGTACCCGCCGTACACCGTCGGGCCGTTGAGTTTCTGGTCCGGCAGTGTCGCGATCGGCCTGGCGAAACCGAACTCACCCGCGGTGTACGTGCCGGTGGCGGGACCACTGGTCACCTTGAACAGGGTGCGGTACGGCGAGAAGTCCTCGTCGGTGCCGATGAAGTAGCGGCCGCCAGGGTTGAACTCCGCGTAGTGGGCGTTGCCTTCCGCCGGGCTGAACGCGGGGAACTGCGGATCCGGGTCGGTGAAGTCGAAGTCACCGGTCAACTTCGGGTGCGCCGGGTCGTTGACGTTGAACTTCAGGTAGCCGGCGTCCCAGTAGGAGGACAGCAGCGTCCAGGTACTGCCGATCTTCTGCACCCACATGTCGTGGTTGAAGTTGGTGGTGCCGTTGGCGTAGGGCCCGATCGCGACCGGGTCGAGGTCCTTCAACAGCCCCGTCTCGGACACCACGACCGGGTGCCGCGGGTCGGTGATCTCGATGATGTCGATGTCGGAGAAGGGCGTCTCCTCGTCGTCGGACGCGACCACGAACGCGCGCCCGCCCTGCTGCCAGGCGAACACGCTGTGGTACTGGACCACCGGGCGCGGGTTGCCGGCGGTGTCGGTGGCGTCCCCGAAGTTCTCCGCCAGCGCCGTCGGGTGCAGCGGGTCGGTGACGTCCCACAGCGACACCCCGCCCAGGCCGCCGTCGGCGCAGATCTCGTTGTTGAGCGCGAGGACGTCGCCGGTGAACGCGGGCGTGTCGACGTGGATGGCGTGGACGCCCTCGCCGACGTAGGAGCCCTGGTGGGCCGGGATGAAGCCGACCTCCTTCGGACTGGCTGGGTTGGAGATGTCGACCACGTACGCGCCGCCGGCGCCGTCGGCCGCACAGCCGGGTGAGTACTGCGCCAGATAGGCGTAGCCGCGCAGCGTGCCGACGTCGGCGACGATGCCCTCGGCGGCGTCGTGCACGCGCAGCTTGCCGACCAGTTCCACGTTCTTGCTGGTCGCAGGCAGGTGCCCGCCGGGACCGCCGTGCTGGTCGGTGTGGACCGGGTCGGACTCGCGGGCGTTGTCGATCACGCCGTTGGTCGCGGAGCTGTCGGGACCCTCCGTGGGGTCGGCTGCGGCCAGCGCGGCGTTCCACGACACCAACGCCACCGCCAGCAGGAACGCGAGTGACCATGGCTTCCTCATGCCAACCTCCCTGTTGACACGACGGACCCGGGGTCGAAGGGGTGGGGTCGTCGGCGACGGTGTGGGCCAACAAGGGTGGAGCAACCTGCGGGGCTAGTCAGATTGGGCTAGTCGGTCGGCCTCGGGAACCTACCGCGAGGCGATGTATCCGCCAAGGGTCCGTTTCCTCCGCCAGCCAACCGTGGTGGTCCTTCTGGGTGCGGGGGGGCCGCCGCTGGGCGGCCCCCCCGGACGCCGGCGCTACTTGGTGCGGGCGACGACGTACAGGCCGAAGTTGATGTCGGAGAGGAAGATCCGCCCGCCGAGCGGGTAGACGCCCCAGACGAAGGGGATCGGGTGCCTGCCGGCCGGGCCGAAGCTGGCGAAGACCCCGGTCGGATCGAGCGTCGGCTTGGGCCGGTAGAAGCCGACCTCCCGCGGCCGGCTCGGGTTGGCAATGTCGACGATGCGCAGCCCGTCGGAGTACCAGCTCAGGTACAGCGTGGTCCCGCGGATCTGCGGGTTGTGGACCGAGTAGAACCCCGAGGTCGAGTTGGTCAGCGAGTGCGGCGTGGCGAAGTCGCTCAGGTGCCGCGGGCTCGTGGGGTCGGCGATCCCCCAGATGCGCGCGAAGCCCCAGGTGTCGCCCGGCTCCTTGGGCTCGCCGGCCGCGACCGTCTCGCCGGGGCTGAAGTCCTCGTCGGTGGTGACCAGCACCGTCCCGGCGGCGTTGGGCATCGCCGAGTGGGTGTCGCCCTCGCTGCCGGCCGGGTAGGGCGTGCGGCCGACCAGGCGGACGGCGGCGGGGTCGGAGATGTCCAGGATGACCGCGCCGGCGTCCCAGTAGGCCAGGTAGGCGGTCATGCCGTCGGCGCTGGGCGAGGCGCTGTGGTCGAAGACTGCCGCGAAGTGGCCGCGGCACAGCGGCGCCTGCCCCGGCGGTGGGGTGCAGTCGAACGGGGCCGGCAGGCCGGCGCCGGCGATCCCGAACGGCAGGCCGCCGTCCTTGCCGGCGCCCCAGTCGTCGGTGCGGACCGGGTGGCGCGGGTCGGTGACCTCAAGCAGCTGGAAGTCGCCGACCGTCCCGCCAGAGGCGAGCTCGGAGAACGGCACGGCCGCCAGCGCGAAGACCCGCTCCTGGCCGCCGCGGACCTGCCTGGTGAGCGAGACCTCGTGCGTGCCCCCGGACCCGGTGTCGAAGAACCCAAGGTGCGCGGGGTGGCGTGGGTCGGTCACGTCCCACAGGTCGACCCCGGTACGCCCGGGGGCCTGGCCCTCCAGGCCGCAGTCCTGCAGGCCGGTGGCGAGCAGGTCGCCGGTGAACGCCGCCGTCCGCACCGAGATGACCTCCATGTCCTCGGCGGAGGTGTTCGGGTAGCCGCCGGCCGTCGCCACCAGCCGCGGGCTGGCGGGGTTGGAGGTGTCCACGATCTTCACGCCGGTGCCCGGGCAGGGCCCGCTCCAGGTGCCGACGTAGGCGAAGTCGCCGTGCGCCCACACGTCACCGTGGAGCCCGCCCGGGATGTGCAGCCGCCCGAGCTGGCGCGTGTGCCGGCCCGCCGGCTTGCTCGCGCCCGGGTCGGCGACGGTCGAGCGCAGGCCCGCCGCCGCCCGCAGCATCCGGGTCGTCAAGCGCTGGCTGTCGCCCGCCCTGGTTGCCGCGCCGGCACCGAGCTGGGTGGCGAGCAGCGCCACAAGGACGGTGCCCGCCACGAGAAGACCCTGCCGTCGCATCGTGCCCTCCCTTCCCCGACCCAACACGGGTCGGCCCCTCAGCTCCCCAATATGGCCAATATGGCCCTCCTGCCTGCGTGGGATGAATAGGCCCGCATCCGTAACAGCGCTACGTGGCTGGCCGTAGTTACAGCCGATGCCAGACGCCTGCCGCAGCAGGATTGCGGTAGGCTGGTGCGGTGCACAGGGGCCGCCCGTTCGGGGGGATCGTCGTCGCCAGTGCCGTGGGGGCAGGCCTCGTTCTGTCCCACTGGCTGGCCTACCTGATCGCGGTTCCCCACGCCCACGAGCGGGAACGGCTGCTGGAGCAAACCGGGCACGGGTACTGGCCCCGTGCCGCCGCGGTGGCCGCTGCCCTCGGCCTTGTGGCCCTCGTGGCGACGGGGTCACGGGCGGTAGCCCGCGCACGTGATGCCGACCTGGGCCAGCCGCGCCTCCGCCACCTCGTGGCCCGCCTGGCCGGGATGCAGCTCCCCGCGTTCGTCCTGCTGGAGGCGACCGAGCGCCTCGCCTCCAGGACAGCGGGCCCTGACCTTTTCCTGCAGGCTCCCTTCCTGGTGGGGTTGGGGGTTCAGCTCGTCGTCGCGACCCTCCTCGGGGCCTTCCTGTCACGGTTCGTGCGTGCGGCTGCACGAATCGCCCGCATCCTCCTGCGGAGGAAGCTCCCCGTCCGGCCTGCCGTCCTCCCACTGCCCTCGCAGCCCACCGCCATGCCCACGCGCCTGCTCGGCCTGGCTGCGGTGGGCGTCCGGGCCCCTCCCGCCTGCTGATCCGCGCTCCTACCCCAGCTGACCCCGGCGTCCCAGCGGTCGGGGGCGTGGAGCGTTCGCGCAGGGATTTCCGAGTGGCTGCATTCCGGGAGGGGATGCGGCGTGAAGCATGGGTCCGTCGACCAGGCCTTGCTGCGGGAGTGCATCGAAGCGCAGCGCTGTCCGTGGTGCGATCGGGGTGGGTTGCGCTCCTTGGCGAACCACACGGTGCTGGTGCACGGGGTCTACGCCGACGAGCTTCGCGAGCTCGCCGGGCTGGCCCCCGGCACACCGCTGTGCTCCGACGGCCTGAGCGAACGCCACCGCGAGCTGGCGCACGACCAACACCCGAGTCGATGGCTGCATCGACCGGAGGTGCGGGCGGCCGCGGCCGCCACCCGAGAGGCCAACTACGACGACCAGCAACGCAAGCGTCGCGTGGCGCACCTGAATGCCGTGCGCCAGCAGGCCTTCGAAGCCTGGCGGCGTTCGCTCCAAGCGGAGAAGGACGACCCTGAGCTGGCAGCAGCGCAGAGAATCTCCCGATCGAAAGCCCACCGAAGGTTCCGCGAGGGCCAGGAATGCCCGATCTGTGGCGTCTGGTTCTGCTCGGTCGTTCCGCCCGGTCGCGACTACCGGCAGCGCAAGTTCTGCAGCCAGCAGTGCCGCCGCGAGGCGATCCGCCGCCTTCGCAGGCGAACGTGGGTGCGCCGGACCCTGCAATCTCTTGACGAACAAGCCGTCGCACCACCCCCCTCCGCGACGGGCGTCACGAGCCATCCGGACGATGAAGCAGGTGATGGCTAACGCGGCCCGCGGATCGCCCCCACCACCAGCCCAACCGGGCGTTCCCGCCGATCGCCCTGAGCGATCCGCGATGAGCCCCACCGAGCCGACGGGGCCCATCTAGCAGTCGCAACGCACTCCTTGTGTCCCGATGGGTTCCCGATGTCCCACGCCACCGCGGGCGGATCGGCACGAGCGCCGGGCCGCACTCCAGGCGCGAGCGAGGCCGGCGGCCTCGGCCGCCGGCCTTGGCACCGCTGACTGGCCGCCTACTTGCCAAGCTGCCCGCGGGCCGCCCCGGCCGGGAACACGTTGCTGTGAACGTTGACGTAGTAGCTTGCCGGATCGTGCCTGATGGCCTTGACCAGCTCCTCGCTCACCCCCGAGACGCAGCCGCTCGCGCTATCGGTGCCCTGGAGGGCGACACCGGTGAACAGCGGGACCACCACCGGCCCGGCGACCCCGGCGGGCGCGGCGTGGACGTGCGCGGCGACCACGGTGCCGTCGATGCCCGCCCAGTTCAGCTCGAAGCAGACTTCACCTTGGCCCTGGTTGAGGGTGAGGGACGCGCTGCCGGCCGCGTCCGGGTCGCCCGGCCCCGGCACCTCCGCCGCGCCGGTGAGCACGGTGGAGAACGGACGGCCCCCGGCGTAGGCGGGAGCGCTCACGGCGAGCGTGCCGACCACAGCGAGGGTGGCAACCAGCAAGAGGACGCGAAGTCGCACGATGACCTCCTTACGGCAATCCCTTGGCCTGTCTCGGTCCTGGTCGTCTGGCCCCTCAGCCTGGTTCCCTGCTGTTCCTCGTCGACTCCGACGGAAGCCCCTCCACCGGAGTCTGGCTATGCCCTACCTGACTTGGCCGAGGCGGTCATGGCAACCACTGTTATGGGCGGCGCGGCAAAGGGGCGGACCACAGTTTAGGCTCTCGGACCGGCGTCCCCTGGTGGCCTGCTGCGGCCCGTCGCCTGCTGGCGACGGCTGCGCGGCTGGCAGCGCGCCGGCGTGTGGCAGCAGCTCCACCACGCGCTGCTGGACCAGCTCGGCCGCTAGAGCCAGCTCGGCCGCTAGAGCCAGCTCGGCTGGTAGTGGGCGACCTCGCGTGCGCCGGATCGCGAAGACGCCGACGTCCACGCCGCCGCCTGCGGGGTATCCAGCTTGCGGGGCCTCGCCGCTGCATCAGGGCCGCACTGGCACTAGCAGTTGCAGGTACCGTTGGTCCCTTCAGCTGCTCAGCTTGGCCAGCAGCTCGGGCTGGTCGGCCAGCTGCTGTTGGACCATGGGGCCGAGCACCGGCTCGTAGACGTCCCGGTCCACCTGCCCCCAGTCGATGCCCCCGAACGGAGGGTGCGGGTCGTACTCGATCGCAAGCTGCACCATCCGGGCGGTGGCCTCGTCGGTCAGCCGGGCGGCCAGCGCCAGGGCCATGTCGATCCCGGCCGACACCCCGGCCGAGGTGATGAACTTGCCGTCCTGGACCCACCGCTGGAGCAGGTAGGTGGCGCCCAGGCGCTCCAGCAGGCGGTGGTAGGCCCAGTGGGTGGTGGCCTGGCGGCCCTCTAGCAGTCCGGCCGCGGCCAGGACCAGGGCGCCGGTGCACACCGACCCGACCACCGGTGCCGTGTCGGCGGCCTGGCGCAGGTACTCGCGGATCGCCGGGTCGCCCATGGCCTTGATGGTCGGCGCGTCCCCGCCGGGGACGATGACCACCTCCGGGTCGGGCACGTCGCCGAAGGTGCGGTCGGCGGTGACGGTGAGCGGCCCGTCGGTAGGCATCGGCTCGAGCCGCTCGGCCACCACCACCGGCCGGTACTGGTCGCTGAACCGCCGCAGGCTGGCGAAGACCTGCAGCGGGCCGACCAGGTCGAGCAGCGTGAGGCCTGGGTAGAGCACGAACGCCACCGTCTTCTGCTCCTGGGTTGCCATCATCTGCCCTTTCGGTCCGGGGTCGGATAGAGCGGCGTCGGTGATGCCCGGGAGCCCTGTTCAGGTCGACCGCTGTCGGATGACACCGGCCATGGCCCACAGGGCGCCTTAGGCCACCCCTCGTGTGAGCACTTCGGTTCCGCGCTGCCTCGTCTCCGCTTTGGCCTTCTCCAGCGATCCCGAGTCGTAGGGTGGCTGGGGGTCGTACTCGATGACCAGCTGCAGCGCCCGGGCCTCGTCCTCGCCCGCCTCGCGGGCCGCCAGGGTCAGGGCCATGTCGATCCCGGCTGAGACGCCGCCAGCAGTGATGACCTTGCCCTCGACCACCACGCGCTCTGCCACCGGCTCGGCGCCGAAGTTGCGCAGGTAGTCGGGAACGGCCCAGTGGCTGGTCGCGCGCTTGCCCTGCAGGATTCCGGCGGCGCCGAGCAGCATCGATCCCGTGCAGACGGAGGTCGTCCACCTCGACGTCTCGTGTGCGCGGCGCACCCACTCGACCGCCGCGGGGTCCTCCAAGAACGGCACCTTCCCCGAGCCGGGGATGACGATGATGTCCGGGGTTGGGACTTCGTCGAGCGCGGCGTCGGCGGCCAGGACCAGTCCGACGTCGGTCCTCTTTGGCCCGGGTGTCGAGGCGACGAACTTGACCTCTGCGTCGGGCAGTCGCGCGAGCACCTCGTAGGGGCCCACCGCGTCGAGTGCGGTCATGCCGTCGTAGAGGAACAGGGCGATCTCGGTCAAGGCAAACCTCCTTTTGTGGTCGGCGACGCAGCGGTCCAACGATGTCCACCAGCGTCGTGTCCGGGATGCAGCACGAACACGATCGCCTTCGGTTCCTGGGTTGCGTCATTTCCCTTCCGTCCGGGACCGGGTTGCAGAAGGCGGCGGCAGTGTTGGGCCAGGAGCCCTGCTAGCTCGATGGCTCCTGCGTGGCGGGGACCGTGGCCGACGCGGCGGCTCGGTGGCGGCTGGCGACGCGGTCGGCCAGCCAGGCGGCGTCGTCGGCGACGAAGCCCAGCAACGCCGACCCGCGGGTGTGCTGCCACGACAGCCCCAGGAAGTACAGGCCCGGCACCTCGGCCACGCCCCGCCGGTGAACGACATGGCCCTCACGGACCACCCCCGGGATGTGGATCCAGGCGTAGTCGGGGCGGTAGCCGGTCGCCCACACCACCACCCCAACGTCCTCCAGGAGGCGGTGGTCGGCGAAGCGAACGGTGCGTCCCTCGGCGTCGACCAGCCGGGGCCGGAACCGCACCCCCTTGCGCTCGAGTCGGCGGCGGTTGGTCCCGATCACGAAGTCCCGGCGGCTCATCCGCCGGCCGGGCCGGGAGTTGACCGTGACCCGCAGCAGGCCCAGCCGGGTCAGCCACCAGAACAGGTCCCGGCCGAGGAATCGCTGGGGCAGCATCGGGTACTTGGTGGCGATCGACAGGTCGACGGTGCGGGTGGCGGCCAGCTCCTCGGCGATCTGGAAGCCAGAGTTCCCGCCGCCCACCACCAGCACCGGCCCCTCGGGCAGGGCTTGGGGGTTGCGGTAGTCGGCGCTGTGCAGCTGGGTCACCGACGGGTCGAGCCCGCCGGCCTGCGAGGGGACAAAGGGGACCTGGAACGGGCCGGTGGCCACCACCACCTGCCGAGCCCGGTAGGTGGTATCGGCGGTGCGTACCTCGAAGTCGTCGCCGACGCGCCGCAAGCCCGTGACCCGGGCGTTCAGCTGGACCGGCAGGCCGAGGGCGGCCACGTAGGCCTGTAGGTAGTCGGCCACCGGGTCCTTGGTCGGGTAGGTGTCGGCCGGGGCCGGGAACGCCATGCCGGGCAGGGCGTCGTACTGGGCCGGGGTGAACAGCTTGAGCGAGTCCCACCTAGACCGCCAGACGTGGCCGACCTCGGGGCCGGCCTCCAGGACCACGAACCGCAGGCCCTGCTGGGCCAGGTGCCAGGCCATGGCCAGCCCGGCCTGGCTACCCCCGATGACGACCACGTCCAAGTGCTGATTGCCTGCCGGGTCCTTGTGCGGCTCGTCGCGGGGGGCGGTCATGTGGCCACCGCCTGGGTGCGGGTGACGTTGAAGCTGAACATCATGCCGCTCTGCATGTGCTCGGCGATGTGGCAGTGCGCCATCCACAACCCGGGATTGGAGACGTCGAACAAGATGTCCACCACCTGGCCGGTGCGGACCAGCACCGTGTCCTTCCAGACCAGGTTCGGCTCAGGAACCCCGTCGCGAGAAAGGACCAGGAACCGCCCGGCGCCATGGAGGTGGAAGGGATGGTGCATGGGGTGGTCGGAGTCCATCTCGTTGACCAGCCGGATCTTGACCCGCTCGCCCACGGTGAACTGCCAGTCGATCGCGGGACTGTCGGCGCCGCTGGTCCGGTCCAGGAACTTCCAGTGCATGGTGGCGGTGGTGGTCAGGCGGTTGACCTCCACCATGTCGTCTTCCCACTCGATCCCGTCGGCCGTGCCGTGCCCCTCGCCGTGGCCGCCGTGGTCGTGGCCAGCAGCGTGCCCACCGTGCTCGTCCATCGCGGCAGCAGCGGTCGCCGCCGGCTTGGGGACCGACTCGGCCGCGAGCAGCTTCATGCCGCACTTGGGGCAGCGCCCTGGCTCGTCGCTGGTGACCTCCGGGTGCATCGGGCAGGCGTAGGTGACCGGCCCCGCGCCGGCCGGCAGCGCGGCCGGGTCGTCCATCTGGGCGACGAGGGCCAGGACCTTGTCCGGCGGGGCGGCCAGCCACCGGTCCAGCTGCGCCCGCTCGGCAGCCAGCTCCGGGGCCGGCCGCAGCACCTCAAACTCCCGCGCCGCCGGCGACGGCGCTGCCGGCTCCTCACGCACCGTCACGGTGGCCAGCCGGTAGGTCCGGTCCGGGGTGCGGTGCTCCAGCGCCAGCTCGCCCGGGTGGTCGACCAGCACGTCGACCACCGCCCGCTCCGAGGGGGCCAGCACCACCGACTCGACGAACTCCTCATGTTCCACCCGCCCACTGTCGCCGCCGACCAGCCTCATCCGCGCCCCCGGCACGGCCAGGTTGAACACCCGGGTGTTGGCGGTGTTGGTCAGCCACAGCCGCACCACCTCCCCCGCCCCAGCCTCCAGATGGAGGTCCGGGTCCCCGCTGGTCAGGAACACGTTGCCGAACCGGCCCATCGCCGCGTACGTCGTCTCCGAGGGGCTGAACGGCGCGATCCTGCCCCCTTCCACCAGCAGGTCGTCCACGGTGAGGATGAAGTCGCGGTCGGCCGGCGGCCAGTAGCCGGGCTCGGCGGGGACCACCAGGATGTTGCCGTACAGGCCCAGCTCCTGGGTGTAGTCCTCGCGGATGTGGGGGTGGTACCAGTACAGGCCCGCGTCCGGGAACTGGATGCGGTAGGTGAACTCCCCCCCGACCGCGATCGGCGCCTGGGTCTCGTGCGGCACCCCGTCGTACTTGTTCTCCAGCCGCAGCCCGTGCCAGTGGACGGTCGTGTCCAGATCCCCCTTGTTGGTGACGTGGACGATGATCTCCGAGCCTTGCTGGACCTTGAGGGTCGGGCCGGGGATGGAGCCGTTGTAGCCCAGCATCCGCACGGTCGTGTCCCCGAGCCGCTTGGCCACCGGCCCGACTTGCAGGTCCAGGGTGTCGCCAGGGGCCAGCTCCAGCAGCTGGGGCCGGCCGGCCTCGGGGAGTCCGGAAGGGTCGGTGGGGAACGACTCGGTGGCCAGTGGGTCGTGGCGCATGTTCACCCTCCTGGTCGTCCAGCAGCCAGGCATCCGGCAACAGCTGCTGCTCGTTCGTGTTCGAGGAACCGTGATCTGCCGAGGACCTGACCAGGCCCGATCCGCCCTTGTGGCCGTGCCAACCCTCCGCTGCTGGAGTCCCGGTCTGGATGTGGGCACCCTGCCATCCAGGTGCTGGCGAGGCAAGAAAGGCAAGCGGCCACAGGGACGCTGACCTGCTGGGATGCCTTACGGCGACGGGTGCTCGACGCCGCGGCGCCAAGCCTTCGATACGGCAGGCTGTTTGGGGCGCGATGGGACGCTGACCGGGAGGGCGCTGGTGCGGGTGGTGGGCAGCGTGGAGATCGACCGGCCGGCCAGCCAGGTTTGGGCCTAGGTGGCCGACTACGGCAACGACACCGGTTGGCGCGCCGGGATCAGCCAGATGCGCCCCTCACTGCCCGGACCGGCCCAGGTCGGCGTCACCACCCACGAGCTGCTGCGGCTGCTGGGGATGACCTTCCGTACCGACGCCACCATCCACCGGGTCGAGCCCGGGCACCTGCTCGAGTGGCGAGCCCACGACCGGCAGAAGCAGCTGCAAGGCTCCCGACTGGTGGAGCCGACCGGCCCGGCCACCTCCCGCTTCACCGAAGTGGTCGAGGGTCGCCTGCTCGGTCCCTTACGGCCGCTTGGGCCGCTGGTGGCCTGGCTGCTCCAGCGGCTGACGACAGCTGACCTGCGTCGCTCAAACAGAGGCTAGCGGCGCCGGTGATCAGCGGATCAGCACCGGAGGAGACAGCGAACTGAGGTGGAGCCCTTGGTGAGATGTCGGGCCGGCCGGTCTTGGAGGCGAGGCTGCGGGCCTCCCGCAAGTACCGAACGGAGCTGTCCGCTTGTCCGAGGTGGTGATCGGTATACCCCAGGCAGCAGCGGGTGTAGGCGATACCAATCTCCGATCGTAGCTCCTGGAAGACGGCCAAGGCCTGCAGGTGGCTGGTCTTGGCTTGGTGCAGATCTCCTCGGCCGGGCAGTGAGCCCAGCAGCATTGGCCGCCGTCGGCGCGCAAGGCGCATGTGGGCAGCGCGCGACCTCCTGCGAGGGATCGATCGCGGTGTTACCGTCGGGTGATGCCGGGTCGTGGGGTCGCGTCCAGCGCGGTCGCCGCGGGCGCTGCGGGCCTCGTCGCGGCGGCCGCCGCCCGACGGAACCGACGATGACGAGCGCGCACACGCCCAGCCCCCTGGCGGGGCGGTCGTTACGCGCACCCGTGCTGTGGGGCGTCGTCGTCGGCGGTATCCAGGCCGCGTCGCCGCTCGGCTTGTGGTGGCTGGACCCGGCGACCGTCTACGCGCTGTCGCTGACCCTGATCGCGGCGGTCTACGTCGGCTTCGCCGTGGCCGATGGACGGCGGACCGTCATCGCGGTCGAGGCCGCGATCGCGGGGGTCTTCGTGGTGGTTGCCGCGGCGGGCGTCACCGGACCGGCGTGGCTGCTGGTGCTCGGCCTCGCCGGCCATGGGCTCAAGGACCTTTGGCAGGAGCGCCGGCACTTTGTGGCCAATACTCGGTGGTGGCCGCCGTTCTGCCTCGTGGTCGACTGGGTCGTCGCCGCGATCCTCGTCGTGCTGATCGCCGTCGGCGTCGACTTCCACCACTACTAGCCAGGCCAGTCGCACACCTGACTGGCCGAACGAGCCCCTTGCCCGATGGTGCGGCCACAGAGGCCGGCACCTCCGCGTGAGGGTTAAGCTCCTCACCTCGGCCATGACACCTCCCCGCCGTCCGGATGCAACCACCCGTCGAAGGACCCCATGAGCAACTCGGCCGCTGACGGCGTGAGCCGGACGTCCGCGCTCGATGAGCTGGTCGCCGAGACCGCCGCTGGCCGGCTGCTCCCAGGGGTTCACCGGTGCCTTCTTCGGGTCCAGACTCCCCGCTGGCCCGAGGGGCGGACCTGGGCTGCGACGACGCACCCCGACGATCATGCCGGATTGGACGCCGAGGTGGCCTTCCGGATCGCCAGTGTCACCAAGATGATGACGGCCACCGCCCTGCTCGTACTGGCCGATCAGGGCCGCTGCCGGCTCGACGATCCGACCGGTCGTCACCTCCCCAGGAACCTCGTCGACCGGTTCCAGGACAGTAAGGGGCGCGCCTACGGTGCCGCCATTACCCTCCGACAGCTCCTGGACCACACCAGCGGACTACCGAACTTCTTTTCGCAGCCCCCAATCCTGGACGCGGTGCGCCACGGCGGCGGTCGGCGGCGGTTCACACCTCCTGACCTCGTCGACCTGGCGGCGGCCGGCCAGCCGCCGACCTCGCCGCCAGGCACGGCCCGCTCCTACACCGACACCGGCTTCCTGCTCGCCGGGCTCATCATCGAAGCGCTCACCCGCCGCCCGCTGCAGGAGGCATACCGCGAGCTGGTACTCGACCCGGCCGGCATGGCCGACACGTGGCTGGAAAGCAGCGATGAAGCACCCCGCCGCCGCGACATCGCCCCCCACGACCTCGACGGGCACGACATCACCGACATGGACCCGACGGTCGACTGGGCGGGCGGTGGGCTGGTGAGCACCGCAGCCGACCTCGCCGCGTTCCTCCAGGCGCTCACCCGCGGCCAGCTGCTGAGCGCTGGTGCCTGGAGCGAGATGACCCGGTGGCAACCCGGTCCAGCGGGCTACTACGACGACTACGGCCTTGGACTGGGTCGCTACAGGTTCCCGGCGGCACAGGTCGTCGGCCACCACGGGGTCTGGGGCGCATTCGCGTTCTGGTTTCCCGAGCTCGACGCCGTCATCACCGGCACCGTGAACACCGGGAGGGTGGACCGCCGCCCACTGCTCGGCGCGGTCGTGCGCGCGCTCACCGACTGAAGCTGCCCACGCAGCGGCCGCCTGGTCGCAGGGCTCGCGCCTCCATCCCATCAGGGCGGGGAAGGAGCCGTGGACCTCGTCGAGGTCTTCGGCTCGAGCAGGTTTCAGGCGCAGTGGGGGAGTGAGGCTCGTGTCCAGGACGCCGACCTGCTGCCTGGCGTCGGCAAGCCTCGGACCGTGATGCGCCTAGCGTAGCGCCCTTGGCGCAGAGCGTGAGCCCTTGATCCCATGGCTGCCGAGTGCCAACGGTTGCGGCAGTCCACCAGGTGGAAGCAGATCCTGCAGTGGGCGAACGTGGTAGCGACGACTGAGGTTCTCGATGCCCGCGCGGTGAGGGCGCGGCCTTGCGCTGGCTGGGCCGGGTCGTCCTGCCCCAGGCGACCTCGACCCGGGCCTTGGTCCTGTGTGAGCACCCCGGGCGTTCCACTGCGGGCCCTCGTGGCCCTCGCTCCCGCAGGCACGCTGCCGCTAGCGTGGCCGCTCCACGCTGGGGTCCTGGGTGAGCTCGTAGAGGTTTCCGTCGGGAGCGCGGACGTGGACCCAGGCGTTGCCGTGCGCGTCATCGTGGACCGGTGCCTGCACGACCTCGACGCCGGCAGCGACCAGCTCGGCGGTGGCGGCCTCGACGTCGTCGACCAGGAACCCGGCGACCGGGCCGGTGGTGAAGTGGTGGTTGTGGGGGCTGCCGGGCCCGAAGACCTCGACCTTGGCGCCGTCAGGTAGCCGCAGGACGACGAAGTCCGGTTCCTCGTGGTCGACCTCGAGGCCGAGCAGCGAGCGGAAGAAGGCGACGGTGTCCGCCGCGTTGTCGGTCCGTGTGCCCAGCCAGGCAAGCTTGTGCACCCTCATGCCGCCTCCAATCGGTTGCCTCGCTACAGCCAGACAGGGTCGAGGATGAGGTCGCTGATGGTGACGGCCGCGACGCTGGACGCGATGGTCACCACGCGGCCGAGAGTCGGCGTTGCGTCTGCAACGTCGACCCTGGAGGCCTCGTGCACACCGACCTCGACACCCTCGTCGTCGCACTGTACGTCACCATCGACGAGCTGCTCGGCCCGCGCCGCGGGCCGGGCCGGCGGCCCAGGCTCAGCGACGCCGAGCTGGTCTGCCTGGCCATCGCCCAGGTCCTGCTAGGCTTCGCCTCCGAGCGCCGCTGGCTGCGCTTCGCTGGCCACAGGCTGGCCCACCTGTTCCCCCTACCTGCCGACCCCGTCGGCCTACAACCGCCGGCTGCGCCGCGCCGCGCCCCTGGTCGCGTTGGCCATCAACGAGCTGGCGGCGCGCACCCCAAGCTGGTGGGACCAGCTGCGCCTGGTCGACTCCACCCCGCTGCCGTGCGCGGCCTCCCGCCAGACGGTCAAGCGCTCGGCGCTGGCCGGGCACGCCGGCTACGGCTACTGCTGGCATGGAAGGGGCACTACAGGCAGAAGGGGATACTCCTCGCGATTGCCTCTTGCCCAGTGAAGGCACAGTGGGCCACCTGAGCACGGATAGATCGACTTGCCTCGCCCGTTGGGCTCAGGACCTTGGCAGGAGCGCCGCCACCATGTGGCCGACACTCGGTGTGGCCGCCGTTCTGCCTGGTGGTCGACTGGGTCGTCGAGGTGATCCTCGTCGTCCTGAGCGCCGCCGGCGTCGATTCCACCACTAGCGCCGCATCAAGCAACGTTTGCCTGTTCGGACTTCTTGTCTGGCGGTGGTCAAGCGGGACCACATCCAAGGCGCCGAAGCGTCGCCTCCCGCCCCGGGATGCTGACTGCGACGCCGACCGGCGTTCTGGACGGCGATCTTGGCCGGTGACGCTCAGCCGTCAGCTGTTAGGAGACTCCTGCCACCACCTGCTCAGGGGTTCAGGAAGGTCTGGCCAGGTCTGGTGGGGCGGGTCGCTGGTTCGCGCGGTCTGGTTCGGTGCCGTCCATGCTCGTCGTCGTTGACGTCATTGCCCAGTTGCGCTCGGTGGGTCGTCGTCGCCTGGACCGACGTCGGCGTGGTCGGGGGACCAGGCGGCCGTTGGCTGGACGTGCGAAGGATGGTCAGGTTCGGACGGGGTAGGGGGACGGCACGCTCTGCTCCGCGGTGCGCCACCGCCGGGCTTGGTCACGCCAGAGTGCCGCGGTGAGGGCAACGCTGACCAGGACGCCGGCCGCTGCGGCGACGGCCACCGAGACCCGGCCGGCGCCCAGCCCACCGACGGCCAAGGCCACGAAGACCCCCCCGATCATGCTGGTCGTGACCGCGACCATGGTGGTGGCGTGGGACAGCAGGTGCCGGCTGGAGGACATCAGGCCCATGTTGGCCGTCGCGCCATGGATGTCGTCGTGGCCGCCGAGCAGGAACCAGGACGGCGCGGCCGGGTCCAGGTCCAGGTAGAAGCGGCGGATCCGGCTGATCGCCCGCGCGTACAGCAGGTCCTCGCTTGCGTTCTGGGCCAGGCGCAGGTAGGTCAGCAGTCCCAGGACGAACAGCGTCGGCAGCACCGCCAGCGCGAACAGGAAGAACGGCTGGCCGTCGTCGGCGACCTGGCCGATGAACGCCAGCGCGACCACGGCGCTGGAGACGGTGCTAAGAAACAGCGCCGAGCGGCCGTTGGTCTCCATGATCGTCGCCGACCGAGCCGTCTGCAGGGTGAAGTGCTCGGTGGTGAGGGCCTGCAGCAGCCGCTGGTCGCCGTTCACGGCAAGCGGTCGCTCGCCTGCCTCCGGCACGGCCGGCTGCCCCGCGGCCGGGACGTTTACCATGGCTCCTCCCTCATGAGATCGGCCTACTCCACCGGTCCTCGGTGGCGCCTAACCGTACCTCTGGGGTCCAAGGTCAAGTCCTGGCTTCGAGGCGGGACCGGCTGTGGCCCCGAACCAGCCCAGCGATGGCGACTGCTGCGGTGACGGCAGCCAGCCACACCAGGGGCCTGTCCAGGAACCAGGTGCCAAGCGCCTGGGTGGTCTGCCATCGGCGGCAGGAAGGTGGGTCGGAACGTAGCGGGCCCCTCGGGGACGACGGTCTCCTGGATGGAGGGCTGGACGGTCACGGCTGGCGCGCGGCGAGCCGAACTTGGCGCCGCTTGGACGCGGCGCCGTCCGCGTCCTGTGTCAGTGCTGGCCGAGATAGTCGTGGGCCAGTTGCACGGCGATCGAGCCTTCCCCGACTGCGGAGGCGACCCGCTTGGTCGACCGGTGGCGTACGTCGCCGGCGGAGAAGACCCCGGGCAGGCTGGTCTCCAGCGCCAGGGGTGGGCGGTCCAGCGGCCAGCCCGGTGCTGACCGGCCTTGGCGCGGCAGGTCGCCGCCGGTCAGGACGAACCCGTGCTCGTCAAGCTCGAGCGTCCCGGCCAGCCACTCGGTATGGGGTTGGGCGCCGATCATGATGAACAGCGCCGCCGCCGGGACCGTCTCGGTGGCATCGGTCGACGCGTCGTGCAAGGCCAGCTGCTCCAGCCGACCGGTGCCGTGGGCGGCGACGACCTGGGTGCCCAGGCGGACGGTGATGGCGTCGTTGGCCCGGAGCTCCTTGGTGAGGTAGTCGGACATGGTCCGGCCCAGCGCGTCGCCGCGGACCAGCAGGGTGACCCGCTCGGCGTACCTGGCCAGGTGGATGGCGGCCTGGCCGGCGGAGTTGCCGGCGCCGACCACGAAGACCCGGCTGCCGGCCATCGCCGGGGCCTCGCTGACCGCCGCCCCGTAGAACACCCCGGCGCCCAGCAGCTCCTCCACGCCCGGCGCCTGCAGCCGGCGGTAGGCGGCGCCGGTGGCCACCAGCACCGTGCGGCCGACCGCCTGGCTGCCGTCGGCCAGGGTGACCACGCGGTCGGTCCCGGTCGGGTGCAGCCCGGCCGCGCGGGCGTAGGCCAGCTCCGCGCCGAACAGGATCGCCTGCGCGGCGGCTCGTTGGCCGAGGCTGCGGCCGCTTATCCCGTAGGGGAAGCCGAGGTAGTTGCGGATCCGCGAGCTGCTGCCGGCCTGCCCGCCCAGCGCCTCGGGCTCGAGCATCAGCGTGCGCAGCCCCTCGGAGGCGCCGTAGGTGGCCGCCGACAGCCCGGCCGGCCCGGCGCCGACCACGACCAGGTCGTAGCGGCCCGGCCCGGGCTGGGTCGCGATGCCGATGGCGGCGGCGCCCTCGGCGTTG
>WNFU01007100.1_pt1 | contig 22139 bp, 20 predicted proteins | sample 5400121 | NCBI WGS metagenome assembly WNFU01 (sample SAMN13153360, study PRJNA577476) | soil metagenome | isolation source: 100 cm soil or saprolite under grassland replicate 1 | place: USA:California | collected 2016-06-15
AAGAGCGCCAAGATGCCGGGTCTGGCCCATCTGTACGTCGGCGAGGAAGGCGTGGCGGTGGGCGTCTGCGAGGCCCTGCGCCGTGACGACTTCATCACGAGCACCCATCGCGGCCACGGCCATTGCCTGGCCAAGGGGGCGTCGGTCAACCGGATGTTCGCGGAGCTCCTGGGCAAGGAGCCGGGCTACTGCCGCGGCAAGGGCGGCTCGATGCACATCGCCGATCCCGAGACGGGGAACCTCGGCGCCAATGCCATCGTGGGCGGCTCCGCCGGGATCGCGACCGGCGCCGCGCTCTCGGCCAAGATGCGGGGCAGCGGCCAGGTCGCCGCGTGCTTCTTCGGCGACGGCGCGCTGGGCCAGGGGCTGCTCTACGAAACGATGAACATGGCGGCGCTCTGGAAGCTGCCCGTCATCTACGTCTGCGAGAACAACCTCTACGGCGAATACACGCCCTGCGGCGAGACCATCGCCGGCGAGATCCTGGCGCGCGCCCGAGCCTTCGGGATCCACGCCGAGAGCGTCGACGGCCAGGACGTTCAGGCGGTCAACGCGACGATGCGCAAGCTCGTCGAGCGGGCGCGCCGCGGCGAGGGGCCAGCCTTCCTCGAGTGCAAGACCTACCGGTACTACGGCCACCACGTCGGCGACGTCAACCGCGAATACCGCTCGCGGGAAGAGGAGCGGGAGTGGATGACGAAGCACGATCCGCTCCTGACGTTGGCCTCACGGCTCACGGGGCAGGGGCTCGCCGACGCGACCGTGTTCGAGCGCATCCAGACCGACGTGAAGGCCGAGATCGACACCGGCGTGCAGTACGCGCTGTCCGCGCCGTACCCGGACGTGAGCCAGGTCGACGAGGACGTCTATGCGTGACGAGCTGGACTGGTGAGCCTGAGCCCCGACGAGTTCCGCAAGCACCTGGCGCTGGCCTCGGCCACCGCCGGGCTCACGCTCCCCGAGCTGGTCCTGCCCGAGGCGCATCACGTCATCCTGCGAGGGATGCGCTTCCATTATCTCGACTGGGGCACGCGCGGCCAACCTCCGGTGCTCTTCCTGCACGGAGGCGGGCTCAACGTCCACACCTGGGACCTCGTCTGCGCCGCGCTCCGGCTCGAGCGACACTGCCTCGCCCTCGACCAGCGGGGCCACGGCGACAGCGAGTGGTCGCCGGTGATGGACTACGCGACCGAGAGCCACGCCGCCGACCTCGACGCGTTCGTCGACCACCTCGGCCTCGAACGCTTTGTCCTCGTCGGCATGTCGCTGGGCGGGGCCAACGCGCTGGCCTGGGCCGGCACGCATGGTCAGCGCCTCGCGGCGCTCGTGCTCGTCGACGTCGGCCCGGAGACGCGCCAGGCCGGTGTGCGGAAGATCGCCGCTTTCACGTCGGAGGCTACGCCGCTCGATTCGGTGGAGGACTTCGTGGATCGCGCCCTGGCGTTCAACCCGCGCCGCAACGCCACCCTGCTGCGCCGGAGCCTGCTCCACAACCTGCGGCGCATGCCCGACGGCAAGTGGATGTGGAAGTACGACCAGCGTCACCGCGGCCGCGGCGTCGATCCGGCGGCCACCGAGCGGCGGCGCCAGCTTCTGTGGTCGGCGGTGGCCAAGGTGGCTTGTCCCACTCTCGTGGTGCGCGGCGCCGAAAGCGACGTGTTCCACGACGAGGACGCCGAGCGTCTGTCCCGGACCCTGCCCGACGGTCGCTGGGTGAAGGTGGCGGGTGCCGGCCATACCGTGCAGGGTGACAACCCGGCCGGATTGCTCGTGGCGCTGCGAGAGTTCCTGAGCGACGTGACCGCGGGCGCCCGCAGGCTCTAGAATCGGGACAACCGAGAGAGTGGCGGGTCGGCGATCTGGTGATGTGGGACAACCGTCAGACCATGCACCGCGCCCGGCCCTTCCCGGCGCACGAGCCGCGCGACATGCGTCGCACCACGCTCCGCGGCGACGGACCGACCGTGGCGCAGGCCGCCGCCTGAGCGGTCGGGGCCGTCTATAATCGAGGAGACCCACGAGAGGGGGTGAGCCCGTGGCGAAAGGCCAGAACATGCGGAAGGAGAAGAAGAAGCCGAAGAAGAAAAAGAAGTAGCGCCGGATGGCCCGCCCGCTCCTGCTCAGCTGTGAGGCGGTCAGCGTGGCCTACGGGTCGCGGTCGCTCTTCGACGATCTGTCGTTCGGATTGTTCGAAGGCGACCAGGCCGGGCTCGTCGGCCCCAATGGCTCCGGCAAGTCCACGCTCCTCAAGATCCTGATCGGCGTCACAATGCCCGACCGCGGCGCGCGCTCGCTCCGCGGCGGCGTCCGTGTCGGCTACGTGCCCCAGGATCCCGTCTTCTCCCCCGGCGGCACCGTCGGCGACGTCGTGCGAGCGGCACTGACCGGCGTGGACGAGGAGGATCGGTCCGGCCGCATCGCGCAGGCCCTCGGCCGCGCCGGCTTCGCCGACGGTCGCGCGGACGTCGACACGCTGTCGGGCGGCTGGAGGAAGCGGCTCGCCATCGCGCGCGAGCTGGCGGCCGCGCCCGACATTCTCTTGATGGACGAGCCCACCAATCATCTCGACGTGGAGGGCATCCTCTGGCTCGAGGACGTTCTGACCGAGCGCGCGCGAGCATGCCTCGTGGTGAGCCACGATCGCTACTTCCTGGAGCACGTGGCGACGCGCATGCTCGAGCTGAACCGCGTCTATCCCGACGGCCTGTTCGAGGCCGAAGGACGCTACAGCGAGTTCCTGGCGCGCCGCGACGAGTTTCTGCGTGGACAACAGGCCTATCAGGAATCGCTGGCCAACACCGTGCGGCGCGAGATCGAGTGGCTCCGCCGCGGCGCCAAGGCGCGGTCCACCAAGGCGAAGGGGCGCATCAAGGAGGCGGGGCGGCTCATCGAGGAGCTCGCGGACGGCCGGGCGCGCGGGGTCACGGCCGCGGCGGGGATCGACTTCACGTCCTCGCAGCGGCGGACGCGCCGGCTGCTGGTCGCGCGCGGCGTGAGCAAATCGCTCGGCGGCCGGCGGCTCGTCAGCGACCTCGACCTCGCGATCACGCCCGGCACGCGCGTCGGCCTGATCGGCCCGAACGGCAGCGGCAAGACGACGCTCCTGAACGTGATCTCGGGCGCGCTGGCGGCCGACGCCGGCGTGATCGAGCGCGCGGACGGTCTGCGCGTCGTCCGCTTCGAGCAGGAGCGGGGCGGCCTCGATCCCGCGCAGAGCCTGCGCCGGGCGCTGGCGCCCGAGGGCGACACGGTGATGTGGCAGGGCCGCAGCGTCCACGTCGCCTCGTGGGCCAAGCGCTTCCTCTTCCGACCCGAGCAGCTCGAGGTGCCCGTCGGCCGCCTGTCGGGCGGCGAGCAGGCCCGCATACTCATCGCGCGCCTGATGCGCGAGCCCGCCGACCTGCTGATCCTCGACGAGCCCACCAACGACCTGGACATCCCGACGCTCGAAGTGCTCGAGGACAGCCTCGCGGAGTTCGACGGCGGGCTCGTCCTCGTCACCCACGACCGCTTCATGCTCGAGCGCGTGTCCACGATGATCCTCGCCCTCGACGGCGAGGGTGGAACGGCGACGTTCGCCGATTATGCGCAGTGGGAAGCGGTCCAGAGCGCTGCCGAGTCGGCGCCGCGCCAGGCGACGGAGCGAGCGTCCGCGCGCGAGCGCCCGCGGCCGAAGCGTCTCGGGTATCGCGAGCAGCGCGAGTGGGACGGCATGGAGCGGGCGATCCTCGCCGCCGAGCGCGCCGTCGAGGCGTGCCAGCGTGAGGTGGACGACCCGGCGATCGCCTCCGACCCGACAGAGCTCCAGATGCGATACGCGGCGCTCGAGGCCGCTCGGGCGGACGTGAACCGGCTCTACGCGCGCTGGGCCGAGCTGGAGGCCAAGCAGGCCTGAGTCGCCGCCCTGCTATTCCAGGCGGGTCAACGTGACGTGCAGCGCGCGTGTCGGGCGGTGGCCGCGCTGCCACTGGACGAGGATCGGGCTCTGATACTGGCCCTCCACGAACCCGCGGCGGCTGTCTTCGCGCTCGGCGACGAGCAGGTGCACGGAGCGCCGCATGCGGAAGAACCGGGCGGCGGGAACGGCCAGCGTGCGCGCGAGCACCTTCTCCACGATCGAGCTCTGAAGCCGCAGCGTGTCGAGCCCGGTATTGAGCACGCGGACGAGGTCGTACTGGGCGTAGCCGAGCGCCTTGCCGGGCACGGAGCGCGGGTCCGCCAGGACGCTCCGGTACTGCTCGGCCACGAACCGGAGCGGGTTTCTCAGCACCGCTGCCAGGTCGTGCTTCATGAGGAGCGTCTCAAACTCGTTGACCGTCAACGCTGCATGCCGCTCGCCCCCATCGAGCGCCAGGTGCAGGCGGCCCGTGCCGACGCCCGCGCGCGCGACGAAGTCGGCGAGGTGGTCGTAGATGCCGAGCTTCGGATCTTTCAGGTTGACGGACTCGATCGGATGGCGGGACACGGGCACGTCGATGCGCGTGTGCGCGACGATCGTCTCGTGACGGAAGCCGATCACGCGCGTGAGCCGCCGGCGGGGCCGCCCTTCCTTGACTCCATCCAGGTCGACGAAGCACACGGTCTCGCCGGGACGGTTCGGATGCGTCACACAGGGCCGGAGCCCGCCCGCGATGAAGACCAGGTGGGAATCGGCATTGCGCGGCTCGACAGCGCGTTGGGCGGCGTCGAGATCCAGCCGGCGCTCCAGTCGGTCGTGCGCGTAGCCCGCGCCCTCCGGGAAGATTTGGCGCAGGGCGTCGACGTACGTGGGCACGCGCGCCGGGCCGAGACGGGCGATGAGGCTTCGATCCAGGAAGCCGGCCGTGGTGTGCGCCGACCAGTAGAGGCAGTAGGGGTAGGGCGCGAGGGCGTCGCGATACTCGATCGGCAGGCGCGACCGCAGCTCGACGACGTCGAAGCGCGCGCGGGGCGCGAGCTCGAGGGTCAGGTCGAGCGGGCCTTCAGCCATCACCGTCCGTCCGGATGCCGCCCTACCGGTCGCGCGCCGTCCGCAGCGGCGCGCTCACGATCGCGACGAGGCGCACGGCCGCGAGCAGCCGGATGGCGAGCCACGAGGGATCCAGCTCCGAGCGGCGCAGGCCGAACTTCGGCGACCGGGGGAAGGCGTGATGGTTGTTGTGCAGGCTCTCGCCGCCGGTCAGCCAGGCGAGGACCCGTGAGTTGTAGGCCGTGTTCCGGAAGTTCTGAGCGCCGGTCCAGTGCCCCAGTCCGTTGATCAGTGGGCCGATCACGCCGACGAACAAGACGCCGTGCCCGAGCATCGCGGCCACCGCCTGCCACCACCCGATGACCAGCGCCACCAGCGCCACGCCGAGCCCGAGCCCGGTCCACCCCCAGGAGAACACGGCTTTTTCCCATCGATCCGGGGCCAGGTCGGGAGCGAACGTCGCGACGGTCCGCGGATTGCGCGCTTCGTGGACGTAGTAGTACACATTGCCGAGCTGGACCTTCCAGAAGCCCAGCAGCTGCGGGCTGTGCGGATCGCCCTCCCGGTCGGTGTACGTGTGGTGCTTTCGGTGGACTGCGACCCACTGCTGGCGGCTCCCGCCGGTCACCAGCCACAGAGTTGTTCTGAAGAGAAGCTCGACGACCGGCCGCAGCGACAGCGACCGGTGCGCGAGCGCGCGATGCAGGTAGATCGACGTCGCGAACACGGCGATCTGCGTCAAGACCAGCGAGCTGATCGCGATGATCAGGATCTGACGGCCCACGCCTGCTCCTTGTCCGAACCGGTGGTCACGCCGGTCCTCGTTCGTAGAGAGTCTCGCGCGTTCGTGGCGCATGTCCGACCCGAGGGTCACGGTGCTTCCGCATGAGGACTTGATAGAGGCCGAGCGAGCCGCCCTCGAACGCGACCGCCGAGCAGGTCAGATACAGCCGCCAGGTCCGGTACGTGCGTTCCCCTGCCAGCGCTCGGGCCTCGTCCGCCCGCGCGCACAGCCGCTCGACCCACTGCCGGCACGTGCGGGCGTAGTGCAGGCGCAGGCCTTCGACGTCCATGATCTCCCAGCCCGCGCGCTCCATCTCGGTGAGGGTCTCGCTGAGGCCAGCCAGGTCACCATTCGGGAAGACGTGGCGGTAGAGGAACTCGGTCTGGCTCGTGCGCTTCCAGTGGAAGTCGTGGACGATCCCGTGGTTGAGGTAGAGGCCGCCATCCTTCAAGCGGGCGCGCACGCCAGCGAAGAAGGCCGGGTAGTTCGGGATCCCGACGTGCTCGATCACACCGACCGCGGCGATCTTGTCGTAGATGACGTCGGAGGGCAGGTCACGATAGTCGAGGTACTCGACGCGACAAATATTCTGCAGCCCGTCCCTGCGGATGCACTCCGTGGCGTAGTCGGCCTGGGCTCGTGAGAGCGTCACGCCATGAGCGTGCACGCCGTAGTGTCGAGCCGCCCACATCGCCAGGCTGCCCCAGCCGCACCCGATATCGAGCAGCGTCTCCCCGGCGCGCAGCTCGAGCTTGCGACAGACGTGGTCGAGCTTGTCTTGCTGGGCCTGCTCGAGTTTCCCGTCCGGGTCCCGGTAGTACGCGCAGGTGTAGACCATGAGCGAATCAAGGAAGAGGGCGTAGAACTCGTTCGACACGTCGTAGTGGTGGGCGATCGCCCGGGCGTCCTCCGCCTTGCCGCGCGGCTTCATGACGGCACCTCCCGCATCCCGAAGATCCCCCCGAGGACCACGTGACGCCGCGTGGCGCCCGTGGCCAACATGGCGCGCACCAGCACTCGCGCGCAGGCGTCGGGCAGGCGGCCGAGCTGGCGGCCGAGCCAGCCGGTCTCGCCCTGTCCGTAACGACGCACGATCTCTTGCGCGTACGAGTCGATCGGGGTCCCTTCCCGTACGTGCGCCACGACCGCCTCGGCCGCGAGGATTCCACTCCGGATGGCCGGTCCGATGCCCTCGCCGCTGAGGTCGCGGGCCAGCCCGGCGGCGTCGCCGACGAGGCAAAAGTCGTCGCCGGCGAGCCGTCGCGGCGCGCGGCGCCGCACCACGTACGCGTGGCCACGGAACGGCTCGATCCGGAGGTCGGCGGGCAGGCGGCCCGACGTACGCAGCGACGCGAGCAGTGCGTCCCGTCGTCGCGGCAGGTCCACGCCCGGTCCGGAGATGACCCCGATCCCGACGTTGAGCACGTCCTCCTTGGGAAAGTACCAGCCGTAGCCCTTGAGATCCGGCTCCAGGTAGAGCTCCGGCGCGCCGTCGCGGAGCACATCGAGCTGCTCGGGCGGCAGCCGCGTCTCGCTCTCCTGGGCGATCACGACCTCCTCCTGCTCGGACACCTCACCGAAGGCCTTCGCTACGGGGCAGTGGTGTCCCCCTGCGCCGATGACGACCGGGGCCGTGAAGACACCGCGCTCGCTCACGACGCGGATCTCGTCCCTCTCGCGAGTGACGGCGGTGACCCGCGCGCCCTCGCGCGCATCGGCGCCGGCGGCGCGGGCCCGGTCCAGAAGATGGTGATCGAACTCCTTCCGGACGATGCCGTAGCTGGCGGGCCGGCGCCAGCGCGTCTCGTGGCGCGCGCCGTCGAACGCGAACCCACACGCGGTAAAGGGCTGGATGGTGAGCGGGTACTTCGCGGGGTCGACCTCGACGTCCGCCAGCGCCTCCGGCGTCACCCAGCCCGCGCAGACCTTGACGCGCGGGAACACCGCGGCGTCGAGGAGCAGCGCCCGCAGGCCGGCCCGGGCGAGCCGCCACGCCGCCGTGCTTCCGCCCGGTCCCCCGCCGACGACGATGACGTCGTGATCGGCCACGTCAGTTCCGCCAGAGGGCGACGAAGAGCCGTAACTGATCGCGCAACCTCAGCCGGATCTCCTCCATCGCGTCGGCGACTTTCATCGCGGCGAAGAGATCGCCCTCGATGTCGAGGGCGCCTTCGACGTAGGCCTCGGCGAAGTTCAGCGGGGTCGGATCGCGCATGAGGCGGACGAACGTCTCGGGACGGTGCACGACGGCCGTGCACACGGGCGCGCCGTGCCCAAGCTCTACGAGCGTCCCGTCCCAGAGACGGAACGCGAACCCGGTGCCGACGCGTTCAAAGACTGTGCGCAGAATTCCCGCCGCTCGCCGTGAGCTCACGTTTCGAGGCAGCACCATTATGAGGCGTCGATGGCTGGTTTCATGCCTAACAGTGATGGGGTCGCGACGGGTTCTTACCGCCTTCCCTGGGCCCTCGTGGGCACCCGCCAGCAACGGCGCGACACTAGCAGAGTGCCCGGAGCGTCGCAAGAAATCTGTGCATGAACGCGCAGATCGGCGCCGTCACAGGGCGTTTTCCTTCACGGCGTGGGCCGGCGAGCGCTCGGTGGCCGGGTCCCCCGCCGCTCCCCGCGACCCCAGCCGGATGCGACGCATGAATGGCAGGATCAGCGGCACAGCCGTGAACATCACCGCCAGGAGCCAGAAGTCGTCCGCGTAGGCCAGGAGCTGAGCCTGCGCCACCGTTTCACGATACAACATGACCACCGCCTGGCGCTCGGCGGTGAAGGAGTCGCTGCCCCGAGTCACGAAGTGGCTCGCCCACTGGGCCAGGCGCTCACGCGTCGCCGGGTCCCACGGGGTGATGTGGCTCACGAGCGTCGTCTGGTGCAACTGGCTCCGCTGCGCGAGCAGCGTGGTGACCACCGCGATGCCCACGCTGCCGCCGAGGTTGCGCGCCATGCTGTACACGGCGGTGGCGTTGACGAGCTTGTCGCGCCGGATCGTGGCCAGCGTGAGCGTGGAGAGCGGCACGTAGATGAAACCGGCCGCGAACCCCTGAATGAAGCGCGGCAGCGCCAGGGCCCAGTAGTCCATTCCGAGCGTGAGGGAGGTCATCATGTAGAGGCTGACGGCGTTGAGCAGGCATCCGAACCCCAGCATCCATCGCTGGTCGACGCGTGTCACGATCCCCGAGGCGAACAGCGAGAAGATGTTGCCGAGACCGCCGGGTGCCAGCACGAGCCCCGAGGTCCACGCGTCGTAACCAAGCAGCTTCTGGGTGAGACGGCGACCAGCAGCATGCCGGCGAACGTGCCGAAGCCGACGATCGTGCTCAGCGTGGCGCCGGCGGCGAAGTTGCGGTCGGTGAACACGGTGAGGTCGAGGATGGGCTCGCTGGCCGTCAGCTCGCGGATCAGGAAGGCGGCGAGCGCGCCGACGGCGACGATCGCCATCGCGACGATCGTCGGCGACTCGAACCAGTCCTGCCGCTCGCCCCGGTCCAGGACGAGCTGAAGGCATCCGAAGCCTGCGATCATCAACCCCAGGCCCCACCAGTCGATCCGCGCGGCCCGGCGCATGTAGGGCGAGTCGAACATGAAGACGCTGGCCATGAAGAAGCCGACGATCCCGACGGGCAGGTTGATGTAGAAGATCCAGCGCCACGACCATTCGTCGGCCAGATAGCCGCCGACGGTCGGCCCCAGGATCGGGCCGAGGATGAAGCCGACGCCCCACACGGCCATCGCGAGACCGCGCTGGTGGAACGGGAAGATCTCCCAGAGGATCGCCTGCGAGATCGGGATGATCGGACCGCCACCGAGCCCCTGGAAGATGCGGGCCACGATCAGCGTGGTCAGGTCGGGGGCGGCGCCGGAGACGAAGGAGCTGACCACGAACACCGTGGCGCAGATCAGAAAGAACCGCTTGCGACCGAAGAGCCCGGTCAGCCACCCGGTGGCGGGGATGATCACGGCGTTGGCGGCGAGATAGGAGGTGATCACCCACGAAACCTCGTCCAGCTCCGCCGACAGGGAGCCCTGCAGGTGCGGGAGGATGACGTTGGTGACGCTGGTGTCGAGGATCTGCATGAAGGCCACCACCATGACCGTGAAGGTGATAGCCCACTTCTGTACGGGGGAGATCGGCGCGTCCGACGCTGCGGGCGTCATTGCTGGGTGTTACTCGCGGAGGCTCAGTCCAGTCGGTAGGCGCGCCGTGCCGTGCCGCTGAACAACGCCAGCTTCTCCTCGGCCGAGGCGCCCGCGGCGATACGCTTGAACGCGTTCCACAGCGCGGCATAGCCGATGCCCATCTTCTCGACGGGGAAATTGCTCTCGAACATGCAGCGCGCCGGCCCGAAGCGCTCGATGCAGAGCTCGATATACGCCCGCCAGTGTGCCGCCAGCTCGGCCGACGACGGCGGCGCAGGCTGTGCCCCATAGTCGAAGGCGGCCAGGCGCATCATCATGCCGCCGAGCTTCATGACCACGTTCGGGCACGTGGCCAGCTCGCTGATCCCGGCCTTCCAGGACGCGAAGACTTCGTCCCGCTTGCCGGCATAGGGGCCGTAGCCGAGCGGCCCGCCGACGTGGCCCACGATGATGTTCGCCGCCGGGAAGGCCCGGGCCAGGTCGACGGCGTCGGCGAGCTGTGGGTGGAACACCCAGGCGTCGAGGGACAGGCCGAGCGCGGTCAGACGCGCCAGACCCGCTCGGAAGTCCGGCCGCTTCATCAGGTGCGGTCCCGTGGCCACGGCGCTGTTGCCGATCACCTCGCTCGCGTCCCACGCCGCCGAGTGGCGCACGCCGCGGAACCGCCCGCCGCCGGCGCGGAGCTGCGCCTGCAGCACCGGCTCCACTCGATCGCCCAGCGTGAGATCGGCGAAGCCCACGATGCCGGCGGCGACGCGCGTCGGCCCATAGAGGCCGCTGTCGCTCATGGCCGCGATGGCCGCGACGAACTCCGTCTCGCCCACCGGCCGCAACTCGCTGGGACCATCGGCGCGGTACATCGCGTGGCATTCCACGAACACCGTGGCGACGACGTTGTGGCCCGTGCGGAGATCGGCCAGGAGCTCGTGCAGCAAGTAGCGATGATCCCGCCGCTCCCACAGGTGATGGTGGGTGTCGATGATCGCCAGCTCGGGCTCGAGGATCGGCTCGGGCGGCTGCTTGGCCAGCCATGCCTCGTCCGGCGGACGGATCCTTCCGAACCGTGTCGGTTGCATCGTTGCACTCTCGACGGCTGTCGCGGGATCATAGCACCGACCGCATCGCGTATGATGGCTGCTCGGGTGAGGTGGCAATGATCCACGTCTACGCCCTCTGCACCGGATACATCGAGCTCGACCGCGCCAGCATGGTGTCCGACTTGACGCCGGGCCAGCCCTGGACCGTGCCCGTCACGAGCTTCCTCGCGGATCATCCACGCGGCCGGTTCCTGTTCGACACCGGCGTGCACTGCCAGGCGCGAATCGACCCGCTCACCCGGCTCGGCCCGGAGCGCATCAAGCGCCTGACCGTCAAGTCGCAGTTGGGCGACGACGTAGTGCCTCAGCTCGCCCGGCTTGGTCTGACCCCCGCTGACGTGCGCTACGTGGCCAACTCGCACCTTCACTTCGACCACTGCGGAGGCAACGAGTTCTTCCCACGGGCGACGTTCTTCGTGCAGCGTCCGGAGCTCGAAGCGGCGCGGCGCCCGGGCTTCGTTCCCAGCTACAGCCCGAGCCCCATCGACTTCGACCACCCGCTCGACTACCGGATGATCGACGGCGAGCACGACGTCTTCGGCGACGGATCGGTCGTCCTGCTGCCGACGTACGGGCACACGCCGGGCCACCAGTCGCTCCTGGTCCGCGCGGGCAAGAACGCCCAGATCGTCTGCGCGTCCGACGCCTGCTACACGCGAGAGAACATGGACCGCGACGTGCTGCCGAAGGTTCTCTGGAACCCGTCGGTCATGCGCGACTCGCTGGCGGCGCTCCGCAAGCTACGCGACCAGGCCGGCGCCACGATGTTCTACGGCCACGACCCGGCGCAGTGGGAAGCGACGCCACGCGCGCCGGCGCCGGTGATCTGATTCGCGCCGTCCCTCTGTCAGTGGCGTCTATGCCGCCAGATGCGGACATCGCCTTCCCAGGGCAGCTCCCCCTTGAGCTTGCGGAGCGCCCGGTAGACCACGTCCCGCGCGACCATCTCGCGCAAGGCCCGATCGACCGCTTCACGCTTGGTCTTCGCTCCGCGTCCCACGGTTACCTCCCAGGATTGGATACACCTGATCTGATCTTCAAGTGAACTGTAGCTCGACGGGAGGGCAGCGAGTCGCTCCTTGACTCTTCGACTCGGCTGGCGCATAGATTCTGGCGATGCGATTCGGCCTCTTCTTCCAGGCTCCGGAAGCAACCGGACAGACCCACGCCGAGCGCTACGCCGAGATGTTCGATCTGATCGCGCTCGCCGACTCGCTGGGCTTCGACGTCGCCTGGCTCGCCGAGCTGCACTTCGGCGGCGCGTTCTCGCTGCTGGCGAATCCGCTCATGACGGTGCCGGTGATCGCCCAGCGCACCCGGCGGATTCGCGTCGGGACGGCCGTCACCCTGTTGCCGCTCCATCATCCGCTGAGCTGCGCCGAGCAAGCGGCGACCGCCGACCTGCTCTCCGGCGGGCGGCTCGAGTTCGGGGTCGGCCGCGGCTCGATCCCGAGCCAGTTCCACGGGTTTCGCGTGCCGGTGGCGGAGAACCGCGCCCGCTTCGACGAGGCGCTCGAGATCATCAGGCTCGCGTGGACGCGCGAGCGCTTTAGCTATCGCGGCACGTTCTGCCAGGTGGAAGAGGTCGCGGTGGTGCCGAAGCCGGTCCAGCGGCCCCATCCGCCGATCCGCGTCGCCGTCCATACGGCGGAGAGCTTCGCCCACATCGGCGACCTGGGGCTGCCCATCTATTCGGGGACGACGACCACGCCCTTGCCGCAGCTTCGCGAGTACACGGCGCTCTACCGCGCTCATTTCTCCGCCGCCGGGCACGCCTGGCAGAACGATCAGATGGCGTTGATGTTGCCCGTGCACGTAGGGACGACGCCAAGTGCGGCGAGGGACGCCATGCGGCCCGGCGTGCTCAAGTACTACAAGAACCTCCAGACCATCTTCGCGCAGCTACCCGAGTCCTACGTTGACCACCTGCCACGCCTGAGGATGATCGAAGAGACCGTGGCCAACTTGCCGTACGAGAAGTTCTGCCGCGATCAGGGCGTGTTCGGCGACGCCGCGGAAGTCATCGACCGGCTGCAGGCGGCACGCGACGAGTTCGGGCTCTCGCAGATCATCAGCTGGTTCGATCAGGGCTCGATGCTGCCGCGGGCCGAGGTCGAGTGCACGATGCGCCGGTTCGCCGACGAAGTCATGCCGAAGCTCGGCTGAGCGCGTCAGCCGATCAAGTCGCGAAGCGTGACCGTCAGATCGGGGAAGGCGACGGGCGAGAACATCTCGTCCGCGCGAAGCACGCGGACGTCGCGGTAACCAGTGCCACTCGCGCCGCGATGGACACTCTCCGTCGACCATCTCGCTCTGCCTCCGTGTGTCCGTCAATGCCGCGAGTTCGATACGGCAACAATTATAACGAGCAGGGAACCGCTCCGGGCGGCTGCGACTCTGGTACTCTGCGCCTACCACGGAAGCGCCCGCGACCAAGGAGGAGAGCGTGGCCAAGAGTGTCGTCACCCCCGAGCGGTTTGCCAAGGGCAGGACGTTCGACGAGTACGTGAAGTACGCCGGCAGTCCGGAGAACCTCGCGCGCGAGGCCTTTGGGTCCTATTACGTCGACGGCGGATCGATCGGCACGGCCCGCCGGGACAACAGCACGGTGCTTCGCGAGCGTTACGCCAGGGCGCGGCTCAGTGACCAGCAGGCCGCCGCCATCAAGTGGCTCGCCGCGCAGCCGAACGGGCCCGCCAAGATTCTGGTCGTCTCCGAGGACTGGTCGTCCGACTGCCGGCGCGACGTGCCCGCGCTGGCGCGGCTGGCCGAAGCCGGCGGGCTGGAGCTGCGCATCTTCAACCGCGACGGCAAGAAAATCCTGGGCACGCGGCGTCCGGATCCCGCCGCCCACCCCGACGGCAACCACGACATCGTGCTCGAGTTCCTGAACGCGAAGAACGGCGACGAATGGGCGTCGGTGCCGATCGTGGTCATCTACACCAGGGACTTCCAGGAGCTGCACCGGTACATCGAGTACCCGGCGATCTATCACAAGGACTACATCCGCGGCTACCAGCAGTCCGCCCGAGCCGGCGAGACGGAGACGCAGACGAAGGAGCGCGGCCAGCGGGAGTTCGTCGCCATGCAGGGGTCGCCGTTCTTCGACGTGTGGGCGTCGGCCGGGATCGACGAGATTCTCAGCGCGCTCTACGAAAAGCTGACGGTGAAACGCTAAACGACTGCTACGGCGCCGTAGAGAATCGCAGGGATGAGACGCCACTGAACGGGGTCGATGGCGAGCCCGAACCCTTCCAGCGTGTAGGCACCGAGAACCTCGAGGTCGCCCGGCTCGTTCGGCCTTCGATCGTGATCATGATCTCGGTGCCCGGCGTGTATCCTTCTGGGGACTTTTCGGCGCCGGCGCGCATCGGCTATAAGCTCGTGAATGGGGCGAGCCGGCGAGCGGCGTGGAGGGAACCGATGGCGATCGAGGTGGCGGGAGCGCGACGGCGATTCACCCGCGAGGAGTATTACCAGATGGCGGAGGCGGGCATCCTGAAGCCGACCGATCGGGTCGAGCTGATCCAAGGCGAGATCGTCGAGATGTCGCCCATCGGCCGGCGTCACCAGGCGTTCGTCGACAACCTGGCCCAGCTCCTGATCATGCGCGTGGCCGGCCGCGCCATCGTGTCGGTCCAGAACCCCCTCGTCCTCGCTGAGGATACCGAGCCTGAGCCCGATCTCAAGATCCTTCGCCGACGCAGCGTGCCGTATAAGGAGCTCGAGGCACACGCGGCCGAGGTGCTGCTGGTCATCGAGGTGGCCGAGGGCTCGCTGTCCTACGACCGATCGACCAAGCAGAGGCTGTACGCCGAGGCCGATATTTCCGAGTACTGGGTGGTCGACTGTGCCGCGGAAAGCGTCGAGGTTCACCGCACGCCTCAGGCCGGTAGCTACCGGGACGTGAGCCGCCTCACTGGTGTCGCGTCCATCAATCCTCTCGCCTTCCCTGACATCAGGGTGACGCTTGCGGAGATCTTCGCGTAGGCGATGACCCAACCACCGCTCACGCTCCGACGCTGGAAGCGGGCCGAGTACGAGCAACTCGTGGACCTGGGGCTGTTTCAGGGAGATTCCATCGAGCTCATCGGTGGCCAGCTCGTCGTCGCCGAGCCTCAGGGCGCCTACCACGCCTCTGCCGTCACCCGTGTCGACTACGCGCTGAGAGCGGTCCTTCCCGGGGGATGGATAGTCAGAATTCAGGCGCCCGTATCTCTCGACGACGACTCTGAACCCGAGCCCGATCTTGTCGTGGTCCCGGGGCGACCCGGCGACTATCACGACTCGCACCCCGCGCACCCGGCGCTGGCCATCGAGGTCGCGGAATCGAGCCTCGAGCTCGACCGGCAGCACAAGGGCAGCCTCTACGCGCGAGCAGGGATTGGGGACTACTGGATCGTGAACCTCGTCGACCGCGTCCTCGAGGTCTACCGCAATCCGGGTGCGGATCCGTCCGCGGCCTACGCCTGGCGGTATCGATCGGCCGCCTCGCTGCGCCCGCCCGACGCCGTCGTTCCTCTCGCGTTCCCGTCCAGCCGCATCGCCGTGGCCGACCTGCTGCCGTAGCGGCCGCCCGCCGTCCGAACTACGTCGTCCGGCCCAGGTTGACGCGCCGCCCGGAGCTGGCCTATCGTCGGTCCATTCGCGGCAGGAACGCCGCGCTCACTGGGGGTGTCACATGAAAACGGCGATCGTCGGGACGGCGCAGGGCATCTTCGTGGTTGACGCGGCCGGGGGCGGGTCGTCGCGCGGCCTCGCGGGGCCGAGCGTGCGCCACCTCTCGCGGGTGAACGGACACTGCCTGGCCGGCTCTACCGCGGGCGTTTTCCTCTCGCCCGACGGCGGACGGACATGGCAGGCGAGCGGGATCGGCGATCGCGAGGTGTGGGACGTGGCGGCGGCACCCGGCGACCCCGAGACGCTCTATGCCGTCACCGAGCCCGCCGGCATCTTCCTCTCGCGCGACGCCGGGGCGTCGTGGACGGAGGTGGCCGCCTTCCGGCGAGCGCCTGGCTTCGAGCAGTGGTGCGTACCGCTCAATCCGCCGCGGCCCGGACGGGCCCGGACGATCGTGATCGACCGCGCGAATCCCGACCGCTGCTGCATCGGCGTCGAGGTGGGCGGGGTGGTGCTCACCGAGGATGGTGGCCGCTCGTGGACGTTCACCCTGCCCGGTGGCAACCCCGACCTCCACATGATCGTGGCCAAGCCTGACGAGCCCGGTGTGCTCTTCGCCTCCACCGGGTTCGGACGCATCGACGGCAGCGAGCCGATGGAGAAGCGCATCGCCGGTATGTTCCGCTCCGACGACCACGGCAAGACGTGGCGCTTCCAGTGGGCGGGAATGGCCCCACCGTACACGCGCCCCCTCTGCATCGACCCGCGGCCGCCGCACGCGGTGACGGTGGGCTCGTCACCCACGGCCTTCTCGAGCTTCAAGGACGCCGGCGGCGCCCGAGCCATGCTGTTCCAGTCGACCGACGGTGGCGAGACGTGGCGCTCGCTGGGCGACGCCGATCACTCGCCGTCGGCGGCCCAGATCCACGCCGTCGCCGCCGATCCGGAGACGACGGGCGGCGTGCTCGTGGGCACCGACACCGGCGAGCTGTGGCGGGTGCGCCCGGACGCGGGGTGGACGCGCCTGGCCGAGGGGCTACCCATGGTCCAGAGCATCCTGCCCATCGAGGAGATGCAGCGCTAGAAAAACTCAGCGCGCCGCCACCACGAGCAGTCCTTCGACCGGCTTCTTGAGCTCCAGGCGAAGGTGTACCGGAGTCAAGCTGCGGGGCGCCAGGTGCGCTGCGGTCAGCACCGCCAGCACGTAAGCCTCGGTGTGACTGTACCGGCCGTGAGGATTGATGCGGAACCCCTGGGGCACCTCCACCTCGCTCGCGCGCTCCACAGTGATGACCAGGTGGCCCCCGGGCCGCAAACCTCGCGCCGCCGCCGCCATCACGGGTGCGAGATCTCCGAAATAGACCAGGGTGTCAGCCGCGACCACCAGGTCCCAGGCCGCTGCCACCGCGCCCACGAAGGCGGTCAACTCCCCGAGGATCAGCTCGTCGTAGAGCTTCCGCATCCCCGCCCGCTTGAGCATCTCGAACGACAGGTCCACGCCGACCAGCCGCTGGGCGAACGGCTTGAAGTGTTCGCCGCAGAGCCCCGTGCCGCACCCGGCGTCGAGGATGTCGAGTCGGCCCGCAGGCGCGCCCATCAGCTCGAGGGCGGCCTGGAACACCAACTCCGGCGCGCGGTACTGCAGCGTCTTCAAGAGTTCGTCGAAGCTGTCGGCGAAGGGCTCGAAAATGCTCCGCACGGCCGCGTCCGACGCGCGCGCCGCCACCTCCTGCCCCGTGCACGCTGACAGCAGGTGCCGCGCCAGACCGCTCTCCGGGTCCAAAGAGAGCCACTTCCTGTACACGTCTGCGGCGTCGTCGATTCGTCCCGACACGTAGAGCGCCGCCCCCAGTCGGAGGTAGGACTTGAAGTTGTACGGCCTCAACAACGACGCCTGTCGGTAGGCGGTCAGCGCTTCTTCGATCTGGTCCAGCGCCTCGTAGGCCTGGCCCAGATTGTGGTAGGCCTCGGCCAAATCGGGCCGCAGCGCGATGGCCCGCTCGTGAGCGCCGACGGCCTCCTGGTAGCGCTTCTGATGCTGGAGCACGTTACCGAGGTTGGTGTGGGCCTCGGCATAATCGGGCCGGAGCGCGATGGCTCGCTCGTGGCAGCCAATGGCCTCCTCGTAGCGCTTTTGATGCTGGAGCACGTTGCCGAGGTTGTTGTGCGCGTCCGGATAGTCGGGCGCCAGGTCGACCGCCCGCCGGATCAGCGTCTCGGCCTCCTCCGGACGCCCGAGCCGGAACACGACCAGGCCACGGAAGTGCCAGGCGTCGGGATAGTCGGGAGCGACCGCCAGGATGCGCTGGTAGAGCTCGGCGGCCGCCTCGAGGCGATCTTGCTTCTGCAGCTCCACGGCGAGCGCCATGGCGTCCGCGATCCCGAGCTCCTGCGTCATGAATGAATTCTAGACCATGCGACCTCTTGACTCTGCGCCCCGATCGGAGCAGCCTCGCGTGGATGAAGAGATCGCGCCGATCCAGGGGGCCGTCATGAGTGAGCGAGAGCTGACGTACGGAGAGGCGGTCAAGGAAGCGATCGCGGAAGAGATGCGGCGCGACCCGCGCGTGTTCCTCATCGGGGAAGATGTCGCGGAGGCGGGCCATCCGTTCAAGACGCTGGTCGGGCTCGTGCAGGAGTTCGGCACGCAGCGGATCATCGACACGCCCATCTCCGAGCCCGGCTACGCCGGCATCGGCGTCGGCGCCGCGATGACGGGCATGCGGCCGATCGTCGACGTGATGTTCGGCGATTTCATCACGCTGACCATGGATCAGATGGTGAACCAGGCCGCCAAGGCGCATTACATGTCGGGCGGCAAGATCAAGGTGCCCATCGTCTTCCGGACTACTCTGGGCGCGACCCGCCGATCGGCCGCCCAGCACTCGCAGTCGCTCCACGCGTGGGTGAGCCACGTCCCGGGCCTCAAGGTGGCGCTGCCGTCAGGTCCGTACGAGGCCAAGGGGCTGATGAAGACGGCCATTCGCGACGACAGCCCCGTGGTCATCTTCGAGGACAAGATGATGTACCGGGTCAAGGGGCCGGTACCCGCCGAGGAATACACGATCCCCTTCGGCGTGGCCGAGGTGAAGCGCGCCGGCACCGACGTGACCATCGTCGCCACCAGCAGCATGGTGACGGTCGCGCTCGGCGCCGCCAAGATGCTCGAAGAGATCGGCATCAGCGCCGAGGTGATCGACCCGCGAACGACGTGGCCGCTCGACAAGCAGCGGCTGATCGACTCGGCCAAGAAGACCTCGCGCGCCATCGTGGTGGACGAGGGCTACGAGCGCTACGGCACCACGGCCGAGATCGCGTCGGTGATCGCGGAGGGCGCGTTTTATCATCTCGACGCGCCGGTCAGGCGCATCGGGGCGATGGACGTGCCCGTGCCCTTCTCGCCGGTGCTCGAGGACCTCACCGTGCCGACGGAGACGTCGGTCTTCGAGGCGGCGAAGGCGCTCTGCCGGAAGGCGTGATGCGCATCGACGTCGATCTCGCCAGCGACACCGTCACGCGTCCCACCGCCGACATGCGACGCTTCATGTGCGAGGCCGAGGTGGGCGACGAGCAGAAATTCGAGGACCCGACCGTCAACCTGCTCTGCGAGATGGTGGCCGAGCTCCTGGGCAAGGAAGCCGCGGTGTTCCTGCCGTCCGGCACCATGTGCAACGAGATCGCGCTGCGCGTGCACGCGCGCCCCGGGGAAGAGGTCATCGCCCACCATACGGCTCATCCCATCAACTTCGAGACCGGAGGACCCGGCGCCCTGGCCGGCGTCAACATGCGATCGATCGACGGTCCGCGCGGTCAGTTCGACGCCGCCGCGGTCGAAGCGGCGGTGCGTCCCAACTCTCGCTACGCTCCTCGAACCCGGCTCGTCTGGGTGGAGCAGACGAGCAACCTCGGCGGCGGCTCGGTATGGTCGCGGGCTCGCCTCGAGGCCGTGACGGCGGTGGCGCGTCGTCATGGCCTCGCCACCCACATGGACGGCGCGCGCCTCATGAACGCGGTCGTCGCGCGCCGCACCTCTGCGCGGGACTACGCGGCCTACTTCGACTCGGCGTGGATTGACTTCACGAAGGGCCTCGGCGCTCCGGTCGGGGCCGCGCTGGCCGGCTCGCGCGCGTTCATCGACGAGGCGTGGCGGTGCAAGCAGCAGATGGGCGGCGCCATGCGTCAGGCGGGCATCATCGCCGCCGCCGGCGTGTACGCGCTGCGCCACCACGTCGAGCGCCTGGCCGAGGACCATGCCAACGCCCGGCGTCTCGCCGAGGGCTTGGCCGGCCTGCCCGGTGTGAAGCTCGATCCCTCGTCGATCGAGACCAACATCGTGTTCTTCGAGCTGGCTGGCGCGCTCACGGCGCCGGCCGCCGTCGAGCGCCTGCTCGCCCGCGGTGTCCGCATGGGCGCGCTCGGCGCGCGCACGATTCGCGCCGTCACCCACCTGGACGTCGACGCCGACGGGATCGAACGGGCACTGGCCGTCGCCCGCGAGGTCTTCGAGGACTGAGGATGCCCACGAACATCATCATGCCGGCGCTCGAGCTGGCGCAGGAGACCGGCAAGGTCGTCCACTGGCTCAAGCACCCGGGCGATGCGGTGCAAAAGGGCGAGCCGATCGTCGAGATCGAAACCGACAAGGTCACCGTTGAGATCGAGGCGCCAGCCGCCGGCGTGCTACGAGACGTCACCGCGCACGAAGGCGACGTGGTGCCGGTGGGGCAGACGATCGCGGTCATCCTGGCGGCCGGTGAGACGGGGGCGGGCGCTTCAGCGCTGGCTGTCATGCCGGCGGCCAACGCAGCCGCCACCGGCGCCGTACCGACGCCGCCCGTGGCGATCAACGCGTCGGCCGGGGCGGTGAAGGCGTCGCCGCTGGCCCGCAAGATCGCCGAGCAGCACGGCGTCGATCTCGCGCGGGTGACGACGGCCAGCGGACGTATCGAGAAGGCGGACGTCCTCGCCTACGTCGAGAGCCAGAAAGCGCCGTCCGCCGGCGACGGGAGGGCGGGGCGGTTGGTGGCGGCATCGCCGAAAGCGCGTCGATTGGCAGCCGAGCGCGGCCTGGACATCAGCGCGCTCCGCGGGTCGGGCCCGGGCGGCGCTGTCCTCACGGCGGATGTTCCGGCATCGGCGCGCCCGGCGGTGTCGGCTCCCGCGGCGCCGAGCGTTCGCCCGGTCGGGGCGCCTGGCGTCGGCACGGTCTGGCGGATCATGGCCGAGCGCATGACGACCAGCTGGACCACCGCGCCCCATTTCTATCTCGTCCGCGAGGTCAACGTGAGCCGCCTGGTCTCCTGGCTGGACAAGGCGCGCAAGCAGACCGGCGCCCACATCACCTACACGGATCTCCTGGTCAAGCTCGTCGCGGCGGCGCTGTCCCAGCACCCGCGCGTGAACGCCTCGTGGAAGGACGGCACGATCGCGCAGAACGCCGACATCAACATCGGCCTGGCCGTTGCGATCGATGACGGCCTCGTCGTCCCCGTCCTCCATCGCGCGAACACTCTGCGCCTGGCGGAGATCGCGGCGCGCCGAGAGGACGTGGTGAGCCGTGCTCAGACCGGCAAGCTGCGGCCGGCCGACATCCAGGGGGGCGGCTTCACGATCAGCAACCTCGGCATGTACGGCGTCGACGCCTTCAACGGAATCGTCAATCCGCCGCAGGCCGCCATCCTCGCCGTCGGCCGCATCGCCGATCGGGTCGTTGCGGTCAACGGCCAGCCGGCCGTCCAGCCAACGATGGTGCTGACGCTATCCTGCGACCACCGTGCCCTCGACGGCGCCCGCGGGGCCCAATTCCTCGGCGCCCTCGCCGAGCTGATCGAGGAACCGCTGGCGTTGCTCGTGTAAGGCTGAGCAGTCCGCTCGTCCGCCATTGGAATCCCGCGGAGCGCCGGTTGACTACGAGGGTGCGCTGCCGGTCGCACATCTGGCTTTTTGCTCCGGGTCTCCCAGGAGAGCGGTTTCGCTGCCTGTAGCATGAGGCGCTAGTACTCTCCGCCCGGGCGTCAGGCAATTGCGGTGGCGCTGTGAACGGGATTCGAACCCGTGTTTTCAGTCCGCCACGCGCTTTCGTAAGCACTGTAAACAGTCACACGATGTTGACTCGACATCACGTCTCCGGGATTAAAATTCGCCAGAGATTTGTGTCCCGTACGTCCCGATTGCGATGGCTCCCATCGGTGAAATCTAGCAGGCGAAGATTGGAACCCCCCCGTGTCTGCGAGTTGGACTTACCGGGGAGTCTGGGGGCCGGACCCACTTCTCGCCCGCTCTACGCCAGACACTCGGCCCGGATCTTACGGCTCCCGATTTCGGCCCCGACACGATCCTGCACTCGCCGATATCGGCCTCGGGCGTTGGGTGGATGGAGATGGCCGGCCAGGCGTATCATCGTGTGACCGGTGTCAGGAGAGAACGATGACGTGTCCGCAGTGCCAGCGCGACAACGAAGAAGACGCTACTTTCTGCACTAACTGCGGCAGTCGGCTGGAGCGTCTGTGCCCTAAGTGCCAGACCCCGAACATCAGCGCAG
>WNFU01003111.1_pt1 | contig 22129 bp, 24 predicted proteins | sample 5400121 | NCBI WGS metagenome assembly WNFU01 (sample SAMN13153360, study PRJNA577476) | soil metagenome | isolation source: 100 cm soil or saprolite under grassland replicate 1 | place: USA:California | collected 2016-06-15
GACTTCTCGAAGACCGTGGTGATGCCGCCCGCCTTGTTGCCGGGGGCGGGATTGTTGTCCATGCGCTCGATGCCGCGGCAGTACCACTCCCACCACTTGTAGCGATCGATGAGCTTCTTGGCCACCGCCTCGCTGACCGCGCGGCGGATCAGGAGGTGCTCCGCGCCGTAGATCTCGGGCGTCTCGGCGAGCACTCCCGTGCCGCCGTAGCGCACGAGCTCGTCCACCGCCCAGCCCAGGGCGGGGTTGGCGGTGATGCCGGAGGCGCTGTCGGACCCGCCGCAATTGGTGGCCAGCGTGATCTCCGACACCGGCTGCTTCGACCGCGTGGCGGCATTGGCCAGGGGCAGGAGCTTGGCCACCTCGGCGGCCGCCTTCTCGACCGTCTTCCTGATACCGCCCGCCTCCTGGATGTTGATCACCATGGGCTTGCGCTCCGGGTGGCCGGGTGCGGCCATGCGCTGCTTGTCCACCATGACCGCGGCCTGATTCACCTCGCAGCCGAGGCCGATCAGGATGTAGGCGGCGACGTTCGGATGCTTGGCATAGCCCGCGAGCACGCGCTGGAGGGCCATGTGGTCCTCGCCGAAGAGCTCGGTGCCGCAGCCCGACTTGTGGGTGACGGCGAGCACGCCGTCGATGTTCGGGTAGTCCTTCGACACGTCGCGGAACTTGTCCTTGACGAACTGGCTCACGCTGGCCGAGCAGTTCACGCCGGAGATGATGGCGACGTAGTTGCGCGTCCCCACCCGCCCGTCCTCGCGGAGGTAGCCGTCGAAGTAGCGCATCCTGTCCGGCGGATAGAAGTCCACGGGCCGGACGTCGGTGCCGATCTCGTACTCACGCTGCAGATCGCCCACGGCGAGGTTCTGGGTGTGGACGTGGTCGCCCACGGCGATATCCCCGGTCGCGAAGCCGATCACCTGTCCGTAGCGGCGCACCTCCTCGCCCTGGCGCCGGGCACGGCGGGCCACCTTGTGTCCTGGGCGGATGTCGTGTCTCACCTCGATGCGGCCGCTCGCGTCCTCGAGGACGCTGCCGGCCGGAATCTCTTTCTTGGCGATGGCCACGTCGTCCCCGGGGTTGAGGACGATGGCGACGTCGGTGAGGGCGAAGGTAGCCATGGACTCCTCCAGTCCGACTGTGATATGCGGAGAATCTACAGGCCACGCGGCACCTTTGCAACGAGCTTCCCTGGTCGGCCGACTTGACCGTTTCCCCTTGCCCGTCCATATTCTTGCCACGGTCATGCCTTCACCACCAAAGACCCAGTACGCCAAGAGCGGCGATCTCCACATCGCCTACCAGGTCACGGGCACCGGGCCTCTCGACCTCGCCTTCGTCCCCGGCTTCGTGTCCCACCTCGAGCACCAGTGGGAGCATCCCTGGTCGGCCCACTTTTTCGAGCGTCTGGGCTCCTTCTCGCGGCTCATCCGCTTCGACAAACGTGGCACCGGGCTCTCCGACCGGGTCGGCGGGATTCCCACGCTCGAGCAGCGCATGGACGATGTGCGGGCGGTCATGGATGCCGTGGGCTCGGAGCGCGCGGCACTCTTCGGTGCCTCCGAGGGCGGGCCGATGTCGCTCCTCTTCGCCGCGACCCATCCCAAGCGCACCACGGCGCTTGTGCTGTACGGCTCCTATGCCCGCCGCTCCTGGGCGCCGGACCATTCCTGTGGGCATACGGAGGAGGAATGGCGGACCATGATCGAGGCCATCGAGAAGAGATGGGGCGAGAGCGGTGGCAGCGATCTGCGGTCACCCGGCGCGGCGGGAGACCAAGCCTACCAGCAGTGGGCGGCCACGTACCAGCGCCTCGCGGCAAGCCCCGGGGCCGCGGTGGCCGTGATGGAGATGAACAAGGAGATCGACGTCCGTCCCATCCTGTCCGCTGTGCGCGTGCCGACCCTCGTTCTCCATCGGACAGGCGATCGGGTGATCCGGACCGAACAGGCACGGTACCTGGCCGACCACATTCCCGGCGCCCGCCTCGTCGAATTCTCCGGCATCGATCACACCCCGTGGGTCGGGGATTCGGACGCCATCCTGGACGAGATCGAGGAGTTCCTCACGGGCACTCGCCACCAGGTCGAGATCGACCGGGTGCTGGCGACCGTGCTCTTCACCGATATCGTGGGCTCCACGGAACGGGCGGCGGCCCTCGGCGACCGGAAGTGGCGCGATCTGCTCGACGGCTACTATTCGCTCGCGCGACGAGAGCTCACTCGCTTCCGCGGCCACGAAGTGGACACGGCCGGCGACGGCTTCTTCGCCTCCTTCGACGCCCGGCCCGTGGGATTCGGTGCGCGGCGGCCATCGCGGCGGGGGCACGACCGCTCGGCATCGAGGTGCGAGCGGGGCTACACGCCGGCGAGTGCGAAGTGATCGGCGACAAGGTCGGCGGCATCGCCGTGCACATCGGGGCACGGGTAGCCGGGCTGGCCAAGCCGGGCGAGATCCTGGTCTCCAACACCGTCAAGGATCTCGTGGCGGGCTCGGGGATCCGGTTCGAGGAGCGCGGCGCGCACACCCTCAAAGGCGTACCCGGGGAGTGGCGCCTCTTCGCGGTCGCGACCGCCAGCTGATGACGCGCTTCCTCCGGCCTGTACTCGCGCTGCTGCTGTCCGGCTGCGTGGCTCACACACGTACGGCGGCCACGGACGGCGCCGCGCTCGACCCCGAGTCTGCCGACGCCAAGAGCTGCACATCGATCCGCTCGGCTCTTCTCGCCAAGTATCCCAGCGTGCCTTCCGTGCTCACCATCTTCTGCCGCAACCAGCTCGTGGTCATCGCCGGCGCGTTGCCACCCGATTACAAGCCCGCGGTCGAGGCGGTGCACATCGCCACCAAGACCCCGGGAGTCAGGCGCGTGGAGACGGTCTTCGTGCCCAAGGCCGCTGAGGAGGCGAGCGACGCGGTCGTCGCGGCGAGAATCAAGGCGGCGCTGGCCGGAGACGCGAACACCCGTGCTCCCGGAACTGATCTGACGGTGGTGGCAGGCACGGTGGTCCTCGTGGGCCTGGTGGACGATCAGGCGAAAGCGGACAGGATCATCGCCAGTGCGGCCTCGGTCGAAGGCGTGAGAAGCGTCCGGTCCTTCATCCAGCTCCGGCCGTAGAGCAGGCCACTGACCACTCCCCGCCCGCATCGCCACGTGCACCCTTACAGAGGAGAGAATCAGCCATGAAGAAGAAGATCGGCAGCCCACACGTGCCGGACCCCCCGCCGCAGACGTGGTCCAACTGTCTCGTGGTCGGCAACCAGGTCTTCGTCGCAGGCATGGTGGCGCGGGGATCCGAGGGCGCGGTGGGCGGCGACAGCATGTATGCGCAGGCCCAGGCCATCTTCGCCAAGATCAAGCACCTGATGGAGGCCGCGGGTGGCACCATGAACGACATCGTCAAGGTGCTGATCTTCGTCACGGACATCAAGCGGCGCGAGGAGGTCTGGAAGGCGCGGCGTGAAGTGTTCAGCGGGGACTTCCCCGTCTCGACGCTGGTGGAGGTGCGGGCCCTGGCAGCGCCGGAGTTCCTGGTGGAGATCGAGGCGATCGGGATTCTGGGGGCGGGGAAGCAATAGACGTCGCCCCCTCACCCTGCCCTCTCCCCCGGTGGAGGAGAGGGGGATAGGGTGAACGGCTCACCTGGCTCGGAGCTTGCGGGCGGCCTCGGCGCGCATCTGCTGCATCGCCCGCGTCTCCTGGTCGGAGTAGCGCTCGTCCTTCCAGGGGTCGGCGTGCATGTGATAGCCGTTGACCTCCCAGAAGCCGGGCGGGTTGACATCGAGGAACTCGAAGCCGCGGAGCCACTTGGCACTCTTCCAGAAGTAGAGCTTGGGCACGACGAGCCGGAGCGGCCCCCCGTGGTCGGGCTGGAGAGCCTTGCCGTCATGCGACAGGGCCAGGATCACGTCGTCGTCCACGAGGTCGACGAGGGGGAGATTGGTCGTGTAATCGGGATCGGCGTGGATCATGGCGAATTTCGCCTCGGGCTTGACGCGCACACGCTTCATGATCTCGCGGATGTGCACGCCCTCGAAGCGGTTGTCGAGGCGTGACCAGCGCGTCACGCAGTGGATGTCACAGAAGACCTCGCTTCGCGGAAGGGCAAGGAACTCTTCCCAGCTCCACGCGACCTCTTCCTCCACGAGCCCGAAACAGCGGAACGTCCAGGTCTTCGGATTGAACTTCGGAGTGAGCCCATAGGTCAGCACCGGCCACTTGGTGGTCACGACCTGGCCCGGGGGCGTGCGCCTGGCGAGATCCTCGTCATTCGCGGTCATATGATCTCCTTGCTCTGATGTCCCTCGTCTCAGGATCCCACACCTACCCGGCGAAGCGGTACCCCTGTCCGTGGGCGGTGAGGATGTAGACGGGGTGCTCCGGGTCCTTCTCGAACTTCTGGCGCAGGCGCAGGACGTGGGTGTCCACCGTGCGCGTGGTCGGAAACTGCTCATAGCCCCACACTTCGTCGAGGAGCCGGTCGCGCGTGATCACCTCGCCCCGATGCTCGACCAGATAGCGCAGGAGGTCGAACTCCTTTCGCGTGAGCCGGACTTCACGGCCGGCGCGGAAGGCCTGACGGCCGCGGAGGCGAATCCGCACGTCCTCGAACGCGAACTCCTCGAACTCCTTGCGCGGTCCGGGGCGCCGGAGCACGGCACGGATTCTCGCCAGGAGCTCCCGGAGGCCGAACGGCTTGGTGACATAATCGTCGGCCCCGAGCTCGAGCCCCTGGACGCGATCGGATTCCTCCCCGCGCGCGGTCAGCATGATGACCGGGATGTCGAGTCCCTTGGCCCGAAGCTCGCGGCAGACGTCCCAGCCGCTCATGCCCGGCATCATGATGTCGAGGAGGAGCAGGTCCGGCGCCTCCGACAGCGCGAGGGCCAGCCCGCGCCGGCCATCCGTGGCCGAGAGCGTCTGGTAGCCCTCGAAGCGCAGGTTGTCCTCCAGTCCCCGCACCATCTCCGGCTCGTCGTCCACGATCAGGATGCGAGGCATCTACCGTCCTCCGCTACGGGCGGTCCTCGGCCACGGGCAGGAAGAGCGCGAACCGGCTCCCCTGGCCCGGACGGCTCTCGACGCTCACGCGCCCCCCGTGGGCCTCGGCGATGTGCTTGACCAGAGCCAGCCCCACCCCGCTGCCCCGGGTGCCCTGGGTCTCACTACGTCCGATGCGGTAGAACTTCTCGAAGATTCGCTCCGTCTCTCCGGCCGGTATGCCTATGCCCTCGTCGGCCACCTCGATCACCACCCACTCGCCCTCTCGCCGGGCGCCGACCCCGAGCCGCCGGCGCTCCGTCGAGTACTTGAGGGCATTGTCCACGAGGTTGGCGAGGGCCTGCTTGATCGCGTCCGGATCAACGAGCGCATCGGGCAGGTCGGGCGCCACGGTCACCTCCAGCTTGAAGCCTCGCTGGGCGAGGGGGTAACGGAAGGCGTCGAGGACCTCGTGGATCAGCGGCTCGACCGGATGCGGACCGAGCTCGTAGCGTTGCCGCCCTCCCTCGATGCGCGAGAAGTCCAGGACGTTGTCGATGAGCCGCGTGAGACGCTCGCTCTCACGGGTGATGACGGCGTAGTACTCGCGCCGCGTCGCCTCGTCGGGAGCGCGGCCGAGCTCGAGCGTTTCGCCGAACATCCGGATCAGGGACAGCGGCGTCTTGAGGTCGTGGGAGACATTCGCGACGAAGTCCGACTTGAGGCGCGCCATCTCCGACTCGCGCTTGACGACACGGTAGGTGGCACCGAGCCCGAGGGCGATGACGACGAGGAGGAGGCAGAACGCGGCCATGAAGAGCATCGCCTGCCGCCTGACGTCGCCGCGGGGCGAGGCGCCCTCCGCCTGATACAGCGCGACGCGCCAGGTTGGCATCGTCTCGCCAAAGGCGACGGTGAGCACGCGATGGGTCCGATCGAGCGATCCCGACGTATAGACGGCCTCGCCCTGGGCGTCGAGCACGGCCAGCACGCTCGACCCTTCCAGCCCGCCGAGCGTCTTTGGGAGGACGTCCCGCTTCACGGCCTCCCCGCTGCGCCCGAGGACAGCAAGCACGGGACCAGCGGCGGGGCCGGGAATCACCGCGGCCAGCACGACCTGGTCGCCTACGAGGAGGTGGCGCCGCCCTCCGCGGTCCCAGATGCCCAGCGGGATCTCGCGAAGCAGCGCGGACTGCCCACCGCCCGAGGGGTACAGCACCCGCCCTTGGCGATCGATGAGGGTGAGGCTGTCGAAGATGGGGTTCCGCCGGCTCCACTCGTCCAGCGCGTCGGGTCGCGGCGTCGGGTCCATGAGCAGCACCTGAAGGCTCGCGAGGGATTCCTCCTCGCTCTTGAGGATGGCCATCTCGGCCTTCTCCGCCGCCATGGTGAGCATGTCCCGCGACTGCTCGCGGAAAAGCAGCTCGGCCGAGGCCTGCCACTGGCGCAGCGATACGTAGCCGAGCACCGCGAGGACCCCGGTGGCGACGAGGACGGCGCCGAACGTGAGGACGCGGGCCCGGCTCACTTCTCCGCGAGCAGCTTCCTGATCATGGCCTCGGTCTCCTCGTAGTCGCCTTCCCCGATATGCGTGTAGCGGACGATGCCCTTCCGGTCGACGACCACGAGCGCCGGCCAGTAGCGATTGCCGAAGCGCTTCCAGATGGCGAAGTCGTTATCCTGGACTACCGGGTAGGCGACCTTGAGATCCTTGGTCGCCTGCACCACCTTGTCGTACGGCCGCTCCCACGTGAACTCGGGAGCGTGCACCCCCACCACGGTCAAGCCGTCCTTCTCGTACTTCGCGTGCCAGTCCCGCAACTGCGGGATCACGTTCTTGCAGTTGTATCAGCCGAAGGTCCAGAACTCCACCGCGACCACCCGCCCCCGGAGCTTCTCCATGGTGAGGGGCTCGCTGTTGATCCACGGACCGCCCGTGATCTCCGGAGCCGGCTGCCCCACGCGCGTGGTCACCGCCTGCCCGCCGAGGGGAACCGCGAGGACAGCCAGAATCGCCGCCACACCCACCGCCGTCGTCCGTGTCCCCAGTGTTTTCATGGTGTCAGCCTAGCGCCTCCTCGACCGTGGGTGTCACACCCCTGTCAATTCTACGCCCGGGTCCTCCCGATAGAAGGTTGGACAGCCCGCGGCCTGCCCCTATAATGCAGATGGCGAGCGGCCGGGCATGGGCCCGTCCGGATGCACTGGCGCCGATTCAGCAACGTATGGACAGGAAAGGCATTGGATGAGTGATGACAGGAAGTTGGCGATGTTCATGGATTTCGAGAACATCGTCCGGGGGGTGAAGGAAGCGCAGTACAAGCAGTTCGAGATCAAGCTGGTCCTCGAAAGGCTCGTCGAGAAGGGCAAAATCATGGTCAAGCGGGCATACGCGGACTGGAACCGGTATGCCGAGTACAAGCGCCCCTTCCACGAGCATGCCATCGAGCTGATCGACGTTCCCCAGAGCCGCTACAGCGGCAAGAACTCCGCGGACATCCGCATGGTCGTGGACGCCATGGACCTCGCCTACGCCAAGCAGCACGTGGACAGCTTCGCGCTGGTCTCGGGTGACTCGGACTTCTCGCCTCTGGTCTCGAAGCTCCGGGAAAACGACCGCTACGTGATCGGGCTCGGGGTCAAGTCTTCTTCGTCGGAGCTCCTCGTGGGCAATTGCGACGAGTTCATCTTCTACGAGGACCTGATCCGTGAGTCGAAGAAGACGACCGCGCTCCGCGGGCTCCCCGAGAAGAAGATGGAGGCGATGCAGCAGCTCATCGAGGCGATCCAGGCGCTCCAGCGGGAGAACAAGGACACCCTGTGGGGCTCCATGGTCAAGCAGACCATGCAGCGGAAGAACCCGGCCTTCAACGAGTCCTACTACGGGTACTCGACCTTCTCGAAGCTCCTGGAGGAGGCGGCCAAGCAGCGGATCGTCACTCTCGAGCGCGACGCCAAGAGCGGTACGTACATCATCACGTCGCTCGAGGAAGGCAAAGCTGCCTAGCTCGGATTAGGATGGGCCGCGAGGCGGCCGGGTGGCGCGGGGGCGGGGTGCGAGTTAGGGGCGTCGGGTGATGACGGCGACCTTTCCGCTGTCGCTGATGAGCGCGGTCATGGTCCAGCTCACGATGCTGACGATGAGGGCGCCCAGGCACGCCGACCAGAACCCCGCCACGTAGAAGCCCTTGACGATCGAGGCCACGAGCCAGAAGCAGAGGCCGTTGAGGACGAGGAGGAAAAGCCCGAGGGTGACGAGGGTGATGGGCAGGGTCAGGATGATGAGCACGGGGCGGACCACGGCGTTCACAAAGCCGAGGAGGAGGCCGCCGACGAGCGCGGGCACCAGCCCGTCCACGCTGATGCCCGGCAGGATCGAGGCCGCGAGCATGATGGCGAGCGCATTGACGATCACCCGCAGCAGGAAGCCCATCGACGCCTCCGTTCCGTGAAGAGTTGGCCGCGCTCCGAGCCGGCGTATACTCACCGTCGTGCCGAGAGCTCATTATAGGCCTCCCTTCCTCGCCGTCCTGTGCGCGGTGCTCCTGTGGTCCGCGGCGGGTGCCATTGCATCCTCGAGCCTCGACGTCGACCCTGCGCTTGCCCGCGGTCCCGCCGATGCCCTCGTCACCATCGTGGAGTTCTCCGACTTCCAGTGTCCGTCCTGCAAGCGCGCCCAGCAGGCCCTGGGGCAAGTCATGAAGGAGTTCGAGGGCAAGGTCCGCCTCGTCCACAAGGATTTCCCCGTGCCGAGCCACAAGGGCGCCCTCCCGGCCGCGGAGGCGGCGCGCTGTGCCGCCGCCCAGGGGGTGTTCTGGGAATATCACGATCTGCTCTATCTCGCCGTGCCGGACTTCTCCCGGGACGATCTCCTGCGCTACGCGGGCCGCCTCAGTCTCGATCGCGAGGCCTTCGCGACCTGCCTCGACACGCATCAGTTCAGGAAAGAGATCGAGGCCGACGTGCGCGAGGGTCGCGCCCTCAAGCTCCGCGGCACCCCGACTTTTCTCGTCAATGGCAAGCCCCTCGTGGGTGCCCAACCCATCGAAGCATTTCGCGAGGCCATTCGCGACGCGCTCAAGGACGCCGGCGCGCGATAGTCGCGAAAAGGGGCAAAACTTCTTGCCACTCCGAGTCGTCTCCGGTAAGGTGAAGTGCGGTCCGCAAGCCCGCGGAACCTGTGCGTGGCTCGACCCCGGCTCCTGATCCAACGAGGCGCTGATCATGACCACTGAACAATTCTGGCTGTCTATAGGCTTTCTCGGACAGGCTTTCTTCTTCAGCCGGTTCCTCGTGCAGTGGATCGCCTCCGAGCGCAGGAGGGAGAGCGTGATCCCCGTCTCCTTCTGGTTCTTCTCCATCGGGGGCGGCTGCGTGCTCCTGTTCTATGCCATTCACCGCGGTGATCCCGTCTTCATCCTGGGTCAGGGCGCAGGACTTTTCGTCTACCTTCGTAACCTCTATCTCATTCGGCGCAAGCAGCGCCAGCTCGCTCGGGCCGGCGCCTGACCTCAGCCGGCGAAAGGACTCCATCGATGACCCCGACCACGACCGAGAAGATTCAGTGGGCCGTCCCGCAGGCGCGCGAGATCCTCATGATCCCCGGCCCGACGGAGCTTCCCTTCCCCGTCATCCAGGCCATGAATCAGGCGCCCGTCATCCACTACGACCAGAGCTTCGATCTCGCCGTGCTGGAGCCGGTGAATCTCGCCCTCAAGAAGGTGTTCCAGACGGTGGCGGGCGAGGTCATCACCATGCCCGGCTCGGGGAGGACAGCGCTGGAGTCGGGCGCGCTGTCGCTGGTGGAGCCGGAAGACCCCGTCCTCGTGATCGTGGCCGGACGCTTCGGCCTGCTCATGCGCGAGGTCATGGAGCGCGTGGGCGCCACGGTGACGGAGTTCACGGTGGAGACGGGCAAGCCCATCGACATGGCCAAGCTCGAGAAAGAGATCGGCCGTGTCAAGCCGAAGATCGTCACCATGGTCCACAACGAGACGTCCACGGGCGCGACCTATCCGGCGGGCGACGTGGCCAAGATCGTGAAGGGTCACGGCGCCCTCTTCTTCCTCGACACGGTGTCGTCGCTCGCAGGCATCGACGTGCGCACCGACGAGTGGGGCGTCGACCTGAACATGACCGGCTCGCAGAAATGCCTCGCCGCGCCCCTCGGCATGGCCCTCATCGGAGTCACCCCGCCCGCGTGGGACGCCATGGAACGGCGCAAGCACAAGGCCTCCTCCTGGGTCTACGACCTCCTGCGGTGGCGCGAGTCATGGATTCCCGTCTCGCGCGGCGGGCGCGTGCCCGACGGCGCCGGACGGTCGCAGCCCATCTCCATGCCCACCCATCTCGTGCACGCCCTGGCCGCCGCCGTCCGCCTCGTGCTCGAGGAAGGGATCGAGGCGCGCTTCCGTCGTCACGCGGTGGCCGCCCGGGCCTTCCGCGCCGGCCTCGACGCCATGCGCCTCGAAATGTTCCCGGACACGTCGCTGCTCTCGGACACCGTATCCTGCATCAAGGCGCCCTCGGGCATCGACCCCGCGGCCATCGTCAAGCACATGCGCCAGAGCTACGGCATCCTCATCGGCACCGGGCTCGACAAGATGCGCCTGACCACGCTCCGCGTGGGGCACATGGGCATCACCTCCAGCCCGCTCTATATCCTGCCCACCCTCTCCGCCCTCGAGATGACGCTGCGCGATCTCGGGTACAAGTGCGAAGCGGGCGCGGGAGTGTCCGCGGCCCAGGCCATCTTCTCCGCCGCCCAGGCATGATCGTCGTTCCCGACGATTTCCCGTCGGTGTTCGACGGCACCCCCGCCCACGAGCGGGCGAAGAAACTGGGCGAGGTCGTGGTCTTCACCGAGCGCGGCGCCGACCACGAGCAGGAGCTGATCCGCCGCATCGGCCGGGCGAAGGTCGCCATCAACATCCGCGCGCATGCCCGCTTCACCGACGGCGTGTTCACCGCCTGTCCCGCCCTCAAGATGGTCTCGGTGTGGGGCACGGGCACCGACAACTTCGATCTGAATGCCGCGGGCATGCGCGGCGTCACCATCTGCAACACGCCCGGCGTCAACGCCTTCGCGGTGGCCGAGCATGCCTTGACGCTCATGCTCGCGGTGGGACGGAGGATCCCCACCCTGGACGCGGAAATGCGCAACAACAAGTGGCCCCGCGATCTCCTCACGCAGATGCTGGGCAAGACGCTGGGCGTCTTCGGCATGGGCGCCATCGGGGCCCGCGTGGCCACCCTCGGCAAGGCCATCGGCATGGACGTGCTGGGCTGGTCGGCCACGGGCGATCTCGGGCGCATACGCTCCGCCGGAGCCGTCCCTGCCTCCAAGGATGAAATACTCGAGCGGGCGGATGTCGTCAGCCTGCACGTGCGCTTGTCTCCCGAGACCCGCGGCTTCCTCGGCAGGAAGGAGCTGGCGCAGATGAAGCGCACGGCCATACTCGTCAATACCGGCCGCGGCGCCCTCGTGGACCGCGAAGCGCTCCTCGCCGCCCTCGCCGAGCGCAAGATCATGGGAGCCGGGCTCGATGTATTTCACCAGGAGCCGCTGGCTACGGACGATCAGATTCTCGCCCTGCCGAACGTGATTCTCTCCCCGCACAACGCGGGCCAGACGCCCGAGGTGATCCGCGACGGCCTGCTCCGCGCCGTGGAGAACGTCGAGCATTTCCTCAAGGGCACGCCGCGGGACGTCGTCGTCGCACCCGTTCGCTGAGCCGATCCGCCCGTGCGCGGACGGGTGTTCGGTGGGATTATATGTCGCCGGGGACCCGCGTCGGGTTCCCGCGAGAGCGGGGCGACCGCCCCAAGGAGGCTCGACATGTCCAAGGTGCTCAAGTGCGGTGATCTGATGCCCGGATGCAGCTTCGTCGCGGAAGGCAAGGACACGGCGGAGGTGATGGCCAAGGGCGCGGAGCATGCGAAGACGGCGCACGGGATGACGTCGATCCCGCCAGATCTCGCGGCGAAGGTTCAGGCGGCGATCAAGGAGAAGTAAGGGGCGACTCACCCACCCCTCACCCTGCCCTCTCCCCTCCCAAGGAGGGGAGAGGGATTCGGAGCTAGAGCACGGAGCGGATGGCGGCGAGGATGTCGTCGCGCGAGGGAATGGTGGCCAGCTCGAGCTTGTCGTTGTAGGGCATGGGCACGTTGCGCGCCCCCACTCGGGCGATGGGCGCGTCGAGGAGATCCAGCCCCCTCTCGCTGACCATAGCCGCGATCTCCGCCCCGAAGCCGCCGCGCTTCACCGCTTCGTGCACGATGACGAGGCGATTGGTCTTCCCTACGGAGTTGAGGATCGCGTCCTCGTCCAGCGGGACGAGGGTGCGCGGATCGACCACCTCGACGGACACCCCTTCCTTCTCGAGATCGCCCGCGACCTGAAGCGCTCGCTGCACCATCATCTGCGTCGCCACCACCGTCACGTCCGTTCCCGCGCGCTTGATGTCGGCCTTCCCCAGCGGGATCACGTAGTCGCCCTCGGGCACCTCGCCCTTCGTCGGATAGAGCATCTTGTGCTCGAGGAAGATGACGGGGTTGTCGTCGCGAATGGCCGCGGCGAGAAGCCCCTTGGCGTCGTAGGGCGTGGAGGGGGCGATGACCACCAGCCCGGGCACGTGGGCGAACCACGCCTCGAGGCTCTGCGAATGCTGGGCGGCGAGTCGGATGCCCCCGCCCTGCGGCCCGCGGATCACGAGAGGCACGGTGGCTTTGCCGCCCAGCATGTACCGGATCTTCGCCGCCTGGTTCACGATCTGGTCCATGGTCATGGCGATGAAGTCCCAGATCTGGATCTCCACGATGGGCCGCATGCCCGCCACCGCCGCCCCCACCCCCATGCCCACGAAGGACGGCTCCGAGATCGGGGTGTCGCGCACGCGATCCTCGCCGAAGCGGTCACGCAATCCCTTGGACACCTGGAAAATGCCGCCGATGAGCCCCACGTCCTCCCCCATGAGAAAGACCCGCTCATCCCGCGCCATCTCCCCGTGCAAAGCGGCGTTGAGCGCCTCCGCGAAGGTCTGCTCGCTTCCCGCGCGGCTCCCGGGCTCCGTCACGCGCGCGTGGGGCGCGTAGACCGCGGCCTCCATGACCTCGACGGTAGGCTCGGGGCTCTCGATCCCGTAGGCGACGGCGGCGTCGAGCTCCCCCTCGACGCGCTGGCGCAGCTCCTTGATGTCGAGCTCGCTTGCCCCCAGTTCCATGAGGTGCCGCTCCACGCGCGCCACGGGGTCCTTCTCTATCCACTCAAGCTCTTCCTGCTTCGTCCGGTACTCGGGGAGATTGGCGCGCATGCTGTGGCCGCCCCAGCGGTAGGTCACCGCCTCGACGCAGCTCGGCCCTTCCCCGCGGCGGGCGCGGGCCACCGCCTCGCCCACCGCCTCGTGCACGGCGAGCAGGTCGTTACCGTCCACGCGGGCGGCGGGGATGCCGTAGGCGCGGGCGCGCGCCGACACCCCCTCGCCCGCCGTGGTGCGCGACTGGTCGGTGCTGAGGGCGTACTTGTTGTTCTCGCACACGAAGATGAACGGGAGCTTCCACACCGCGGCGAGGTTCATGGTTTCGTGCACCACGCCCTGGTTCGCTCCCCCGTCGCCGAAGAAAGAGATGACCACGCGATCGGCTTTCCGGAGCTTGGTGGCGAGGGCGGCCCCCGCGCCGATCGGCACGCCCGCGGCCACGATGCCGTTGGCGCCGAGCATGTTCAGATCGAGGGCGGCGATGTGCATGGAGCCGCCCAGGCCGCGGCAGTAGCCGTCCTCCCGCCCCATGAGCTCGGCCATCATGAGATCGAGGCGGGCACCCTTGGCGATGCAGTGGCCGTGGCCGCGATGATTGCTGATGACGGAGTCGTCCTTGGTCAGATGGGCGCAGGCTCCCGTGGCCACCGCCTCCTGGCCCACGTAGCTGTGGGCGGTGCCCTTGACGTGGCCGGAGTTGAAGAGCTCCACCGTCCGCTCGTCGAAGCGGCGAATGCGCACCATGGTCTGGTAGAGCGACTCGAGAGTCTGGCGGCTCAGTGGCATGTGTCTGTCCTCCGAATGACGGTGAGCGGGTAGTCGATCGCTCTCAAGTATCGAGTGAATCCCGCAAGAGCTGCGCCGGATGCCGCGCGCGCCGGCCCGCGAGATGCTCGATCTGCTGGCGGCATGAGATGCCGGGCGCGACCACCTCCGTGTCGGCCGCCGCGGCCTGGACGGCGGGCGCGAGGCGCCGGCCGCCCAGCGTCACCGAGAGGTCGTAGTGCTCCTTCTCGAAGCCGAACGATCCCGCCATGCCGCAGCAGCCCGAGTCCACCTCGCTCACCTCGTAGCCTGCCCAGGCGAGCGCGGCCACCGTGGGCGCCGTGCCCACCATGGCCTTCTGGTGGCAGTGCCCGTGGAGCAGGGCGCGCCGCGTCCCCGTCTTGAAGCGGAGCTCGAGGCCACGGGCCCGCTCCCGCAGGAGGAACTCCTCGAGGAGGAAGCTCGAGCGCGCCACCTCCCGTGCCGCGTCGGTGCGCACGAGCTCGACCCACTCGTCACGCAGGGTGAGCAGGCAGGACGGCTCGAGGCCCACGATGGGCACCCCCCGCGCCGCCCAGGGCTGGAGCCGCTCGACATTCCAGCGCGCGTGCTCGCGCGCCTCGTCGAGCATGCCCTTGGAGATGAGGGGCCGGCCGCAACACTTGCGGTCCACCAGCTCCACCTTGTAGCCGGCGGCCTCGAGCAGCTCCACGGCCGCCCGGCCGATCTCGGGCGTGTTGTAGCTGACGAACGTGTCGTGAAAGAGGACGACGGAGCCGCGGGGCGCGGTGGCGGGCGCGCGCCGGCGATCGAACCAGTCGGTGAAGCTCTCGCGGGCGAAGGCAGGAAGCGGGCGGCGGCGATCGATGCCCGCGAGCTTTTCCAGGAGCCAGCGATTGGGAGCGGAGGCGGCGATCCAGTTCGAGAGGGGAGCGAAACGCACCCCCCACTGCGAGAGGCGCGCGATATGTCCGAAGAGGCGGTTGCGGAGGGGCAGGCCATTGGCCTGGTGATAGTGGTAGAGGAACTCGTACTTCATCTTGGCCATGTCCACGTTGGACGGGCATTCGGCCTTGCAGCCCTTGCACTCGAGGCAGAGATCCATCACCTCGTAGAGTCGCTTGCCCGCGAAGTCGGCGGCGGGCACCTTGCCCGAGAGCACGGCGCGGAGCGCATTGGCCCGTCCGCGCGTGGAATGCTCCTCGTCCCGGGTGGCCATGTACGATGGGCACATGGTGCCTTCGAGCTTCTTCCGGCACACCCCCACGCCGTTGCACATCTCGACCGCCGCCGCGAAGCCGCCCTGGGCGGAGAAGTCGAGGAGGGTCTTGGGCTCCCACGTCTTGTACTCGGGACCATAGCGCAGGTGCTCGGTGACGGCCGGGCTCGCCACGATGTTGCCCGGGTTCATCCGGCCCTTCGGATCGAAGGCCGACTTGAACTCGCGGAAGGCCTGGAAGACGGCTGGACCGAATACCCGCTCGAGGAAGGGGCTGCGGGCGCGGCCGTCGCCGTGCTCGCTCGAGATGGCCCCCCCGTACTCGAGGACGAGATCGAAGATCTCCTCCGCCATGCTTCGCACCTGCTCGAGCCCGCGCGCCGTCTTGAGATTGATGAGGGGGCGGATGTGCAGGCAGCCCACCGAGCAGTGACCGTAGTAGGCGCCCTCGGCGCCGTGCTTGGCCATGATGTCGCGGAAGCGCGGCACGAAGACGGGCAGGTACGCGGGGTCCACCGCCGTGTCTTCGACGAAGGCGATGGGCTTGGCCTCGCCCTTGGTCCCGAGCAGTAGGCCCAGCCCAGCCTTGCGGAGCTTCCAGATGGACTGCTGCTCCGCCGACTCCAGCGCGATATGCGAGGCATAGCCGAAGCGGCCGTCCGCGCGCTTGGCCTCGAGTGCCTCGACCTTGGCCCGGACCTCGGCGGGCGTATCGCCTGCGTACTCCACGATCAGGATCGCCCCCGGATCGCCCTGGACGAAGCCCATGCGCTGCGACTGCTCGATGTTTCGCCGGGCGAGGTCGAGGATCATCTTGTCCGTGAGCTCGACCGCGTAGGGGCCCGTCTCGAGGATGGCCTGTGACGACTCGAGGGCTTCCTGGATGTCGTGGTAGTGGATCACGTCGACGGCGGTAGCCTTGGGGCGTGGCACGAGGCGCATCTTGGCCTCGACGATGCTGAGGAGTGTCCCCTCGGAGCCCACGACGAGGCGGGCCATGTTGAGAGGGCGATCCTTCACCAGCTCGTCGAGGTTGTAGCCGCACACGCGCCGCCAGTGCTTCGGATAATGCTCGCGGATCAGCGCTCCGTGCTGGTCGCGGATGCGCGCGACCTCGCGATAGATCTGCCCTTCGAGCCCCGACGCGCGCTGCTTGGCGCGAAAGGCCTCCGGCGTGACTTCTCCGAAGACGACGCGACTGCCGTCGGCGAGGAGCGCGGTCAGCTCGATCACGTGCTCGATGGTCAGGCCGTAGGCGATGGAATGCGAGCCGCCGGAGTTGTTGCCGAGCATGCCGCCGATGGTCGCCCGGTTCGAGGTCGAGGTGTCCGGGCCGAAGAGCAGCCCGAGGGGGCGCACGTGGGCGTTGAGCTCGTCCTGGACCACTCCCGGCTGCACGCGCGCCCACATCTCCTCGCGATTGACCTCGAGGATGCTCTGCATCCAGCGCGAGAAGTCCATCACCACCGCCCGGTTCACCGTCTGACCGGTGAGCGAGGTGCCGCCCCCCCGGGGGAGGACGGCGAAGCTCTCCCGATCGGCCAGCTCGAGCACGGCCTGCACGTCGCCGGCGTGGCGCGGGATGACCACGCCGATCGGCTCCATCTGGTACATCGAGGCGTCGGTGGAATAGAGGAGGCGGGAGTACTGATCGAAGCGGACATCGCCCTCGACGACGCGCTGCAACTCCCGTTCGAGATCGGTCATGGCGGCGATTATACTAGGAGCCGTCGGGCGAGGGGCGTGCTCATAAGTGGTGGAATCTCTGGTGACACGGTCTGTACCTGCGCGGACACTGTAGCGCAGATCGTAACGGATCGGGGTAGATCGTCAAGCGGAGTCGGTCAGAGCCCCAGGTACTTCTTCGCAGCATCTGCGATCACCGCGTTCAGCACGGGCTTCGCCCTCTCCCATACCTTCGGCACCTGCCCGTCGGGCAGCCGACCAAGTTCGAGTTAGTGATCAATCTCAAGACGGCGAAGGCCCTCGGCCTCACGATCCCGCCGTCGCTGCTGGGCCGGGCCGACGAGGTAATCCGGTGATGGCCCGGCGTGAGTTCCCTCTCGCGCTTTTCCGCTTGACAGATTCTTCGCGGCGCCATGGTCACCCGGCGGCAGTGCTCTAAAGGTGCCGGCCTAGGAAGCCACACTCGCCGGCCGGCGCAGATTCGAGCGGGCACGAGTCAAAAATCATTCCCCGCCTCGAAAACACTCGGCCCGGGCGCTGGACGGAGGCGCGGAAACCGGGGTGTAGAGTCGGCCCAGGAGGGCTCGCCATGCAGGGCCACGTCTCACCTGTGCCTGTCTCGCAGCATCCCTTTGCGGAGCTCGATCGGCTCGGCGACGAGATCGCCGAGCTCTCCGCGCACCTTGACGCTGCCACCGCGCGCCTCCTCGCCCTGATCCGGGAGTTCGACGCGCGAGGAGGCTGGAACACGGGCTTCCGCTCCTGCGCCGCCTGGCTCTCCTGGCGGGTGGGGCTCGATCTGGGCGCGGCCCGTGAACGGGTCCGGGTCGCGCGCGCCCTCGAGACGCTGCCGCTTCTCTCCGAGGCGCTTGCCCACGGGCAGTTGTCCTACGCCAAGGTCCGCGCCCTCACCCGCGTGGCCACGCCGGAGACCGAAGCGCGGCTCCTGGCGGTGGGGCGCGCGGGCACGGCCGCGCACGTCGAGCGGATCGTGCGCGGCTGGCGTCTGGTGGACCGGCGGGCCGAAGCTCGTGAGACGTCGCTACGGCATGCGGGCCGGGCCCTCCACGTGCACCAGGACGAAGACGGCATGGTGGTCCTCAGGGGGCGGCTCGAGCCTGAGGTCGGGGCGCTGCTCGTGCAAGCCCTCGCTGCCGCGCGCGAAGCTCTCTACCAGCGGGCCCGCGTACCGGACGGCGCCGTCGGGCATGGAGGCGTTTCCGCGGAAACGCCCACCATGACCCAGCAGCAGAGGGTCTCCGGGAAGATTCAATGATGGAACGTCGCACGTTCCTTGCTGGCACGGGCGCTGTGCTCCTCGCCGCGCCGCTCGCCGCCGAGGCGCAGGAGCCAGGAAAGGGTCCCCGCGTAGGTTTTCTTGGGCCGCGGACCCGTGCTGATGCTGCGCCCTATCTCGACGCATTCCTGCTAGGGCTTCGGGAGATCGGATGGGTTGAGGGTAAGAATATCTTCATCGCGCCCGCAGGAGCCACGCAACCGCATCACGTGCCCACGAGGTCGCAAAGGTCGAGAAGTCGAGCCTGCGGGTTAATCCTGCTCGGCTCGCGGCGGCAAAACCGGTCTGCGGGCCAGTTGCGGGCGTCCGTTCTGTAATCGCCTATACTATGCGCCGTGACGCGCTTTCCAGCCGCCCTCGCCGTCGCCGCGCTCCTCTTCACGCCCGCTCCGGCCAGTCCCGCGCCGGCCGCGCCGGCCATTCGAGTCCCCCTTCTCGCGGGCGGCGAGCCCTTCGACTCGCGCTCGCTCATCGGGAAGAAGGTGCTGGTCCTCCGCTTCCAGGCCTCCTGGTGCAAGTCGTGCTCGGCCCAGGCGGCGGGCATCCAGCGTCTGTACGAGCGCTACAAGGATCGCGGGGTCGAGTTCCTCGCCGTGCAGGTGGACGACCCCGAGCGCCAGGCCCGGGCCTTCCTGCAGTCACATGGCGCGACCTATCCCGCCGCGCTCGATCCGGGCCTCCGCGTGGCCAACCGCTTCGGATTCAAGCGGGCACCCTACACGGTGATCGTCAACAAGCGCGGCGAGATCGTGGCGCGCCTGGAGGCGACGGCGGACGAGTCGCGTCTGGCCGCGGCCATCGAGGCCGCGCTCAAACCCCCTGCCCGGCGCCGCGCGCCGACCAAGGTGTCCTAGCCGCTCGGTGGATCTCGCCATCTTCCTGCGAGGCCTGATCATCGGTCTCTCCATTGCCGCGCCGGTCGGGCCAATCGGCGTGCTCTGCATCCGTCGCACGCTCGCCGACGGCCGCGCCATCGGCTTCGCCTCGGGGCTCGGGGCGGCTACCGCCGACGCGGTCTACGGGGCGGTGGCCGCCTTCGGGCTCTCGCTGGTGACGACGGCCCTCGTAGAGCAGCGCGTGTGGCTGCAGGCGGGGGGCGGAGTCTTTCTCTGCTATCTGGGCGTGCGCACCTGGATGGCCGTGCCGCGCGTCGCGTCGGGAGCGCCCGCGGATGGACGCGGGCGCACGGCCGCGTGGGCCTCGACCTTCGCCCTCACCCTCACCAATCCGACGACTATCATTTCCTTCGCGGCGATCTTCGCGGGGCTCGGCCTTGGTCGACGGGCGGGCGGCTACGGTGCCGCGTCGGTCATGGTGCTCGGTGTCTTCCTCGGCTCCGCGCTCTGGTGGCTCATTCTGAGCGTCGGGGTCGGCGTGTTCCGGTCCGCTCTCACTGCCGATCGGCTCCGTTGGGTCAATCGCTGCTCGGGCACGATCATCGCCGCCTTCGGCATCACGGCGCTCGTCAGCTTGATGTGGTAGCAGACCTCGACGTGAGTTGACGCCGGGCACAGAGTGCGCGCCTATGCTCGGCGAGCGGAGGCCCGGCGTACGCGACAGCGAGCATGTGACGATGAGCGGGCATCGCGCTCACGAGACTTCTGTCAGCCGTTCGACATTCCGCCAACAGGCCGGTGCCCAAGAAACTCTCCGGGGCCCCGCGGCCGGACTCACCGCCGCGCTCATCGGACTTGGGCTCTTCGGCGGAAGCTTCGGCGCCTTCCATCTGGCGAACACTCCGCCTGAAGGCGTGTTGGGACTGCTCCTGGAAATCTCCGGCTGGCTCGGCATGCTGGCGGCGGCCCGCATCGTGACGCGTCGGTGGTTGGCTTCCGAGCCTCGTCCTGACCGCGTGGATTTTGCTCGTGGTCGGAAATTCCTTCGGGACGCGACTCATCCAGCGTGGCACCGATCGGGGGCTCGAGCTCGGCTTCAACTACGTCACCGCCCTCATCACCCTCGAGGCGGGAACGTGGCTGCTCGTGGCCGTCCTCATGCTCGACGGCGCGGCCAGGCTCTGGCGCGAGGACACGCAGCGCGCGTAGAGCCGCTCGCGCGGAGCGGGTGGGATCAGCAGTTGCCGAAGTGGGCGAGCCGGATCCCCAGGCGCTCGACGGCACGCCGGGCCTCCCCATCGGTGAGCCCCGCCAGCTCCGTCTCCCGCTGCCGACCATAGCGGCTGTAGGCCAGATCCTCGTCGAAGTATCCGGGATGGGTCATGAACTCCGAGAGACCGGTGGGCAGCGCCGCCAGCTGCTCGAGAGTCCGCTCGCGAGACCAGTAGGGCTCGGGGCCCGATTCGCCCATGAAGTGATCCGGGGTCCGCAACCCCAGCTTCCGCGCGGCCGCGCGCACCGTGGCGTCTTGGCTTCGCACCGCCACCTTGAGCGCCCGCGCGAAATCCAGCACGAGATCGAGGATGGGTTCGTGGCGCCCGACGTGGTGATGCGTATCCAGGTGGGTGGGAAAACGGCCCATGATCTGTCTGAACACATCGATCTGGGTTCCGAGCTCGATGCGCGCCTCGTCCGGCTTGGCGCGCGCCGCCGCCTCGCGGGCGTCCCGGATGAAGCGCCCTTCGGTGTCCACCAGAGAGGGCACGCGTCGTGGATCGGAGACGGGCGCGCCGAGGGTCAGGTTGAGATGCACGCCCACGCCGAGCCCCGATGCCTGGAGCTCCTCGACTTGAGCGGGCGGGACGTCGCGATTCACGAGGAGCGTCGTGCTGGTTACGATGCCGCTCCGCCCGGCCTCCAGAATGCCGCGGCTCACGCCCGCGGTCAGCCCGAAGTCGTCGGCGTTGACGATGAGGACCTTCGCCCCCGCCGTCACGGCGTCCCCATGACCCTCCGGAAGTAGAGCCGGAGGGATTCCTTGAGCTGGGCCCGCGCGCCTGCTTGCGTCTGCGCGTCTTCGAGCTGCTCGAGATCGATCTGGAGGGGCACGCCTTCCCTTTTGACGCCGTCGAGCTCCGCGGTGAGGCCGCACCGCTCGTCCGATTCCGTGAAGACGATCTTGGCCCGCGTGAAGCTCTTGTCGTCCTGGGCGATCTGCTCGATGGTCTCCGTCAGGAGGCGGGTGATCGCCTCCTGGTCCGGGCCCATGACGGTGGAAAATCCCGTGGTGAGTCGGATGTCGGTCATGGAGCTCTCCTTGTACGCTTCCTTTATCCCACCCTCACCTCGGCCCTCTCCCTGGGAGGGAGAGGGAGCGAGGTTGAAAGCACTTCTAGTGGCCCGCCGCGGCCGCGTCGTGGAGAGGCTCGAGCCCGGCCTCGAGCCCGCGCTTCGTGACGCGAATGGCCACGGGACGCGAGAAGTACAGGGTGCCCGCCTCGGAGCGCTTGGGCACCACCGGGTGGCCCATGCGCTTGAGGGCCTTGAGCGAGGCTTCGCCGACGGCGTCGTCGACCCAGAGATCGCCACCCTCGGTGTGAAGCCGCGGCGCCTCGATGGCGGCCTGTGGTCCATCGGCCAGGTCGGCCATGTTGGCGATCACCTGGGGAATGGCCGAGACGATCTTGCGCCCGCCCGGCGCGCCCACGGTGAAGTAGGGTTCTCCCTTCCTGAATCCGAGCGCCGGCACCATGTTCACGAGCGGACGCTTGCCCGCCGCGACGGAGTTGACGTGCCCCGGCTCGGGGTCGAACCAGACCATGCCGTTCTGGAGGAGAATGCCCGTGCCCGGCACGACCATCCGCGAGCCCCAGAGCGACACCGCAGTGTTCGTCAGCGACACCATGTTGCGCTGGCGGTCCACCGCGCAGAGATGCGTGGTGCATTCGACGCCACGGGCGGGATCGTGGCGCCAGGGATCGGGCGCGGGGCGGCCCGTGTGTGGCCCGCCCGGCTTGAGTCCCCCCGCGACCTTGGCCGCGTACTCGCGCGAGACGAGCGCCTCCCACGGAGACTTCACGCGATCGG
>WNFU01003112.1_pt1 | contig 22128 bp, 21 predicted proteins | sample 5400121 | NCBI WGS metagenome assembly WNFU01 (sample SAMN13153360, study PRJNA577476) | soil metagenome | isolation source: 100 cm soil or saprolite under grassland replicate 1 | place: USA:California | collected 2016-06-15
AGGCCGACAGCTGGCAGATGACCCGGCGGGCCGGCTCGCACTTCGTGATCGGCTACGGCGGCACGGTGCAGGTGCCGACGATCGACATCATCTCCACCGAGCGCAACGTCATCGGCAACCTGGTCGGCACCTACAACGACCTGGCCGAGCTGATGACCCTGGCCGCCCAGGGCAAGGTCAAGCTGCACACTCGGACCTACCCGCTCGACGCGGTCAACGACGCCATGGACGACCTGGACGGCGGCCGCCTGCAAGGCCGCGGCATCCTCGTGCCGTGACGAGTGAAGGCACCTTCGACCCGCAACGGTCGGTCACCATCGCGGCCATCGTCTTCTTCCTGAAGGCGGTGGGCTTCATCGTGGCCATCGTCCTGGCTCTCGGGGACACGCTTTCACTGGGCGCCCGCATCGTGCCGCCGCTCCTGGCGGCGGGGACCATCGGGGCGGGTGTGGGCCTGCTGCTGTGGAAGCGCTGGGCGTGGCTGCTCGCGCTCTGTGTGTTGATCGCCGATGCCGCGCTCGTGGGCGGGATCCTGCGCTTGCTGATCGACCTTGGGCTGCTGTTCCTGCTGGTACGGCCGCAGGTGCGGTCCAGGTTCGGCATGGGCTGAGGCCGCCCCTCCCCGGTCAGGCGAGTGGCCCGGGCCGGGGGGGCCGTGGCCCACGCCACACCGGTACCAGCAGGCCCAGGATCAGCCCACCTATTACCAGCTGGAACGCACCGAAGGCTCGTCCCACGGCGTCGTCGGCACCCACCAGCAGGCCCACGCCAGAGACCGCCAGCAGCACCACGAAGGCGGTGGCGACGCCCAAGGCAATGCGGCGGCTCCGAGGTGGGCGGGCAGGCGGCATGGTCGGCCTTCCTTCAACGGCACGGCGACGCTACCCATGATCGGCCATTCCCGCCCGGAGGGCGAGATTCCCGGGCGGATCCCACCGAACCGAGGCGCCGACTACCTCGGCGACAGGTGCGGCAGGAACGCGGCGAGCTCAGGCGCAGTCCCACCCCGCCAGCCGCCGTAGCCATTCTCAAGCCCGCAAACTGAACGGCATTCCGTCTAGCCGAGGACCTGACGGCCCGCGCGCGGATCAGGGACGCGGCGCTGCGCCTGCTCGCCGAGCGCGGCATGGACGGGACGAAGATCCGGGACATCGCCAGGGCGGCGGGCGTGTCGGCGGGGCTGGTTCGACACCACTTCGGGTCCAAGGAAGCGCTGCGCGACGCCTGCGACTCCTACGCGCTGGACCGGCTCATGCGCATCAAGGAGCAGGCGCTTCTCGAAGGTCACATGGCCGACCCGGGGTTCCTGCCCGCCGTCCACCCGACGGTGCTGTCGCTGTACCGGTACTCGCGCGGTCGATGCTCGACGGCTCGCCCGCGGCCGCATCGATGTTCGATGACATGGTGGAGCTCGCCGAGCAATGGCTGAGCCGCCACCGCCCGGGCCTGTCCGCGGATCCGCGGGCCTACGCCGCGGTCCTCGTCGCGATGCAGGTTGGCATGCTCGGGATGCACGACCACCTCTCCCGGGCGCTGGGAGCCGACATCCTCGGGCCCGAAGGTCATCCGCGGATGACCCGGGGACTGGTGGACCTCCACTCGCACACCCTGCTCAGCCCGGACCAGGCCGCGCGGGCGCACGAGGCGCTCGACCAGCTCCAGGCACGGCAATCCACCACCGGGGCGCGGCAGCGCTCCACCTCTGAAGGAGCACAACGATGACCGAGGCGATCCGCACCGACGCTCTGGTCAAGACGTTCGGGCACACCCGCGCCCTGGACGGCCTGGACCTGATCGTGCGGACCGGTGAGGTGCACGGCTTCCTAGGCCCCAACGGCGCCGGGAAGACCACCACCCTTCGCATCCTGCTCGGCCTGCAGCGCGCCGACGCCGGAACCGCCGTCCTGCTGGGCCGGGACCCCTGGCGCGACGCCGTCGCGCTGCACCGCCGGCTGGCCTATGTGCCCGGCGACGTCGTGCTGTGGCCCAACCTGTCCGGCGGTGAGGTGATCGACCTGCTCGGCCGGCTGCGCGGCGGGCTGGACAGGAAGCGCCGCGCCGACCTGCTGGGGCGCTTCGACCTCGACCCGCGCAAGAAGGGACGCGCCTACTCCAAGGGCAACCGGCAGAAGGTGGCGCTCGTCGCCGCGCTGGCCTCCGACGTGGAGCTGCTGCTGCTCGATGAGCCGACCTCTGGCCTGGACCCGCTGATGGAGGACGTGTTCCGGCAGGTCATCCGCGAGGAGCGGCGCCGTGGCGAGCGCACCGTGCTGCTCTCGAGCCACATCCTCGCCGAGGTCGAGGCGCTGTGCGACCGGGTCACCATCATCCGCGAGGGTCGGGCGGTGGAGACCGGCACCCTCACGGAGCTGCGCCATCTGACCCGCACCTCCATCCAGGCAGAGCTGGCCGCCCCACCATCGGGGCTGAGCTCCCTGCCCGGTGTGCACAACCTGGATATGCAGGACAGCCGCGTACGGTTCGACGTCGACACCGAGGCGCTCGACGAGGCGCTGCGTCATCTCAGCAGCGTGGGCGTGCGCAGCCTGGTCAGCCAGCCGCCCACGCTGGAGGAGCTGTTCCTGCGGCACTACCGGCGGGCCGGCGCGGCCAGCGGCAGGCACGCGGAGGTGTCGCGATGAGCACGCTGACGGGCACCGGCAAGCTGGTCCGCCTGATCCTGCGGCGAGACCGGCTGCCGATGCCGCTGTGGATCGTGTTCGTCGGCATCCTCCCGATCAGCTACGCGTCCTCCATCGCCGACCTCTACCCCACGGCGGCGGAACGCCAGCAATTCGCCGACACCAGCGGCAGCACCGCGGGATTCGTCGCGCTCTACGGTCGCCTGTTCGGCTCGAGCCTCGGCGAGCTGGTCACCTGGCGGGCTGGCTTCCTCCCCGTCGCCGTCGGGCTGATCAGCCTGCTCACCGTCATCCGGCACACCCGCGTCGAGGAAGAGACCGGCCGCCGCGAACTGCTCGGCGCGACCGTCGTCGGCCGACACGCCGGCCTGGCGGCGGCGCTGACCGCGACGTTCGGCGCCAACCTCGTCCTCGCCGTTCTCTTGGCGCTGAGCATGACCAGCCAGGACCTGCCCGTCACCGGATCGTTGGCCTTCGGGCTGGAAGTCGCCACCGCCGGCTGGATCTTCGCCGCGGTGGGGGGCGTGGCCGCACAGCTCACCGACAGCGCCGGCGGCGCCCGGGGGATCGCCATCAGCGTCCTCGGCGCGGCCTACCTGCTGCGGGCCGTCGGCGACGTCAGCGGCGAGGCCGGCGGTGGGCTGTCCTGGCTGTCCTGGGTCTCGCCCATCGGCTGGGTCCAGCGGATCCGCCCCTACGGCGGCGAACGCTGGTGGATCCTGGTGCCTGCCGCCGGCCTCACCGCGGTCCTCGCCGCGGCTGCCGTCGCACTGTCCGCGCGGCGGGATGTCGGCGCCGGCCTGCTGCCGCCCCGGCTCGGCCCCGCCGCGGCATCACCGGCCTTGCGCACACCGCTGGCCCTTGCCTGGCGGCTGCACCGGGGCCTGCTGGCCGGCTGGACCGCCGGGTTCGCCGTGCTCGGTGTCGTGCTCGGCGGCATCGCCAATGGTGTCGGGGACCTTCTTCGCGACAACCAGGACCTGCAGGACGTCTTCGCACGGATGGGAGGCCGAGCCGGGCTCATCGACGCCTACCTTGCCTCCATTATGGGCATCCTCGGGCTGATCGCGGCGGCCTACGCCATCCAGGCCACGCTGAGGCTGCGGGCCGAGGAGACGAGCCTGCGGGCCGAGCCGGTGCTGGCCACCGCGGTCGGCCGGCTGCAATGGGCGGGCAGCCACCTCGCCTTCTCCGCCCTCGGCCCGGCGCTCGCGCTGGCCACCGCCGGCCTGACCGCCGGCCTGACCCACGGGCTGAACACCGGCGACGTGGGCCGCGAGCTGCCGCGCGTGCTGAACGGCGCAATGATGCAGCTGCCCGCCGTCTGGGTCCTGGCCGCGATCGCGGTGGCGCTGTCCGGCCTGCTGCCCCGGCTCGCGACCGTCAGCTGGGGCGCACTGGCGGTCTGCCTGCTGTTCGGCCTGGTCGGCGCCACCCTGCAGCTCAGCCAGTGGCTGCTGGACGTCTCGCCGTTCAGCCACGTCCCGAAGGTCCCAGGCGGCGAGGTGTCCGCCACACCCCTGGTCTGGCTCGTCGCCGTCGCCGTTGTGCTCGCCGCCGCCGGGCTGGTCGGGCTCCGCCGGCGCGACATCCCCGTCACCTGACCGGCGGCCCCACGCGGCCCACGACCGTGGCAGGGCGCGGTGGGCGCTGCCGTCGTGTGACACTTGCGGTATCGTTCGCCACGGCTAGTGCACGGGTGAACACCGGCCTACACTGGACACCCGATCACAGACGCTAGCGCGATGGCCGTCCGACCGACTCGGAGGAGGACCATGCCCGCTCGCACGACACCGCCCTTCCGCGCGGACCACGTCGGCAGCCTGTTGCGCCCGGCCCGGCTGCTGCAAGCGCGTGAGGACCACGCCGCGGGCCGCGTCTCGGCCGCGGAGCTGCACGAGGTCGAGGACGACGCCATCCGGGACGTGGTACAGATGCAGCGCGACGTGGGGCTGCAGTCCGCCACCGACGGCGAGTTCCGCCGCACCGCCTGGCACATGGACTTCATCTACCAGCTCGGCGGCATCAGCCGTGCCGAGGAGCGCATGAAGATCCACTTCCGCAACGAGCAGGGGGACCTCGAGTTCACGACCGCCGCGCTCAAGGTGGACGACAAGGTCAGGCTGAATGGCACCATTTTCGGCGACGCGTTCCAGTCGCTCCAGGCCATGACCACGGCCACGCCGAAGCTCACCATCCCGTCGCCGAGCATGGTGCACTACCGCGGGGGCCCCGCCGCGATCGACACCAGCGTGTACCCCGACGTCGAGGAGTTCTGGAGCGACCTCAGCGCCGCCTACGCCGACGAGGTCCGCCGGCTCGCCGAGCTGGGCTGCACCTACCTGCAGTTCGACGACACCAGCCTCGCGTACCTCAACGACCCGCAGCAGCGCAAGGAGCTTGCGGAGCGCGGTGACGACGCCGAGCACCTGCACCTGCGCTACATCCGGCAGATCAACCAGGCGCTGGCGGACAGGCCCGAGGGCCTGACGGTGACGACGCACATGTGCCGCGGCAACTTCCGCTCCTCCTGGGTTGCGGAGGGTGGCTACGAGTTCGTCGCCGACGCGCTGTTCAATGAGCTCGCGGTCGACGGCTTCTTCATGGAGTGGGACGACGAGCGCTCGGGAGGCTTCGAGCCGCTGCGCTTCGTCCCCGAGGGCAAGATGGTCGTGCTCGGCCTGGTGACCACCAAGCGGGGCGAGCTCGAGCGCAAGGACGACCTCAAGCGGCGCATCGAGGAGGCGAGCCGCTTCGTGCCGCTCGAGCAGCTCTGCCTGTCGCCGCAGTGCGGCTTCTCCTCCACGGTCGAGGGCAACGCGCTGACCCACGACCAGGAGGTCGCCAAGCTGCGCCTGATCGTCGAGACCGCGCAGGAGGTCTGGGGCTGATCGCCGGCGCTCGTCAGGAGCCGCCGAGGCTCCGGTCAGTCCAAGCTGTCCGCCGACACTGTACAGTTACAGCCATGGACGCGACCGGACAGCGAGAGACCGAGGCCACCCTGACCGGCGTGCCCGCCCTGGACCTGGGGGCGCGGCTGCGGGCCGAGCGGCTGCGGCAGGGGATGTCGCTGCGCGAGATGGCACGGCGCCTCGGCATGAGCGCCAGCGCCCTCTCGCAGATCGAGACGGGCAAGGCCCAGCCTTCCGTGAGCAAGCTGTTCGACATCGTCAACCTGCTGAGCACCTCGCTGGACGGCCTGCTCGCCGGCAGCTCCGTGCGGCCTCCCGACGCCCGCGCGCGGGTGCGGGACGACCGGGAGGGAGCCAGGCGGGAAGCCGGGGAGCAGGAGGCCGCAGGCCGCGACGGCGAGCGGCGCGAGGGCGAGGGGCGCGAGGGCGAGGGCCGTGACAGCCACATGGCGCCGACCCGCGGGCCCGAGGCGGAGGGTTTCTTCTCCTTCCAGCGCTCGGACGAGCACGACGTGCTGGAGCTCGACTCCGGCGTGCAGTGGCGCAGGCTGACCGCGGGCTCGCTGCCGGGCGTCGAGTTCCTGCACGTGACCTACTCGCCGGGCGGCTGCTCGTCCAGCGAGGGCGCGTTCATGCGGCACGCCGGCCAGGAGTTCGGCTATGTCCTCTCCGGCCTGCTGGTGGTAGAGGTCGGCTTCGACTCCTATGAGCTGACAGCCGGCGCGACCATCAGCTTCCCGGCGACCACCCCGCACCGGCTGAGCAACCCGGGATCGGAGCCGGCCTACGCCATCTGGCTCGTGCTCGGCCGCCACGCGCATTGATTCCATTCGGGGGGAGCCCGAGACAGCTCCCCCGAACCCCCATCGGGTGCTTCGCCTGGATCCCGTAGGAACCGGTCGGCACCCGCATCGGAGGGGCGCGCCGCGCGAGTGGTCTTGACCATACCGGCGCCCATTCATAAGCTCCGCCTTAACGGCTGTAACGCTCCACTTAACGCTGCCGGAGATGAGCGCTGATGGGCATCCGAACATATGGCCTGAACGCCGTCGACTGGGAAGAGCGGATCGACCTCGACCGGCTGCGCCGCGAGCGGCTGGCGCGGCTCAAGGAGGCGCTGGACCGGTCCGACCTCGGCGCGCTGCTGAGCTTCGACTTCCACAACATCCGCTACATGACCTCGACGCACATCGGCACCTGGGCGATGGACAAGCTGATCCGCTTCGCCCTGCTGCTCCGGGGAAGCGAGCCCATCATCTGGGACTTCGGCTCCGCCGCCCGCCACCACCAGCTCTACAATCCCTGGCTCGACGGCCGGCCGGACCAGCCGGAGCTCGGCCGCGCGCGGGCCGGGATCTCCACGCTGCGCGGCGCCTTCCACCCGCGTGCGGGCATCGCCGATGACGTCGCCCGCAAGATCCGGCGTGAGCTGGACGAGCGTGGCCTCGCCAGCGAGCCGCTCGGCGTGGACATCGTCGAGATGCCGGTGCTGGCCGCGTTGCAGGCCGCCGGCATGACGGTCGTCGACGGCCAGCAGGCCTTCCTCGAGGCGCGCCGCATCAAGACGCCGGACGAGATCGGCCTGCTCACCACGGCGGTCACCATGGTCGACGCCGCCTACGAGGAGCTGTACAGCTTCCTGCGGCCGGGAGTGCGCGAGAACGAGTGCGTCGGCCTGGTCAGCAAGGTCCTCTACGACCTCGGCTCCGAGCACGTCGAAGGGGTCAACGCCATCTCCGGCGAGCGCTGCTCCCCCCACCCGCACGTCTACAGCGACCGCATCCTCCGCCCGGGCGATCCCGCCTTCTTCGACATCCTGCACAGCTTCAACGGCTACCGGACCTGCTATTACCGCACCTTCGCCGTGGGCAGCGCCTCCAGCGCCATGCGCGACGCCTACCGCCGCTGCCGCGACTACATGGACGAGGCGATCGCGCTGGTCAAACCCGGCGCCACCACCGCCGACATCGTCTCGGTGTGGCCGAGGGCCACCGAGTTCGGCTTCCCCAACGAGGAGGCCGCCTTCGCCCTGCAGTACGGCCACGGCGTCGGCCTGTCGATCTGGGAGAAGCCGATCTTCAGCCGCCTGGTGTCGCTCGACAAGCCCGAGGTCCTGGAGGAGGGCATGCTCTTCGCGCTGGAGACCTACTGGCCGGCCTCGGACGGCTGGTCGGCCGCGCGCATCGAGGAGGAGGTCGTGGTCACGGCCGACGGCTGCGAGGTCATCACCAAGTTCCCGGCGGAGGAGCTGCTGGTCGCCGGGCACCGCTACTGGGCCATGGACGGGCCCCTGCCGACGCTGCGCGAGCCCGAGTCCCACCGCAACCGGCGGGTCGGCACCGGTTCGGCCAACCCCTGAGCGCCTTCCGGAAGGACAAATCAGGACCAGAATCCCGTCGCTGTTCAATATGAATGGACATGTGTAATCTCGCGCTCGACAACGTGGTCTGTTGTTCTCGCCGAAAGGGGGAGGGCCAATGGCAAACCGGCTCCTGCTTCGTGGTGGATATGTGCTGACGGTGGACCCCGAGCTCGGCGACCTGCCGAAGGGTGACGTCCTGATCGACGGGGACACCATCGCCGCGGTGGCGCCCCAGATCGACGCCGACGCCGAGGTGGTGAACGTCGATGGCGACATCGTCATCCCCGGCTTCGTGGACACGCACCGCCACACCTGGGAGGCGGCGATCCGCGGCTGCGCCCCCAACGCCACCCTGGACGATTACTTCGTGGAGGTGCTCGACACCTTCGCCCCCCTGTACCGGCCGGAGGACGTCTACGCCAGCAACCTCGCCGGGGCGCTGGAGTGCGTGAACGCCGGCATCACCACGCTGGTGGACTGGTCGCACATCAACAACACCCCGGAGCATCCCGACGCCGCGATCAGGGGGCTCTACGAGGCAGGCATCCGCGCCCAGTACGCCTACGGCAGCGCGAACACCTCGCTCAACGACTACTGGAACCAGAGCAAGATCGCGATCCCCGGCGACGACGTCCGGCGCGTGCGGGAGACCTATTTCTCCTCCGACGACCGCCTGCTCACGATGGCGATGGCCACCCGTGGGCCCGGCTTCTGCGTCGACGACGTGGTGCGGAGCGAATGGACCATCGCGCGGGAGCTCGGCATCCCCATCACGGTCCACGTGGGGATGGGCCGCCTCGCCGGCCGGTTCGGCATGATCAAGCAGCTCAACGACCTGGGCATGCTCGGCCCGGACACCACCTATATCCACTGCTGCTATTTCAGCGACGAGGAATGGCAGCTCGTGGCGGACTCCGGCGGGACTATCTCGATCGCCCCCCAGGTCGAGGCGCAGATGGGCCACGGCTGGCCGCCGGTCAACAAGGCGCGGGAATTCGGGCTGCGCCCGAGCCTGTCGATCGACGTCGTGACCACGGTGCCCGGCGACATGTTCACCCAGATGCGCTGCGCCTTCGGCTGCGAGCGGGCCAGAGTCAACGCGATCGCCTGGGAGGCCAACACCGAGGTCCCCGAGAACATGCTCACGGCGCGGGACATGCTGCAGATGGCCACGCTCAACGGCGCCCACGTCGCCGGGCTCGAGAGCCGCACCGGATCGCTCACGCCGGGCAAGAAGGCTGACGTCGTGGTGGTCGAGGGCAAGTCGCTCAACATGGCGCCGGTGATCGACCCGGTCGCGGCCGTCACGCTGTGCGCGGACGTCTCCAACGTCGACACCGTGATCATCGACGGGAAGGTCCGCAAGCGCGACGGCAGGCTCCTGGCCGACGTCGACAAGGCGCGCCAGCTCGTCGAGGCGTCCCGCGACTACCTGACCCAGCAGCTCGAGCAGAAGAAGAAGGCATGACCTCCAGGCACATCGTGCGCCGGGCCGGCGACGCCGACCTCGCGGTCCCGGAGGGCTGGAACGAGCGCTGCCAGGGCTTCGGTCGCTGGTCGGTGGTCGACGAGGCGGCGGGTGCCGTGCACACCGGCTTCGGCATCTGCGCGCTGCGGCCGGACGGCCATGTGGCCGCGCACGTCCACTCCTTCGAGGAGAGCTTCCACGTCCTCGAGGGAGAGGTGGTCCTCGAGACGAGCGAGCGGGCGCTCCTGGTGCGTGCGGGCGACTACGGGCTGCTGCCGGTGGGAGTGCCGCACGCCTGGAGGGGCGCCGGCGCCGGCGCCCGCTGGGCGGAGATGCTGGCGCCGCAGCCGCGCGCCCGCTTCGGAGGCGACACCTTCTTCGTGCCGCCGCTCGACGGGGCGGGTGGACCACCCGTCCCAGTCGACGTCCGCGACCCCCGGACCCGGTCCCTGGGTCACATCGAGCCGGCGAGCATGGACGCCCACAAGCAGACCCAGGACCTGCTCGAGGTCTCGGCGAGCATGCGCACCGCCCTGCTCGTCTACAGCGGGATCAGCGTGAAGATGATGGTGGACAGCGACCTCGGGGCGCTGCTGTCGACGATGTTCATGGTCCAGTACGAGCCCCAGGGGGTCGCCGGCACCCACGACCACCCGCTCGAGGAGACGTACCTGATCCTGGACGGTGAGGTCGACGCCACCTTCGACGGGCAGCGGTACCGGCTTGGACCAGGCGATGTGGCCTGGGCCGGGGTCGGCTGCGTGCACGGGTTCGCCAACGCGCGGGACGACGCTGCCGTGCGCTGGCTGGAGACCCAGGCTCCCCAGCCACCCATGCGGCACTCCTATCGGTTCACCCGCGACTGGGACTACCTGGGTGCCGCCCTGGCCCGGGCATAGCCGAACAGCCGCCGAGAGGAGGGTGTGAGCGATGGTGAGCGGCAAGAGCGTGGTCGTGATCGGAGGGACCTCCGGGATCGGGCGGGAGGTCGCGCGCTTCTTCGCCGACCGCGGCTGCGAGGTCATCCTCTCGGGCCGTGACGCCGGCCGCGCGAAGGACGTGGCGAGCGACCTGGGGGGCCAGACCCGCGGGATCGGCATGGACCTGGCGCGGACCGAGGAGATCGCCGGCAGGCTCGCCGACGTCGGCCACGTCGACCACCTCGTGCTCGCCGCGATCGAGCGCGACGACAACTCTGCGCGGGACTACGACATCAGGAGGGCGACCCGCCTGGTGACGCTCAAGCTCGTGGGCTACACCGAGGTCGTCCACACGCTCGTCGGCCGGATGGGCGGCGACAGCTCCATGGTCCTGTTCGGCGGCGGGGCGAAGGACCGGCCCTACAAGGGCTCGACGACCGTCACGACGGTCAACGGCGGCATCAGCACGCTCGTCCGGACGCTGGCGGTCGAGCTGGCGCCGATCCGCGTGAACGCGATCCACCCGGGGATCGTCGGCGACAGCCCGCAGTGGCGCCAGAAGGGCGACGCGGTCCTCGAGCCGATCAGGGCCCGGACCCCGACTGGACGCCTGGCGACCATGCGGGACGTCGTCGGCGCCGTCGTCTTCCTGCTCGAGAACCGTTCGGTGAACGCCGCCAACCTCCGCGTCGACGGGGGCACCCTGCTCCTCTGACGAGGACGAGCCGGACGCCCCACGCCCCGTCACCGCCAACGGGCTCTGATCGCCGCCGGGCCTACAGGACGCCGGCGTCGCGCGACGCCGAGGCGATCAGCCGCCACAGGGCCGCCGGGTCCTCGACGTGCGCGTTGTGGCCGAGCCCAGGCAGCTCGAGCGCCCCGGCGGGCAGGGCGGCCAGATCCGCCGCGCTGACCATGCCGTCGCCGGATCCCCGCGCGAGGGTCACCTTCGCACGGGCGGCACCCAGGCAGCGCTCCATGTCGGGCGGGCCGACCTGGTTGGCCGCCGGGTCGAAGGCCAGGCGCCAGCGGCCCTCCGCGGCGGCGATGCCTGACGACACCAGCGGGTCGGCCTGCGCCACCACGCCGTCCAGCCCGACCGAGCGCAGGTAGCGGGCGGCCGCCTCCTCCCGAGTGTCGAACCAGCGCGGCGGCTGGCCGGCCCGCCGGCGCAGGCCCTCGACCTCCTCGTCGCTCCAGCGGACCTTGATGCCGAGCCCGATCACGGCGGCGACGTCGAGCCCGTAGCGCTCGCCGGCGAGCAGGATCCCGACGTAGCCGCCCATCGAGTGCCCGGCGACCACGACCGCGCCCGGCCGTGCGCCCAGCAGGGCCTGGAGCTGGAGCGCGTGGGCGTCGTAGGAGTACCCGGGCAGGCGTCCAGAGCGCCCGTGGCCCGGCAGGTCGACGAGCAGGCGGGCGCCCGGCCAGGCGGCGGCGAGCTCGCACACGCCGCGCCACACCTCGCCGGTCGCGCCCAGCCCGTGGACCAGCAGCAGGGTCGGCGCGCCGCTGCCGTGCTCCTCGTGCCAGACCAGCGGCCGCGCGCTCACGCCGGCTCCGGGAACAGGGGCATCACCGATTTGGCGAAGCGCTCCATCGACGCGCGCACCCGCTCGGCCTGGAGCGCGCCGAAGTTCGCCAGGACGAGCAGGTGGGTCGTCCCGAGCGCCCGCAGGTGCTCGATATGCCGGCTGACCTGCTCCGGGTCGCCGAACAGGATCAGCCCGGCCTCCTCCAGCTCGTCGTAGCTGCGGCGCTTGGCGTACAGGCGGGTGCGCACGTAGCGGTCCAGGGCGTCCTCCGCCTCGGGCCGCGCCTGGTCCGCGCGCTCGGCGACGTAGGTGTGCATGGCGACCGCCACGTCACCCGGGGGCGCGCCGGACTCGGCCCGTCCGCGGCCGAACTCCGAGATCACCTGTCCCAGATCGGCGACCGTGGCGCTGGTGGCGTACGGGATGAGCATGATGTCCCTGCCCTGGCGGCCGACGTGCCAGGCCGCCTCGGGTCGCAGGATCGCGGTCCACAGCGGGGGATGGGGTCGCTGCGCCGGGGTGACGGCGATGCGGGCGCCGTCGACGCGGTGGTGGCGTCCCTGGTAGGTCACCGGCTCGCCGCTCCAGGCCAGCAGCATGATCTCGAGCGCCTCCTCGAAGCGGGCGCGCTTCTCCGCCGGGTCGATCAGGAAACCCTCGAACTCGTGCTGGAGATAGCCGGAGCCCACACCCAGCCTGAGACGGCCCTTACTGAGCTGGTCGAGCAGCGCGTACTCCTCGGCCGCCACCATCGGATGGTGGAACGGCAGCACGGACACCGCGACCCCGAGGCCGATCCGGCTGGTGCGCGCGGCCGCGGCGCCGAGCAGCGCCGGCGGGGACGGCACGATGCCGTACTCGTGGAAATGGTGCTCGGCGATGAAGAAGGACTCGAAGCCCAGCTCCTCGGCGAGCACGACCTCGTCGATGAGCTGGTCGTAGAACTCGGCGATGCCACGCGGCTGGTCAGGGTAGTGGTCGGTCACCGAGAAGACGCTGAAGCGCACGATCCCTCCGCACTCCGTTGTGGCGGACGCCTGGCCCCACGAGTCTCTCGCAACTGTCAGAGCTCCACCACAACTTTGAGCATCCCGCGCCGCCGCACGCCGCCGCCGTTGGACGGGCGATGGAAGGCTATACTGACGGTTGCTCTGCAATTGGCTGCCCTTGATCCCGCCAGCCGCCTGCACATCACGTGCGGAAGGGGGATAGCCGGCGAGGTGGCCCACCTTGAGACCAGCCCCGCTGGCGCGTTGACGCCAGCCGACGAAGCGGCGCGGCTGGCGGCGGTGCGCCGCTACCGCATCCTGGACACGCCGTCCGTCAGCCCGTTCGAGCGCGTGGCCGGCTTGGCGGCCAGGTTGCTCGACGCGCCGATGGCGACCGTCAGCATCGTCGGCGCGGAGCAGATCTGGCTCAAGGCCCGCCACGGCCTCGACCAGGACGTGGTCGCGACCCCCCGGGCGCCGGGCCTGTGCGCCTCCGCCATCCTCGAGGACTGCCCCTACGTGGTGACCGATACGGCGACGGACCCCTGCGCGCAGACCAACCCGCTGGTGGTCGCGCTCGGGCTGCGGTTCTACGCGGCCGCGCCGATCACCACCGACGACGGCCACAGGCTGGGGACCGTGAACGTCATGGACCGGCGGCCTCGCCAGCCCGAGCGGGACGACCTGGCGAGGTTGCGGGACCTGGCGGCGATCGTCGCCGGCGAGCTGGAGCTGCGGCTGGCGGCCGAGCGCGCCGTGGAGGCCGAGCGCGGCCTGCGCGCCCAGCTCGAGCGGGAAAAGGAGCTGGTCGAGCAGATCGCGGCACTGGAGGCCGAGCATTCCGACCAGTTGCGGCACGCGCTGGAGCATCGGATCACGATCGAGCAGGCCAAGGGCGTGCTCATGGGCCGCGAGGGCGTGGGGGAGCGTGAGGCATTCGAGCGGCTACGGTCGGTGGCCCGCTCGCTGCGCCGCCCGGTGGAGGAGCTCGCCCGCGAGGTGGTGGCCGGCCGGCCCTTGCCGGCGCTGGAGCAGTCAGCCCGGCAGCGTCCCCGCCGCTCGCAGGAGGGCAGGCAGGGCCCCAAGCCGGCACAGCGCCCGCCGGCGGCAAGGGCGGCCGCGGCGCAGGCGAGCGCGGGCGCGGCGCAGGCGAGAACCGCGGCGGAGGGCAGGTTCGCCGGCGAGTTCGCCGACGGCATCGTGCGGATCACGCACACCGTCGAGCCGTACGGTCTGCGTATCGAAGGCGAGATCGACCGGGCCAACAACGCCGCGTTCGCCACCGCGCTGGCCGCCGTGGTCAACACCGACGCGGACGTCTACCTGGACCTGGCCGCGCTCCAGTTCATCGACGTGGCGGGGCTGCGGTTGCTGATGGACACCGCCAAGCAGCTCGCCGATGGGCAGTACCTCGTCCTCCACAGGCCCGCGCCCTACCTGCGCCGCATCATGGCGCTGGTAGGGTGGGACCAGATCCCCGGGATCAGGATCGACGGTGATGACAGGTGACGCCCAGGCGAGACCTTGCCCTGCTGAGCGGGGCGATGGGCGCTGGATGGGACCGGGTCGACTACGCCGAGTCGGCCTATTTCGGGCACCGCACGGCTGAGCGGGTCGCCGCCTTCGACCGCTACTGGAGACGCCATGCCGCCGCCAATGGCGGCCATGTCCGCGTCCTGGCCGAGCCGGTGTGGGCCGGGCCGGTCCGACAGCGAGGTCGTGGCGTGGACGCGCATGGAGTCCAGCCTCAACGTCGTGCTGGCGGGCACCAGCATCTGGATGATCTGCCCCTATGACGCACGCGTCGCCCCGCTGCCCGACCCGCCGCCACAGGCCGCGGCGCTGCGCATCGACGGCGCACCGTCCCTGTTCCGCCTGCGGGGGTTCGTCGCCGCCTCCCCGTCCGTGACCGGCCACGCCCTGCCGCTGGACGGCGGCTACACGGCCATCTGAGCGGGCCGCTCGGCGGGGGTCACAGGGCATAGCGCGGCTCGGTGGCGGGTCACGGGGGTCGCCGCCTGGCGATGCGCAGCTCGGTGAGGTAGCGCTTGCTGATGCGGCCGCCGTAGCGGCTGTCGATCAGCTCGGCGATGCAGGCGAGCAGGTTGGCCTGTGCCACGGGCTCGAGCGCGCGGTGACCGGAGTAGGTGCGGAGCAGGTCGACATAGCCCGCGCCGGTGTATTCCAGCTCCCAGACGTAGCGCCGGAAGGTCACCGGGCTGAACCGTCCCGAGCGGTCGAGGTCCTCGCTTGAGGCGGGGACCGCGGCGGCGGTCGGCAGCCGCAGGCCGGGAGGAGTGTCGGGGTCCCAGCGCTCGTAGCAGGCCTGCACGGCGACGAAGAACCCCTCGTCGCCGCCGGCGACGTGGTGGGTGGTGATGGTCGCCAGCGCGCCGCCGGGCCGCAGCGCGTCGGCGGCCTTGGCGACCCGTCTGCGCTTCCCCGCTCAGTAGGAGCGCGGCAGGCCCAGCGAGTGCTCCGCGACGTAGTTGAGGATCATCTCGCGGCTGACGGGCGCTGTGCGCAGCACCCTGGCCATGCCCCACAGGTCGGCGAGCCCGTACTCGGTGGCGAAGCCGTTGCCGCCGTGCGTCTGGATGGCCGCGTCGATGGCGTGCAGCGAGGCCTCGGCGGCGGCGAACTTGGCCATGTTGGCGGTCTCGCCCGCGTCCGGGCGGCCATGGTCGTGCGCCCACGCCGCCTTCTGGGTCGCCAGCCGCGCCAGCTCGACCTCGATCTTGGCGGTCGCCAGCGGATGGGAGACGCCCTGGTGGGCGCCGATCGGCCCGTTCCAGACGCGGCGCTGGGCCGCGTAGGCGGCGGCCTTGCCGAGGGCGTACACGGCCATCCCGTTGGCCCCGGCCGCGCCGATGATGCGCTCGGGGTTCAGGCCGTGGAAAACCTGGCGCAGGCCGTCGCCCTCTGTGCCGAGCAGGCGCTCAGCCGGCACCGTGACGTCGTCGAAGAACAGCAGGAACTGCTTCTCGGGCGCGGCGATCTCCAGCGGGATCAGGGTGCGCTCCAGGCCTGGGGCGTCGGCGTCGACCATGAACAGCGACAGGCGTCCGCGGCCGCTGGCGGGGTCGGTGCCGGTGCGGGTGACCACCAGGATCGCGTCGGCCTCGTCCACGCCGGAGATGAAGTGCTTGGTGCCGCGGATCCTCCAGGTGTCGCCGTCGCGGCTGGCCACGGTGGCCAGGCGGTGCGAGTTGGACCCGGCGTCCGGCTCGGTGATGGCGAAGACCATCTTGCGCTCGCCGCTGGCCAGGCCGGGCAGCCAGCGCTCGCGCTGCTCGGGCGTGCCGAAGCGGGCAAGGATCGTGCCGCAGATCGCCGGCGAGACCATCAGCAGCATGAGCGGGCAGCCGTGGGCCGCCAGCTCCTCGGCGACGATCGCCAGCTCGCTGATGCCCATGCCACCGCCGCCGTCGTGCTCGGGGATGCTGACACCGATGAAGCCCGCCCTGCCGAGGTCCCGCCACAGCTCGGTGGAGTGCCCGCCGCTCTTGACCTTGGCGCTGAAGTAGTCGTGGCCGTAGCTCGCGGCGATCTTGCCGACCGCCTCTCGCAGCATGGCCTGCTCTGCCGTCTCAGCGAAGTCCATCTCGTGAGCCTCCTTCTCCGCCGTGTCGAGCGAGCGCGACGGGCAGGTCGACGATCTTTGCGCGAAGGTATTCACCAAGGCCCTTGGCCTGGGGGTCGAAGCGGGTCGATGAGGACACGCCCTCGCCGAGCAGCCCGACGACGACGAAGTTCAGCGCCAGCAGGTTGGGCAGCTCGTAGCGTCGCACCTCCAGGTCGGCGGCCTCGGGAACCAGCGCGCGGAAGCGGGCCACGTCCAGGTGGCGCGCCAGCCAGCCGTAGCCCTCCCGGCCGCGCGCCCAGATGCCGACATTGGCGTCGCCGCCCTTGTCGCCGGAGCGCGCCCCGAACGCCGCGCCCAGCGGCAATGGCGCGGTCGGCCCGCCGGGCGGCCCGGGCAGGTCCGCCGGCTCGAGCGGGTCCGGCGGGTCAGGCGGCTCCGGCCGGTCCCGCGGCGCCGCCGCACCGGCCCGGGGCGGCGGCGGGGCAACCACGCGGCGCTCCAGGTCCGGGGTGACGACGACCTGCTCGACCATCCCGGCGGGGACCAGCACCGCGCGGTAGACGCCATAGGGGGTCTCGCCGCTCGGCGGGGTGGTGGGGTAGCAGCCGGGGTAGCTCGACAGCGCCAGCTCCACCACCGCGTTCGAGAACGCCCGGCCCACCTTGGCCGGGTCGGGGTCCTTCACGGTCACGCGCAGCTCGGCGACCGCCTCGTCCTGCCGGCGCGGGTCCGGCCGGGCGCGGCCGACCAGGCGGACGTCGACCTGCTGGAAGCGCTCGCGGCCACCGAGGCGGGCGAGCAGGGCCGCCTCAGCGACGCGCGCCTTCGCCTCGACGTCGAGGCCGGTCAGCACCAGGGTCATGGTGTTGCGAAAGCCGCCGAGCCAGTTGGTGGCCACCTTGGCGCGGTCCGGCGCGGGCTCGCCGCGCACGCCGGACAGGCGCACCCGGTCGGGGCCGACCTGCTCCACACGGACGGTGTCGAAGCGGGCCACCACGTCGGGGTTGAGATACCTCGGCTCGCCGATCTCGTACAGGAGCTGAGCGGTCACGGTCCCGACCGAGACCAGCCCGCCGGTCCCAGCGTGCTTGGTGATCACCGCGCTGCCGTCGGCGTCGATCTCGGCGACGGGGAAGCCGGGCGGCGCCGCGGGGTCGGGGATCTCCTGAAAGAAGGCGTAGTTGCCGCCGGTCGCCTGGGTGCCGCACTCCAGCACGTGACCCGCCACGACCGCGCCCGCCAGGCGGTCCCAGTCGTCCCTCGCCCACCCGAAGCGCCAGGCGGCCGGCCCGGCCACCAGCGAGGCGTCCGCCACCCGCCCGCAGACCACCACGTCGGCGCCGGCGGCCAGCGCCTCGGCGATCCCCCAGCCGCCGAGGTAGGCGTTGGCGGTGACCGGCGTCACGCCCGCCGGCAGCGCCGGCCGCAGCTCGGCGAGCCGGCACATCAGGTCGTCACCCTCGACGTGGGCGACGCGCACCGGCACGCCGAGGCGGCCGGCGAGCGCGCGCAGCCCGGCGGCCAGGCCGGCGGGGTTGAGCCCGCCGGCGTTGGCGACCACCTTGACGCCGCGCTCCACCGCCAGGCCGAGCACGTCCTCCATCTGCCGCAGGAAGGTGGCGGCGTAGCCGGTCGCGGGGTCCTTGGCGCGGGCCCGCCACAGCAGCAGCATGGTCAGCTCGGCAAGGTAGTCGCCGGTGAGCACGTCGATCTCGCCGCCCTCCAGCAGCTCCCGCGGCGCGCTCAGGCGGTCGCCGTAGAAGCCAGAGCAGTTGGCCACGCGCAGCGGCACGGTCAGCGCCCCTTCCACCGCGGCCGCCGCTTCTCCAGGAATGCCCGCGGGCCCTCCTGGGCGTCCTCGCTCAGGTACACCGGCTCGAACAGCCGCCAGCCCTCGTCGAGGGCATCGCGCAGCGCCCGCCCGGCCGACCCGTAGACCATGGCCCTGGCGGCGCGCAGCGACAGCGGCGCGTTGGCGGCGATGGTCGCCGCCAGCTTTGCCGCCTCCTCGCGCAGCGCTGCCGCCGGGACGACCGCGTTGACCAGCCCGACCTCGAGCGCGCGCCGGGCGTTGAGCGGCTGCGCGGTGAGCAGCAGCTCCAGCGCCACCCGCGGCGGGATGAGCCAGGGCAGCGAGGCCGCCCACGGCGCGCCGCGGCCCCAGCGCGCCTCGGCGATCGCGAAGGTGGCGTGCTCGGCGGCCACGCACAGGTCGCACATCTGCGCCAGGAGGAAGCCGCCGCCGTAGGCGGCGCCGTTGACCGCGGCGATCACCGGCTTGGAGATGGCGATGTTGACGCCGACGTGGGGAGCCATGTCCCTTGGCGGGACGGTGATGCCCAGGGCGGCCATCTCCTTGAGGTCGGCCCCGGCGCAGAAGGCGGCGTCGCCGGCCCCGGTCAGCACCAGCACCTTGGCCTCCGGATCGGCCTCGAAGCGGCGGAACCCCTCCCACAGACCCGCGCTGACCGCCCGATCGATGGCGTTGCGCGCCTCCGGGCGGTTGATGAGCAGCCAGGCGGTGCCCTCGGTGAGCTGGTACCGCACCGGCCTGGCGCTACCCATCGCCATCCCCCTCGGAGACCACCGCGAGCGCCGCGCCGGCGGCGACCTCCTGCCCCTCGGCGACCAGGATGGCGCCGACCACGCCGGCGCGCGGTGCGGTGACGTGGTGCTCCATCTTCATCGCCTCGATCACCACAAGGAGCGCGCCGGCGTCCACCCGCTCGCCGGGCTGGGCGGCGATCAGGCGCACCACGCCGGGCAGTGGCGCGGCCAGCGAGCCGGCCGCCGCCTCGGCGGGCGCCGGCTCCGGGAACCTCGGCAGCTCGCGCAGCGCGCTCGACCCGAGCGGCCCGTCGACGTAGTGGACGTCCTCTACCCGCCGTACCTCGAAGCGCCGCCGCACGCCCGCGCTCTCCAGGTCGACCAGCTCGGGGGTGCACGACCACAGGCGGACCTCGCGCGGCTCGCCGTCGACCTCCACCTCGACGCCGTCGCTGCGCAGGCGGTAGCCGACCGAGATCCCCTCGAACGCTGCCCGCTGGAGCTGGGACGGGTTGTTGCGCCATCCGGAGGGCAGGCTCGCGCCCGCGCGCCGCGCCGCCTGCGCCGCAAGGGCGGCCGCGACCGCGTTGAGCCACACCAGCTTGGGGGCGGCCAGGCCGGCGGCCACGTGGCGCTCCAGGAAACCGGTGTCGACCTCGCCGGCGAGGAACGCCGGGTGCCGCAGCACGCTCACCAGCAGGTCCCGGTTGGTCGGCGGGCCGTGCAGCCGGGCGCGCTCGAGGGACGTCGCCAGCAGCCGCGCCGCCTCGGCGCGGGTCGGCGCGTGCGCGACCACCTTGGCGAGCAGCGGGTCGTAGTGGGGGTGGACCCTCGACCCGTCCACGACGCCGGCGTCGACCCGCAGGCCCGGCCGCGCCTCGACGTGGAAGCGGTGCAGCGTCCCGGCGGCCGGCAGGAAGCCGCGCCGCGGGTCCTCGGCGTACAGCCGCGCCTCGATGGCGTGGCCGGTGAGGACCGGCGCGGCCTCCGGCAGCGGCTCGCCCTCGGCCAGGCTGAGCTGCAGGCGGACCAGGTCCACGCCGGTGACGCACTCGGTCACCGGGTGCTCGACCTGCAGGCGAGGGTTGATCTCCAGGAAGTGGAGCCCGCCAGCCCGGTCGAGCAGGAACTCAACGGTCGCCACGCCGGTGCAGCCGACCGCACGCCCGGCGGCGACGGCCAGCTCGCCGATGCGCGCCCGCAGCGCGCCGTCCACGGCGGGCGACGGCGCCTCCTCGATGACCTTCTGGTGGCGCCGCTGGACGGAGCACTCGCGCTCGAACAGATGCAGCACGCGGCCGCGCGCGTCGCCGGCGATCTGCACCTCCACGTGGCGCGCTCCCTCCAGGTAGCGCTCGAGCAGCACCTCGCCGTCGCCGAAGGCGGCCTCGGCCGCGCGCCGCGCCGCGGCGACCGCCTCGTCCAGCCCGGCCCGGTCGCCCACCACGCGCATGCCGACCCCGCCGCCGCCGAACACGGCCTTGACCATGACGGGGAAGCCCGCCTCCATGCCGGGCAGCACCGGCACATTGGCCAGCAGGGCCAGGCGCTTGGCCTCCAGCTTGTTGCCCATGACGGCGAGCGCCTCGGGGCTCGGCCCGATGAACGTGAGGTCGCGCTTGCGGCAGCGCTCGGCGAAGTCGGCGCTCTCGGCCAGGAAGCCGTAGCCGGGGTGGACCGCGTCGGCGCCGGTGCGCTCGGCCGCCTCCACGATCGCGTCGCCGCGCAGGTAGGACTCCGCCGGGGTCGCGCCCCCGAGCGGCACCGCCTCGTCGGCCTCGCCGACGAACGGGGCGTCGCTGTCGGGGTCGGAGAACACCGCCACCGTGGCGATCCCCAGCTCGCGGCAGGTGCGCAGCACCCGGCGGGCGATCTCGCCGCGGTTGGCGACCAGGACCTTGGCGATCACATCCGGAACACGCCGAATCCGTCCGTGCCCTTCACCTCCCCGGAATGGCAGGCGGACAGCGCGATGCCGAGCACCGTGCGGGTGTCGCGCGGGTCGACGATACCGTCGTCGTAGAGCAGGCCGGTGTTGAACAGCGCCCGCGACTCCACCTCGATCTGCCCCTCGACCGCCTCGCGCATGGCCTGGTCGGCCCGCTCGTCGAAGGGGCGGCCGCCAGCCTGCGCGGAGGCGCGGCCCAGCAGCGACATGACCCCGGCGAGCTGCTCGGGGCCCATCACCGCGGTCCTGCTCGCCGGCCAGGTGAACAGCAGGCGCGGATCGTAGGCGCGGCCCGCCATGCCGTAGCCGCCGGCCCCGTACGAGGCGCCGAGGATCACCGTGAGGTGGGGCACGGTCGAGTTGGAGACCGCGTTGATCATCTTGGCGCCGTCCTTGATGATCCCCTGCTGCTCGTAGCGCTTGCCGACCATGTAGCCCGTGGTGTTCTGGAGGAAGACGAGCGGCAGGTCGGCCTTGTTGGCGAGCTGGATGAACTGGGCGGCCTTGTTGGACTCCTCGCTGAACAGCACACCCTGGGCGTTGGCGAGCACGCCGAGCGCGAAGCCGTGGATCGACCCCCAGCCGGTGACCAGGTTGACGCCGTACAGGGGCTTGAACTCGTCCAAGCGCGAACCGTCCAGCAGGCGGGCGAGGATCTCGCGGACGTCGGCGGGCTGCTTCAGGTCCACGGGCGCGAGGCCGAGCAGCTCGTCGGGGTCGTGGCGGGGCTCGTCGGGAGCCGCCGTCGGTCCCGGGCCGAGCTTGCGCCAGTTGAGGTCGGCCACGACCTGGCGGCCGAGGCGGATGCAATCGCGCTCGTCGGCGGCGAGCAGGTCGGCCAGGCCGGAGGCGCGCGCGTGCATCTCGGCGCCGCCGAGCTCCTCGTCGTCGGCGTCCTCGCCGGTGGCCACCTTGACCAGCGGCGGCCCGCCGAGGAACACCTTGGCTCGCCCGGCGACCATGATGGTGTGGTCGGACATGCCGGGCACGTAGGCGCCGCCGGCGGTGGAGTTGCCGAAGACCAGCGCCACTGTTGGGATGCCGGCGCGGGACAGTCGGGTGAGGTTGCGGAACACGGCCCCGCCGGGGATGAAAATCTGCGACTGGGTCGGCAGGTCGGCCCCGCCCGACTCGATGAGCTGGACCAGCGGCAGCCGGCAGCGCTCGGCGATCTCCATGGCCCGCAGGGTCTTGCGCAGGCCGAACGGGTTGGTGGCGC
>WNFU01004581.1_pt1 | contig 22127 bp, 23 predicted proteins | sample 5400121 | NCBI WGS metagenome assembly WNFU01 (sample SAMN13153360, study PRJNA577476) | soil metagenome | isolation source: 100 cm soil or saprolite under grassland replicate 1 | place: USA:California | collected 2016-06-15
CCGTTCTGGTAGATGTTGCTCACGGCGGTCCCCTTCTTCGTCGTCGGAGCGACTTGGCGGTTGCCCGACACCTACCACTCGGCAGGCTCTGGGCGGGGGACCGCCACTCTCAAGTTCTACGAAGATCGAGACATCCTCGAGCGTATCGGCGGCGGGTGTCATGTCGTTTCCTCGGCCCAGACCTGCATGCTGTGCAGTACCGGGCCGCCGTAGGTGGTGACCATCGCGACGTCTACCGCGTCGCGGCCCCGGCCGATCAGCACCCGGCCCTTGCGGGCGGCGTTGTTGCGGGGGTCGAAAGTCCACCACCTGCCGTCGAGGTAGACCTCCATCCAGGCGGCGAAGTCCATCGGTGCTGGGTCTGGTGGTACGTCCATGTCGGGGAGGTAGCCGAAGGCGTAGCGGGCCGGGATCGACAGTGCCCGGCAGAAGCTGATCGCGACGTGGGCGAAGTCGCGGCAGACGCCGCAGCCGGCGGCGTACGCGTCCGCGGCGGTGGTCGACGGGGTGCTGCTGCCGTAGCCGAAACGCAGGTGGCCGTGGACGTGGTCGCAGATCGCCCGTACTCGCCGGTAGCCGGGCTTCTCGCTGCCGAACAGCCGCCACGCCTCGTCGCCGAGGACGTCGGGCAGGCAGTACCGGCTGGGTAGCGTGTAGACCAGCACGTCGTCCGGCAGGTGTGCGGCGGGCACTTCGGCCGCGTCGAGGTCCACGTCCTCGGTCGCGTCCGGGACCGTCACGGCGGCGTCGTAGCGCAGCGTCGTGTCGCCCACCGGCAGGTTGAGTCGTTGGCAGTCGTTGCCGTACAGGTCGGTGTAGCCGTGCCGGTCGGCGGCGGGCAGGGTCTTCCAGCCCTGTCGCAGGACCGTGGCCGGCGCCGCCCCGGATGCCTGGACCTGGAACACCGCGGCGGTCTCGACCTCCGCGGTGTACCGGAACTCGCATCCCACTCGGACCTGCCGTGTCACGGCTGCCATTCCCACATGATGAGCCGTCATTGTTTCCCTATCGTAACGACTGGTGGCAGAAACATATCGGTGGTACGAATCCCGGATGGGAGGGCTCCTCGACGGGTATCCGCGCGGGTCGGCCTACGACGAGATGTTCGGGGCGGACGGGCTGCCGCATCTACACATGCGGGCGCTGTACGACGCCCTCCAGACGCTGACCGGCGAGGACCTGGCGCAGCGGGCGGCGGCTCGGGACCGCAGCTTCCGCGACCAGGGTGTCACCTTCTCCCATGCCGGTGAGGAATGGGTCTTCCCGCTCGACCTGATCCCGCGGCTGATCCCGGCGGCCGAGTGGGAACTCGTCGAAGCGGGTGTCGTGCAACGGATACGCGCGCTGGAGGCGTTCCTCGCCGACGTCTACGGACCGGCCGAGGTGGTCCGGGACGGGGTGGTGCCGCGTTCGCTGCTCACCACCTCGACCAGCTTCTGCCGCCCGGCGCACGGCATCCGGCCGCGAAACGGCGTGCGAATCCACCTCGCCGGGATCGACCTCGTCCGCGACCAGGCGGGCGTCCTGCGGGTACTCGAGGACAACCTGCGGGTACCGTCCGGTATGTCCTATGTGGTGGAGAACCGGCGGACCATGGCCCGGGTCTTCCCTGGCCTGTTCCTGGAGCAGCAGGTACGACCGGTTGCCTCCTACCCGGGGCGGCTGCTCGACGCGTTGCGGCGCTCGGCCCCGGCCGGTGTCGAGGCGCCCACCGTGGTGCTGCTCACTCCCGGCGTACACAACGCGGCCTATTTTGAGCACGCCTTCCTGGCCCGCAAGATGGGCATCGAGCTGGTCGAGGGCCGGGACCTGTTCTGCCACGACCAGGTCCTGTACATGCGCAGCCTCGGTGGGCAGCAGCGGGTGGACGTCGTCTACCGGCGGGTCAACGACGACTTCCTCGATCCGGTGCACTTCCGGGCCGACTCCGTCGTGGGGTGCCCCGGCATCCTGAATGCGGCCCGGGTCGGCAACGTCACGATCGCCAACGCGATCGGCAACGGCGTCGCCGACGACAAGCTGACCTACACCTACGTCCCGGCGCTCATCGAGTACTACCTCGGCGAGCGGCCGCTGCTGTCCAACGTCACGACCTACCGGCTTGAGGATCCCGACGTGCGGGCGCAGTGCCTGGCCCGGCTCGACCAGCTGGTGATCAAGCCGGTGGAGGGTTCCGGCGGTGCCGGCATCGTCATCGGGCCGTACGCCTCCGACGCCGAGCTGGCCGCCGTACGCGAGCGGGTGCTCGCCGAGCCGCGTGCGTGGATCGCGCAGGAGCTGGTGCTGCTGTCGACCTCGCCAGCGCTGCTTGGCGACCGGCTGGTGCCCCGGCACATCGACCTGCGGCCGTTCGCGGTCAACGACGGGGAGCGGATCCGGCTGCTGCCGGGCGGACTGACCCGCGTGGCGTTGCGGGAGGGTAGCCTGATCGTCAACTCGAGTCAGGGCGGCGGCTCCAAGGACACCTGGGTGCTCACCTCGCGGCCGCAGGCGTTGCCGGAAGCGGAGCGGGTAGCGGAGGCGGACGGGCCGTCGGCGTTCCCCGCGCAGACGGTGCGGGGCACCGTACCCGACCGTGGTCCCCGCGACGACCAGCCGCAGCAATGAGCCCGGGATGCTGAGTCGGGTCGCCGAGGCGCTGTTCTGGATCGGCCGGTACGTCGAACGGGCCGAGGACACCGCCCGGCTGCTCGACGTGCACTTCCACGAGGTGCTCGAAGACCCGGGCGTGGACGAGGCCGGCGCCTGCACCGTCCTGTTGACCGTGATGGGGGTTCCGGACGACACCGCGCGGCGGCACCGGGACAGCCGGGCCGTGCTGGAGTTGCTCGGCTACGACGAGGCCACGCCCAACTCGATCGTCGGCGCGCTGGTCGCCGCCCGGCAGAACGCCCGCGGCGCGCGCGAGGCGCTCTCAGCGGAGATCTGGGAGTGCCTGAACTCAACCTACAACGCCCTCCCGACCCGGGTGGCGGCCGCCCGCGACTTCGGCCCCGCGCCGTTCTTCTCCTACGTCCGCGAGCGTGCGGCCATCTTCGCCGGCTACGCCGAGGCGAGCATGAGCCGGGACGCGAGTCACGACGTGCTCGTCCTGGGCCGCAGTCTGGAGCGGGTGGACATGACCGCGCGCCTGCTCGGTGCCCGCATCGGCGCCGGGCGGGGCAGTGAGGGCTGGACGTCCACGCTGCGAGCGTGCTCCGCCCACGATGCCTACCTGCGTACCTACCAGCAGGGTGTCCAGGCTCCGCGGGTGCTGGAGTTCCTGCTGGTGGACCGGCTGTTCCCCCGGTCGGTCTTCCACGCGCTGCGCGCCGGGGAGCAGGCGCTGGCCCGGCTTGAGCCGGCGTCCGGGCGCTCGGCACTGGACGACCCCGCCCGCCGGGCGATCGGTCGGGCCCGTACCGACCTGGAGTTCCTGTCCGCCGCCAACCTCTTCGACGACCTGCCGGACCGGCTGCACCGGCTGCAGCGGACTGTGTCGACGGTCAGCGAAGAGGTGACCCGGCGGTTGTTCGCCGGGTCCGCGCCGCTGCGGTGGAGCATCGAGGAGCCCGCGGGATGAGCGAGCGTAGCGAGCGAATCAGGCCAAGTGCGATCGTGGCTGATGTGTCCGGTGAGCGCAGCGAGGCGGGCGGATGAGCTGGCGGATCGCGGTCCGGCACCGCACCGGCTACCGCTACGCCGGACCGGTGCGGGCGTCGTACAACGAAGCGCGGCTGACCCCGCCGAGCGTCGACGGGCAGCGCACCCTGCAGGCTGCCCTCGCCATCACGCCCGCGGTTCGGCCGCTGCGCTACGTCGACTACTGGGGCACGACGGTGGACTCGTTCGACATCCACGTCCCGCACACCGAGCTCGTGGTGCTGGCGACCTCGACGGTTGAGACCGCCCGGCCGCGGCCCGTGCCGGCCGGCGCCGGCTGGCCCGACCTGGCCGACCCGGCGGTGCGGGACCGCTTCGCCGAGTTGCTCGCTGCGTCGCCGTACGTCCCGGTGGAGCCGGAGCTCGCCGAGGTCGGGCGGTCCCTGCGCGCCGGGTCGACGCCGGTACAGGCCGGGCAGCGCGCCGCAGTGTGGACCTACGAGACGCTGCGCTACGAGCAGGGCGCGACGCACGTGCACACCTCGTCAGCCGAGGCCCGCGCCGCCGGGAAGGGGGTGTGCCAGGACTTCGCACACGTCACACTGGCCCTGCTGCGCGCGGTCGGGCTGCCCGCGCGTTACGTCTCCGGCTACCTGCACCCGGCAGTGGACGCCGAGGTCGGGCAGACGACCACGGGCCAGAGCCACGCGTGGGTAGAGTACTGGGCCGGTGACTGGGTCGCGGTCGACCCGACCAGCCTCGCCGGCGTGGGCAACCGGCACGTACTGCTGGCCCGCGGCCGCGACTACGCCGACGTACGGCCGCTGTCCGGCATCTACTCCGGCCCGGCCGTCGAGCACTTCGGCGTCACCGTCGAGGTCACCCGGCTCGGCTGACCGAGCCGATGAGATGCGTTGCGCGGCTCTGGCCCCACTCACCTTCCAGAGTGACCCAGCGGATCACGCTACCCATCCGCGGCCGATCTCAAGCGTTCCAGGAACTCCTTCAGCGCCCGGTAGTACGGCACGATGGTGGCGATCTCGACGTACTCGTCCGGGCCGTGCTGTCCGCCGCCGCCGACACCGAAGGCGACGGCGGCGATGCCGCGGCCGGAGTAGAAGGCCCCGTCGCCGGCACCGTGCTTGTACAGCAAGCCGGCCGGGTAGCCCTGGCTCTGCGCGGCCTTCCGCAGCTCCTTGGGACGTCGACCTCCGGGCCGGGCGGCCGCTCCAACACGGCAGCCGGCACCACCACGCCGGGTGGCACCGGGAAGCCGGCCGCGGCCAGCCGGGCAAGCGTGGCGGCCTTGCGACCGGCGATGCGGTGATCGGTCGCCGCGGTGAGCGGCAGCACCGTGCCGGCAGCCGGCGTGGTCGTGGTCATGGCGGGCACCTCCTGGTCGGTGCCCTCCACGGTCGTCGGGTACGTAGGGGTACTGGCATCCGTCGGCCTACGTATCCGCACCGCGTCTCGACGTACCTTCCGATGGCGGCGGCGCTTCCAGGACGTACCTGATGAGCGCCGCGCGGGAGGGGACGTCGAGCCGACGGTAGATGTGCTGCAGGTGCGTGGTCACGGTGCGGGTGCTGATGAACAGCCGCTGGGCGATGTCGGCGTTGGACAAGCCCTGCGCGACCAGGCGCGCGACCTCCTCCTCGCGGCCGCTGAGCCGGCGCGATTCGTCACGGGACGGAGACGCGGGCCGTCGGCCCAGCTCGCGCAGCAGCGATCGGGCCCGGTCGGCCTGCGGCTTGGCCTGCAGGCGGTCCAGCACCCGCAGCGCATCGGAGATGTCCCGGGCGACGTCGTCGGCAGGGTGTCCGGCAGCGGAGCGCACCGACGCCCGGTCAAGCCGGGTGACGGCCTCCTCGTACGGCATGCCCAGGTCCGCGAACCCGGTGACCGCGCGGTCGAGCTGCCCGAGCGCGGCGACCGCGCGGGGCGGATCGCGCCGGGCCCCGGCGGCCAGGCCGGACACCCACGCGGCCAGGGCGGCGGGATACGGCGCACCGGGGCCCAGGGCGGCCAGCGCCGAAGCGGTGTCGAACGCGGCCTTCGCATCGCCCGCCGCGGCCTGCGCCTCGGCGAGGAGCGCCAGCGCAAGTGGCGGGAACGTGGGGCCTTGGGTGGCTCTCCTGGTCGCGATGTCGAGTGCCCGGTCCACGTCGTGCCGGGCCAGCGCGACCATGCCCTCGATGAGGTCGACGACGGCGAAGACACCGCGATCGGCTTCGGGCCACCTGCCGAACAGCCGTCGTGCCTCGCTGAGCCGGTCGGCGGCCTCATCGACGTCGCCGCGGCGGACGAGGAATATGGCCTGCGCGGTGAGGACTATGGTCGCCACGCGTGGGACGCCGACGCGGTGGGCGAGCTCGAGGGCGTCGTACGTGCGCCGCAGGGCGGCCGGCCACCCGCCGGCCAGCCCCTCGACGAGCGCGAGCAGCGCGTCGTGGGCGATCTCAAGTGAAGGTACGCCCGTCTGTCGGGCCAGCTGGATTCCCTCCTCGGCAAGGGCGCGGGCGCCGGCCAGGTCGCCCCAGCACACGCGGATCGAGGTCAACGGGGGTAGCAAGGCATCCGCGATGAGCACCGGCTTGTCGTCGCGCGCGGACGCGAGGACCTCGTCGGCGATACACAGCCCGTCGACATAGCGACCGGTGAAGAGGGCCAGACGCAGGCGGGCGGACAGCACGGCCGCGCGGGACCTGATTGAGCCGGTGGCCGGCAGGGCCTCCAGCCGCGCGATGCTGTCGCGGAGGGCAGCGGGATCACCGGCCCGGGAGGCGAACCCATCCGGACACCTTCGATGTCAACACGTTCGGGGCAGGGCGAGACGGCGGCCACGGCGCGATCCGCGGCGTCCAGGTACCCGTGTGCATCTGTCAACCGCCCCAGATCCCAGGCGATGACCGCCGCCCGTGTCAGCCGCCGCGCCTGTGCCCTCGGATCCGCGGCGCTGTCGGCCGCGTCCAGCCACGCGGAGAGTGCGTCCCGGACCCGGCCGGCGAGCTCACAGGCCTCGGCGTAGGCGCCGGCCAGTTCGTCGACAGCTTCCGGGCGGCCCAGGCGCCGGGCGAGATCGAGGCCGGCGCAGGCGCTGGCACATGCCTCCTCGCCGGCCAGGCGGGCGAGATCCGCGCGAGTCGCCGCGGTGAGCACCTTCAGGGCGTGGGTGGGATCGATCTGGTCACCGGCGCCACGGACGTGAGCCGCGAGCAGCCGTACGTCGTCGGGGCGGTACCGATCGACGGCGTCGGCGAGCCGGGCGTGCAGCCGCCGCCGCACCACCACCGGCATCAGGTCGTACGCCGCCTCGGCGAGCATCGGATGCACGACCCGGTACCAGAGGCTGCCAGTTCGGGTGTCTTCCACGACGAGGCCGGCGGAGCGCAGGCCGGTGATCCCCTCGACGAGGTCGTCGGCCACGTCGCGCAGGAGGACGTCCTCAACCGCGCCGCCACACACGGCGAGCACGTCAAGTACCCGTCGCGGGGCAGGCGGCAGCGCCTCGATTCTGCCGCGGAGCAGGGTGCTCACGAGCGCCGGTACCTCGGCCGCCGCTGCCGGACCCAGGACCCAGCGTCCGCCGGTGCGGAAGAGCATGCCCGTCTCGATCAGCCGGAGGATCATCGCGCGGACGAAGAGCGGGACGCCCCCGGACCGGCGTACCAGCATCTCCCGCAGCGCGGCCGGAGCCGGACCGTCGAGCATCGCAGCGGCGAGGTCCCCGACCGCTGCCACGTCCAGCCCGGTGAGCTCAACCGTGGTCAGCGTCTCGGCGCGCTGCAGCGCCGTGACCAGCTCGCGCAGCTCCTCGTTGACCTTGTCGGCGCTGTACGTGACGAGGAACAGGCAGCGTTGCCGGGGCAGCGCCCGCGCCACGTAGTGCAGCAGCGCGAGCGTACCCGGGTCGGCCCAGTGCAGGTCGTCGATGAGTATCGCCTGTGGCTGTCGCATAGAAGCGCGCTCGATCAGCGTGCGCACCGCCTCGAACATGCGGGTGCGCTCCAGCCCGGGGTCGCCGAGCGCGACGAGCGGCGGCACCCGAAGCCCGTCGAAGAGCCGGGACAGATCGGAAAGGCCGTCAACCAGTGCCGCCTCGGCGACCAGGGGTCGCAGCGCCTCCACGATGGGCGCGTACGACAGGTCGCGGTGCAGCCGCCCCGCGGCGCTTTCGAGCGTCCGGAACCCTCTCGTCCCCGCCGACCGCAGCGCCTCCCGAGCCAAGCGCGACTTGCCGATGCCGGCCTCCCCGGAGATCACGACGACCTGCGCCCGGCCCTCAGCGGCCCGTCCAATCGCATCGGCGAGGGTGCGCAGCTCCGCGCTCCGTCCGACCAACGGCCCGGATGTCACGGTGTCTACGACGGCGCCCATAGCTCGTGCCGCCCTCTCGGCCTCCGGAGCCCTGACGCGAGCTTGCGCCATGACTCCACCGCGACGCTACCAACCGGTGGCCCCACCAGCGATGTCAGAGTTTGGCAAGATCAAGAGGAGTTCGCCGTGCACTAAACGGTTCGCCCGCGGGCGGATGGTACGTCGGGAGCCGGCGCGGATACGTAGGCCGACGGATGTCACCGCCCGTACGTACTCGACGACCGTGGAGGGCACCGATCAGGAGGTGACCGCCATGATCACGACAACGCCGGGCGGCGGCAAGGTGGGCCGGTTCCGGCTCGTGGAGCGGGCCCGGGCGGCCGGCGCGCAGGTCAGGCTGAGCGGCCCGGACCAGGACGCGGCGTCGCTGGCCCGGGGTGCCATCGCGGAGGGGGCTGTGGTTCTGGGCGTCGCCGGCGGTGACGGTACGGTGTCGGCGGTGGCCGCGGTGGCTGCCGAGGCGCGGCGGCCGCTGGTGGTGATCCCCGCCGGAACCCGCAACCACTTCGCCCGGGATCTGGGTCTGGACCTCAGCAACCCGGCGTCGGCGCTGGCCGCGCTTGGCGCGGGGGATGCGGTACCGGTCGATTTGGGGTGGGTCGGGTCGCGGGTGTTCGTCAACAACGTCTCGTTCGGCGCCTACGCCGACGCCCTGGTGACACCCGGCTATCGGGAGGCGAAGGCCCGCACGTTCGTGCAGATCGCGCCCGGGTACCTCGACGGGCAGCAGTGCGTCGACGCGGTCGTGGACACCCCGCAGGGCCGGGTGGAATCCCCTCAGGTGGTCCTGGTGTCCAACAACCCGTACCACATCTCGACCCTGCGCTACCTCGGGCGCCGCTTCGCGCTCGACACCGGACAGCTCGGTGGCATCGTGCTCAAGCGTCCGGCCGGTGCGCCGCCGCCGGACCTGCTTGCGCGGCTGCGGCGGGAACTGCGGCGCCACGGCCGGGCGGGGCCCGGTGAAGGAGTCGTCACCTGGACGGCGGCCCGGATCACGCTGCGCGGCAGCACGTCGCACGGCTCGGTGGCGCAGCTGCCCGCCGGCATCGACGGTGAGGCCGTGCTGCTGGATCTCCCGGTTGTGTGCGAGATCCGCCCAGGCGCCCTGCGGGTCCTGCTGCCCCGCAGGCGGCCCGGGATCCCGACGGAGCCGGCGGCGCGGCCCGCCCGACCGGCCGCGACCGGTACCTGATCGGCCCGTGGACCGGACCCGCACCCTGTTCGGTCAGGTCATGTGGTACGTCGCCGCGACCGCGGGGCTGTTCGCGCTGGGCGCCTTCCTGGGCCGCAACCTCGGGTACGGCGTCGCGTTCGTGTGATACCTGCTGGCGTTCGCCTGCCTGATCGGGATGCGGTTCGCGGTCCGCCGCTCGGCCGGGCTCAGCGTCGCACTGCTGTTCGGGCTCGGGCTGCTGATGGGGTTGGCGTTGTCGCCGACGCTGGTCTACTACGCCGGCGCGGACCCGCCGGCGCTGTGGCAGGCGGGCGGGGCGACCGCGCTGTTCGTCGCCGGTTCGGCGCCGCCGGGTACGCCACCCGGCGCGACCTGTCCGCGGTCGCGCGGGTCTGCTTCTGGGCGCTGCTGGCGCTGATCGTGTTCGGCATCGTGCTGATCTTCGTACAGATCCCGGGCGGCGCACTCATCTACTCGGTGCTGGGGCTGGTCATCTTCGCCGGGTACACGATGGTCGACTTCCAGCGGCTGCGCCGGTCGACCGACCTGGACTCGGCACCCCTGATGGCCGCGTCGATCTTCCTGGACGTCCTGAACGTGTTCCTGTTCTTCCTGCAGATCTTCGGCCGCCGGCGGGACTGAGGATGGACCGCGACCCGGCCGATGGATGCGAGGCGACCATGACAAGCGTCAAACCCGCCCGGACCGAACCCACCGCCAGTGTCCCGTCGCTGCCCGCGGCGCGGGCCGCCGCGCTCGAGGCCGATGACGTGCTCGCCCGGTTGGGCAGCCGGACCGGCGGCCTGTCGGAGGACGAGGCGGCCCGCCGGCTTCAGGTGGTAGGACCCAACGCGGTGCGGTCGTACCAGGTCCGGGCGCTGCCCGTGCTGGTGCGCAGCTGCGCTCGCCGTTGCTGGTGCTGCTGGCCGTCACGGCCATCGCCTCGGCGTTCCTCGGGGAGGCCACCGATGCGGTGATCATCGGCATCATCCTGGCCGCCTCGGTCGGACTGGGGTTCGTCAACGAGTACCGGGCGGAGAAGACGGCCGAGGCGCTGCACTCCACCGTCCACCACAGCTGCCTGGTGGTGCGTGACGGGCACCCCCGCACGGTGGACGTGACCGATCTGGTACCCGGCGACGTGGTCACCGCGCAGCTTGGCGAGGTGGTACCGGCCGATCTGCGGCTGCTGGCCACCACCGACCTGGAGTGCGACGAGTCGGTGCTGACCGGCGAGTCGGTACCGGCCGAGAAGTCCCCGGTACCGGTGGCCGCCGGTACGGCGCTGGCCGAGCTGCGTAGTTGCGCGCTGATGGGCACGGTGGTCCGCGCCGGGTCGGGCGTCGGCGTGGTGGTCGCGACCGGCGCCGATGCGGAGTTCGGGCGGATCGCCGTCGGCCTGGGGGAGCGGCCGCCGGAGACCGAGTTCCAGGTCGGGCTGCGCAAGTTCTCGGCGTTGCTGGTCCAGGTGGCCGCCGTCCTGACCACGGCGATCTTTGTCATCAACGTCGCCCTGCAGAAGCCGGTCCTCGACGCGCTGCTGTTCTCGCTGGCGATCGCGATCGGCATCTCCCCTCAGCTGCTGCCCGCGGTGGTCTCGACCAGCCTGGCCGCCGGGTCGCGGCAGCTGGCCCGCCGCAAGGTCCTGGTCAAGCGGCTGGTGTGCATCGAGGACCTGGGAAACGTCGACGTGTTGTTCACCGACAAGACCGGCACGCTGACCGAGGGCGCCCTGCGCTTCGACCGCGCCATCGGCCCGGACGGCAGCGACGATACCGACGTGCTGCTGTCGGGGCTGCTGTGCACCGAAGCGGTGGTCGAAGACGGCCGGCCGGTCGGCGGCAACCCGCTCGACGTCGCCTTGTGGCAGGCCCCGACCGCCGCCGGATCGGCTGCCGCGATGGTTCGGTACGAGCGGCACGGCACCGTGCCGTTCGACCACGACCGGCGCGCCGTCTCCGTCCTCGTCGAAGACGACACCGGCCAGCGGACGATCATCACCAAGGGAGCGCCGAAAAGCGTGCTCGCCCGGTGCGCCGACGTTCCCGAGGCGATCCACCGGACACTGGACGCGCAGTTCGCCGCCGGCAACCGGGTGGTCGCTGTGGCCGCCCGGGAGGCGCCCGGACAGGCGTCGCTCACCGCCGCCGACGAGCACGGCCTGCGGCTGCGGGGCCTGCTGGTCTTCCTCGACCCGCCCAAGGCCACCGCCGACAAGGCGTTGACGCGGCTGGCCGACCTCGGCGTCACCGTCAAGATCCTCACCGGGGACAACGCGACCGTGGCCGGCAAGGTCTGCGCCGACCTCGGCCTGCCCCCCGGACAGGTCGCCACCGGAGCCGACATCGACGCCGCCGGTGTCGCCCGAGGATGACTGGCGGGCAGGGATGCGCTGGTCGGGCTGGGCTTACCGGAACCCCGCGGACGTCGAACCGTCGAGGGACTGGCTCTCGCTCACGCGACTGCGAGGTCTGGCGTTCGTGGTGGTCTTCGGATACGTCGGGCCGCTGGTCGCGCTGTGGGTCGGCTGACAGCCCGCACGGGAGGGGCCGCGGTGCTGCCCGGTAGTCGGCATGCTCATCCACGATCTGTTGGAGGCTTGGCTGGGCAGTGGACGTGCGTTTGTTGACGCCCGGTGTCGTTTTGTTCCATCCCGAGGTCGTGGTGATCGGTGGGAGGGCTGGCCAAGGCGGGATGAGACCCTACTGGTCCCGCTGCGCGCGGCGGTCGAGCTGACGTTCGGCTGGTTGGTGCTACACCGACGGCTTGCCCGCGACTACGAGACACTGCCCACACGGTCCCGCACCATGATTCTCTGGGGAATGATCGACAACTAATCGGGATCAGATGTCCTCTAACGGACTGCCTCTGTCGTATGCCCTCGCGGGAGACCAATGGGAGACCGGATGTCCCGATACAGTGAGAAGGCCGACGGCAGCCTGCGGCACGTCGTCGGCCTGCTGACCAGCCAGAACGTCACGTGGTGGTATCAAGCGTCAGTCGGCGAGATTCAAGATCGCGAACTCTTAATCCGCGGGTTCGGGGTTCGAGTCCCTGGCGGCGCACCCGTGATCGAGGCTCTGACCTGGCGGTTCTTCCCAGATCAGAGCCGTTTTCATGTCCATAGTGGACGGTCGTGTGCTCCGTGTGTGCTCCGGGCGCCAAAGTACGGTTCCGCCCCGCTGGCGGACTGACCGGATGGACGGCACGGGAACAAGGTGCGGCCGGGGCCTGCAAGGTATCCGGGGGATCTTCCGCATCCTCAAGGCGCGCAGGATGGTCTTCACCGACCCGGCCGCCCGCATCTTCTGCGGCAGGCCGGACCAGGCGAACACCTATCCCGCTCGACGTCGACGACCCTACGTCAAGCCCTCAACGCCGACGACCCGGCCCGCTCGGCGCTGGCGGGACGCCGGGTCTTCCACGCGCTGCGCCGGCGCCAGCCACGCAGCCTGCGCCTGATCTACCTCCGAGACGGACGCCTGCACCTCGACAGCCACGTCGTCCCACTCGCGCCACAGGCCCGCATAAGGCTGGCAGCCTACTCGACTACCGCCGTCTCCCCTGCACGGTTGCTGGCGGAACACCGCCAACCCGGGCAGGTGTGTCCGCCGCCCGCCCGGCTCACCGGTGGTCGGCCCCGCGGGCGCCGGCTCTGGTTCCGGCGGTGAGGTTGGCGGTGTGCGCAGTCGGGCGACGATCTCCGCATGGTCGTGCCGGTGACTGTACGCCGGCAAGGCACCGGCACCCGGCCGACCACGAGCGTGTACGCCACGTCCGCGAGGTCGACCGCGGGATGCCGTTCCAGGTGATCGGCGAGCGACCGCCCGAGCGCGTCCAGCGCGGCGGCCCCGTCGCCAGCCGGACATCTGGCTTCAAACCGGGCCAGGAGCCGCTGAGCAGGATTGCACGGAGGGCCGTCGACCAGGCGGCGTAACTCGATCTCCGGTGGCACGTGCACCAGATCGGGCGACAACTCCGGCTATGTCCAGCTCACCCATCGCCTCCACAGGATCAACTGCCTGACGCAGAGGTGCTCCTGCCACACGCACCCGTCGCCGGGGTCGATGAAGGTCACGACTAAGAACCGGCGTGAGCCCGTCGGGGCAACTTGTGGGTAACCTACGCGTAGCTGTGACCTAGGTAACACCGGTCGAGGGGACTTGCCATGCTACAGGTCCTCAACCTGGAAGCCGTCTACGACGACGTCATGCTCGTCCTGCGCGGCGTGAGCCTGACCGTCCCACCCGGGAAGATCGTGGCGTTGCTCGGCGCGAACGGCGCCGGCAAGACCACCCTGCTGCGGGCCGTCTCCGGCCTGCTCGACGTGCACGACGGCGAGGTCACCAAGGGCGGGGTCATCCTCGACGGCCGACCGATCCACCGGCTGCGTCCGGCGGCCGTCGTCCGGCGTGGGGTCACCCAGGTGATGGAGGGCCGGCGGATCTTCGCGGAGCTGACGGTCGAGGAGAACCTGCGGCTCGGGGCACACACCCGTCCCCGCCGCATCGGCCAGGAGCTGGAGCGCATCTACGACCTGTTCCCGGTCCTCGCCGCGCGCCGCCGGGCGACCGCCGGCTACCTGTCCGGCGGGGAGCAGCAGATGCTGGCCATGGGGCGCGCGCTGATGTCCGAGCCGCGGTACCTGCTGCTCGACGAGCCGAGCCTGGGCCTGGCGCCGCGCCTGGTCGAGCAGGTCCGCGACCTGATCGTCGACATCAACAAGCTCGGTACGGCGGTGCTGCTGGTCGAGCAGAACGCCACCATGGCCCTGTCCATCGCCGAGCACGGCTACGTGCTCGAGACCGGCAAGGTCGTGCTCGACAAGCCCGCCGCCGACCTGCTCGCCGACGAGGACATCCGCGAGTTTTACCTGGGCCTGCGTCCTGAGGGCACGGTCCGGTCGTTCCGGGACGTGAAGCACTACAAGCGACGGAAGCGGTGGCTGTCATGATTGCGGACCCGATCCTCACCTTCGCCGACGTACACCTGTCGTTCGCCGGGGTCCGGGCGATCGCGGGCGTCAGCTTCGAGGTCGGCCGCCGGGAGCTCTTCGCGGTCATCGGCCCGAACGGCGCTGGCAAGACCTCCATCTTCAACGTGATCTCGGGGGTGTACCGGCCGCAGCAAGGGCGGATCACCTTCGACGGGACCGACCTCGTCGGGCTGCGCCCGCACCGGGTGGCCGCGCTGGGCGTCGCCCGCACGTTCCAGAACGTCGAGCTGTTCGCCCACCTGACCGTGCTGGAGAACCTCATGCTCGGCCGGCACCACCACATCCGGTACGGCACGCTGTCGGCCATCGCATGGTTCGGCCGGGCCCGCCGGGAGGAGATCGCCAACCGCGCGGTCGTCGAGGACATTATCGACTTCCTCGAGCTGGAACAGTGGCGTCGCCTGCCGGTCGGGCTGCTGCCGTACGGCGTGCAGAAGCGGGTCGAGTTGGGCCGGGCTCTGGCGATGCAGCCCAAGCTGCTGCTGCTGGACGAGCCGGTCAGCGGCATGAACCTCGAGGAGACCGAGGACATGGCCCGGTTCGTGCTCGACATCCGGGACGAGCTGGACCTCCCGATGATCCTGGTGGAGCACGACATGGGTCTGGTCATGGACCTCGCGGACCGGGTACTGGTGGTCGACTTCGGGGTACCGATCGCCACCGGCACCCCGGCCGAGGTACAGGACAACCCCGACGTCATCCGAGCCTATCTGGGGGAGGTGCAACGGGCATGACGCTGACGAGCGCGCCGTCCCGCCCGTCCACAGTGGAGAGTGGACCGGCCACCACAACGATCGCGTCGCGGGTACGGGCCCGCGCCGGCCAGGTACCCGGTCTGGTCGCCCTGCGGGAGAAGGACCTCGGCATCTGGCAGGAGGTCACCTGGGCCCAGTACTGGGAGACCGTCACCGCCGTCGGGCACGCGCTGCTGGCGCTGGGCATCGAGCCCGGCGACCGGGTGGCGATCCACTCCGAGAACCGGCGCGAGTGGCTCTACACCGACGTGGCCACGGTCGCGGTCCGCGCCGCGACGGTCGGCCTGTACCCGACCAACCCTCCCGCCGAGGTCGGCTACCTGCTGTCGCACTCCGGCGCGAAGGTCCTCGTGGCCGAGGACCAGGAGCAGGTGGACAAGGTACTCGAAGTGCTGGACCAGTGTCCGGACCTGGAGCGCATCGTCTATCTCGAACCGCGCGGCATCCGCTACCACTACGACCACCCGAAGCTGCTGTCGTGGGACGCCTTCCTGGCGTTGGGGGCCGAGCACCGTGCCGCCCACCCGGACGCCGTCGACGACCGCATGGCGGCCGCAGCACCCGATGACATCGTGACCGTGATCTACACCTCGGGTACCACCGGGCCGCCGAAGGGCGCCATGCTGTCGGTGTCCAATGTGGACTTCGCCATCCACGTTCTGTGCGACCGGGGCGGCTTCACCTCGCCACCGCCCGGCCCGCACGACCTTACGCTGTCGTACCTGCCGCTGTGTCACGTCGCGGAGCGCATCTTCACGGTGTGGTTCAACGCGGGGGCCGGTGTGCAGGTCCACTTCGGCGAGTCGATCGCCACGGTGCAGGCCGACCTGCGCGAGGTGCAGCCCACGATCCTGTTCGGGGTGCCGCGGATCTGGGAGAAGATGCTGGCCGGCATCATGATCAGGCTGGCCGGCGCGGCGCCGCTGAAGCGGGTGCACGCCCGGCTGTGGCTCGCGGTCGCCGGCTGGATCGGCAGCCGGCTGGTGGCCCGGGGCGGGCGTCACTCCGCGCTGACCCGCCTGGTGTACGCGCTCGGCTGGGTCTTCTTCTACCGCGCGCTGCGCGAGCGCATCGGGGTGCGCCGGGTCCGCTACGCCGCCTCCGGCGCTGCTCCCATCGCACCAGACGTGCTGCGGTTCTTCATGGGCATCGGGGTACCGATGCACGAGGTGTACGGCATGACCGAGAACACCGCGGTGGCCACCGGCAACCGGCCGGGCCGGGTGCGGCTGGGCACGGTCGGCGAGCCGCACCAGGGGGTCGAGCTGAGGATCGATCCGGACACCGGGGAGATCCTCACCCGCCACCCCGGTGTCTTCGTCGGGTACTTCCGGGACCCCGAGGCGACCGCGCGGGCCAAGGAGCCGGACGGCTGGCTGCACACCGGCGATGTCGGCGAGTGGGTCGAGGGTACCCACGTGAAGATCACCGACCGGGCGAAGGACATCATCATCACCTCGGGCGGCAAGAACATCGCGCCGAGCGAGCTGGAGAACAGGCTCAAGACCTCGCCGTACGTCAAGGAGGCGATCGTCATCGGCGACCGGCGCCCCTACGTCAGCGCGCTCATCGGCATCGAGCTGGACACGGTGGGCGAGTGGGCGGGGCGGCGCGGTATCCCGTACACCACGTACCGCGACCTGTCCGAGAAGCCGGACGTCGTGGCGCTCATCACGTCCATTGTGGACGGAGTCAACGCGCGGCTGGCCCCGCCCGAGCAGATCAAGAAGTTCCGGATGCTGACCAAGGAGCTGGACCACGAGGACGGCGAGCTGACCGCCACGCAGAAGGTGAAGCGGGCGGCCATCGCCAAGCTCTTCGCCGACCAGGTCGAGGAGATGTACCGCCGATGAGGGCCTTCGCCGAGAGCGTGATCCGGGGCCTGGGCTCGGGAAGCGTCTACGCGCTGCTCGCCCTCGGCTTCGTCATCATCTACAAGGCGACCAGGGTGATCAGCTTCGCGCAGCCGGCGTTCATGATGGCCGGCGCGGTACTGGTCACCTATCTCGTCGGTCCGCTCGGTTTCTGGCTGGCCCTGCCGCTGGCCGCGGTGCTGACCGGCGCCGGCGCCCTCGGCGTGGAGCGGGTCGCGGTACGGCCGATGGTGGGCAAGCCGGCGTTCGCGGTCGCGATCATCACGCTCGGCATCGACGTGGTGATCCGGGTGGTCGTCAATGCGTTCATCGGTCTGGACGTGCGCCACGTCGGCGACCCGTGGGGCCTGGCCACCAGCCGGATCCTCGGGTTGCAGGTGCAGCAGCGGCACGCCGCGATGCTCGTCACGGCGACGGTGCTGGTGGTGGCCCTGTTCGCGTTCTTCCGGTACACCCGGATGGGTCTGGCCATGCGGGCCACCTCGGAGGACCAGGAGGCCGCGCTCGCGCAGGGCATCTCGGTCGGTACCGTGTTCGCGCTGTCGTGGGCGCTGGCCGGAGCGCTGGCCGCGGTGGCCGGTACCTTCACCGCGACCGGCGCTAGCGTCAACGAACAGCTCTGGCTGACCGCGCTGACCGCGCTGCCGGTCATCATCCTGGGCGGCCTGGACTCGCTGCCCGGCGCGGTGGTGGGCGGCCTCATCGTCGGCGTCGTCCAGGAGCTGGTCGCCACCTACCAGCTCCACGCGCCCTGGCTCGGCGGCAACATCTCGGTGGTCTCGCCGTACGTGGTGATGCTCGTCGTCCTGCTGGTGCGCCCGTACGGGCTGTTCGGCACACGGGAGGTGGAGCGGGTATGAGGGGCCGGCCACTGCTACGCACCGGGTACGGCGAGGACCTCGCGCTGTTCGACACGACGAGCAAGCGGGTCGCGGTCGGGGCGCTCGCGCTCGTGGCGCTGGCACTGCCGTGGCTCTTCGAGGACGAGGTCCTCCAGCTTCTGGCCACCGCCTGCGTGGCCGCCATCGGAGCCATCGGGCTCAACCTGGTCACCGGGTACGCCGGGCAGGTGTCCCTCGGCCACGCGTTCTTCCTGGCGATCGGCGCCTACACGGCCGCGGCGATCTCCGGTGACCCGGCCGGGCGCACGATCGGCTTCGGAGTGACCAACCTGCTCCTGTGGCTGCCCGCGGCCGGGCTGGTGGCGGCGCTGGCCGGTGTGGTCGTGGCGCCGCTGGCGACCCGGCTGCGCGGGCTGTACCTCGCGATCGTCACGCTTGGCCTGGTGTTCATCGGTAGCTACGTCTTCGAGGAGTGGGACACGCTGACCGGCGGCCCGGGCGTCGGCCGGCCGGCCGCGACCCCCGCACTGTTCGGCTACCGGTTCGACGAGACCGACTCGTTCGCCACCCGCGACCAGAAGCTGTACCTGCTGATGCTGGTACTGCTGATGATTTTCGCGCTCGCGGCGCGCAACGTGGCGCGCTCCAAGGTGGGCCGGGCATTCACGGCGATCCGCGACCGGGACATCGCCGCCGGGGTGATCGGGGTCGACCTGGCCCGGTACAAGACGATCGCGTTCGCCATCTCCTCGTTCTACGCCGGCTGCGCCGGGGCCCTGCTCTACACGGTCAGTGGCTTCTTCGACCCCGGCTCGTTCAACCTGCTGCTGTCCGTGCAGTACATCGCGATGGTGCTGATCGGCGGGGCCGGTTCCATCTCCGGCTCGATCATGGGCGCCTTCTTCATCATCCTGCTGCCCCGGCTCACCCGTGAGGTGCCCAGCTTCGTGCCCTTCATCAGCCCCTCACCCACCGAGACACCCAACGCGTACCAGCTCGAGACGGTGCTGTACGGGGTGCTGATCATCCTGTTCCTGATCTTCGAGCCGCGCGGACTGTTCGGTGTCTGGACCCGGGTCCGCAACTACTGGAAGGCCTGGCCGTTTTCCTACTAGTCACCGAGGAGGCCTCAATGCGGAGGCTGGGATCGCTCACCCTCGTCGCGCTGCTCGTGCTGGCCGGTGCCGCCGGCTGCCGAGGCGGCACCAGTACCGGTGGCACCGCCGCGGGCCCACGCACCGATGTCGGGGTCACCAAGGAGGCGTGCCCCAACGCGGTCAACAAGAACCATGGATGCATCTATCTCGGCAGCATCTCCGACCTCACGGTCGGTCCGTTCCACGCGCTCGCCGTGCCGATCACCGAGGCACAGAAGAAGTTCTGGGAAAGGGTGAACAAGGCCGGCGGCATCGGCGGGTACGACATCGACGTCACCACCTACGTCCGGGACAACAAGTACAACCCGGAGGTACACAACCAGGTGTACCAGGAGATCAAGGGCAAGGTCCTGGCGCTGGCCCAGACGCTCGGGTCACCGACGACCGCCGCCATCATCAACGACCTGAGGACCAACAAGATCGTGGCCGCGCCGGCGTCGTGGACGTCCGCGTGGGCCTTCGAGGACGTCATCATCGAGTCCGGTGCCAACTACTGCATCGAGTCCATGAACGCGATCGACTACGCCATGGACACGTTCAGCCCGAAGAGCGTCATGGCGGTGCACTACGCCGGTGACTACGGCGACGACGCGGCGGCCGGCGCGAAGCTGGGCGCCCAGGCCCGGGGACTGAAGTTCAGCAACGTCAAGACCGACGCCGGCCAGGAGAAGCAGGCGGGCGCGATCACTGCGATCCTCACCGAGAAGCCCGACCTGGTCATCATCACGACCGGCCCGGCGGAGACGGCCGCGATCGTCGGTGGGGCCGCACAGCGCGGATACACCGGCAAGTTCATCGGTACCAGCCCGACCTGGAACCCGGGGCTGTTGGCCAGCGCGGCGGCGCCCGCGCTCACGGCGCTGTACCTGCAGAGCGCGCCGTGGAACGCCTGGGGCACCGACAGCCCTGGGCACAAGGCGATGCGCGAGGCGGTCGGCTCCGGCGTCACCCCGAACGACGGCTACACCTCCGGCTGGGTGTGGTCGTACGCGCTGAAGGCCGCGCTGGAGAAGGCGGCCAAGGATGGCGACCTCACCCGCGAGGGTCTGCTCAAGGCGGTCAAGTCACTGTCCTCTGTGGACTATGAAGGGATGCTGCCGGCCGGCGCGGGCAACTACGCCGCGGGTCCAGACGCCGGGATGGTACGGCTGACCGCGATCTACAAGCCGGACAAGAGCGCACCGACCGGCGTCTCGCAGGTCAAGGACCTCTTCGTCGGTCCGACGGCCAAGGCGTACAAGCTCGACAAGCCCTGCTTCCAGAAGCTGTAGCCCGACCGGGTACGCCGAAGAGTTCGGCGTGCCGGTCGTGGACGTGATGGCCGGGCTGTGTGGGCAGCCCGGCCATCGCGCGGGGTCTCCTGGTGCCCTCCCTGGTCACCTGGTCAACCGAGACCGGTGCACGCTCGGCCGGCCGATCGGAGCGGCACGGGCTACCACCGGCGCGCGATTCGTCGGTACCTCCTGGCGGTATTTCGGCCGAATGGCGGGAGTCACCGGCGCGGTCTGCACTAGCATCGGCGAATCCTCGGCCGAGGGTAACGACTACTGCCCGCACCCACTCGAGGATCAGTGTGAGTACCGTCGAGCAGCGCCGGAGGCGAGTACGGCTGCCTTTGGCGATGGTCGGCCGGTCGGTTCGCGTCCGGCTGCGGCCGCGCATCTGGCACAAGCTCGCCGTCATCGGCCTGGCTTTCATGCTGCCGCTGACGGTTTCGGGCTATCTGCTGGCTAACGAGAACGGTCGACGGATCGCGTTCTCGCAGGACGAGCTGCGCGGGCTGGAGTATCTGCGGCCGCTCGGTACGCTGTTGGTCGATCTTGGCCAGCACAAGACGCTGAGCTGGCAGGTGCTTTCCGGGGATCGCCCGGTTGCACAACTGAGGGAGTACGAGGCGCGCGTCGATTCTCGGCCGAGGTGACCCATGCCCACCCCGAAGGGATCGCCGGCGGCGTCGTCGTCGCGGTCGTCGCCGCGCACGCCGCGGCCGCCGTTCCTCATCGACGGGCAGGTCCAGCGCGGCGTCGCCCGGGCCCGGCGGCTGCTCGGCCGATCCGTCGCCGAGGCGGCGTACGAGTTGGGCAACGGTGCACGGGTCACCGCGCAGGACACCGTGCCCTTCGCGGTGTGGGCCGCCGCCACCTTCCTGCACGACTACCCCGCCGCCCTGACCGCCTGCGTGCAGGCCGCCGGCGACGTCGACACCACCGGCCGCGATCGTCGGCGGTATCGTCGCCGCGTACGTCGGGGTGGGCAACCATGCCGGTGTCCGTGGCATCCCACCCGACTGGCTCAACCGACGCGAACCGCTGCCAACGTGGGCCGGGAGCGCGCGCCGGTAGAGGGTGCGTGCGGCACCGCAGGCTCGTACCGGTGCTTGGCAGTGGCGCTGGTCATTGGCGGTGCACCGACCAGAGGTCGGTGTCGCAGGTGATGCAGAGGATCCGGCACCAGCCGATGGCGCAGTCCTCGACGGCGAGCTGGTGGCTGCGGTGGGCTTCGATGAGGACGACCTGGTCGTCGTCGACGCGGAGGCGGATGTCGTTGCGCCAGGTGTGCCAGGGGAAAGGGATCCAGCCGGTGATGATGGTGATCTTCACGGTGCCGTAGTCGACTTTGTTCGCTCATGGTGTCCGTCCTGCCATGGGGGCGTGTGACCGCTGGTTCGAGCTGCCCGATGAGGATCTGGCCACCGGCTGTGCCCGGATCTGATCTCCATGTCCGGGCTTCGACGGGTGGCGAGAGTTGTAGAACGGTTGAGGTGCGGTTCATTTCAGCCGTTGGCGTTCGGCCCAGCCGACGGTTCTCTCGCCGGGCTACGGCACCCGGCCACGCTGTGTGAAGCTGATCAACGTGGGTGCCGGCGGCGGATGCGCGGATCTGCCGATGTGCGGACGGTTAGGACGTCACGAAAGCGCAGGGCGACGCGGAGGCGGTGCGAGCGCGTCGCGGGCAGCGACTTCATCTATGCGGGATGAAGCGACCGCTGTCCGGGTGTTCCGAGGATTGCTTGCAACCTTCATCGGAAGGAGCACCATGAACAAGCCGACGACCGATGCCCCGCCGATCGTGTTGATCCACGGGCTCTGGATGACCGCCCGAAGCTGGGACCGCTGGGTGGAGTACTACCGGGCGAAGGGACATGAGGTCATCGTGCCGACGTACCCAGGATTCGAGATCGAGGTCGAGGCGCTGCGGGAAAAGCCCGAGGTCATCGCCGAGGCGTCCGTGCCCGCAACGGTCGAACATCTCAGCGAGGTGGTCGAGCGCCTGGACCGTCCGCCGATCATCATGGGCCACTCCTTCGGCGGGACCTTCACCCAACTCCTAGTCAACCGCGGGTTGGGCGCCGCCGCGGTGACGATCG
>WNFU01010908.1_pt1 | contig 22127 bp, 17 predicted proteins | sample 5400121 | NCBI WGS metagenome assembly WNFU01 (sample SAMN13153360, study PRJNA577476) | soil metagenome | isolation source: 100 cm soil or saprolite under grassland replicate 1 | place: USA:California | collected 2016-06-15
TGGGCAGCGGTCCGATCCGCGCCGTCGCGACTGAAACAGAATTAAAAGGTAAGTCCTTGACCCTGCAGGTGATCAACGCAGCGGCAGCGAAGGCGGCCGAAAATGCCGATCCTACGGAAGACTCGTATGCCAGTGCGGAGTACAAGCGCCACGTGGCGACAGTGTACGCCAGAAAAGCGATCGAAACGGCGGTGGAAAGAGCGGCAAAGTAACGACGTGATCGTGATGCGGGTTTGGAGAAACACTCACGTGATTCCGATCCACGAGCACGAAACACGAACACGATCACGTTCTCAAGGGGTAACTCATGGCGATCGAACATTCATCGAACGGACTTATCGGCGCGGCGATTCGCCGGGTGGAAGACCCGATGCTACTCGCCGGCAAAGGCTGCTTTGTCGACGACATTAATCTGCCGGGCATGTTGCATATGGTCGTGCTGCGAAGCCCGTATGCCCATGCGAGGATTCGTTCCATCGACACCACGGCGGCAAAAACGCTCAAAGGCGTCGTCACCGTTGTGACCGGTGCCGAATTACCGGAGCGCTTGAACATCAACGCGCCAGTGGCATTTTCCGGCCAGAAAATACCGCCGCATCCTGTTCTTGCTCGCGGTGCGGTGCACGCACCCGGAACGCCGGTAGCCGCCGTCGTCGCGGCAAGCCGCGCCGTCGCGCAGGACGCCTGCAATGCCATCGACGTGGACTACGATCCATTACCTTCAGTACAAAACGCCGAAGCCGCGCTCAAGCCCGGCGCACCGCTGGCACGCGAAGAGCTGGATAGTAACGTTTGTTACGTTGCGACGAAGAAAGGCGGTGACGTCGACAAGGCCTTCGCTCAGGCCGAGCATATCGTGCGCATGCACATCGCCAGCCCACGTCAAGTCGCGCTCGCGATGGAGCCGCGCGGCATTGTGGCCAGTCCGGATCCAATCGGCCGGATTTTAACGGTCTGGCTGTCTACCCAAGGACCGCACCGCGTCCGCGCCGATCTCGCCGGCACGCTTGGAGTTCCCGAAAACAAAATTCATTTAATCGCCCCTGACGTCGGCGGCGGCTTTGGCAGCAAGGGGCCGCTTTATCGCGAGGACGTGCTGGTCTCTTACTTGGCGCTTAAACTCCGCAAGCCGGTGAAGTGGATCGCCACGCGCAGCGACGATATCGTCACGACAATTCAGGGCCGCGACCAAGCGATGACCGCCGAGCTCGCGCTCAAGAAGGATGGCACGATGCTCGGATTGAAGGTCCGTGTCGTGGCCAACCTTGGCGGGTACTTGCAGTCGAGTACCGCCGGACCGCCGCAGCGCATGATGGCGATGGCGCCTGGCTGTTATCAAATCCAAAATTGCCACGTCGAAGTGATCGGCGTCTTCACAAATACCGTCCCGACCGGCCCGTATCGTGGCGCGGGCCGGCCGGAGTCGGTCCTGAACATCGAGCGATTGATCGACAAGGCGGCGAAAGATTTGCGCATCGATCGTTTGGAAATTCGGCGCAAGAACTTCATTCGTCCGGAACAGTTTCCGTACCGAACCGGCGTCGGCATGGAGTACGATTCGGGAGATTATTTCAAGTCACTGGATGAAGCAGTGAAAATTTCCAATTATCACGAGCTCATCCGCCAGCGCGACCAACGGCGCGCCAAAGGAGAAATCGTCGGCGTCGGCGTTTCGACTTTCGTCGAACCGAGCGGCGGCGCCGGATTCGAGAGCGGCACCGTGCGTATCGAACGCAGTGGCGACATAACCGTCCTCACGGGCTCGAGCGCGCATGGCCAAGGGCACGAGACCGTGTGGGCGCAGATCGCTGCCGACATGATGAAAACGGACATGGACCGAGTAACGGTTCTCCACGGCGACACTTTCGTTTCGCAGCAAGGCACCGGCACCTTCGGCAGCCGCAGCGCTGTTGTCGGCGGCGGAGCGTTGGCGGTGGCGGCTCAGAGAGTGATCGAGAAGGCGAAGCGTATTGCCGCCCACCTGGTCGAAGCAGCTCCGGAGGATATCGTTCAAAGCGATGGTGGATTCGCCGTCGCGGGCGTCCCCGAAAAAAAAGTGACCTGGCGACAGGTCGCCGCTGCCGCTTATGCCGGCAAAGTTCCGCGTGGTATGGAGCTCGGTTTACAAGAGACCTGCTTCTTCGATCCTCGACGCGAGGCATGGGGTTTCGGCGCGCACGTGTGCATGCTCAGCATTGACCGCGAAACAGGAAACCCGACTATCGAAAAACTCGTGCTGGTCGACGACTGCGGCGTTATTGTCAATCCGATGATCGTCGAAGGACAAATTCACGGCGGCGTCGCGCAGGGCCTCGGTGAAGCGCTGCGGGAGGAAATGCTCTATGGCGAAGATGGTCAAGTGGTGACCGGCACGCTGATGAATTACGCCGTAATGCGCGCTGGCGACATGCCCGAGTTGACCCTCAGCGAAACGGTAACGCCCAATCCTTTTCATCCGCTCGGCGTCAAGGGCGTCGGCGAAGCCGGCACGAACGGCGCCCCGCCATCCATCGCCAACGCCGTCATGGATGCGCTCGCGCCGCTCGGAATCGATCACATCGACATGCCGTACACGGCGCCGAAATTGTGGGAAGCGATTAGAAACGCGAAAAAAAGTCACTAGGCGAAAATCAACAGACAACAGAAAAAACCGTTTCAGCAAAAAAGGGCTGCGCTTCACCACCGCCCTTTTGTTTTCTCTCATTCCCTAGACAAATAATAGTGTCGCTCTGAGCCGTCGTACTTACCCGTCGGCATGCAACACCTTTTGAAACCTCCTCCGCGAGCCTCAGGGAAATGGGTCGTTTCGTCCGAGCTTTTCTGTCAGATCTTCGTTGCCATGGGCCGTTCATTGGCCTCGCTGCACATGAGTCTCTGATGGGACACCCCTGCGCCGTTTGCTCGCGTATTCAAAAGCAACTCGGTTCGTCACAGTAGCGTTTCTTGTCCATATAATTACTCTCTTTTCTTCAGGAGGGGCGCCTGTAGCAAAGGGATGCCTTTGTTACCAAGGAAAATGAACTTCGCTCTTTGTTTGGCACAGTTGAATCGTTGCGGATTCAGCCACATTTGGCATGCTGGGAGTTTTGTGACTTCTCACTCGTCAATCGAGCTACTCTGTCACTCGACGACTGCATTGTTCCGCGATTGACGTCACAGCCCAGGTGGCATCTCGGTTGCTACATTTGAGTGTGGATTTGGGGGAATTACGGTCAGAGGTGCACCTAACCAATTTGGCATGACATAAAATTCGTAGATTTGACCGGAATTCACGGATTTATCAAAGCTATATTTGATCAAGAATCGCCCTCGAACTCGTTCGGCCAACACGTCCGGTGCGAAAACCATCTCCACGGCGCCGTTCGCGAAGAGGATCGCTATCGACATCATAGATTTTGGGACCGTTAAATGAAGAAAATGAAACCCGGGTCTAAGCTGATTACCAACCGGTTCCTCGCTTCGCGCGATCAGGACTCCAATCAGGATTTGGCGAAACAGTCACATTATCAGTCCCTTTTTAATTCGGTGGCGTTTAGTATCGTCGAAACGGATCTGACCGGAAGGATTGTCGATTGCAATCCGGCTCTTGCCAGGATGTTGTTAGCCAGCCAAGACGATTTCAGAGCCTGTAAGGTTTTGAGTCTCATGCCGAACAAATGGCACGAGAAGGAAGAATCAACGCGCGCCGAGGTCATCGACAATGGCGTAACTGATGAATACGAAATTGAGCTCCGCAAAAGCGATGGGACAGTTTTTCCTGTGGCCGTCAAAAAATGGCTGCAAACCGATGAGCGAGGAAAAGCACAGGGCATCTGGATGTTGGTCCGTGATATCACCGATAAGAAGAAAAATGACGATGTTGTCTATCAGCGCGCTATCTTGCTCTTGGAAAATCAGATTCGTTATCAGTCTCTTCTGGCCAGCTTACCGATCGGAATTTTGACCATCGACAAAACCGGCCGGATAGATACGGTCAATCCGGCGGTTGAAGAATTGCTGGCTTATACATCGTCCGAGATCGTCGGTAAAAACCTCGAAGAGCTCGTGACCAGTCCCAGCGGGCACCCATTGTCGATCACCGCCCGGCAGGCTCATACCGCCGTCGCCAAGTGCCGCAACAATAAAATCTTGCCCGTGCAGATCACGTTCAGCGAGCTTCGCACTAAAGGTCAGATTTTGTACACAGGCTTTCTGCGGGATATCACGGTGGACGTGCAAATACGCGAAACGCTGCAGCGCGCGCACGATGAATTGGAAGCCCGTGTGCGCGAGGAAAGCGCCGAGATAGCGCGCTTGAGCGATGCTTTGCAGGCCGAAATCAGCGAGCGGACCTGGGCCCAAGAGCAATTTCGCATTGCGGTGGAATCAGCGCCGAACGGCATGCTGATTGTGGATCAAGATGGAAACGTCACGCTCGTGAATGCTCAAATCGAGCAACTATTTGGTTACAACCGCGACGAATTGATGGGCCGGCCGGTTGAAATCTTGCTGCCGGAACGTTTTCGCGGCAAACAGGCTGGACAACAAGAGAGTTTCTTCACTAGCCCGAATGAAAGATGGATAGGTCGCAGTCGAGAGCTCTATGGTCTTCGGAAAGACGGTACCGAATTTCCCGTGGAGATCGGCTTGAATCCGATTCACACGCCGAGGGGCAAGGGGGTTTTAGTCGCTGTTGTCGACGTGACCGAGCGCAATCACGTCGAGTCAGAGCTTAAGCGAACCGCGTTTCACGACGGCTTGACCGGCCTGCCCAATCGCACGTTGTTCCTCGACAACCTGCTACGGCTCAATGCGTCAGCGAAACGACATGGACATCATCCCTTCGCGCTGCTTTTCTTGGATTTGGATCGCTTCAAAGTGATCAACGACACCCTCGGCCACATGGTGGGCGATAAATTATTGATCGAGATGGCTCAACGGCTCGTCGAATGCACGCGCGAGGAGGACACGGTAGCCCGCCTGGGAGGCGATGAGTTCGCCATCCTGCTCGAACAGATTCGCGGCCCTGAGGACGCGGTTCGCGTGGCCGAGCGGACCTTGGAGCGATTGGCGGACCCGGTGATGTTGGATGATAACGAAGTCTCGGTCGGCGCTAGCATCGGCATCGCGCTAAGTCTCACCGGCGAGAAAATGCCCGAGGACTTACTGCGAGACGCAGACATGGCCATGTATCAAGCCAAGACTCGCCGGTCGGGCTATCAGATCTTTGACGCCAAAATGCACACTCGCGCGCTGGAACGGATGCGGTTGGAAATGGATATGAAACGCGCCATCGAACGAAAACAAATCCACCTCCATTACCAGCCGATCGTGTCGTTGGAAAGCGGCAAGCTGGCAGGATTCGAAGCCCTGGCGCGCTGGCAGCACAATGGACGAGGCGCGGTTTCGCCGGCTGAGTTCATACCCCTTGCCGAAGAAACCGGCCTTGTCGGCCCGCTAAGCAGCTGGGTGTTCAGAGAGGCTTGCCGCCAGATGCGCAATTGGCAAGAGCATTTTCCGATGGATGAAAACTGTTACATCAGCGTCAACGTCTCGAGCAAACAGGTATCTCACGGCGGACTGATTGATGAGCTCGACGAAGTGCTTCATGAAACCGGGCTGGAGCCTCAACATCTCCGGCTTGAAATCACCGAGAGCGCACTCGTCGAAAACACTCGGGGCGTCGCTCATACCTTATCCCAATTGCGGAAACGGAGAATTAAGCTCTGCCTGGATGACTTCGGAAAGGGGTTTTCTTCGCTCAACTATCTTCATAGATTTCCCATCGACGTCCTAAAAATCGACCGCTCGTTTGTCCGGCGATTGGGCGCCGCTTTCCCGATGGAACACGGCAAACGGCGTCCCTATGAAATCATTCGTACGATCTTGGCACTGGCGCAAATCCTCGATCTCCAGGTTGTCGCGGAAGGGATAGAAGTCATCAAACAGTTAAACGTACTCAAGGAACTTGGGTGTCAATATGGACAGGGCTTTCTTTTCGCGCCGGCGCTCGAGGCCACCCAAGCGGTCCGCTTCTTCGATTCTGCAGTATCGCTGTCAGAGCTCAATGCCTAAAAACGGCCAACTCACTACTTTGGCCAGCGCTGTCGGGAATTGATGACTCCTCGTTATGGTGTCGAACCTCCGCATGGAGGCGATTCGATCCTGAGGCCATAGTCCTTCGCCGCCGCTTCAGCCGAGATTAAACCCCGCCGCACATCGCGCTCGATCAGTTGACGTGCGCGTTCAGACGGTGGTCCATAACCGCCACCGCCGCCAGTCTCGACGATGATCGAGTCTCCTGGGCTTAGTGGATACGCTTTGCGCTTATAGATGATCTCTGTCTCGCCGGTTTTTTTGACGACGGTGATCCGGCCCGGCTGTCCCTCCTTGCCGCCATGCACACCCCAGGGCGGATACTTCACCCGATCGAACATGGCTTGCAGATCACCAGGCCCGAGAATTTGATAGCGCTTGCGAAAACCCAAGCCGCCGCGAAATTTGCCCGCGCCCGCGGAATCCTCCCGCAGACTGAGCTCGACTATTCGATAGGGATACATCGACTCCTGCAGCTCGACCGGAATGATGCGAGTGTCGCCGTGGGCCATCGTGCGAAATGCTCGTAACTGTAATCACCGTCGGCAATCGCGCGAATCTGTGCGCGCGCCGTGGCTTCGCTCTGATCAAGAATCGTTTTAACAGCGTTCACAAAGGTCTGGACGCCATATTTGTCGGCCAGCTTTTGAGTCAAGTCGCGGCCAAGCATGCAGCCGGCATGTTGCGCCGCGATGTCGCCCAGCAATTCCACCGGAAAGCCGTGTTGTTTTCTATGATCCGGTAAACTTCGTGAATCGGCTCGCCCTTGGACCAAAGTTTAATCGAGCGCAGCTGCAACCCTTCCATGAAAATATCGCTGGAGCGCGGCGTTATACCGCCGATATCGATCCAGTGGACGTTGATCGCAAAAAAACCGATCAAATCGCCAAGGCCAGATCCGGCGTAGATCGGCGTGTACATGACGGTATTATGGCGTCGATCTGGTCGGTGATCGAAACGATGCCGTGACGGATGACTTCGAGGGTAATGGGATCGACGACATGTTGTTGTGGAATTGTTTGTGACTGTGAATTCATGATCTGTGAATTTCGGCATTTGTAGGGGCAGACCTCCGTGTCTGCCCTCCGCATGGGCACGCAGGATTGCCCCTACATTTCATTTTGCCGAACATTGAATCCTAATCTCGTGCAGCCCACCGATCTCGAAACGGTCGCCCGGCCAGACAACCGTGGTCGATCCATATTCTTCGATGACCGCGGGACCAGCGGCACTGAAGCCAGCCGCCAGCGCATCTCGGTGAAAAATCTGCGCGTCGACCCAGCCGCCGGCGTTGCCGATATAAATTCGTCGCGTTTGCGCCGGCGGTGCTTTTGCCGCCGCACGCGGCAGGCGAGCAATTTCAGGCTGTTTCAAGCGAGCGAAAGCGCACAGATGCAACGCCTGAAATTCAGCGGGCGCCTTGGCATCCGCATGACCATAGCGTCGCTTGTAATCGCGTTCGAAGGCGACGCGGATCTGCTCCTTGTCCTTCAGGCCCGAGACCGGAACCTTGATATTGTGCCGCTGGCCGCGATAGCGCATTTCCGCGTGGCGCTCGAAAAAAACATCGCTGGTGGCGAATTCAGCAGCGAGCGAAACGGCGGCTTCCTTTTCCATCGCAGCGAATATTTCTGCCATGGCCGGCACCGACTTGTCGTCGAGCATCCCGACGAAAGTTTTGGAAGTATCGATCCGCGCGTCGGCCAAAAGCATGCCGATCGCCGAGAAATTGCCGGGCTCAGGTGGAACGACGACGGTGGGAATCGAAAGCTCGTGCGCCAGTGCGCAAGCATGGAGTGGTCCGCCGCCACCATAGCTGAAAAGGATAAAGTCGCGCGGATCGAGGCCATGCTCGACGGAAATTTTTCGAATCGCGCTGGCCATGATCACCGTGACGATCGAGATGATCCCGTCGGCCATTTTGATCATGCCATTTTCGCCGCCGTATCCCAGCGGCGTCGCGATCCGTTCCTCGATGACACGCCGGGCCGTATTCACGTCGAGTTTCATCTCGCCGCCGAGAAAATTTCCTGCGTTCAGGCGCCCGAGCACCAAATTCGCGTCAGTGACCGTCGGCTCCATGCCGCCCCGACCGTAGCTCACCGGACCGGGCGTCGAACCGGCGCTCTGGGGACCGACGTGAACCCGCTTTTGCGAATCAAGCCAGGCGATCGAACCACCGCCCGAGCCCACCTCGACGATGTCGATGACCGCTGACTTGATCGGAAATCCTTTTACGTAACCGTTGGCATAATAGAGGGAATTCACCGAGAAGCGGCCGTTCTCGACCAAAGCGCTTTTTGCTGTCGTGCCGCCCATGTCGAAGGCGACCAGGTTTTTGAAACCGAGCGCATCGGCGTAGGCGCTGGCCCCGATGCAACCGCCGATGGGACCTGACTCGACTAAACCGATCGGTTGCCGGCAAGTACGCTCGGCGGACAACAAACCGCCGTTGGAGCCCATCATGAACAACGAGCCTGCGAAGCCCTGCTGCTCGAGATCGCTATCGAGTTGGCGAATATAGGTGCTCACCTGTGGCCCGATGTAAGCGTTGGCTGCGACCGTGGAACAGCGCTCGTATTCATACCATTCGCGCGTGAGATCTGTGCTGAAGGTAACGTAAACGCCCGGCAAAAGTTTTTTCAGTTTTTCGGCGGCAACTTCTTCGTGCACCGGATTGATGTAGGAGTTCATAAAAAAGATCGCCAGCGATTCGACGTCGGTTTTTCCAATCTCGACGGCGAGCTTCTCGAGCGCCGCCATGTCGAGCGGCGTCACAACCTCGCCCTTGCTGCCCATGCGCTCGGGAACTTCGAGCCGGAGCTCGCGCGGTATCAATGGCTCGTCACGTTGATAGTGAAGATCGAAGGGATCAGGCCGATTGCCGCGGGCGATTTCAAGAATGTCGCGAAAGCCCTGGCTTGTCACCAACGCGGTTTTGGCGCCTGTGCGTTGAATCAATGAATTGATGACCAGTGTCGTTCCATGGTTCACCAGCGACGCTTCCGCAGGTTTGATCTTGGCTTTGTGAAAGCATTCGAGAATACCCTCCACCAAGTTGTCATAGGTGGTCGGACTCTTCGCGTAGATGACTTTCTGGGTCGCGTGATCGTAAGCGACTAAATCGGTAAAGGTGCCGCCGATATCGACGGCAATGGCGTAGGACATCAAAAACTCCGGTTCAAGGTTTCAGGTTCAAAGTACAGAGATCCGCGTTCCCAGCTCGTTTCGAGCATTGACCTTTGAACATTGAACCTTGAACGTTACTCACGGCGTGCCTTGCCGTTGTCGTCGACAAAGACGCCATAGTTATCGCAGGCGCTTTCACGCGAGACAAAGCCTCGAATCACGTCGCGCTGGACCAATTCGACAGGGCGCTCACGCGGATCGCCGTAGCCACCTCCGCCACCGGTGGCCATGCGCACGCGATCGCCGGCTTGCAATGGGCGGTTTTCAGTTTTGTAAAGCAGCTCGGGTTCCTTGGCTCCGTTCTTGTAGATCAGCACCTGCCCGGACTTTGCTTCCTTGCCACCGCGCACACCCCAGGGAGGACAACCGATGCGGTCAAAGTTCGCCCACAGTTCGCATGGCGCAACCAGGACATATTGTTTGCTCCGCCCGAATCTTGTCGCAAACGGAACTCTTCGACGCGGAAGGGATACATCGACTCCTGCAGCTCGATGGGAATCAAGCGTGTGTCGCCATGGGCCATGGTGCGGAAGGGTCCAGCGCCATCGTGTATGGCGCAAGCGCCCCAGCCGCCATGACCACTATCGTTTGCTTTAAACACCACGCCGGTATCCATGCGTTTGCCGGCAAAACTCAGCGACGAAAAAGTGCCGAAATGGGCGCCAGTCACGCGCTGCGGCAACGCCGGCTCCAGCGCCTTGATGATGCAGTCCATGACCGTCGGAAACGGAATGCTGTACAGCCCCATCGCGGCGGTCGGCTCGGCGCTCAACAACTTACCTTCGGGAAGAATCATCTTGAGCGGCCGAAATGTGCCCTCGCGACCCGCGCGCAGGTGCGCCCACCGCCGAAGTAGCCCGAGTTGATGCAACCCTTGACCTGATCCGACATCTCGGAAAAATCGACGGTCATCTCATCTCCGGCGACGACGATTTTCACTTTGATCGGAATTTTTTCATCGCGCACGCCGTCATTGTCGAGAAAGGCTTCGTGCCGGTAGACGCCGTCCGGGATCGCGCGAATTTTTTGTCGGGTCGCCGCCTCGCACTGGTCGAGAATGACATCGAGGGCGCCGAGAAAGTAGTCGATCCCGTATTTATCGGCCATCGCTTGCGTCAGATCGCGGCCCAAGAGACAACCGCCCAACTGGGCCTCGATGTCGCCGAGCAATTCCAAGGGAAAACGCGTGTTGTTTTCGATGATGCGGTAAACTTCTTCGATGGGCTCGCCCTTCGACCATAGCTTGATCGAGCGCAGCTGCAAGCCTTCCATGAAAATATCGGTGGAAGAGTAAGATACCGAGCCGATGGCCGAGCCGCCGATGTCGATCCAGTGACAATTGACGGCGAAAAATCCGATCAGCTCATTGCTCTTGGGGCCGGCAAAAACCGGCGTGTACATGACCGTGTTGTTGAGATGTTGCCCTTGCACGGCGGCATGATTGCAGACGATCACGTCGCCTTTGTGCAAATGCTCGCGACCGTAGACCTCCAAACCGTCCTTCACTGCCATGCCGACGGAGTCGGCGACAAACACCGGCATGCCGCCGGTAGACTGGGCGAGCAGTTCGCCTTCGGCGCCCACGAAGCCGACGGCGTAGTCCTTATATTCGTAAATATACGGGCTGAATGCCGTGCGTGTCATGTTGGCGTCGATCTGATCGCAGATCGAAATGATGCCGTGGCGAATCACTTCCAGCGTGATCGGGTTGATTTCCGTTCGCTTCGGCGGGTGCTCTGATCGCATAGGTTTCATCTCGGCGTTTTCCTGTTTGCGAAAACTTTTGCGCGATAGTTTCAAGGAACAGATGGGTTGTCAAGCAACCGTAAATTGGCGTAATTACTGTTACCGGCCGGGACGGCGGTCGGCCCAATCGAGGAGAACAAGCCATGATGCAATTGTTCGGTCGATTCCATTTATTGGTAGCGGCGGCGTTCTTCGGTCTTACATTGGCAAACCCGCATTCGTCCGGCGCCCAAGAACGGCGTGCAAAGTTGAGAATCTCCAACGCCGGTTTTACCATCACCGCCCTGCCGCTATTGGCTGCCAAAGATTGGGGATTATTCACCGCCACCGGGCTGGATATGGAGGTCATCCTGATGCAGTCCGCGCTGGTACCGGCAGCCCTGACTCAAGGCGACATCGACTTTCAAGCCGGCGTCGGACCCGCTTCCGTGAATGCAACCATGACTGGTTTTGCGACGCGCGCCATTTGGTTTTCGTCGGATAAAATATCCTATTGGCTCATGGCCAAGCCGCAATATAAAACTCTCGAGAGTTTGAAAGCGAAGAAAATTTCTATCACCGGGTTGGGCGGCACCGTTCACGTGGCCTTCAATCTGGCTCTGGAAAAACTCGGCGTCAATCCGAAAGAGTTTGTTCTAGTGTCGATCGGCGGACAACAAATTCAACAGCTCATTTCCTTGGAATCGGGCTACGTCGATGCGGCGCTCCTGTCGCCGCCGGTTACTTTCGGCGCGCTGAAAAAGGGCTTCGCTAAAGTCCTGGACGTCGGCTCGATGGTGGAAATGCCCGGCGGCGGCCTCACGGCGCTGGTCAAAACAATCCAAGAGCGGCCCGCCGAAACCAAGCGAGTCATCCGCTCGCTGCAGCAAGCCAAGGAAGAAATCCGCAAGTCGAAGCCTAAAACCCTCGACCTGATCGTCAAGCTTCTCAAGATGGATCGAGAAGCCGCGGGCGAAACCTATGATCAGTTCCTTACCACGCTCAGCCCGACTGGAATCCCTACACGCGTCGGCATGGACATTCTCGTCAAATCGGTTCAATCCCAAGGACGCCACGTCGACCGCAAAGTGGCGTTCAACGAAATCGCCGACGACCGATTGGCGACCGAAGTCGCCAGGGAAATGGGCTACAAGATTCCATAATTCAAGCAATCGAAATCTTTTCCCTCGCCCACTAAGTGGGAGAGAGAGCCTGTCCTGAGCGAAGTCGAAGGAGCGAGGGTGAGGGCAAAACGACGGAGGGCAAAAGTGCTAAGGATACATATGAATCGATTAACACCGCGAAAATTCGTCTGGCACATTTGCGTCGCACTGTTGCTAATTCTTCTCAACGCTCTCCCGGCGGCAAGCCAGGACAAGCGTGCCAAAGTTCGCATCTCAAACGCCGGTTTTACGATCACGGCATTACCGCTTTTAGCCGCCAAGGATTGGGGCGTGTTCAGCGCGAATGGTCTCGACGTGGAGTTGATCGTCATGAGCCCGCCGATCGCGGCGGCGGCCTTGGCACAAGGCGATATCGATTACGTCGCCGGCGTCGGGCCGGCGTCCGTCGCCGCGACATTGAGCGGCCTGCAATCGCGCGCGATCTGGTTTTCGTCGGATAGAATCTCGTATTGGCTTCAGGCGCCGTCGCCATACAAGACTCTACAGGACCTTAGAGGCAAAAAAATCGCCATCTCGGGAGGAGCCGGCGGCACCAACCATGTGGCATTGTTAATCGCGCTGGAAAAGTCTGGTGCAAATCCAAAAGACTACACGATGGTCGGGATCCCCGGACAGCAGCTTCAAGTATATTACTCGCTTGAATCCGGCTTCGTCGAAGCTGCTCTGCTCTCGCCGCCGGTCACGTTCAGCGCCGCGAAAAAAGGTTACTACAAAATCATGGACGTCGGCGCAATGGTCGAAATGCCCGGCGGCGGTTTGACGACGATGATCAAGACAATTCAGTCCAAGCCGGCGGAGGTGAAACGCGTCATTCACGCGCTCCAGTCGGCCAAGGACGAGATCAGAAAATCCAAGCCAAAGACCGTCGAGCTGATCGTCAAACTTCTAAAAATGGACAAGGAAGCCGCGAGCGACACTTACGACGCATTTCAAACAACCTTGAGCCCGAATGGCGTTCCAAACCGCGCCGGCATCGACAATCTTGTTCGATCGCTGCAGGCGCAGGGCCGCTTCACCGATCGCAAGGTCGCGTTCACCGAGGTCGCGGACGACCGCTTGGCGACTGAAGTGGCGAAAGAGTTGGGGTATAAACTGCAATGACGATCGAAGTCTCGCATGACCACTGAGCGAAGATGAAAATGCGACAAATGGATTTTTTCGCGGATTGGTTACTTCTCCCCCTGGGAGAAGGCTAGGATGAGGGCGTTCGAAGTGCGGTCACCCTCACCCTTGCCCTCTCCCGCAAGCGGGCGAGGGAAATCAAACGATCGAGCGGTGCGTTCATTCATGGATTTTACTGGATCGAGGTAAAGCGTGACTAATATAGCTTCTGATGTCCTCGTCGCCGGCGCCGGATTGGCCGGCTTCACCGCGGCGGTCCGCGCCTGCGAACAAGGCGCCAAGGTTTTGTTGATCGAGAAGAGCAACGGGGAACTGGGCGACGGCAATGTTTTGATGGCTTCCGGCAGCCTGCGCGCCGGCGGCAAAAGCCCGAAATCCGACCCCGCTGAGCTATACGAATTCGTCATGGCAGAGAAAGTCGGCTATCCCGATCTCGTCAGAGGCTGGTCAGAAACTTGCGGACGCGCCATCGACTGGTTAGCGAGCGCAGGCGTCGACCTTGAGGAGACTGCGCCGGGAAGAATCTGGTTAGATCAAAATAGCGAAATTTCACTCGCGCCGGTTTATAAAAAAGATGTCGGCACGCGCGCGCTCACCAAACTTAAAGAGCGATTCGTAAATCTCGGCGGACGCTATTTGAACGGCGTCGCATCAGAGCGATTAATCGTTGAAAACGGTCGCGTCTGCGGTGTTATCGGTAAGCAGGTGGGCAGCGAGATCGAATTGCGAGCACGCGCAATCATCCTCGCCACAGGCGGCTTTAGCGCCAACAAAGAACTGGTGAAAAAATATATCGGTCCGCACGCCGATGAATGCAAACTTCGCGGCTCGAAGCAGGACACCGGCGACGGGTTACGCATGGCGCTCGCCGCCGGCGCCAAGGCGGTCAACTTAAGATATTTCTATGGCCATCTAATCTCGCGCAAAGCGCTTACCGATGATCGCTTTTGGCCTTATCCTCGGCTCGATTCCTTTGTCGATGAAGGGATTCTCGTCGACCGCAGCGGCCAGCGCTTCGTCGACGAAGGCCGCGGTGACGTCGCCGTCGCCAACGATCTCGCCCGTTCTAACGATCCAACTGGCGCCGTGCTGATCTTCGATCGCGAAACTTGGGACGCGGCGAAAGACGATGCATTTTCTAATTTGGTAAAGACACCCGCGCCGAATCCCTGGCTCGCTGATAACGGCGGCGAGATCTTCTCCGACCATGCGATCACAGGACTGGCGAAAACGATCGGCGTCGATCACAGTCGTTTGACTGCGACACTGAGCGATTACAATCGCGCGGTCGAGTCGGGCACATGTCATTCTCTACCGGTTGCGCGAACCGGCAAGCCGAAGTTGCTGCGGGCGCCGTTCTACGGCTTGAGAGTCGTCCCCGGCATCACGTTCACGATGGGCGGAATTTTAGTGAACGGTCGTGCTGAAGCGCTGGATGAATCCGAAAAACCAATTCAGGGTCTTTACGCCGCCGGCGACGCCATCGGTGGACTCATGGGCGGTTACGGCGGCGGCTACACCGGTGGATTGATGCAAGCGGTGGTGACGGGCATCCTCGCCGGCGAAAACGCGGCACGGTCGCGGCTATAAACTATGCTGCCGAAAGCTGACGGGGTATTAAACTACTTACTTAGCCGTCACCCCCGCATGTCTCTAGCGGGGGTCCAGGCCGAACTTTCCTGGATTCCCGCTTAAAGCATGCGGGAATGACGGACTTCCGAAAAAGACTGCGAGGGAACGAGGTGAGCCGATGTTTCATCGAGCTGTTTTGAGTCGTACGTTCGGCATGCTCGTGGTCGCGAGCGTCATCACCGGCTTGTCAGTGGGCATCTCGCCTGCAAACGCACAAGAGCCAAAAACCAAAATCAGGATCGCCAATTCCGCCATGAGTGTCACTTCGCTCGCTTTGCTCGCCGCGCGTGAGTGGAAACTATTTTCCGAACGAGGCCTCGAAGCGGAGATCATTCTAATGTCGCCGGCGCTCACCGTACCGGCGATGATTGCCGGCGAGATCGATTACTTCGCCGGCGTCGGTCCAGGCGTGGCGAGCGCAAGCTTAAGTGGATTGCCTTTCCGCGCCGTCTGGGTTTCCTCCGACAAAGTATCCTATTCGTTGGTCGCGAACCCGAAATTCAAAACCTTGCAAGAGTTAAGGGGCAAGAAGATCGGCGTCACCGGCAGCCTGGGTGCGACCAATCACGTGTCGCTGGTGATCGCTCTGGAAAAACTCGGCATGTCGCCGAAAGATTTTAATATACTCGCGCTGCCGCCCACCGAAATGCTGCGCTCCCTCGAAAGCGGCTTTCTCGACGCGGCGTCGCTCAATCCGCCGACTCTGTTTCTCGCGCTGAAGAAAGGTTTCCCGAATATTCTCGATATCGGCTCGTTGGTCGAGATGCCGGGCGGCGGCTTAACTGTTTTAGCCAAGGACATTAAAGGCAAGCCCGACGAAGTGAAGCGGGTGATTCGCGCAATGCAGTCGGCTAAAGACGCGATGCGAAAGTCCAAAGACAAGAGCGTCGAGCTGATGATGCGCATCTTGAAAATGGACCCGGAGTCCGCCGCGGCAACATACGAAGTATTCTTGAAAACCCTGAGCGTCGACGGCATCCCCACCCGCGCGGGCATGGACAACTTGGTCAAGTCGATCCAGGCGCAGGGCCGGTTCGTCGATAAGAAACCGACGTTCAGCGATCTGGCCGATGACCGATTGGCGAAAGAGGTCGCTAAGGAATTAGGTTATAAAGTGCAGTGATGGTTACAACCGAGGATCGAGAATAGAGGATCGAAGATCGCTATCTTCTATCCTCGATCTTCCATCGTCGACCTACACACTTTCGGCTTCTTCTCTATACAGCCCCAACGCTTCCGTCGACGGCCGGTCGTTGATCGAAAACAGGATCGCGTCCTCGCCGCTCGTGTTTTCGTGCGAATGCCATTGCCACGACGGCACGACGAAGATATCGCTTTTGTCCCAATTGAATTCGTTGGCCGAGACCTTGGTCATACCGTGGCCGCGGAACGCGTAATAGACCGTCGTGCTCGTGTGCCGGTGCGTCTTGGTCTTTTCGTGCGGCCGCAGCAACTGGATCGAGCAGGAACAGGTCGGCAGGGTGTGTCCGCCGTCGACAGGGTTGGTATATTCCAAGATTACCCCGTCATAGGGATCGCCGGCGCTTTCTTTGAGCGCTTGCAAGCTCGCATTGGTTTCTTCCCACGGATAACGGTACGGCGGCGCCTGAAAAGAATTCTTGATCCAGGTGGGGCGGGCGTGGGAGAAAATCTTCGACGAAAAGTTTTCCGGCTTCTCGACTGGCTGTTGCTCCTTCTTAAAGTTTTCCTGGATCATTGCACCGAAATGAGTCACCAGCCTGACATCCAAGCCATCCAACCACATGACGGGTTCGGTAGAACCGTTAAAGTGGTCGTGCCAGGTCCAGTTCGGCGTCGTGATGAAATCGCCTTCGAACATCGGAAAGCGCTCACCCTCGACGATTGTGTAGGCGTTCGGCGTCCCTTTAACGATAAAACGGATCGCCGCCGCGGTGTGGCGGTGCGCCGCGGCGACCTCGCCCGGCTTTACCAGCTGCACGGAAATATGCACAGTGTTGGTCATGCCCGCGGCGAGCCCGGGATTTCTCATTTGGATCGTCCGTCGCCCCGCCTCGCCCGTGGTGATTAACTCCCCGGACAAGTTGAGCGCATGCATGATCTCGTTACCCTTCCACAAAAAGGGCTTCACGGTCTGTGACCACTCCGAGTGCTCCCAGTGGCCTTTCAAGTTTCGATCCTTCATCCATTGACTGAGTTCTTGTAGATCCATCAGGTCCCTCCCATGCATTAACAACGAAACGGTCGTGACTCCTCAATACAAACCGCGCACAAGCCTGTCAAGCCGGTGGCGGAATATCAATCAATGGGGGTTAAAAACGGGACTGCGCCAGCGGGACCGGCGCGTGAAACAAGAAAAGAAATTAGTGACGTGAGCTAAACCGGTTGAGGCGTGTGAGATTGGTTACCGATGAACGCGCGATTTTCCACACCCGGGAAAATTTACGGACCCGTTGGGGCGTATGCCCCACCGCCGGCAGATTCAGCCCTTCGAACGCCCGATCGATGATCGACCTCGCGGCCACCAAGGCCCAACTGTCGGCGTCGAGTCTGTTTGGAAAAGTCAATTCCTCGGCGGCAAAGCAATGGGCAAAACTATGCACCCATATCTTGCGGTGCCCGGCGTCGGTATAAAGCCACACACAAGCTTCGGGCAGCCACGACTGCGGCGTGATTTCGTAGGAAGCGGCTTTAATACCGCAGCCCCGATGCTCCAAAGTATGACTTATGAGGTTTTCATCGAAGTCCACCAGAACACTCCAATGCTGAAAGCGGTTCAATCCACGTAAAAAGGAATTTTGAGCCTCGGGACCATTCAGACCGCAAAGGATATACCAATGGTCAGATAGGTATTTCCCAGGACTCGAGTGGAAGAGTTCGCCAAACAAGGATCGAAATTTGCTCCTAGCTTGTCAGCGCGGGTTCAATTTCTGACCGCTCCGGGGCTCGGTTTGACAGGGTATCGCGAATGTGAAAACTGGATCGAACGATGAAACTCCCAACCGCCACTGGTGAGCGGCGGTCGCTTCGACTGCTCCTTGGCCTGGTGGGAATATTATTTCTGTCGGGTTGCCTGACCGATCGCTTAGGCGGTGCTTTTTCGAAGACTCCGGAGGAACTGGACCACGCCGCCACGGACGAAACAAAAAAAGTGATCGACCAGGCATACGCCGGGATCGACCCGGCGAGACTCGTGGACTATCATACTCATATTCTCGCCGTCGGAACGAGCGCGAACGATGCGTTCATCAACGCAAAAATGCAATTCAACCTCGAACGGCTAAAGTTTCAGATCTACTCGAGCGCATCGGGCATCAAAAACATCGACAATGCCGACCAGGAATATGTCACGCGGCTCATCCGCTTGGCGCGTGGCAGCAATCGTCACGGCAAATACCGCATCCTGGCCTTCGACAAGCACTACAACGCCGATGGCACGGTCAATCTCGATAAGACCAACATGTACGTGCCCAATCAGTATGTCGTCGACGTTGCCCAAAAATATTCAGACATTTTTTTGCCGGTGGTATCAGTTCATCCGTACCGCACGGATGCGATCCAGGAGCTCGACAAATGGGCTAAGGCGGGCGTGAAATACGTCAAGTGGTTGCCTAACGCTATGGGCATAGATCCGGCAAGTCCAGTCATCGAGCCGTTTTATCGGAAGATGAAAGAGCACAACATGATTCTGTTGTCCCACGCGGGCGCAGAACAAGCAGTCGAAGCCGACGAAGACCAGCGCTTAGGCAACCCCGTGTTGCTGCGCAAACCCTTAGAGTATGGCGTGCGCGTGATCATCGCTCACGCGGCGAGTCTCGGCGAGTGTGACGATCTCGACAGCCGGGACGCAAAGAAGGTGAACTGCTTCGACCTTTTCTTACGCCTTATGGATGAGCCGAAATACCGCGGGCTGCTGTTCGGCGAAATCTCCGCCATGCTGCAATTCAATCGCATGCCGGTGCCCTTCGAGACGCTTCTCAAGCGTCAGGATTTGCATCCCCGCCTGGTCAACGGCAGCGACTACCCGCTGCCGGCGATCAATTCGCTGATTTGGACTCGATCGCTCGCGCGCAGCGGTTTTATCACTGCTGACGAGCGGCGATCTCTCAACGAAATCTACGACTACAATCCACTGCTCTTCGATTTTGTTCTGAAGCGTACGATGCGTCATCCGGAAACGAAACAAAAACTCGCCGCTTCTGTCTTCATGGCGAATCCGGGGCTGGAAGATTAGACTGGAGTGGGTGTGATTGGAATCATGGAATGATGAAATATTGGATTTTCAGAGTACCCATTACTCCAACATTCCACCACTCCAGTCTTCGTCACTCCATCACTCCATTCCGATTAGACCGTCACTTCGACCGTACAGCTCCGGTTATTCTCCACGCAGACGCCAATTTTCGCCGATAAGAATTTCCGAATCGTATCGATATTGGTCTGCGAGTGGCGCGATAATGGCAGCGTCGTAAAAGTACCGCCTTTCATCAGCGCCATCGGCACCAGCAGCTGATCTGCCAAATGCTCGCCCACCGCAACGTTTGCCGCCAAATACCTCCGCGTTTCGGTCACCACCCTGTCGGCGACGATCTCAGCACGCACGTTCCGTTCGCCGAAACCGGTGAAGACTTCAATGACGTTTGCGCACTCGACTTCCAGCAATACGATGTTGCCTGGGCCATGAGACGACACAGCTTCGGCGACCATGCTAGACGGTTCCCAGCCGAGTTTCTTCTCGACCACGGCGAGCTCGCGCTCGGCGATGCTGCGCGGCAAGTTGGCCACCAGCGCCCGCGCCGAACGGCGGCGGATCTCGCCGCGATTCGATAGTTCCAGCGGTCGCAGTTCAGACGGCGGCTCGATTGTGACCTTCAGCTTGCCGCCGCCGGCAGGGAAAAAGCCCGCCGCGATCAATTCCGTGCGGACCTGCGCACCGAGCCGGTTGACCAACGGCACGTAGATATCGTGCGGCACAAAGGTCAGTTCTTGAGAATTGATTTCAGCGCCGCGAACGTCGGCGTTGCCGATCCGTCGCGCGGCCTCAACGGCGGTGAGGTGCTGGCGTAAGAGCCCGGGCCGTTTCCGCCCAGCGCGGACCTTCTCGATGCGAAACGGCGTCCGGGTCGCCAGACTCAATGTCAGGGCAGTGCGCAAAATCTGCCCCCCGCCCTCGTTGTACGAACCGTCGATGGTAATCATGATGATAAAGAGTTGGAGTACTGGAGTATTGGAGTGGTGGAATGTTGGGCCGGATTGACCCATTACTCCAGCACTCCATTACTCCATCACTCCAATCCTCCCGCCTTCATCCCTTCACGCACACTACTTGCCGCAACGTGTGCGCGATCTCAACCAGATCTTTCTGCGCGTTCATGACGTCGTCGATGGGCTTGTACGCCATCGGCGTCTCGTCGATCACATCCGCGTCCTTGCGGCACTCGACGCCGGCGGTGGCCTTGATGTGATCGTCGATGCTGAAGCGCCGCTTCGCTTCGTTGCGTGACATCGCCCGGCCGGCGCCGTGGCTGCAGCTGTGAAAACTCTCATCGTTGCCGAGGCCGCGCACGATATACGAGCGCGCGCCCATGCTTCCGGGAATGATGCCCATGTCCCCTTTGCCAGCCCGCACCGCGCCTTTGCGGGTAACGAAAACCATAGAGCCGTAATGTTCCTCGCGTGCGACGTAATTGTGATGGCAATTGACGGCGGTCTCCGTCATCGTGAACGCAGGTAATTGGCCAGATTCGGCAACGGCGTCGATCAACTGCTCCATCATCAGCTTGCGATTGTACAGCGCAAACTCCTGCGCCCAGCTCACCGCGTCGACGTAGTCTTCAATAAGCAAGATCTTTGTCGGGGAGATTCCTTATATGTTCGCGCATGTCGTTCTTGGCCAACTCGATAAAAAAAGTACCGATCCGGTTGCCGACGCCGCGCGAGCCGCTGTGCAGCATAAACCAGACCTGATCGCTCTCATCGAGGCAGACTTCGATAAAATGATTGCCGGTGCCAAGTGTACCGAGATGATTCACGTCATTGCCGCGATCGAGTTTCGGGTATTTATCGATTATCGCTTTGTAATCTATCTGGAGCTGGTGCCACACGCCGATCTGCCGCTTCGGCAGCTCGCCCCATGCTCCTTTATCCCCTTTGCCGCCGTGATGCGTTCGGCCATGCGGCACAGCTTTTTCAATCGCCGTGCGCAATGGCTTTAAGTTGTCCGGCAATTGGCTAGCATTCAAAGTCGTTTGCACCGCCATCATGCCGCAACCGATATCGACACCAACCGCCGCGGGGATAATCGCGCCCTTGGTGGGGATTACGCTCCCAACGGTAGCGCCGATTCCCCAGTGCACATCCGGCATCGCCGCGACCCACTTGTAAACAAACGGCATCGCCGCCACGTTACGCAGCTGCTTTTCCGCCTCCGCTTCGATGGCAACGCCTTTCGTCCAGGCTTTGATGGGCACGCCTTTTTCCGGCTGGATCAAAATGTATGTCTTTTCCATATCCCTAAGTTTAACTCACCAATTGACACCACCAAAGCGGTCGCGCAACTCCACCCGACACCGGGAAAAATTCCGTAGTGGGCCACTTTGAAATTGGTCAAAATCTACGGGATGAAAACCTTTAGAGGGTATACGACAGGTCTATGTCCCCGATCTCTTTGATCGAGAGACCCAGCTTCGATTTTAGAAGGGTGTAAATTTCGTAGCAGAATCTTTCATCGTCAAAAGCCATTGAGCCCACATATCGATTGCCTTCATACTGGATGGTCAGAAACACCTTATTGGTGATTAGGTCGCTCATCAATGCCTGATTGAGAGTGCCAATTTCACCCCCAAGCGGTAAATCTAGGTCGATTTTATTTCAAAGTAGCCCCACTACCAAAAATTCCCACTGCTTGCCGCCCACCCGCCAAATCGCGTACTATTCCGCCAATTACGTGTAAATTTACATCTCCGGTTGATTTTCCGAAGGTTCGGTTATGGCACAAGCAAAAACCAATCAGAAAAAGAAGCCAAACAATGGCGCCAATGTCGGCTATGAAGCCGAGCTTTGGCAGATGGCGGATGCGCTGCGCGGCAGTATGGACGCCGCCGAGTACAAGCATGTCGTGCTCGGTTTGATCTTTCTCAAGTACATTTCCGATGCGTTCGAGGAGCAGCACGCGGAGCTCGAAGCGGAGAAGGCGCAGGGCGCCGACCCCGAAGACCCGGA
>WNFU01005529.1_pt1 | contig 22108 bp, 22 predicted proteins | sample 5400121 | NCBI WGS metagenome assembly WNFU01 (sample SAMN13153360, study PRJNA577476) | soil metagenome | isolation source: 100 cm soil or saprolite under grassland replicate 1 | place: USA:California | collected 2016-06-15
CGGGACACCTCCGAGCGCAGGAAGTCCCGGGTGGCCACGTCGCCCAGCGCGATCCGGATGGCGGCGATCTCCCGGGCCAGGTACTCCATGTCCGCCTTCGCCCGCGCGTTCTGGGTGCGGTCCTCGTCCAGCGCCACCCGGTCCCGGTCGGTCTGCCGGTTCTGCGCGAGCAGGATCAGCGGCGCGGCGTACGAGGCCTGCAGCGACAGGATCAGGGTGAGGAAGATGAACGGGTAGTCGTCCCAGCGCAGGTCCCGCGGCGCGGCGACGTTCCAGCCGATCCACGCCAAAATGAACACGGTCATGTAGACCAGGAACCGGGCCGTACCCAGGAACCGGGCGAACCGCTCGGACAGCTTGCCGAACGCTTCCGGGTCCCACCGTGGCAGCCACCGCCGCCGCACCTCCCGCGGCTGGTCCAGCCGGGTCCGCTGGTCCGGCCCGGCCCGGCGTTCGGTGGCCGCGTACCTAGCCATGGGCGTTCTCCCGCCAGTCCTCCGGCAGGGACGCGTCCAGGATGTCGTCCACGGTGACCGCACCGACCAGCCGGTCGGAGTCGTCCACCACCGCGCAGGCGACCAGGTTGTACGTGGCCAGGTGCCGGGTGACCTCGGCGACCGGGGTGTCCGGGTGCAGCGGGTCGATGTCGTCGTCGGTGACCGCGCCGACCAGGTCGGACGGCGGCTCGCGCAGCAGCCGCTGGAAGTGCGCGACGCCGATGTAGCGCCCGGTCGGGGTGGCCGAGGGTGGCCGGCACACGTACACCTGGCTGGCCAGCGCCGGGGTGAGGTTCGGGTCGCGGATCCGGGCCAGCGCCTCGGCGATCGTGGCGTCCGGGGCGAGAATCACCGGCTCGGATGTCATCAGGCTGCCCGCGGTGCCCTCGGCGTAGCTGAGCAGCCGCCGCACCGGTGCCGCCTCGGCCGGCTCCATCAGGGTCAGCAGGCGCTCCTGCTCCTCCGGCGGCAGCTCGGACAGCAGGTCCGCGGCGTCGTCGGTGTCCATCTCCGCGAGCACGTCGGCCACCCGGTCCTCGTCCAGGCCGGTGATGATCTCGATCTGGTCGTCCTCGGGCAGCTCCTGCAGCACGTCAGCCAGCCGGTCATCGTCCAACGCCCGGGCCACCTCGCGGCGACGCTGCTCGGGCAGGTCGTGCATGACCGTGGCCAGGTCCGCGGCGCGCATGTCACCGAGCAGGGCCAGCAGTTGCTCCGCGCCCTGGTCGCCGGCCGGCCGCGCCAGCCCGGTCACCTCCGACCAGTCGAGCTGGCGGAGCTGCCCGCGCCGACCGGGCAGCCGGCTGTACTGGATGCCGCGCCCGCGGCGCTGGGGTCCCGCCTCGCGCACCGCCACCCGGGTCAGCTCCCACTCCTTGGTCCGGTTCTGCTCCATCGCCACGTCGACCACGGTGCCGGGCGTGCCGTTCGGGCCGATCGTCACCCGGCGGTCCAGCAGCTCGCCGAGCGCGAGCTGCTCGCCGGCCCGCTGCTCGAAGCGGCGCAGGCTCACCGTGCCGGTGGACAGCACGATCGCGTCGGCGTCGATCGACTGCACCCGGCCCATCGGTACGAAGATCCGCCGCCGGTGCTGGATCTCCACCAGCAGGCCGAGCACCCGCGGCGGCTGGCCGGCGGGCGCGTCGGGCGCCGGCGGCCGCTGCCGGACCACCACGTCGCGGACCCGGCCCACCTGGTCGCCGTTCGGGTCGATCACCCCGAGGCCGGCCAGCCGGGCGATGAAGACCCTGGTCGCCGCGGTCACAGCCGAAGGCTACCTTCGGCGTTGCCGATCTCGGGTGAGGAGCGTGCCGGTGCCGCAGACGTTGCAGTACGAAGTGGTGGACGTGTTCACCGACCGGCCGTACGCGGGCAACCCGCTGGCCGTGGTGCTGGACGCCGACGACCTGCCGGGGGAGTCGCTGCAGGCCATCGCCCGCGAGTTCAACCTGTCCGAGACGGCGTTCCCGGTCCGGTCGGAGGTGGCGACGTACCGGCTGCGGATCTTCACCCCGCAGGCGGAGCTGCCGTTCGCCGGGCATCCGAGCGTTGGCAGCGCGCACACCCTGCTGCGGCTGGGCCGGATCCCGGCCGGGCCGGTGGTGCAGGAGTGCGGCGCCGGGCTGCTGCCGGTCGAGGTGGACGGCGCCGGCGCGCAGCTCAGCGGCGGCGCGCCGCTGGTGGGCCCGGACGTGGACCCGGCCCCGTACCTGGCCGCCGTCGGGCTCGGTCCGGCCGACCTGGCCGACCTGCCGGTACGCCCGGCGAGCAGCGGGCTGCCGGCGTTGTTCGTGCCGGTGCGGGCCGGCGCGGTGGCCGCCGCCCGGCTCGACCTCGCCGCGCTGGCCGCCACCGGACTGGCCGAGAACCTGGCCGTCTTCTGCTGGGACCCGGCGAGCCGGACCGCGCACACCAGGGTCTTCGCCGCCGCGCACGGCATCCCCGAGGACCCGGCCACCGGCAGCGCCGCGCTGGCCTTCGGGGTCTACCTCGCCGCGGCCGGCCTGGCCGGTGAGGGCACCACCGCGTACACCATCCGGCAGGGCGCCGAGCTGCACCGCCCGTCCACCCTGGACGGCACCGTCACCGTCCACGGTGGACAGGTCACCGGCACCACCGTCGGTGGCGCCGTCGCCCCCGTCGCCGCCGGCCAGCTGGTGGTACCCGGTTAACGTGCCCGGTCAGCGTGCCCGGTCAGCCATGCCCGGTCACCACGTCCGGTCACCAAGTACTCGTCGCCGGCCACGGTGCCAGCGTCGGGCGATGTCGTGAGGTCGTCTCATCGCACCCTCGGTTTGCGGTGCAAGGTGAACGGCACCCGGGCCGCCGTGCGGGCCGGGGACGGGGCCGGGGGCGCCGCCTGCGACCCGGCCGGCAGGGAGGCACCGGCCTCGGACACCTCGCCGGTCGGCGCCAGTCGCAGCACCGCGCACTCGGCTGCCCAGCGGGCGGCGGCGCCGTCGGAGCCGGCCAGGTTCAGCCGCTTGGTCAGCATGCCGGGCACCACCGCGTCCCACTCCGCGCCGCCCGGCTCGACCCGCCGCACCGCCGCGGTCCAGGTGACGATCCGGCCATGCTTGTCCGAGCTCGGCACGCTGACCGCGCACTCGGCCGCCTCGGCCAGACCCGGGGCCGGCTGCTCGCCCGGCCCGGTCACCAGGTACACCGCGTCGCCGTGGCCGCCGTCGGCCCAGACGAACCAGGCGGCCGTCGCCCGCGGCTGCCCCGGCGCGGCGATCCACACCAGGCCGGCCTTCTTCGTCGCCTCGACCACCAGCGGCGGTACGGTGCTCACTGCTCGGCTCCGCGCTCGTTCCGCTCCTCGGGCCCGCACTGCCAGCACCTCGGGCGGTTAGCCCGCAGGACGGGCCCTGCGATGCTCGCTCGCTGTCGCCTCGCGGTGCTCACTGCTCGGCTCCGCGCTCGTTCCGCTCCTCGGGCCCGCACTGCCAGCACCTCGGGCGGTTAGCCCGCAGGACGGGCCCTGCGATGCTCGCTCGCTGTCGCCTCGCGGTGCTCACTGCTCGGCTGCCCACCCGACGGCGGTGGGATCGGCAGGCTCCCGCCGGCGGAGGCCGGGTACGGGGCACGATGGGCGGGTGACCGGCCGGACCACAGCACCCGTCGCGCCCGGCGTCGAGGCCATCGCGCTGCCGCCGCCGCGCGACGTGGGCCTGCTGGTGGTGGCGCTGGTCGCGGTGTCCACCTCCGGGCCGATCATCGCCTCGGCGGCCGCTCCGGCGCTGGCCATCGCGTTCTGGCGCAACGCCATGGCCGGCGCGGTGCTGCTGCCGTGGGCGGCGCTGCGCCGCCGGTCCGAACTGCGCGCCCTCGACCGCCGGCACTGGTGGCTGTCGCTGCTCGCCGGGCTGCTGCTGGCCGGGCACTTCGCCACCTGGGTGCCGTCCGTGGTGCTGTCCTCGGTGGCCTCCTCCACCGCGCTGGTTGCCACCCAGCCGGTGTGGGCCGCGCTGATCGCCCGGGCGCGTGGCCGCCGGGTATCCGGCCGGGTGTGGCTCGGCATCGTGGTCTCGGTGCTCGGCGCCGCCCTGCTCACCGGTGCCGATGTGCGGCTTTCCGGTCGCGCGCTGCTCGGCGACGTGCTGGCCATCCTGGGCGGGGTGCTCGCCGCCGCGTACATGACCGCGGGCAGCGCCGTACGGGCCCGCGTCTCCACCACCACGTACACCACGGTCTGCTACGGCTGCTGCGCGCTGGTGCTGCTGGCGGTGTGCCTGGTGGGCGGCCAGCGGCTCGGCGGGTACGACGCCGGGACCTGGGTGAAGCTGGCCGCGCTCACCCTCGGCGCCCAGCTACTCGGGCACTCGCTGGTGAACGTGGTACTGCGCACGACCAGCCCCACCGTGGTCAGCCTGGCGATCCTCTTCGAGGTGCCCGGGGCGGGGCTCATCGCGGCGACGTGGCTGCACCAGGTACCGAGCCGGTGGGCGCTGCCGGGGCTGGCGGTGCTGCTGCTCGGGATCGCCATCGTGGTGCGCGCCGGTGCTCGCGCGGTGCCCGTCGAGTAGCCGGCTGTGACAGAGCGCACCCAGGGCAGGCGGCGTTCGCGGCGGTAACCTGCGAGGCATCGCCGAACCCGACCGAGGGAGCGCCCTGATGGCCGACCGCGCGCTGCGTCCGCGCCGATCCTGTCTCGCCGTGCCGGGCAGCAACCCACGGTTCCTGGACAAGGCGCGGGGCCTGCCGGCGGACCAGATCTTCATGGACCTGGAGGACGCCTGCGCCCCGCTGGTCAAGCCGGACGCCCGCAAGAACATCGTCGCGGCGCTGAACGAGGGCGGGTACGACGGCAAGATCCGGGTGATCCGGGTCAACGACGTCACCACGCACTGGACGTACCGGGACGTGATCGAGGTGGTCGAGGGCGCCGGCCCCAACCTCGACTGCATCATGCTGCCCAAGGTGCAGACCGCCGAGCAGGTCGTGTGGCTGGACCTGCTGCTCACCCAGATCGAGAAGACGATGGGCTTCGAGGTCGGCCGGATCGGCATCGAGGCGCAGATCGAGAACGCCCGCGGGCTGATCGAGGTGGACCGGATCGCGCAGGCGTCGCCCCGGCTCGAGACGATCATCTTCGGGCCGGCCGACTTCATGGCCTCCATCAACATGAAGTCCCTGGTGGTGGGCGAGCAGCCGCCCGGCTACGACGTGGGCGACGCGTACCACTACATCCTGATGCGGATCCTGATGGCCGCCCGCGCCAACGACCTGCAGGCCATCGACGGCCCGTATCTGCAGATCCGCGACGTGGACGGTTACCGCCGGGTGGCCGGGCGGGCGGCCGCGCTCGGGTACGACGGCAAGTGGGTGCTGCACCCCGGCCAGATCGACGCCGCGAACGAGATCTTCGCGCCCACCCAGGAGGACTACGACCAGGCCGAGCTCATCCTGGACGCCTACGACTACGTGACCTCCGAGGCCGGCGGCAAGAAGGGCTCGGCCATGCTGGGCGAGGAGATGATCGACGAAGCCTCCCGCAAGATGGCCCTGGTGATCGCCGCCAAGGGCCGCGCCGCCGGCCTGCACCGCACCAAGACCTTCACCCCGCCCGAGGAGTAGCCCCGGGCCGGTGCCGGTGTCTGTCACTACAGTGAGCGCATGGTCAGCGGTGGCGTACGGTCGATCCGGCTCGAAGGCTTCGCCTCGATCCGCAGCGCCGATGTGGAACTGCGCGACCTGAACGTCCTCGTCGGTGCGAACGGCTCGGGCAAGAGCAACTTCGTTCGAGCCCTGGAGCTGGTCGGGCGCATCGTGGACGAGGATCTGCAGCTCTTCGTCGGGCTGAACGGCGGTGCCGGGGCCCTGATGCACCAGCCGTCCGGGGCCAGCGAGATCAGCATCTCCCTGGACGCCCCACCGAATCGGTACGACGCCACGCTGGTGGCGGCGCAGGACGACCGGCTGATCTTCGCCGACGAGCGCATCTGGTACGCGGCATCCGGTTACGCCAAGGCGTGGGACAAGTCGATCGGCCGCGGGCACCGTGAAACGCGGTTGCATGAGGTCGTGGTGGAGCGCGACCGGCCGTCGGTTGCGTCGTACATTGTCAGGCTTCTGGGCGGCTGCCGTGTCTTCCATTTCCACGACACCAGCCGCGACGCGCCGGTGAAGCAACAGAGCCCGGTGGCCGACAGCCTGAGCCTGCGATCCGACGCGGGCAACCTTGCCGCCTTCCTGTACCGGCTGCAGACCGAGCATGACCCGGCGTACCGGCGCATCGTCGGCGCCGTCCGGCAGGTCGCCCCGTTCTTCCGCGACTTCGTCCTCCGGCCCACCACGGAGGACCGGATCCTGTTGCGCTGGCGGCAGGTCGACTCCGACGTGGTGTTCTCGGCGAACCAGCTCTCCGACGGGACGCTGCGCTTCATCTGCCTGGCCACGCTGCTGCTCTCGCCGGAGCTGCCGCGGCTCGTGGTGTTGGACGAGCCCGAGCTTGGGCTGCACCCGTACGCCATCGTCCAGCTCGCCGGGATGTTGCGTTCGGCGGCCAGCGACCGGAAGGTGGTCGTGGCGACCCAGTCGGTGACGCTCATGAACCAGTTCGAGCTCGCCGACCTGGTCGTCGTGGAACGGCGGGACGGCGCGTCGGTGTTCAGCCGGCCAGATGCCGAACTGTTGCAAGATTGGTTGGCCGAGTACTCGCTGGGCGAGCTGTGGGAGAAGAACCTGATCGGGGGACAGCGAACGGATGGAGCGTCTCGCGTTCCATCATGATCACCAGGCGGCCGGCCGCAGCCCGCGCGCACCGCGGCGGTGTCAGTAGCTGGCCGAAGCTGGAGGGTGAGATCAGGCGGCTGCTGCGAGACAGCAGCCTCGATGTGGTCACCACCCTGCTGGACTACTATGGGTTCCCAACCGATGCGCCCGGCATGGCCGACCGGCCGGCAGCCGATGCGTTCGTACGGGTCGAGCACGTCGAACGTTCGCTCGCGCTTGCCGTGGGAGACGGGCGGTTCCTGCCGCACCTGAGCCTGCACGAGACCGAAGCCTGGGTATTCGCCGCCGCCGCGCAACTCGGCGAGCTGCTCGGCGCTCCGGCGCTCGGCAGGAAACTGCGGGACGAGTCGGCTGCTGCCGGAGGGCCTGAGCTGGTGAACGACGGACCGTCCACCGCTCCGTCGAAACGCCTGCAGGCTCACTGCCCGGGCTACAGCAAGCCGGTTGACGGCCCGCTGGCGATCCGCGAGTTGGGGCTGCAGGAGTTGCGGCGCCAATGCCCGCACCTGGACCGGTGGCTGACGAGACTGGGCTGACGAGACTGGGCTGACGAGGCTGGGGAGCCTCGCCGTTCCCGAGGACTGACGCCCAAAGCCGTCAGGGGTGGCCGGCTGCGGGCGTGGTGACTTCCGTGGTGCCGGCGGCGTGCCGGCGGGCCAGTTCGGCGTAGATCGACGGGTTGCTGTGCACCCACACCTTGGCGCCCTCGGTCAGCGGCCTCTTCTCCCGGGCCGGTACACCCATCGCCACCACATCGGGTGGGATCACCGCGTCGGGCGGCACCAGTGTGCACGGTCGGGGTGACGCCCTCGAAGGAGTACACGGCATGGCGCCCATCCTCGCGCAGCCGGTTTCCGGTACGCCGCCCGGCCGGGGCATGCCGGAGGCCGCCCGGTGGCCTGGCACCCCCGCGGCGGGTAGTTGCTGCGCTGTCCGGCGTAGCGGAGGCCGCGATGCTTGCCACAGTTAGCGGCAGTGCCCACATTTGTCCGTTATCGAGCCGGCGGGATGCCGTGTCATGGAGGCGGCAAGTCATGGAAGCGGCAAGTCATGGAAGCGGCAACGAAAGGGGTTACGGCATGTCTAGTGATGGCAACAGTCGACGCCACATCCGTCACAGCCTGGTCGGTCGCCTGCTGAACAACCTGCCGCACGGGCGGTCCGACGAGCCGCAGGACCGCCTGCTGCGCAACTGTCCCGAGTGCGCCGAGTCGGTGTACGTCCTCGCCGACCGCTGCCGCCACTGCGGCAGCCCGCTGTCCGTACCTGCCCGGGTCGCCTGACCCGCACTACCCCTCCCCGGTTACGGGGATCGTCCGCGATCGCGGCGGAGGGTGGGAGGGGATGGCTCAGTCGCCCGCCTGCCCGGCCGGCACCGCCGCAAGGCGCTGCGCGCAGATCCGCGCCAGCGCGAGCGCCACGTCCGCGGTGGTGTACCCGTCGAGGACCACCACGATCCGGCCGCGCCGCTGCAGGATCCGGGTGGCACGGCGCGTCTGGCCGTCGGCCGGCGACATGGTCTCGGTCACCGCGAACGCACCCGGCGTCAGCCCGGACACCGCCGGGGCGGGCAGCACGACGTAGCCGAACGACGCGTCCGGCTGGTCGCCGGTGGTACTCGGCCGCGGCACTCCGGGCCGGCAGCCGGACACCGCCTGTCGCGCCTCGGTGATCGCCTGCTGGGCGGCCGTCGCGCTGTCGTAGACCACCACGTCGTTGCGCCCCAACTCGGCGCCCTCGATCTGGCTCACCGAGTACAGCCGCCGGGCCCGCCGGTGAGCCTCCGAGCCGAACCGCCCGTAGCACAGGTCCAGCGTCGGCTGCGCCCCGGTGACCTGCGTGGACAGTGCACCGACCTCGGTGTCCGCCCCCGCGTCGGCCGGCCGGATCCGGATCGACTCGATGATCGCCACCGGGTCGCCGGTCGGAGCGGTGCCGCCGGTCGGACCGCTCGCGGGGCTGCTCGCCGGAGCACTCGGCGAGCCGGTCGCCGGGCTGGTCGCGGTCGCCGTCCGATCCGGCGCGGGCCCGGCCGGCGAGCAAGCCGCGGCAACGACGGCGAGTGCGGCGGCGAGCACCGCGGCGAGTGCTGCGGTGGGTGCCGCGGCGAGTGCTGCGCCGGGTACCGCGACAGGTAGGCCGAAGGGGCGGAGGCTCACGGCTGCTCACGGTACGTGCCGCGCGGGCCGGACCCGGTGAGCACCCTCACACGGCGCCCGGGCGGCGCCCGCGGGATACTGCGCGGTAACCCGCCCGACGTAGTCGAGGAGCGCCGTCATGGCCCGGCTCGCCCAGACCGCCGGTCTCACCGAGACCCAGCAGGAGATCGTGAACGCCGTCCGGGAGTTCGTGGACAAGGAGATCATCCCGACCGCGACCGAACTGGAGCACAGGGACGAGTACCCCGAGGCGATCGTCGACCACATGAAGGAGATGGGCCTGTTCGGGCTCACCATCCCGGAGGAGTACGGCGGCCTCGGCGAGTCGCTGCTCACCTACGCGTTGGTGGTGGAGCAGATAGCGCGCGGCTGGATGAGCGTGTCCGGAGTGATCAACACGCACTTCATCGTGGCGTACATGATCGCCCAGCACGGCACCGATGAGCAGAAGCGGCACTTCCTGCCGCAGATGGCGGCCGGCGAGATCCGCGGCGGCTTCTCCATGTCCGAGCCGGGGTGCGGCTCCGACGTGGCGGCGATCAAGTCGAAGGCGGTCGCGGACGGCGACGACTTCGTGCTGAACGGCTCCAAGATGTGGCTCACCAACGGCGCCCGGGCCGGCGTCGTGGCCACCCTGGTGCGCACCGAGGAGGGCGCCGACTCGGTCTACCGGAACATGACCACGTTCCTGGTGGAGAAGGAGCCCGGTTTCGGCCAGCCGGCGCCCGGGCTGACCATCCCCGGCAAGATCGACAAGATGGGCTACAAGGGCGTCGAGACCACCGAGATGGTGATGGACGGCCTGCGGGTGCCGGCAACTTCGGTGCTCGGTGGCGCGGACGGCCGGGGCCGCGGCTTCTACCAGATGATGGACGGCGTCGAGGTCGGCCGGGTGAACGTGGCCGCCCGCGGCTGCGGGGTGATGCTGCGCGCGTTCGAGCTCGCGATCTCCTACGCCCAGCAGCGGCAGACGTTCGGCAAGCGGATCGCCGACCACCAGGCCATCGCGTTCAAGCTGGCCGAGATGGCAACCAAGATCGAGGCGGCCCACCTGATGATGGTCAACGCCGCCCGGTTGAAGGACTCCGGCCAGCGCAACGACGTCGAGGCCGGCATGGCGAAGTACCTCGCGTCCGAGTACTGCTTCGAGGTGACCCAGGAGGCGTTCCGCATCCACGGCGGATACGGCTACTCCAAGGAGTACGAGATCGAGCGCCTCATGCGGGAGGCCCCGTTCCTGCTCATCGGCGAGGGCACCAGCGAGATCCAGAAGACCATCATCAGCCGCGGCCTGCTGCGCGAGTACAAGCTGCACGGCTGACCGCGTCTGTCCCGCCGGCGCCGCGGCCACCCACCACCCTCCGATGGTCCCAGGGGAACTCGTCCACTATGGAGGGACGACCCTCCCGTGTGGACAGTCAACACCACTCCGGTGCGGCGTCCACTCTGGACAGACCCGCTGGCGGTGCCGGCAAGATCGTGGGAACGTCTCAGATGTGAGTACTTCGTTGAATTCCACCGCCGCCGCGCTGCTGGGCCTGCTGCACGACGGGCCGATGACCGGCGGTGAGCTGGTCGCCGCCGCGGAGCAACGGTTCGGCGCGTTCTGGAGCCTCACCCGCAGCCAGGTCTACCGCGAGCTGCCGGTGCTGGCCGGTGCCGGGTACGTGAAGGCGGGCCGGGCCGGCCCGCGCGCGTCCCAGCCGTACGCGATCACTGCCGCCGGCCGCAGGGCGTTCTCCGGGTGGCTGTCGGAGCCGGCCGGCGGCGACCACCCGCGCAACCCGGTACTGCTGCGGCTGGGTTTCGGCGGCCGGCACAACAAGACGCAGCTGCGCAGGCTGGTCGAGGAGGCCCGCGCCGAGCACGAGGCCAAGCTGGCCGCGCACCGGGCCGCCGCCAGCGCGGCGAAGAAGGACGGCGACCCGTTCGCGACGGCCGCCGCCGACTTCGCGGTGGCGTACGAGCGCGCGTTCCTCAAGTGCCTGGACAGCCTGCCCACCGCCTGACCCGGCCCGGACGCGTACCCTCGCTGGTCGTGACCGTCGACTTTCCCGCCGCCCTCAAGGAGCTGTCCGCCACGCTGTCCTCCGTCGAGGCCGTCCTCGACCTGGGCAAGCTGCGGAAGGAGGCGGCCGACCTGGAGCAGCAGGCCGGCCGGCCGGACCTGTGGGACGACCAGGAGGCTGCGCAGCGGGTGAACAGCCGGCTGTCCGCGGTCCAGGGCGACCTGCGCCGGGTGGAGGACCTGCGCCGCCGGCTGGACGACCTCGCCGTGCTGCACGAGCTGGCCGAGGACGAGGACGACGCCGAGACCCGGGCCGAGACCGAGACCGAGCTGGCCGACCTGAAGCGGGCCATCGACGAGCTCGAGGTCCGTACTCTGCTGTCCGGCGAGTACGACCAGCGGGACGCGCTGGTGACCATCCGGTCCGAGGCGGGCGGGGTGGACGCCGCCGACTTCGCCCAGATGCTGCTGCGGATGTACCTGCGCTGGGCGGAGCGGCACGGCTTCCCGACGCAGGTGTACGACACGTCCTACGCCGAGGAGGCCGGCATCAAGTCGGCCACGTTCGTGGTGAAGGCGCCGTACGCGTACGGCACGCTCTCGGTCGAACAGGGCACCCACCGGCTGGTGCGGATCTCGCCGTTCGACAACCAGGGCCGCCGGCAGACCTCGTTCTCCGGCGTCGAGGTGCTGCCGGTGGTGGAGCAGACCGACCACATCAACATCCCGGAGGACGAGATCCGGGTGGACGTGTTCCGGTCCTCCGGCCCGGGCGGCCAGGGCGTGAACACCACCGACTCCGCGGTGCGCATCACCCACCTGCCCACCGGCATTGTGGTCACCTGCCAGAACGAGCGCTCCCAGCTGCAGAACCGGGCCACCGCGATGGCCGTGCTGCAGGCCAAGCTGCTGGAGAGGCGCCGGCAGGAGGAGCAGGCCCGGATGGACGCCCTGAAGGGGGACAGCGGCGGCTCGTGGGGCAACCAGATGCGGTCCTACGTGCTGCACCCGTACCAGATGGTCAAGGACCTGCGCACCGAACACGAGACCGGCAACACCGCCGCGGTACTGGACGGCGACATCGACGACTTCATCGAGGCCGGGATCCGCTGGAAGCGCCAGCGGGAGAGGGGCCGGGGCTAGGGCGTGTCCCAGCGGTGGCGTTGTCCTTGTGGTTTCTGACCGCGGCCGAGCGCGGCAACCCGGCGACCCGGCTGGACGCCCGGCACCCCGATGGCGCGGCCTGGTCGGAGCGCAACGACGTCCGGCCGCTGGTGCACGGCGCCACCTACTTCACCGAGTTGCTGGCCTGCGTGCGGGCGCTGCGCCGCGGCGACCTGCTGCTGTTCACCGACTGGCGGGGTGACCCGGACGAGCGGCTGGACGGGCCGGGCACCGAGGTGGCCCGGGTGTTCAGTGCGGCGGCCGAACGCGGGGTACTGGTCAAGGGCCTGGTATGGCGGTCGCACTGGGACCGGCTGGCCTTCAGCGCGACGGAGAACCGGCACCTCGGCGAGGCGATCGAGCGGGCCGGCGGCGAGTGCCTGCTGGACATGCGGGTGCGGCCCGGCGGCTCGCACCACCAGAAGCTGGTGGTGGCGCGGTACCGTGGGCGGCCGGAGCTGGACGTGGCCTTCGTCGGCGGCATCGACCTGTGCCATAGCCGGCGCGACGACGGGCGGCACGAGGGCGACCCGCAGCGGCAGCCGATGGCCGCGGTGTACGGCGCCCAGCCGCCGTGGCACGACATACAGGTCGCCGTCCGGGGTCCCGCGGTGGCCGATGTCGAGGCGGTGTTCCGCGAGCGCTGGGAGGACCCGCGGCCACTGGCCCGCAGCCCGTTCCGCCGGCTGGCCGACGCGGTCCGCGGCGAGGACCGGCGGCCCGGCCCGCTGCCGCCGTCGGCCGTCGACCCGCCGCCGGCCGGCCCGTGCGCGGTCCAGTTGCTGCGGACCTACCCGTACCGCCGGCCCGGCTACGGGTTCGCACCGGAGGGGGAACGCAGCGTCGCCCGCGGCTACACCAAGGCGCTGCGCCGCGCCCGCGCCCTGGTCTACCTGGAGGACCAGTACCTCTGGTCGGCGCAGATCGTGGCGCCGCTGGCGCAGGCGCTGCGGGACCAGCCCGGGCTGCGCCTACTCGCGGTGATCCCGCTGTACCCCGACCAGGACGGCCGGGTCTCGATGCCGCCGAACCTGGTCGGCCGCGAGGAGGCGCTGGCGGTGCTGCGCCGGGCCGGCGGGGACCGGGTGGCGGTGTACGGCATCGAGAACCACGCCGGCACGCCGGTGTACGTGCACGCCAAGGTGTGCGTGATCGACGACGTGTGGGCCGCGGTCGGGTCGGACAACCTGAACCGGCGGTCCTGGACGCACGACTCCGAGCTGTGCTGCGCGGTGCTGGACGCCACCCCGGACGGCCGCCCGCCGGCCGATCCCGGCGGCCTGGGCGACCAGGCCCGGCGGTACGCCCGCGAGCTGCGGCTGGTCCTGGCGCGCGAGCACCTGGACCGGGCCGGCGGCGACGACGCCGACCTGGTCGACCCGGTCTCCGCGGCCGCCGCGTTCGGTCGGGCGGCCGCGGCGCTGGACTCCTGGCACGCGGCCGGCCGGCATGGGCCGCGCCCGCCCGGCCGGCTCCGCGCGTACCGCGTGCCGCGGCTGCCCCGCCGCACCAGGGGCTGGGCGTCGGTGTTGTACCGCACGGTGTACGACCCGGACGGCCGGCCGGCCCGGATGCGCCGCCGCGGCGAGTTCTAGGCCGTCGAATCCGCCAGCCCGTTCGGCAGCTCGGCGTGGAACGGCAGCAGGCGGGCAACCTCCTCCGCCAGCGCCGCCTCGCCGGCCGGGTCCAGCGTCCCGGCGACGAACCGGTCCACCAGCCTGGGGTCCAGCTCGAACGCGGTCAACGGACCTCCGTTCACGAGTTACAGCAGCAGGTCGAAGATCCGGAACGCACCCACAGCAGCAGCCCGGTCCAGAACAGCCGCAGCCATGCGCGTGGCCGCCGGCGTGGAATCACGCGTCCAGTCACCGGCGCGTTGTTCCCGTACACGCGTTTCTAAACATGCCCGCCGGCGCCGGCCGGGCCCTCAACCGGGCCCTCGGCCGGGCCCTCGGCCGGGCCCTCGGCCGGGCCCTCGGCCGGGCCCTCGGCCGGGCCCTCGGCCGGGCCCTCAGCTTGCCTTCGGCTCGGCCCTGTGTCGGGTGCGCCGGATGACCTTGTGGGCGGCGGTCTCGTCCACGCCGGTGGCTCGCAACAGGTCGAACGCGATCGACTGCGCCTGCGCCACCACGACCGAGCCGGAGAAGCCGACGCCGGCCGAGTACGCCAGCGCGGACCGCCGTACCGCCTCCACCACGAGGTCCCGGGTCTGCTCCGGTTCGGCGCCCCGCTCCAGCTCATGGTGCAGGCAGCGCACCGCGTCGGCCAGCGCGGACAGCGCCGCGGGCAGGTCGGCCGGGATGCGTTCCTGCGAACGCAGCGCGCGCCGGGCCCGGCGGGCCAGCACCCTGGTGTTGCGCGCCATGTTGTCGATGTGCGGCGCGGCCTCCGCGTACAGACCGAGCTGCCCCTTGGCCCGCCACCGGATCGGCGACACCGCCACGGTCTCGGTGGCCGTGGCCAGCGCCTCCCGGAACGCCTGCAGCGCCGGCTCGATCCCGCGCAGCCGGGCGAGCGCCGCGTCCGCCGCGGCGGCGTCCCCGGCGGCCAGCGCCGCGCCGATCTCGGTCAGCCCGTCGGCGAGCCTGGTGAGCACCGGCCCGGCCGCCTTGCGGATGGTGGACAGCGGGTCGATCGGCAGCAGCAGCGCGTGCACACCGAAGCCGATCACGCCGCCGATGAGCGCGTCGAACCAGCGCGTGTAGTACACCCCGTTGTCCGGCGGGTACAGGGTGGCGATCAGCACCGCGGACGAGCCGGCCTGCGTGATCAGCGGCCCGCCGCTGCCGACGAACAGCGCGGTGGCCATCGCCAGGGCCACCACGATGCCGAGCTGTACCGGCCCGACCCCGATCAGGCTGATCAGCAGGTCGCCGACGAAGATGCCGACCGCCACCCCGATGATCAGCTCGATGGTGCGGCGCAGCCGGTGGCCGCTGGACGCGCCGAGCACGATCACCGCGGCGATCGGCGCGAAGAACGGCACGTGGTGGTGCACCAGCCGGGTGGCGACGAACCACGCCAGCCCGGACGCCAGCCCGCACTGCGCGACGAGCACCGCGTTGCTCCGCACCCGGGCCAGCCGGTCGCGGACCGAGCGGCCCGGCCGGCGGACCACCCCGTCGAGCGCGGTCCGCGCCCGCTGCACATCCATGCGCCGCAGTTCCATGCCCCCTAGTAAAGGGGCCTGGTAAAGGGGTCGACCGGCGGTCGCCGGCACCGGGACACTGCTGCTCGTGGGACATGTGGAGGTCGCCGGGCTGCGCTACCAGCTACCGGACGGGAGGCCGCTGTTCGACGACGTCTCGTTCCGGGTCGGCGACGGCGCCACGGTGGCCCTGGTCGGGGCGAACGGCGCGGGCAAGACCACGCTGCTGCGCATCATCAGCGGCGACGCGACGGCGCAGGCCGGCGCGGTGACCACCAGCGGCGGGCTGGGCGTGATGCGGCAGTTCGTCGGCTCGCTGCGGGACAGGTCAACGGTGCGCGACCTGCTGCTGTCGGTGGCGGCGCCCGCGGTGCGCGAGGCCGGCCGTGTGCTGGCCGCGGCCGAGCACGCGATGCACCGGCGCGACGACGAGGCCAGCCAGCTCCGCTACGCCCAGGCGCTGGCCGACTGGGGCGAGCTCGGCGGCTACGACGCCGAGGTGTTGTGGGACACCTGCACCACCTCCGCGATGCGCCTGCCGCTGGACGAGGCGGGGCGCCGTCCGGTGCGCACCCTGTCCGGAGGCGAGCAGAAGCGGCTGGTGCTCGAGGCGCTGCTGCGCGGCACCGACCAGGTGCTGCTGCTGGACGAGCCGGACAACTACCTGGACGTGCCCGGCAAGCAGTGGCTGGAGGGCCAGCTCCGGCAGACGGCCAAGACCGTGCTGTACGTCAGCCACGACCGTGAGCTGCTGGCCAACACCGCGACCCATGTGGTGACCGTCGAGGCCGGCGGCGCCTGGGTGCACGGCGGCGGCTTCGCGTCGTACCACGAGGCGCGGCAGGCCCGGCACGACCGGTTGGACGAGCTGCGCCGCCGCTGGGACGAGGAGCACGCCAAGCTGCGCGCGCTGATGCTGATGTACAAGCAGAAGGCTGCGTACAACGACGCCATGGCCAGCCGCTACCAGGCGGCGGTGACCCGGCTGCGGAAGTTCACCGAGGCCGGTCCGCCGCCGAGCCGGCCGAAGGCGCAGCGGGTGCGGATGCGGCTGTCCGGCGGCCGTACCGGCCTGCGTGCGGTCACCTGCGCCGCGCTCGGGCTGGCCGGGCTCACCGACCCGTTCGACCTGGAGGTGTTCTACGGCGAGCGGGTGGCGGTGCTGGGCGGCAACGGCTCGGGCAAGTCGCACTTCCTGCGGCTGCTCGCCGGGGACCCGGTCGCGCACGAGGGGACGGCGAAGCTGGGCGCCCGGGTGGTGCCGGGCCACTTCGCGCAGACGCACGAGCGACCGGAGCTCGCCGGCCGGACGCTGCAGCAGATCCTCTGGGAGGACTGTGCGCTGGACCCGAACGCGGCCGCCGGTGCGCTGTCCCGGTACGAGCTGGCGCCGGCCCGCGAGCAGCGCTTCGACACCCTGTCCGGCGGCCAGCAGGCGCGGCTGCAGATCCTGCTGCTGGAGCTGTCCGGGGCCACCCTGCTGCTGCTCGACGAGCCGACCGACAACCTGGACGTGGCCTCCGCGGAGGCGCTGGAGGAGGGCCTGGCCGCGTACCAGGGCACGGTGGTGGCGGTCACTCACGACCGGTGGTTCGCGCGGTCCTTCGACCGGTACGTGGTCTTCCGGGGGGACGGCACCGTAGGCGAGTCGGCCGAGCCGGTATGGGACGAACGGCCCTCCGACCGTGTCAGGCAGATCGCCCGGTAGAACGCCCGATTCGCCTGACAGGTCACGGATGACGGGGCAGGCCGCGGCCCAGGGTAGAGTGGCTAGCCGTGATCAGGCTGCACCACGTCTTCAAGATGTACGCGTCCAGCGCCCGCCCGGCGTTGGACGACGTCACGGTCGACATCGAGAAGGGCGAGTTCGTCTTCCTGATCGGGCCGTCCGGCTCCGGCAAGTCAACGTTCCTCCGGCTGCTGCTGAAGGAGGAGAACCCGACCCGCGGTGCCGTGCACGTGTCCGGCAAGGACCTCAACAGGCTCTCGAAGTGGAAGATCCCGGCGCTGCGCCGCACCATCGGCTGCGTCTTCCAGGACTTCCGCCTGTTGCAGAACAAGACCGTGGCGGAGAACGTCGGCTTCGCCCTGGAGGTGATCGGCAAGCCGCGGCACACCATCCGCAAGGTGGTGCCCGAGGTTCTCGAACTAGTCGGCCTGGACGGCAAGGCGGCCCGGATGCCGACCGAGCTGTCCGGCGGCGAGCAGCAGCGGGTGGCGATCGCCCGCGCGTTCGTCAACCGGCCGCTGGTGCTGCTGGCCGACGAGCCGACCGGGAACCTCGACCCGGACACCAGCCAGGACATCATGATGCTGCTGGAGCGGATCAACCGCACCGGCACCACGGTGCTGATGGCCACCCACGACAACAACATCGTTGACTCGATGCGCCGCAGGGTGGTCGAGCTCGACGACGGCCGGGTGGTCCGTGACCAGGCCCGCGGCGTTTACGGCGTCGGTCGCTAGCCCTTCGGGTACCGGCCTCCTGATCCCCCAACCTGTGAGCTAAGGACGATGCGCGCGAACTTCATCTTCTCGGAGGTGCTGACCGGGCTCCGGCGGAATCTCACCATGACCGTCGCCATGATCATCACCACGGCGATCTCGCTCGGCTTCTTCGGCGCCGGCCTGCTGGTCCGTACCGAGGTCGATAAGATGAAGGACATCTACTTCGACAAGCTGCAGGTCTCGGTCTACCTGAAGGACAACATCAAGCCGGCGGAGCGGGACAAGCTCCAGCAGCAGCTGTCCGACTCGCCCGAGGTCAAGGGCGTGGAGTACCTGACGCAGCAGCAGGCGTACGAGCGGTACAAGCGGTTGTTCGCGGCGAACCAGGGGCTCATCTCGATCGCCGACCCCAAGTACCTGCCTGCCTCGTTCGTGGTCACGCTGAACCACCCCGAGCGGTACGCGGTGATCCAGCAGGGGTTCTCCGGGTCGCCCGGCGTCGATGAGGTGTCCAGCCAGAACGTCATCCTGGACCGGATCTTCAACCTGTTCAGCAAGGTGCGCATCGCCGCCCTGGTGATCGCGCTGATCCAGTTGTTCGCCGCGTTGCTGCTGATCTCGAACACCATCCAGGTGGCCGCGTTCCATCGGCGCACCGAGACCTCGATCATGCGGCTGGTCGGCGCGTCCCGGTGGTACACCCAGCTCCCGTTCATCCTGGAGGCGGCGGTGGCCGGCCTGATCGGCGGCCTCCTGGCCACGATGGGTCTGCTGTTGGCGAAGGTCATGTTCGTGGACCGCGCGCTGGCCGAGCCGATCAGGTCGGGCACCATCGCGGCGCTGAGCTACGGCGACATCATGTGGCCGACCGCGCCGCTGGTGCTGGGCATCGGCGTGGTGATGGCCAGCGTCGCCGCGTACGTGACGCTCCGCCTGTACGTCCGGCTCTGATGTCCAGGGAGCTCTGATGCCCAGGGAGACCGGCCGCCGGGCGATCGCGTCGAACCGCAAGGCGCGGCACGACTACTCGATCATGGACACGTACGAGGCCGGCATCGTGCTGACCGGCACCGAGGTGAAGTCCCTGCGTGCGGGGCGCGCGTCGCTGGCCGACGCGTACGCCACCATCGACAACGGCGAGATCTTCCTGCGCAACGTGCACATCCCCGAGTACACCCAGGGCACGTGGACCAACCACGAGCCGCGGCGTACCCGGAAGCTGCTGATGCACCGGGCCGAGATCGCCAAGCTGATCGGCAAGACGCAGGAGAGCGGGCTCACCCTGGTGCCGCTCCAGCTCTACTTCTCCGAGGGCAAGGTGAAGGTGGAGCTCGCGCTGGCTCGTGGCAAGCGGGACTACGACAAGCGGCAGGACCTCGCCAAGCGGGACGCGCAGCGGGAGATCGCCCGCGCCGCCGGCCGGCGCCGGTAGGTGGACCGGCGGGGCTTCCTCGGCGCGGCGGCCGCCGCGGGGGTGGTCGCCGCGGGGGTGGCTGCTGCCTGCTCGCGGCAGGCGCCGCCGCCCGCGCCGTCACCGTCCGCGCCGTCACCGTCGGCGTCGCCCCCGTCCTACCGGGTGCCGACCCCGACGGCTACCCGGCCGGTGGGGCCGCCGGACTGGGCGGCGCTGGCCCGCGGGCTGTCCGGGTCGCTGCTTCGGCCGGGGCAGGGCGGGTACGACGGGGCCCGGCAGCTCTTCGACCCGCGCTACGACGCGATCCGGCCGGCGGCGGTGGCGGTGGTGCGCACGCCCGCGGACGTGGCTGAGTGCGTCCGGTTCGCGGCGCGGTACCGGGTGCCGGTCACCGCCCGCAGCGGCGGCCACTCCTACGCCGGCTGGTCCACCGGGCCCGGGCTGGTGGTGAACCTGTCGCGGCTGTCCACTGTGGACATCTCCGGTGCGGCCGGGGCGGGTGTCTCGGGTGGTGCCGCGGTGGTGGGCGCGGGAACGAAGCTGATCGACGTGTACGCCCGGCTGGCCGCGCGCGGGCTGGGCGTGCCGGGCGGCTCGTGCCCGACGGTGGGCATCTCGGGGCTGACCCTCGGCGGCGGCATCGGCGTGGTGGCGCGGGCGTTCGGGCTGACCTGCGACAACCTGGTGGGTGCCGAGGTGGTCACCGCGGACGGCGCGGTGCGGTCGGTGGACGGGTCCCGGGACGCCGACCTGTTCTGGGCGCTGCGCGGCGGTGGCGGCGGCAATTTCGGGATCGTCACGTCCTTCCGGCTGCGGACCCGGTCGGTCGGCGCGGTGGCACACCGGTTCCTGCGCTGGCCGTGGTCGGCCGCCTCGCGGGTCGTGCCGGCGTGGCTGGCATGGGTGGCCGGCGGGCCGGAGGAGCTGTGGTCGAACCTGCATCTGGACGCCGGTCCCGGCGGGGCGCCGTCGCTGCGTGCCACCGTGACGTACCTGGGCGACGGCGTTGCCGCGGACCGGCTGGTGGACCGGCTGGCCGCGGGCGCCGGCGAGCCGAGCGGCCGCAGCGGCGGCACGCTGGGCTGGCTGGACACGATGAAGCTGATGGCCGGCTGCTCGGGGCAGACGGTGGCGTCCTGCGGCCGGTACGAGCGGCAGAGTTGGGCGGGGTCGTCGGACGTGATCGCCACCCCGCTGCCCGCGGCCGGGGCGCGGGCGCTGGTCGGCGGGGTGGAGCGGTTCGCGGCGTCCGGCGGTGCGCTGTCGGTGATCATGGATGGGCTACGCGGCGCGGTCGGCCGGGTGGGGCGGGGCGAGACCGCGTTCTGGCACCGGGACGCCCTGTGTACGGTGCAGTACTACGCCGCGCTGCCGGCCGGTGCCTCGCGGTCCACAGTGGACGCCCGGTACGCCGGCCTGCACGCGCTGCGCGCCACGATGCGGCCGTACACCTCCGGTGGCGCGTACGTGAACTACCTCGATCCGGGGCTGGCCGGGTGGCAGCGGGCGTACTACGGCGGCAACTACCCACGGTTGCAGCGGATCAAGGCGACCTACGACCCGGGGCGGGTCTTCGACTTCCCCCAGGCGGTGCGGTGAACGACGCCGAGGTGCCGGGGTTCTGGCGCGGGTTGGGGCTGCCGGGGTTGGTGGACGCGCACGTGCATTTCCTGCCGGAACGGGTCATGCGCAAGGTGTGGGCGTACTTCGACGAAGGGCTGGAGCACTACGGCGCGCCGTGGCCGGTGGCGTACCGCGGCACCGACGAGGAGCGGCTTGCGGTGCTGCGGGGCTTCGGGGTGCGGGCGTTCCCGGCGCTGGTGTACCCGCACAAGCCCGGCATGGCGCAGTGGCTGACCGAGTGGGCCCTCGCATTCGCGGCGCAGGCGCCCGACTGCGTGCCGAGCGGAACGTTCTACCCGGAGCCGGGCGCGGCCGGGTACGTCCGGAAGGCGTTGGAGGCCGGGGCGCGGATCTTCAAGGTGCACGTGCAGGTCGGTCGGTACGACCCGCGTGATCCGCTGCTGGAGGGGGTGTGGGGGATGCTCGCCGAGGCGGGGGTGCCGGTGGTCACGCACTGCGGTTCGGGCCCGCGGCCCGGGCAGTTCACCGGGCCGGAGATCGTCGAGGCGGTGCTGCGCCGGCATCCCGCGCTGGCGATCGTGATCGCGCACATGGGGTCCACGGAGTACGCCCCGCACCTGGACCTGGCCGCGCGCTACACCAACGTCCGACTGGACACCACGATGGCGTTCACCGATTTCACCGAGGCACGCTCGCCTTACCCCAAGGAGTTGCTGCCCCGGCTCGCCGACCTCGGGGACAAGATCCTGCTCGGCACCGATTTCCCGAACATCCCCTATCCGTACGCGCACCAGATCGAGGCACTTGCCCGGCTCGATCTCGGGGACGACTGGCTGCGCGCGGTGCTGTACCACAACGGCGCCGCGCTGTTCGGCATCGACTAGCCGCCGCCATTCAGCGGGAAACCGCACCCAACCCACCGATCCCGGACCAACCCGGCCGCCAGACAGACCGAGCTGGAACGTAACCCCGAGACCCAATCTGCCGTCCTCCCCGCCCTCGTCGCCGCCTTGTCACCCCAGCGGGAAACCGCACCCAACCCACCGATCCCGGACCAACCCGGCCGCCAGACAGACCGAGCTGGAACGTAACCCCGGGACCCAACCAGCCAACCCTCGTCGCCGCCTCGTCACCCGGGCCGGGAACCGCACCCAACCCACCGATCCCGGACCAACTCCGCCATCAAACAGACCACCCAAATGCTCGACCGGACAGACACCATCGGCGGACGACGGAAGATGACGCGAGGAACCCCCGCGCGGTCACGATTACGTGCGCAGCGAGGTGACCGCCGTATCGCAACTACTGCAATTGACTGGCACGAGCGGTGAACACCGCAGTAATCCGGCCGTGGCCGGGCGGCGCAAACGCTGGCGACGGCTGCGCTGGCCGTGCCGGCGCTGGTGCGGGTAGCCAGCCCACGGGGCCGCGGGGCGACCGATCGGCGTA
>WNFU01004728.1_pt1 | contig 22100 bp, 17 predicted proteins | sample 5400121 | NCBI WGS metagenome assembly WNFU01 (sample SAMN13153360, study PRJNA577476) | soil metagenome | isolation source: 100 cm soil or saprolite under grassland replicate 1 | place: USA:California | collected 2016-06-15
CCACACCTTGTCGATCTCGACGCGCGCGCCTTCGTAGTAGATGTGATCGAGGTGGACGAGCGGAAAGAATCCGGGATAGGTTCGCTTGCGCTTCAAGTGGCGTGTCAGATCGATGCTGTGCAGCTTTTCGGCCAGCACGTCGGTCGCAAGCCCGCGCGCCCACTCGTTGAAATCGCCGAGCACGATTTTCGGACCAGCGACACGCCGGTCGTGAACGATTGACGCGAGCCGCCGCGCCTGATCCCTTCGCTCCAGGAACGCGGTGCCGAGATGCACGTTGTAAAAGTGCAGCACATCGTCACCGTCAATCGCGAGGTCGACACGTTGTGCGAGCCGCGGCTCGCATGTCTTCCAACTCAGATCGTGCTGCTGGTGGTGCTTCACCGGAAAGAGGCTGAGGACGACGTTCCCGTAGAGCGCGGTGCGGAGATGTCTGGTCGGAGCCATGACCCACCCCATGCCCAACGCGGCGCCGATTTCAGCGGCTTGTCCGGGCTTCAGTGGGCTTGCGCCGACCACTTCCTGCAGCGCGATAATGTCCGCGTTGATGGTGGCCAGAACGGCCGCAATCCGCTCGTAGCGCGTGCGGCCGTCGAGACCGCGACACTTGTGGATGTTGTAGGTGACGATCCGAAGCGCGTGGCCCTTGGGGGCGGTCTCAGACGACATTCTGCGCGGGAACCGTCTGGCGACGGCCCGACAAGATCAGTGTACCCTGTAGCAAAGTTCAAAGGTTCAAGGGTTCAAGGGTTCAAGGGTTCAAGGGTTCAAGGGTTCGTGGGTTCAAGGGTTCGTGGGTTCGAGGGGTTCGAACGTTCGTTTCCGACGTTCACTGGCCGCTTGAACCCGTGAACTCTAGAACTATTGAACCTTTGTACAGGTTGAATCGTTGAACCCGCTTTGAACCAGAGAACTGTTGAACCTTTCTCGTTGTCATGTCGTTGAAGGAATTTTGTATGTCCAAGCTCAAGAGCGAGCGCGAGCTCACGTGTCCGTGCTGCGGTGCGATCCTGGTCGTCGATCTCAATCTTGGCCGGATCGTCGCGCACCAGGACCCGCCAAATCCCAATCGACCCGAGCTGAGTGAGGCCGATCGCATCATCGCGGAACAGGCAGCGCGGCGCGAGGCGCTCTTTCAGCAGTCCGTTCAAGACGAGAAGACCCGCGGCGATGCGCTGTCGAAGCGCTTCGAAGAGGCGCTGCAGAAGGCGAAGCAGGAGCCGGTCACCAAGCCGCTCCGCGGGTTCGATCTGGATTGACTAGAAGGCCTACGGTGGGCCTTCAGCAGGCCTACGGTGGGCCTACGGTGGGCCTGCGGTAGGCATGCGGCAAGGCCTGCGGTAGGACTGCGGCTGGCGTCTGGGGACGCGGCGGTCTCATGGGCTTTGGCGAAAGGGTGATCTGATTCTCCGCGGTGTCTGCGGCCGGCATCGCGCGTGCGAGGAGACTCCCCGATGCGAAACGCACTCATTGTTGCAGCGGCAGCGCAGCTCTTGTTGGCCTGCTTCGTCCCCGCCCCTGCCTATGCGCAAGCCACTGGCGCGATTGCCGGCATCGTCTCCGATGCCACCGGTGGGGTCATTCCCGGCGTGACCATCGATGTCACCAACACAGCGACCAATCAGGTGCGCACGGCCGTCACCGGCGCCGATGGCTACTACTCGCTGGTGCAGTTACAGCCCGGCCCGTATCAGGTGAAGGCGACGCTCGCCGGCTTCAAAGCCGTCGTCCACGAGGGCGTTACCGTCTCAGTTGAAACGACCTCACGCGTGGATCTGCAGCTGTCGGTTGGCGCCGTTGCGGAGTCTGTCACGGTCACCGGCGACGCGCCGCTCGTCGAAACGCGCAGCGCGACACTCGGTACTGTCGTCGAGGGCGAGAAGATTTCGGAGCTTCCGCTGAACGGCCGAAATTTCGCGCAGCTCGGCACGATCATGCCCGGAGTTGTGGCGCCGCCCGCCGCGCTGGGGGGCGCCGCTGGCGATGCAACACCCGGCGGGTTCGGAGCCGTCACCTCCGGGTTCAGCGTCAACGGCATGCGGAACCAATCGAACAACTTCCTGCTGGATGGCGCCAGCAACAACGACACGTTCAACACGGGGTTCGTGCTCCGGCCTCCGCCGGACGCGATCCAGGAATTCAAAATCCTCACGCACTCGTACTCGGCCGAATACGGCCGCAGCGCGGGTTCCGTGATCAACGTGGTCACAAAGAGCGGCAGCAACGAGCTGCACGGCGGCGCGTGGGAGTTCAATCGCGACGACGGCCTGCAGGCGCGGAACTTCTTTGCGAACCCGGCGCTGGCGAAGCCGAAGCTGAAACAGAATCAGTTTGGCGGCATGGCCGGTGGCCCGTTCCTGAAGAATCGTCTCTTCGGGTTCGGCTATTACGAGGGATTCCGCAATATTACCGGCGTCACGCAGAACTTCGCCGTGCTCACCGACGCGCAACGCCAGGGCAACTTCGGGTCCGTCACCATCCGCGATCCGCTGACGGGACTGCCGTTTGCCAGCAATCAAATCCCGCTGGAACGATTCGATCAGGCGGCGCTCAAGCTGATGAACGACTTCGTGCCGCACGCGAACTCGGGCGCCGATCGCTACATCGTGTCGCCCGACCTCAACGACGATCGCGATCAGTTCGGCATCCGCTTCGACAGCCAGCTGACGAAAAACAACACCGTGCTCGGGCGCTACATTCGCAGTCACACCGACCGCGTCGAGCCGCCGACGACCCGGCCGATTGGAACCACGTCCATCGCGACGCTGCAGGACGTCATGGCGTCGGACACGCATGTGTTCTCGAACGCCTTCATCAACGTCGCGCGCGGCTCTTACAACCGCATTGCCGCCAATCCCGCCGTGACCAGCGGACTGCAGAACAGCGCCTACGGCATCAACGTGCCCCACAACGTGCCGAGCGCCCAGGGTCTTGCGAACATCATGGTCACGGGCTTTTTCAGCCTCGGCGACGCCCAACAGCCGTTTGTCGAGCGGCTGAACGAAGTGGCGGAGTTCAGCGACGATCTCGTATGGATGCGTGGCGGGCATCAACTGAAATTCGGTTTCGACGTGAGGCGCGAACACATGTTCATTGCCTTCGTGAACCGGCCCAACGGCGATTTCACGTTCACCAGCTCTCCGAACGCACGCACCGGCAACGCCGCTGCCGATTTTCTCCTCGGCCTGCCGGCGCAGTTCCGGCGCACCACGCAGAACACGCCGCAGGACGGGTACGGATGGACCTACGCAGGATATTTCCAGGACGAGTTCCGGCCCTGGTCGCGGGTGACGTTGAATGCGGGCGTCCGCTACGAAGTGGCCGTTCCCTTCATCGATAAGAACGGCGCCCTTAACGCCTTTCGTCCGGGACAGCAGTCGCAGCGGTTCCCCGATGCGCCGGCGGGTCTCGTGTATCCGGGAGATCCGGGCGTCCCCGATGGCACGTACGCGACCGACATGAACAATATCGCCCCTCGGATTGGACTCGCGTGGGATGTTGCCGGCGATGGACGCAAAAGCCTGCGCGCCGCGTGGGGACTGTTCTACGACGCGCTTGCCGGCCAGGGAGATTTCTTTCAGAACGGCGTGCTCGCGCCACCGTTCACGCCGCTCGTGGAGGTGAACGCTCCGCCCGCGCCGCTCACTCTCCGCAATCCAATCAGCGCCATCAGCGGTGGCGCGACCAATTTTCCGCCAGGATTGATATTCATTGGGTGGGGCGAGGACTTCAAGCAGCCCGTCGCTCATCATTTCAACGTCACGTGGCAACAGGAGCTCAGGCGCGACATGGGCGTGGAGGTGGGTTACGTGGGATCGCGCGGGCTGAATCTGCCGATCTTCATGGAGGTGAATCCGGGCGTGTATGCACCCGGCCAGACCGCGCCCGGTGCGCGACTCTTTCCTGCATTCAGCCTCGTGCGTCCGACGTTTTCGGTGGCGAAGTCGTGGTACGACTCACTTCAGGCGAGTGTAAGGATGCGGCCATCGCGCGGCACGAGTTTCCTCGTCTCCTACACCCTCGCCCACTCCGTGGACCACGTCTCGGGTCTCAACATCGGCGGCGAGCAGCGGCCGGTGCTGCCCGTGACCATCGGTGATGAAGCGTCGGTCGAGCGTGCGTTGACATTTGAAAAGGGCGATGCGTTGTTCGACGTGCGGCAGCGCATTTCCGTCAGCGTGACGGCGGAGCTTCCGACGCCCGATCGGTTTGGCCCGGTCGGTGCCGCGTTGCTCGGCGGCTGGCAATGGAGCGGAATCGTGCAGGCGCAAACCGGATTTCCGACGACCGTCTTCGATCCGAATACCAGCATCCTGTACCTGACGAATCGACCCAATCAGACGTGCGACCCGAACGAAGACGCGCCGCACACCGTCGATCAATGGTTCAACACGGCGTGCTTCGTGCGGCGGCCGGTTCCCGAAACCGCAGAGCCCGGCACGACGCCTCGCGACAGCGTACGCGGACCTGGATTCGCGAGCACCACGCTCGCGCTCGTGCGTAATATCGATCTGCACAGAGCGCATCGATTGCAGCTTCGCGTCGAAGCGTTCAATCTGTTCAACCAGACGCGGTTTGGCCAACCGGGCAATCAGATCGGGACGCCAAACTTTGGCCGCATCACGTCGGCCGACGACGGCCGCATCGTCCAGCTCGCAGTGAAGTACAGATTCTGAGGATTCGGCCATGGTCCGTACAACGCGTTTCTTCGCTTTTGCTTTCGTTGTCGCGGCGCTGGGGTTGCCTGTGGCGCACGGTGCAAGTGGCAGCGAGCAGTCCGGAACTGCACCGCCCGCTGCGGTCAGGACTGCGTCCACGCTCTCGCCAACGGGCGGCCGCGGCTTGACAGAGGTTGATGGCATCAAAGTCGGGCATCACACGTTGACCGAACGGCCGACGGGCTGCACGGTGATTCTCGTCGAGGGCGACGGCGCCGCCGGCGGCGTGTCACAACGTGGCGGCGCGCCCGGCACGAGGGAAACCGATCTGCTCGACCCACTCAATATGGTCGACAAGGTCAATGCGATCGCATTGTCGGGCGGAAGCGCGTACGGCCTCGATGCCGCACAAGGAGTCGTGCGGTATCTGGAGGAGCGCAACATCGGTTGGAAAGTCGGTGCGGCCGGTGTCGTGCCAATCGTGCCGGCAGCGATTCTCTTCGATTTGCCGTTTGGTGGTAACCCGAAGATCCGGCCCACGGCAGATTGCGGATACAAAGCCGCCGACGCGGCGACAACGGGTCCCGTCGCCGAAGGAAACGTCGGCGCCGGAACCGGCGCGACGGTGGGCAAGATGGGAATGGGACGCGCGATGAAGGGCGGCCTCGGGTCCGCAGCCATCGCGTTGCCCAACGGCCTCGTCGTCGGGGCGATTGTCGCCATCAACGCTGTCGGTGACGTCGTCGATCCGGCGACGGGACAAATCGTCGCCGGTGTTCGCACCGCCGATGGAAAGTCGGTGGCCGATGTGCGGAAGCTGCTGCGGAGCGGCGAGCTGCTGACACGGCAACAGCCGCGATCCGGCGAGAACACCACGATTGGAGTGGTGGCCACGAACGCGAAGTTGACCAAGGCCGAGGCGAGCCGCCTGGCGTTGATGGCCGACGATGGCTTTGCAAAGGCCATCGTGCCGTCTCACACGATGGGCGACGGCGACACGGTGTTTTCGCTGGCGACCGGAAAGTGGACGGGTGAAGCGAACCTGACGGTGATCGGCGGGCTCGCGGCAGAGGCGATGGCCGAAGCAATCGTTCGTGCAGTCTCGAAGGCCGAGACGCTCAACAATGTTCCCTCCGCTCGCGAGCTGGGAACCGTGCCCGCGCGCCTCAAGTGATCGATCGGCGCGCCTTTATCGGGCGGTCACTCGCGGCCGGCGCGGCCGCCTTCGTCCCTCGGCGCGTCTGGGCTGGGCAGGCGCCCGCGATCGTTCGTAGCGAGCCTTCGATGCCGGCATTGCCGCAGGGCGTCGCCGTGGGCGATCCGGGCGGCGGACGCGCTGTCGTGTGGAGCCGCACCGATCGGCCCGCACGACTGTTTGTCGATTACTCCACGACCGAACGTTTCGCCGACGTCCGAACGATTCGTGGACCTGCGGCGCTGGAATCCACCGATTACACCGCCCGCCTCGTTCTCACCGATCTTCCTGGCGGACAGAAGATCTTCTACCGTGCGCGATTTCAGGACCTTTCGGATCTCCGGACATTCAGCGAGCCTGTCACGGGCAGCTTCAACACGACTGCGGCGGACAGCACTCGCGACATCACGCTTGCGTGGTCTGCTGATACGGTCGGCCAAGGGTGGGGAATCAATTCCGAATTTGGTGGCCTTCGGCTCTACGAAACGATGCGCAACGCGTCGCCGGATCTCTTCATCAATTGCGGTGACACCATCTATGCCGACGCGCCGATTGTCGCGGAAGTGCCGCTCGAGGACGGCGGCGTCTGGCGCAATGTCGTCACGGAGGCGAAGTCGAGGATCGCCGAGACGCTCGACGACTTTCGCGGCAACTACCTTTACAACCTCCAAGACACGCACATGCGGCGTTTCAATGCCGAAGTCGCCCAGATGGTCCTCTGGGACGATCACGAAGTGCGCGACAACTGGTATCCAACCCGTGACTTGACACACGACGCGCGGTACCACGTCAAGAGCACAGCGCTCCTTGCGGCGCGAGCCCGGCAGGCCTTCTTCGAGTTCAACCCGCTGCCGTTGACCGGCGACGATCCGGAGCGCATCTATCGCGCCCTCGCGTGCGGTCCGCTCGTCGACGTCTTCGCACTGGACCTCCGGAGCTACCGCGGGCCCAATACGGAAAACCGGCAGGCTACGCTCACCGACGAGACCCGCGTGATGGGGTCTGCGCAAGTGGAATGGTTGAAGGCACGTCTCGGCGCGAGCACCGCGGTGTGGAAGGTCATTGCCAACGACTTGCCCATCGGTCTGGTGGTGCCCGATCTGCCAAATCACTTCGAGGCCATTGCGAATGGCGACGACGGTGAGGCACGAGGACGCGAGATCGAGATCGCCGAGATCCTGCGGTTCATTCGCGACAGACGCATTCGCAATGTCGTGTGGATCACCGCAGACGTGCACTACTGCGCGGCGCATCGCTACGATCCGTCGCGCGCGCGCTTCACCGAGTTCGACCCGTTTTGGGAATTCGTCGCCGGGCCGCTTCACGCGGGCACGTTCGGTCCGAATCAGCTCGACGCCACATTCGGACCGGAGGTGAAGTTCACGGGCATTCCGCCCGGCATGAAGCCGAATCGACCGCCGAGCGCCGGCTTCCAGTTCTTCGGGACGATGAAGGTCGAGGCGAGAACGAAGGCCATGACGGTGAGCCTTCACGATTTGTCCGGACGTGCAATCTACCGCGTCGAGCTCGCGCCGACACACTGATGACGGGCGCGGACCGGGCTCGCACGTGAATCTCCCTCTCCTGCTGCTCGCCGTTTATTCAGTCCTGCTGATTCTGATCGGCCTGTGGATCGCGCGACTTGTCAAGAACGCCGGTGATTTCTTCGTCGCCGGCCGGCGACTCACTGCGCCGCTGCTCTTTGCCACCGTGCTCGCGGCAAACATCGGCGCCGGCTCGACGATCGGCGCCGCGGGTCTGGCGTATAGAGACGGATTGAGCGCGTGGTGGTGGAACGGATCGGCGGCCATCGGATCGCTCGGTCTCGCGTTTCTCATCGGTCCTCGTATCTGGCGCATTGCGCACGCGCACAATCTTTACACCGCGGGCGATTTTCTCGAATGGCGGTACAGCGCTCCCGTCAGAGGCGTCGTCTCGTCGCTCATCTGGATCGGCACGTTGTTCATCCTCGCGGGGCAGTTGATCGCAGGCGCCGCGGTGCTGTCGGTGGTCGCCGACCTGCCGCGGTGGGCCGGCGCGCTCATCGGGGGCGTCGTCATGACGATTTATTTCATGGCAGGCGGCCTTCTGAGCTCGGCGTGGGTGAATCTGGTGCAGCTCGTCGTGCTGCTGGGCGGATTCGCTGTCGCGGTGCCGATGATTGTCTCGAAAGCTGGCGGCTTCGCAGCCATCGCGCACGCAGGCGCGGCGGCTCCAGGGTTCACCAACGTGTTGTATTCGTCCGGCCCTGGGTCGGGCTGGGCGCTGCTGTTTCTCCTGGCGCCGGGATTTGTGATCTCGCCAGGTCTCGTGCAGAAAGCGTACGGCGCAGCCGACGCACGCACGGTCCGCATCGGCATCGGCGTGCAAGCAATCGTCCTCATGGTGTTTGCGCTGTTGCCGGTTGCCATCGGCATGGCGCTTCGCGTCGCACAGCCGGGCATCGAGATCCGCGATCAGGTGCTGCCCATCGCCTTTGCGCACCATCTGCCGCCGCTTCTTGGCGCGCTCGCGCTTGCAGCGGTGTTTTCGGCGGAAGTGAGCACCTGCGACGCGATCCTGTTCATGCTTGCCACCTCGCTGTCGCAGGATCTTTACAAGCGTTTCGTGAATCCCGGGGCGGGCGATCGAAAAGTGCTCTCGGTTGCGCGCATCGCCTCTGCGGTGGGCGGGGGTCTCGGCGTGCTGCTCGCCGTCGTCTTGCCGCCGTCGGTGATTAACGCGCTCACGATCTTCTATTCGTTGCTCGCCGTGTCTCTCTTTGTTCCAATCGTTGGAGGCTTGTTCACTACGAGCGCCGGCAGCGCCGAGGCTTTTGCAGCCATTGCCGCAGGCGTCCTCACGAGACTGGCCGTTCAGGTGTTCAACAACGGGCGCGGTGTCGGAATTCTCGATCCGACGCTCCTCGGAACCATCGCGGCAGCTGTCGCCTTCCTGACGACAATGCTGGTGCGTGGCAAATTCATATGGGCGACATCTTCAGGCTTGACGGAAAAACAGTTGCGGTAATCGGCGCCGGATCGGGAATCGGACGAGCGGTGGCCCTCGGCGCGGCGCAACAGGGTGCGCGTGTCTCCTGCCTCGATGTGAATCGCGATACGGCGGAGCAGACTGCTGAACAGATTCGCTCCGATGGTGGCGCTGCGCACGCCGAGGCCGTAGACATCACCGATGCGAGCGAGACCCGTCGCGTGGTCGAAAGTGTCGTCGCGACTCTGCATCGCCTGGATGGGCTCGTCTGCACGCCAAGCATCAACGTCCGCAAAAAGCTGCTCGATTATGCGGAGGACGAATTCGATCGCGTCGTCCGGCTCAACCTCAAAGGCAGTTTCAATGTCCTCCGTGCGGCTGGCCGCTTGATGAGCGAGCGGCAGACCGGAAGCATTGTGGTCCTCTCGTCCATCCGTTCGCTCGTCGTCGAGCCGGGGCAGGCGATCTACGCGATGACCAAGGCCGGCATCCTTCAGCTCGTGCGCGGGGCGGCGTGTGAATTCGGACCAGCCGGTGTGCGAGTCAACGCGCTCGGGCCCGGGGTCGTCGAGACGCCGCTCACTGCGCCCATCAAAGCACACGCTGAGTGGTACAACGCGTACGCGAACAAGAACATCCTGAAGCGGTGGGCGAAGGCTGAGGAGATGGTCGGTCCGGCGCTGTTCCTTATCTCAGACGCCGCAAGCTATGTCACAGGGACGATTCTTTACGCAGATGGCGGTTGGCTGGCGGTCGACGGCCGGTTTACGCCGCCGGGGATGTAAAAACGGCGCCTTGCTTCTTTACGTGTGCAGCAACTGATCCGCGCTGAACGACGATAGGGAGTCGCGATTTGACTGCACTTCGAAATCGTTCGCAAGTACCTCGATGGCTCGAGTGGCTGCGTCGACACGTGCGGAAACGAAAGGAAGGACCTTTGTACCGCCGAGCTCGCCGAACCAACTCGACGTGCTCACGACGAGGTATTTGAGTTGCTGCGCAACCGGATCAACGAGAAAGCCCTGCAGTTTGCCCAAGACCCTGCCCGTCGCCACGCGGATGGTCATTTCACTGCACGAAACTCCCTCGACGTCGACCAGGTGAGAATCGAGATACTGCAATTGTCCGATACTCGCCTCTGATGATGCGGTCGTGCCCATTTACCTCGTGGGAGGTGCAACATTGTTGCCACGATCGTTGAATTCCGACAGACGACGGGCCTGCCTTGCCGCAGCTCGGCACGAGATAGCGAGCGAAGGCGGGCGGTGCCGCTTATAATGCGCGCACCTCATCCATGACTCACATCCAATCGACTTTGCGCGTCGCGTGTGCGGCCGCTGCTGCGGCGTTCCTGTTTACATCGTGCTCCAGTTCCGCGGGCGAGCGCGCCGGCGGTAAGTCGCCGCCGCCAACGGCCGCCGCGCAAGCGTCGAGCTTCGATCTCGTGATCGCGAACGCGCGCATCGTCGACGGTACCGGGGCGCCGTGGTTTCGCGGCGACGTTGGCATTGCGGGGGATCGGATCACCGCTGTCGGAAATCTCCAATCCGCTCGAGCCACGTCGCGCATCGATGCACAGAACCTGGTGCTAGCCCCAGGCTTCATCGACCTGCTGGGTCAATCGGAGTTCAACGTACTCGTCGATCCGCGCGCGGCCAGCAAGATCACGCAGGGGGTCACAACCGAGATTACCGGCGAAGGCGGATCAATCGCGCCCGTCAACGATCGGATGATTGCGGACGCGAAGGCCGCGTACGAGCATTTCGGCGTCACCCACGATTGGCACACGCTTGACGAGTACTTCAGGCGTCTCGAGCGGACGCCGGCCGCGATCAACCTCGGCACGTTCGTGGGCTCAGGCGGCATTCGCGACGACGTCATCGGCAAAGAGGACCGGCCGGCGACAGCAGCAGAACTCGATCAGATGCGTCAGCTCGTGGCGCAGGCGATGGAAGACGGCGCGCTTGGCCTGAGCTCGTCGCTGCAGTATGTGCCGAACCGGTTTTCATCAACCGACGAGCTCGTCGAGCTCGCGAAGGTCGCCGCCAAGCACGGCGGCATTTACATCACGCACCAGCGCTCGGAAGCGAACAAGATTTTCGAATCGCTCGACGAAGTGTTCGCCATTGCCGAACGCGCAGACATTCCAGCAGAGATCTGGCACCTGAAGACGGCGTACAAGGCGAATTGGGGAAAGATGCCGGAGGTTTTGCGAAGGATTGAAGCGGCGCGTGCGCGTGGGCTCCGCGTGTCCGCAAACGTGTATCCATATAACCGCGCGTCAAACGGGCTCGACGCGTGCTTACCGGTGTGGGTCCGCGAGGGTGGCACCGACGCGATGATTGCGCGCCTCAAGGATCCCGCTCTGCGCGCGCGAATCAAAAAGGAGATGGAAGACCCGAATGCGCCGTACGAAAATCAGTGGTACGGCTCGGGCGGCGCCTCGGGAGTGATGCTCAGTTCGGTGCTCAACCCCGAACTGCGGAAGTACGAAGGGATGACGCTGGCGGAGATCGGGAAGGCGATGGGCAAGGATCCGCGTGATGCCGTCATGGACCTCGTGATCGCAGACCACGCCGAATCCTCCTGCATCATCTCGATCATGAACGAAGACGACGTGCGGACGGTGATGAAGCATCCGCTCGTGTCATTCGATACCGATTCCGGCGCGCAGGCTGAAGACGGCAAGCTCTCGGAGTCGAAATCGCATCCGCGGGCGTGGGGGACCTTCACGCGCGTTCTCGGGCACTACGCGCGCGACGAGAAACTCTTTACGCTGGAAGAGGCCGTCCGCAAGATGACGTCTCAGGCGGCGATTCGCGTCGGCATTGCCGATCGCGGCATCATCCGTCCGGGCATGCATGCCGATCTCGTCGTGTTCGATCCGGCAACCATCATCGATCGAGCCACCTTCGAGGATCCAAGACACTATTCCGAAGGCGTGCGCTACGTCTTTGTGAACGGGCGCGCCGTCGTGGCCGACGGCAAGATCACGAGCGAGCGGCCAGGGCGGCCGCTCTACGGCCCAGGCCGCAAGCGCACACCACAGTCGTGATGCGATGACGGTGAAGGACAGGGCGGGTAATCGATGTGACGATGTAATCCCGGGAGGCAGCGATGATTGCGGCGGCCATGTGGTTCAATTCGGGCATCCTGCTTTTTGCCGACGCGCCCGCGGGCAAGGCTCGAGACGACGCGAAAAAAATCTTCCCGCGCCGCTACGGCTCCACGAGTGCGTCTCCGCGCTCGATTTTCGTCGTCAGCAAGGCTGTTCCGCAGAACGCGGCCGGCTTTCGCCACTGCGAAACGGCGCTCGAGCAGATTCCAGCCGGCGACTGCACAATCGATTGCATGCGCGAAGCAATTGAGACGTCACTGCGAGCCAACTCTGACGGCGAGTTCGATGGGATTTCGGCCACCGAGCTGGCGTCGCTCGTGGCCCTCTACTCGGCCTCCGAAGGCCGCTACGCGCTGTTTCGCACGACAGGCACAGCGCTTCGCGAAATCGTTGGCTACGACTGCGAAGGCACGGCCGCCTACCTGGGCCACTACGTGATGCGAGAGCGGTACGGCGCGGCCAGGTCCATGGACGTCCTGGATCTCAGCACCGTGTTCGACATCGCGACCGAGACGCTCAAGGCCATTCGCTCGGCCCACAGCGAGTGCGGAAAATCCAGTGAGATGGTCGTGATGTACGCCGACGGGCACGTGTCGGACGTGCAGCGGATACCGCATGATACGCGCAAGGAGCGTGATGCGGCGCTCAACATACTGGCGCGGACCTGACGTCACCGTCCCGGGTCCAGGTCTTTCATCACGACTTGCAGCACCTGGCGCGTGACGCGCGCATCACGCAGCGTGATGTCAGCGCCGGGCAGGAGCTCGCCCTCGGCATTCGTCAGATCGCGATACGTGCGCGCGATTGACGGCAGTCGCGCGCAGCCGCCTCGAATGAGACCGGCCTGTCTTGCCGCATCGATCCGTGCTTCAAACGTCCAGTCGTGACAGGCGGAGCCGGCATGCTCGAGGGCATCGGTCAGGATCGCTTCGAGAAGGCCGCATGTCGTCACCAGGCTCAGCGCAAAATGACCCAGATCGAGCGCCGTCTGAGCGTTGACGTACGCCTGCTCGAGAATCGGGCGGAGCGCTCGATTGTGAACGAAGTCAAACCGGTGAGGCGACGGGTCCGCGGATGCCGCCGCAGGCGGGTCCGTCATCTGGACGATGGAGCGGGCGGCCTGCTCGAGGACCGCGACGATCCGGTCGACGATCTCGACGAGCGGCACCTGTGCGATTGCTTCGCCGCGTGCGGATCGCATGAGGAACGCCTCGCTGAATGCCCGCGATAACCAGTGAGCCTTGCTACCGCCCGACAATGCGGTAATCGTGGATGCGCACGCCTGCTGCCACGACCGAAGTGTGCCAAGCGTGGGAGGGCTGGATTGATCGGCCGCGAGCAAGCTGCGAAGCGCGCGGCCCTCGCGCGTCAGCGTCTCGACGCGCCGCAGGTAGTCCTCGACGAGGGTCCGATCCATTAATCCGGTGCCGCCGATCGTCCGGCGGCGCGCGGTTGCGCCTCGACCAGCGCGGCGATCTGATCGATGTGATCGTGCATGGCCCGCTCCGCCGCGTCCGGATCGCGGCGCGACACCGCTTTCACGATGGCCACATGGCCCTGAAGCGAACGCTCGGGGCGGCCTTTCTGTTTCAGCGTCAACTTCCGCGATTCGACGAGCAGATCGTTCAGCGTTTCCATGAGGCGCACAGCGACGCGGTTGTGTGTCGCGCGGGCGAGCGCCGCATGAAACGCCGTGTCCTCGACGATCGCGGATTGGCCGCTGGCAATCTTTCGACGCTGCGCGTCGAGCAGGTTCCGCAAGGAGGTCATCTCTTCATCGGTGGCGCGCGTGGCGGCCACGCGGGCCACCGCCGGCTCGAACATGCGGCGCATGTCCATCAACTCGTCGCGAAGCTCGTGCTGGTAGGTGAGCACCGACGCGAGCGGCGTGACGAGACGATCGACTGACAGCTCGCGCGCAAACGTGCCCTGTCCGTGGCGCATCTCGAGCAGGCCCAGCGTCTCGAGCGTGCGCAGCGCGTCGCGCACCGATCCGCGACTCACCCCAAAGCGCTGCGCGAGGACACGTTCCGAGGGCAGCGGCTCTCCGGCCGGCAGCGTCCGTTCGAGAATGAGCTGGCGAATGCGGTCGGCAATCTCTTCGTGAATGCGGGTCTTTTTGAGCGGCTCGATCAGCTGCGCCTCCGCGCTGCCGCGCGCGCCGCGAGCCTTGACAGCCGTGCCGCCCGATGACAAACTGGGGCGGCGTACTGGTTCGACCACTGGACCACTGTATCATAGCGCTTCCCGCTTCGGACGCGCGCGCACGCCGACCGCTCATGGATGATGTGGAGTTCATCGCTCCCGGTACGCCGGCCGCAATCGCTCGCGCAATCGAGGCGTGCGCCGACGAGCAGCGCATGGTGAGCGCGCTCGTCGTGCCGTGGGAGAGTCAGCGCGACGTGCTGAGCATGGCCGTCACCTCGGCGAGGGTGGACGGCTGGGCCATCGAGCACACCAATCTCGGCACAATCCGGCTGACCGATCTCGGCAACGATCGCACACACGTCGCCTTCGAGGCGGATACGCTGCCGCAGCCTGAGGAGCCGAAACTCGCGCGGCTCTTCGCCGACTTTGCCCGCACGATCGAACGGCGGCTTCAGGTGACCCGGTGATGGACTCGGCGACCTCGCCGGCGACAACCGGTCTGACGCTGCGCGTGGCCGAAGCGCGTGTCGAGGACGTCGGCCACGCCCTTGCTCGCTTGTCTGCAGGGGATCTGACGCGTCTCGGCATCGAGCCCAACGCAGTCGTGAAGATCGTCGGCCGCACCACGACCGTTGCCCGCGCCGCGCTCTCCGATGCGCCGCACGAAGGGCTCATCGCCATCGACGGAACGGTCCGCAGCAACTGCGGCGTCGGATTGCAGGAAGAAGTCTCAGTAGCAGCCGTCGAACACGCACAAGCGGTGGCCGTGCGGCTCACGCCGCTCTGGGTTGGTGCCCCGCCCGCCGTGATTGCTCCCGATCGCATGCTGGCCGATCTGGTGGACGTCCCGGTGGTGACCGGCTGTGTTGTTCGCGTGCCGACGTTCGCCAAGGCCGTGAACTTTCAGGTGGTGCGCACTCTGCCCGCCGGACCGGTCGTGATCGGTCCACGCACCGATCTTCGGATTGTCGAAGGCGAGCAGAGCGCGGCGCTGGCGCCGGCGGTGTCCTATGAAGACATTGGCGGCCTCGAGCGCGAGGTCGCACGCGTTCGAGAGATCGTCGAGTTGCCGCTGCGCCACGCGCGCATCTTCGAACGGCTTGGCGTTCTCCCGCCGAAAGGCGTCTTGCTGTACGGTGCGCCCGGAACCGGCAAGACGCTCCTCGCCCGCGCGGTCGCCGCCGAGAGCCGCGTGCATTTCATTCATCTCAACGGCCCCGAGATCATGCGGAAGTTCTACGGGGAAAGCGAGGCGAAGCTTCGCGACGTGTTCGAGGATGCGGCACGCCGCGCGCCGGCCATCCTGTTCATCGACGAGATCGACGCCGTCGCCCCGAAGCGCGCGGAGGTCCTCGGCGAAGTCGAAAAGCGGGTCGTCGCGCAGTTGCTCAGTCTCATGGACGGTTTCGTGTCGCGCGGGCAGGTCGTCGTGATCGGCGCGACGAACATTCCGGAAGTGCTCGACCCCGCGCTGCGCCGGCCCGGGCGGTTCGATCGCGAAATCGAAATCGGCGTCCCGAACACGCAGGCGCGTCTGCAGATTCTGAAGATTCACACGCGGGCAATGCCGCTCGGCCCCGACGTCAATCTGGGCGAAGTCGCCGAGCACTCCCACGGCTTCGTCGGCGCTGACCTCGAAGCGCTCTGCCAGGAAGTCGGCATGATCGCGCTCAGACGATTTCTGTCTGCGGCGCCGCTGGTCGATCAAGTGAGAGAATCCGAACTAGCGAAGCTCGTGGTCACGCGCAGCGACTTTCTCGCCGGCCTGAAGGAGGTCGAGCCGAGCGCGACCCGCGAGTTCTACATCGAGAAGAGCGCGTCGACATTTGCGTCGCTCGGTGGTCTGGACGACGTGAAAAGGCTGCTCGGAGCGGTCGTGGAGCATGCGCACCGGCGCGCCGACATCTACGAACAGGTGGGACTGACGCCTCCTCGCGGCATTCTCCTCGTAGGCACGTCGGGCACGGGCAAAACCGCGATGGCGCGCGCGCTCGCGGGCGAAGAGCAGCTTCCGCTCATCACGATTGACGGCCCGCAGCTGTACTCGAAGTGGCTCGGTGAATCCGAGAAAGCGCTGCGTGAGGTGTTCAAGAAGGCGCGGCGCTCTGCGCCCTGCATTCTGTTCTTCGACACCATCGACGCGATTGCCCCGAATCTCGGTCCCGCAACGGCGGACGGCTATGGCGTGTATCCGCGAATCCTCAGTCAGCTCGTTCGCGAGATCGACAATTTACGCGACGTCAAAGGCGTGATTCTTCTCGGCGCGACCAGTCGGCCCGAGCGCGTCGAGCCGGCCCTCTTGCGCAGCGGCCGCTTCGACTATATCGTGCCGTTCATAAAACCCGACGCATCCTCGCGCGCCGCGATCGTTCGGCTCTGCTGCCGCCGGGTACCGCTCGCGGCAGACGTGGATGTCGATGATCTCGCGCGCCGCAGTGAAGGCCTGACAGGCGCCGATATCGAAAGCGCGTGCAAGAAAGCCACGCTGCTCGCGATTGCCGATTTCGAGCGCGGGACACGTGGCCCGACATTCAATGTTCGGCGCGGCGACTTCGACGCTGTCCTGGACGGCGGTTTCAACCGGGAAACGAGTGGATCATGAGTTATACCGAACTGACCGTCTGGACGCGCGGCATCGTGATGGACAAGGAAGGCCGCGATGTCGTCAATTCCATTGCTGCCGCCGGCAGGCTCGAGGGCCGGTTTGCGCAGGCGATGGAGAACTACGTCGACAACCCCGATCGGCCGAACGCGCCGACGCGAAAGTACTGCCGTCTGAGCGACAGCGAAATCGAGAACGCGCTGACTTACGAGAACGAGCATCCGAACATCGTCGTGCTCGTCGAACAGACGATGATCAAGGGGTGGGACTACATGCGTGGAATGCCGCCGGGGGGGACGCTCGTCATCAACACCCATTACACGCCTGAATATCTGCTGCGGTTCGTGCCTGGTCCCGAGCGGCTGGCGCAGCTCGTATGCGTCGACGCGGCGAAGCTGGCTGAGCACAAGTGGCTGTATTACCGGCTCGGTGAATTGGGGCTCGACCGGCTCTCGACTGAAGGCGCAGCCGAGCGGAGCAAGGCCATCGCGCCGGACATTGCCGCGCCGCTGATTGCCGCAGTGGTGAAATCAACCGGCATCGTGAAAGTCGAAACGATCGAAACGATGATCGCGAACAAGGCGGCATTTCGTTTCATGTCGACCAAAGGCACACATATTCCAGACTGGCTGCAGGTGCCGTTTGCCGGGATCACGCCGGCACCCACGCAACACAAAGGACAGGATCTGTTTCCGACCGGCAACTGGCGATCGATTCGACCCGTGTATCGCGACAAGATGCCGCCGTGCAACAACGCCTGCGGCACGAACGAAAAGATTCAGGGCTATCTCGATCTGGTCAAGCGCGGCAAATACCTCGATGCGTACGCGCTGATCAAAGAGGACATGCCGTTTCCCTCGATCACAGGTCGCGTGTGTTATCACCCGTGCGAGCAGGCGTGCAATCGCGGCGCGCACGACGAAGCCATCTCCATTCGAGCGGTCGAGCGGTTTCTCGGAGATCTCGGCCAGGCGCTGGCGAAAGATGTCGTCAAAGCGGGCCCTTCAACCGGCAAAAGGGTGGCGGTCGTGGGTTCCGGCCCCGCGGGACACAGCGCCGCGTATCAGCTTGCGCGGCTCGGTCACGACGTCACCATTTTTGAAAAATCGCCAAGGGCCGGCGGTCTCAATCGCGGTGGCATTCCGGATTGGGTGTTGCCGCAGGACGTCCTCGACAGAGAGGTCGAACGTCTCGAAGAGCTCGGCGTGACGATCAAGACGAACACCGAAGTTGGCAAGGATGTGAGCTGGACGGATCTGACTGCCAACTACGATGCCTGCGTGCTTGCCGTCGGTCTGACGGAGCCGAACAGCGCGCGAGCGGAGGGCGAAGACAAAGACGGCGTGCACTTCGGCTTACCCTTTCTTCGCGACATCGGCATGGGCACGTCGAACGTGACGCTCGGTCCGCGCGTCGCCGTCATCGGCGGCGGCAACACCGCCATTGACTGCGCGCGGGAGGCGTTCCGGCAGGGCGCGCAGGAAGTGACGATGATTACCGTCGAGGGGAACACGAGCGAGATGCCGTGCGTGCCCGAAGATTTGCACGACATGCTCGAAGAGGGCGTCGAGCTGATGCACGGCGTCGCGATGACGGCGGTGCGCGGCAATGGCAAGGTAGAAGCGCTCGAGCTCCATCCGGCGCGGTTTACCGGCGCCATCAATGCGTCGCCGATTGCCATCGATCGTAAAGCGCCAGCCGTCAATTTCCCCGTCGATCAGGTGATCATCGCCGTCGGCCAGCACGCGTCGCTGGCATGGCTCCCCGCGGAATTCAAGAACGAGCGCGGCACGATCGCGGTGGATGGCTTCGGGCGGCTCGGCAACACGAACGTGTTTGCCGCTGGCGATATCGTTCAGATTGGTTCGGGGCAGCCGCTGATGGTCGTGAACGCGGTCGGCGACGGCAAGCGCGTCGCCTTCAACATCAACCGTGTGCTGCGCGGAGAGCCGTTGCAGGCGCGCAGCATCGCGCTCGATGTGATCACCGATCTGTCGCGCATGAACATGACGTACTTTCCGCACTTCCCACGCGTCAAGCAGGACCTGCTCGAGCCGGCAAGCCGCCGTCGTACGCAGGACGAGGTAATCCAGGCGTACTCGGAAGAAGAAGCGGTCGCCGAAGCCAACCGTTGCTTCAGTTGCGGGACCTGCAACGCGTGCGACAACTGTTATCTCGTCTGTCCGGAGCCGTGCATTGTGCGGCCCGAGCGATCCAACGGCGTGTACAAGATCCTGGTGGACTACTGTAAGGGCTGCCGCGTGTGCATCGAAGAGTGCCCGACCGGCTGCCTCGAGGGCGTGCCTGAGCTCGACTTCGACACCGGCGTCGTGCGCATGGATACAGCCTTTGCGATTACGCAGGGTCTGCACGGGCGACAAGCGGCGGAGTTGCGTGCGGTGCCGAATCTGCCGTCGAAAGACATCGAGAACTGGCGCTAGCGAGGAGCAACGTCATGGCAACCGCGACAGTACCCGGAAAAAAGAAAGCAGTGCGTATCAACGGTTGTGTGGCTGCCGCCCAGGCCGCGAAGTACGCCGACGTCGATGTCATCACGGCGTATCCGATACGGCCTTACACCGCGACGATGATGGCGCTTGCGCAGATGGTCGCCAACGGCGAACTGGACGCGGAGTACATCGTTGCTGACAGCGAGCACTCGCAGTTGAGCATCGCGCATGGCGCCTCGTCGAGCGGCGCGCGTGTGTTTACCGGCAGCTCCGGTGTGGGCGTGCAGTTCGCGTACGAGCTGTACTCGCCAATTTCGGGCAGCCGCATGCCGGTGCAGATGATGATTGCGGACCGGACGCTCGACCCGCCGGGCGACTTCGGGTCCGAGCACACCGACGCGCTCTCGACGCGCGACATGGGTTGGCTGATGGGCTGGTCGTGCGACGCGCAGGAAGCATTCGACAACCACTTGATGGCCTATCGCATCGGCGAGGATCCGCGCGTGCTCCTCCCGCAGATGGTGTGTCAGGACGGTTTTTTCGTTTCTCACATCACGACCGATTGCGAGCTTCCGGATGCCGGCCAGGTCAACGAATTCCTGCCGCCGTACAAACATCCATACCCGCTCGATCCGCGCCACCCGGTCTCACATGGGCCGCAGATCATGCCGGAGCAGGGGCCTCCGCTGCAGCTCGAACGCGCCCGCGCGATGGAAGGCGCCGTGCCCGTCATCGAGCAGGCACACGACGAGTTCGCGCGGATCTTCGGACGGCGCTACGAACCGTGGGTCGAAGAGTTCATGACGGACGACGCGGACGTCGTGTTTTTCCTGCAGGGCGGCCATGCCGTGACCGCGCGGCACGCGATTCGACACATGCGCCAGCGCGGCGCGAAAGTCGGCATGGTGCGGCTGCGCACGATCCGGCCCTATCCCACGGATCGCGTGATGAACGTGCTCAGCAAATTCAAGGTTGTTGGCGTCGTCGAGACCAATATGGGCCTCGGCAGCGTCTCCAGCGGCGGGTCGCTCTACGCGGAAGTGTGCGGGGCGCTGTATGACAGCGACAAACGGCCGCTCGTCGTGTCGTTCATGGCCGGACTCGGCGGTGAGGCCATCGTGCTGAAAGAGTTCTACTGGATGACGGGGAAGATGCTCGACGCGCAGAAGCGCGGCGCGAGTGAAAAGCGCACACACTGGGTGGGGTTTGAGGAGTAGTGTCAGGTATCAGGTGTCAGGTATCAGGTGTCAGGTATCAGGTATCAGGTGTCAGTATCAGGTATCAGGTTAAGGTAACAGGGATCAGGTACTAGGACTCGCGGTTCAGGGTTTCACGGATTCAATCCGCGTAATACCTGATACCTGATACCTGATACCTGATACCTGAAACGTGACAGTGGAGGCGAGATGCCCGCGACGATTGAAATCGACCGTCAGATGCTGCCGATGCTCGGGAGCGCGAATCAGGGAGCGCGTTTTTACAACCCTGATGTGCCGGAGACGGAGCCGTTCGTTCCTGGACACCGGACCTGCGCGGGGTGTGGTCCCTCCATCCAGTACCGGCTGACGAGCAAAGCATCAGGCGACAACACCATTCTCGTCGGGCCGACGGGGTGCATGTACGTCGCGAACAGCTCGTATCTGTGCACGCCGTACAACGTGCCGTGGGCGCATACGCAAATCGGGAGCGCCGGGAGCTTCACCGCCGGTGTGGCCGCCGCGTACGAAGCGATGATCCGCAAGGGCAAATGGAAGGGTCCCTATCCGAACATCATTTGCGAGGCGGGCGATGGGAGCGCTTCGGACATCGGCCTGGCGTCGATTTCCGGCGCGCTCTATCGCGATCACGATTGCCTGATCATCTGCTACGACAACGAGCAGTACGCGAATACGGGCATTCAGGCGTCGTCGCGAACGCCGTACGGCGGGATGACGACCTTTTCGCCGCCGGGACCGAAGATTCCGGAAGCGAAAAAGCTGTTTCCAAAGGACCTCGCACGCATGATGGCGGCGGGGCATCCACACTGCTATGTCGCCACCGCCAGCGTGGGCTATCCGATCGATCTGATGAACAAGGTCCGGAAGGGTCTCAACCATCGCGGCGCCGCGTTTCTCATGATCTACACGCCGTGCCAGAAAGGGTTCGTGTACGAGACGCCGCGCTCGATCGATCTCGGACGTCTCGTGGTCGAGTGCGGCCTGTATCCGATCTGGGAGTGGAATCCGGAAAGCCGCTCCTACGATTACACCTTCCGTCCCGACGTCATGCGGCCGGTGTCGGAATACCTGAAGCTGCAAGGACGATTCGGCCACTTGCATGCCGAGCACATTGCGACGTTGCAGCGGTTTGCGAACCAGCAGTGGGCGATGATGAACATCGAGGTGCCTGCGGCGCTCGTCCGCGCGGCCGACGCAAGCGCGCACGTGGACATGGCGGCCGCGGAAGAAGCGGCGGCTATCGCGCATACGGTGTAGATCGATGGCTGACACTCCACAAGCTGCGCCGCCTGCCGCGCAGGAAAGCTACATCGTCGCCGAGGGCAAGAAGCGCGGCTCGACTCGGGACGTCCGCGTCGAAGCGGTGCCGGACCGCTACTACACCGTCGTCCGCGTGCACGCCGGTGACGCGTTGCTGACGGACAACTGGCACACGAACGAAGTGCTCGAACACACCCGGCACAACTTCGAAGGCCGCACGTTTGCCATGCGGACGCTGGAGGCGTGGGGCGCGAGCATCGAAACCGACGATCGCGCGTCCTTCACCGCCGGCGGCCGTGTCTGGGTGCTGGATCTGCAGCCAGCCGCGGGCAAAAAGATCGAGAGACGGTGAATCGATGCGCGGCGTCAGTTGTCAGTTCCCGGTTTCCAGTTCAAAGTTCAGTTGTCAGTTTTCAAAGTTGTGAAGTGGCCTCAGAGTTTTCGGGCTGAGAATCTCGCAACTGAAAACTAAACTTTGAACT
>WNFU01003120.1_pt1 | contig 22094 bp, 19 predicted proteins | sample 5400121 | NCBI WGS metagenome assembly WNFU01 (sample SAMN13153360, study PRJNA577476) | soil metagenome | isolation source: 100 cm soil or saprolite under grassland replicate 1 | place: USA:California | collected 2016-06-15
GTAGGAGCCATTCGCTTCCCGGATGTCCCGGAGAGTCCGTGGACAGCGAGTTCATACGGCTTAGGGACGCGGCGCGTGGCAGGCGCGTCGGTAAGTCGCTCGGCTTCCCAGGCCGCCAGTCGCGCGCACGACGATCGCGCCCCGGCAGGGGTCGAGCGCCAGGAGGCCGAAGCTAACGGTGAACGTGCCGGCGCGGCTGGAGCGCGTCCGGCGGACGATCGTTCGGCCATTACGCGTGAGCGCGACGCGGACGCGCTCCAGGCGTGCAAACCCGGCGCCGCGGAACGTGACGGGGGATAGGTCGACGAGCCGGAACGACGGCGCACGAGCTGCGCTACCTTCCGGCGTGGCAGTTCCGAGGACGAGCGCCACGCAGGCGACCAGCGTGAGCGCGTGCATGGGCACAGTCTGCCTGGCGACGGCGCTGATGTCTCTGGCGAAAACGAGAAACCACGATAGAGTTCCGTCTGCTTTTGGAAGGCATGGCACGTGGGGGTTTGGGTCTCCATTTTCTGCGGAGACAGGTGCTACATAAGGGGGAGAGAGCCGTGAGGCAAAGGCTTTCGCTGTATTTCCTCGGCTTGATCGGCATTGTGGCCCTGGCGCTGCCGGCGTCCGGGTTCGCCGAGCGGCCGACGAAGAACACGGTCGGCACGCCGCTCGACGTCATCCACGTCGGGCCGGACCTGAACAACGGTCAGCCGTTGCCGGTGATCACGGGGGGCGGATCGGCGACGCGAACCGTGAACGCGCGGGTTTCGCCGAGCAGGGCCGCAACGCACACGCCGGTCGTCGGCGAGGTGCGGAACTGGGTCGGGCTCGACGACGTCGTCGGCGCGTTCTACCGGAAGGGGTACACGCTTCGCGGGATCGGCGACCACGTCGAGATCTGGGTCGCGAGCGAGCGGCGCACGTTCGCGGGCATCACGTCGTCGGCGACGGACTTTCAGGACGGCGACTGCCGCAACGGCGTGCGCACGCAGATCACGGACGCGCAGGTCAACTACCTGGTCGGCGAGTTCGACGACAACATCCTCCCGATCGAGTCGGAGGCGTTCAGCGTGGCGCCTGACCGTGACGGCTCGCACGCGCTCCTTGGGGCGCCGTTCCATCCTGGAGGGGAGGGCGACAACACGGTCGTTTTGATCGACAACGTCCGCGACGACAACTTCTACGACTTGAACAACACGCAGGGCTTCTCGTATATCGCGGGCTTCTTTTCGTCGCAGCTGAACACGCTGTTCGACCGTAACATCATGACGATCGACGCGTTCGACTGGCTTCACCGGACGGGTGCGAACCCGCCGCATGAGCCGGTGCCCGGAAACAACTGCACGAGCGCGCCGGCGCGGCCGTTCCTCTACGAGGGCGTCTTCGCGCACGAGTACCAGCACTTGCTCGAGTTCTACGCCGACGAAGACGGCGAGACCACGTGGGTGAATGAGGGGCTTTCGGATCACGCGCAGACCATCACCGGCTACGTGAATCCGGCGACGCCGATCACGCAGATCGGCTTCGACTCGCACACGCAGTGCTTCCTCGGCTACCTCGGCGTGCAGACGCCGGCGAACCCGAACCCGCGCGGCGGCGGGCCCGAGAACTCGCTCACGCGCTGGGAGGACCAGGGTCCCGGCGAGATCCTGTGCGACTACGGCGCTGCGTACACGACGATGGAGTACCTTCACGGGCAGTTCGGTACTGCATTCATCAGGAGCCTCCACAACGGCGAGGCGAACGGCCTCCAGGCGCTCGCGGAGTCGCTCGCGGCGATCGGCAACACCAAGACGACGCCGCAGGAGCTGCTCCACAATTGGGCGGTGATGGTCGCCGTCGACGGGATCATCGACGATGGTGGGCGGATTCTCGGCCCGTATAACGAGAGCGTGTTCACGACGCCTACGCTGGACGCAACGATCAACTGGGACACGCCGCACGCGTATGACACGGCGGGCGCTCCCTCGAACGGTTCGGACTACGTGCGGCTGCGGAACGCGTCGGGGACGTACCTGAGCGGCGGCGACATCGACTCGCTGTCGTTCCAGGGTTCGACCATCCTGCCGGCCAGGCCGGTCGCGTGGTCAGTCGCGGCCGACCCGCCGTTTACGCCGGGTGATCCCGCGCTCTACTCCGGCGCGGGGAACAACCGTGACGAGGCGATCGTGCGCTCGGTTGCGGTGCCGACCGGCGCCGGCGCGACGCTGACGTTTGACGCCCTCTGGAACGAGGAGCTCGGGTGGGACTTCCTCTTCGCCCAGGTCTCCACCGACGGAGGCGCGACGTACAGCAGCCTGACCTGCACCGACACGACGACCGAGACCAACCCCGAGGCCCTGCCGACGGCGAAGGAGAACGTCCCGGGCTTCACGGGCTACTCCGGCGGCTGGAGGCCGCAGACGTGCAGCCTTGCGTCCTACGCCGGCCAGACTGTGCTGCTGGCGTTCCGGACCTTCAACGACCCGGCCGTGCTCGGTGAGTCGGCGGCCGTCCCGCCCGGCGCCTGGGTGGATGACGTCAGCGTCGGCGGCGCGCTGATCAGCGACGGCTCGAGCCTCGCCGGCTGGCAGTCGTTTACACAGGTGCGGCCGAACACGGTCGCCGGCTTCACCGTGACGATCCTCAGCCTCGACACCGCCAAAGGCAAGATCACGGTTCGGCGCCTGCCTCTCACGGGCGACTTCGTCGTCTCCGGAGCCGCGAACGTCCAGAGGTACATCGACAAGAACGCCGACTTCGTCGGGGCAGTCGTCTTCTACGACGACCCGCCGGAGACGAGCACGGACTACGCGCGCTACCGGCTGACCGTGAACGGCGTCACGCAGCCGGGCGGCGGGATGTAACTCCGTCTCGCCCGTACGCAGGCTGGAAGGGCCGCCGGAAGGCGGCCCTTCTGTGTCTACGCGCGCAGCGGAACTCAACTGGTGGGCCAGCGGTCGCGCTGACGCCGGCGCCGGCGGAACAACGATAGGTTCAGTACGCCGCCGCTCTGACGGAGGCTCACCATGGCCAAACTGATCTACTCGGCGATCACGTCACTCGACGGCTACGTGGCGGACGAGGACGGCAACTTCGACTGGGCTGCGCCGGACGAGGAGGTGCACAGCTTCGTCAACGACCTCGAGCGGCCGGTCGGCACCTACCTCTATGGGCGTCGGATGTACGAGGTGATGGTCTTCTGGGAGACCGCGCACACCCTCGCCGACCAGCCGCCCGTCGAGCAGGACTTCGCGGAGATCTGGCAGGCGGCCGACAAGATCGTGTACTCCAAGACGCTGGAGGCGGTGTCCAGCGACAGGACACGGATCGAGCGAGACTTCGACTCTCAAGCAGTCAGGCAGATGAAAGCGTCAGCAGGACGTGACATCACCGTGGGCGGTCCCGACCTCGCCGCCCAGGCGATCAAGGCCGGGGTGGTCGACGAGCTCCATCTCTTCCTCACGCCCGTCGTGGTGGGAGGCGGCAAGCAGTCCCTCCCCAACGATGTACGCCTGGAGCTCGAACTGCTGGACGAACGCCGTTTCGGCAACGGCGTGGTTCACCTCCGCTACCGCACCGGGACGTGAGGAGACTCCTCGCGGCCTGACGTCCTTCGATGAGTCTCGCTCCCGTCACGAGTCTAGAGATCAGACGGCAAGCAGAAAGGAGATGGCGACATGCGACTGACTCTGACCACGTTTCTTACGCTGGACGGCGTCATGCAGGCGCCGGGCGGACCCAGCGAGGACCCGAGCGGCGGATTCGATCACGGCGGGTGGCTCGTGCCGTATGCCGACGACGACATGGGCGGAGCGATGGTGGGCTGGTTCGCCGAGGCGGACGCGTTCTTGCTCGGGCGCCGAACTTACGAGATTTTCGCCGCGTATTGGCCGCGCGTGACCAATCCGGATGACCCGATCGCGAGTCAACTCAACAGCCTGCCCAAGTATGTTGCATCGCGGACCCTGAAAGACGTCGCATGGAAAGGCTCGACGCTGATCCAGGGCGAGCTCGCCGAACAGGTTGCCGAGCTCAAGCGCAGACCCGGTCGCGAGCTGCAGGTGCACGGGAGTGGCATTCTCGCCCAGACACTGATGCAGCACGACCTCATCGACGAGTACAGGCTCCTGACGTACCCCGTAGTGCTCGGCAAGGGCCGCCGGCTCTTCGCGGACGGGACCAAGCCGGCCGCCCTGCGTCTCCTCGAGAGCAAGACGACGAGCGCCGGCGTCACGCTGGACGTGTACGAATCCGCCGGCGAGCCGACGTACGGCTCCTTCGAGCTCGACTCCGACGGTTCGATCGACCTCTTCGAGGCGCCGTGAGCCTCACTCAGTACTACACCGCGACGAGCCTCGACGGCTTTATCGCCGACCCCGACAACTCGCTGGACTGGCTGTTCACCCGCAAGCGCGAGGACGATGGGCCGTTGAACTACGGCGAGTTCATCGCCGACGTCGGTGCGATGGCGATGGGTTCGACGACGTACGAATGGATCCTCGAGCACGAGTTCGCGGGCAAGGCTCCGGCGGAGTGGAAGTGGCCGTACGACATCCCATGCTGGGTCTTCACGCACCGGCAGCTGCCACCGGTTCCCGACGCGCGAATCGAGTTCACCAGCGCGGAGATCGCAACCGTGCACGAAGAGATGCTCGGCGCCGCCGGTGACTGGAACGTCTGGATCGTGGGCGGGGGAGACCTGGCCGGTCAGTTCGCCGACGTGGGGCTGCTGGACGAGGTGATCGTGTCGATCGCGCCGGTCACGCTGGGTGGGGGTGCGCCTCTGTTGCCGCGCCGGATCGAGCTGCGTCTGGACGAGCTGGGACGGAACGGCGACCTCGCCTGCGCGAAGTTCTCGGTCGTGCGCTCACCTGCCTGACGTCGTCGTCAGCTCAGCGGCCGCGGTAGCCGGAGGCGACGAGCGCCTCGTATTCGGGGTGCCGTTCGATGTAGTGCGCGATGAACGGGCGAGTACTCGACCAACTGTCCCGCCGCGTCCGATTCACGTGCGTCGCGGTGATCGGCGAACCGCCGCCGGTGAGCAGCCGCCAACCGCCAGCGGTCGCGCTCTTGCAAATGCGCAAAGATCTCGCGGGTGCCGCGATAGATTCGGCCGTCCTCCGTCTGCAGGACAGGGATCTGGTCGGTGCCTGCAACGGCCCGCAGCTCGTTTCGCTCTCCCGGCCACGGTTCGACTTGCCACGCGACGAAGGCGACGCCCAGCTCGGTCAGCACCTCTCGCACCGCGGACGAGAACGGGCACCATTCGGCCTGGTAGAGAGTCAAGTACGGCGTCAGCCACGAAAGCCGTTCTTCTTGTCGCCTCAGCCGCTCGAATAATTGCCGCGACCGTCGCGTTCGGGATGGGGATCGACAAGCCGGATGTGCGCTGGGTGCTGCACGTCGACCCCCCCGGCTTCGCTCGACGCGTACTACCAGGAGCTCGGGCGCGCCGGCCGCGACGAGGAAGCTGCGCAAGCGCGGTTGCTCTACAGGATCGAGGACTTCGGCACGGCTCGGCATTTCACTTCGCGGAGCGTTGGCGGTAGCGTCGTCGCCCGCATCGCGGAGCGCCTGTCGACCGAACACGACGGAAAGGAACTCGCCTCGCGGCCGCTCGTGCTCGAACGACGGCTGCTGCGCGCCGTTTGAACGGCTTGCCGGTGAACACTGTTCAGCCTTAGCGCAGCGCGACTATCCTCGCCGCATGCAGAAGGTGGCCGTCTGGGACGCGGCCCGAATAGGCCATCGGCTCCCCGTATGCCGACAGCTGGGGTGGCTCCTCGACCGAGGTAAGCGACGCCATCGACCAAGTGGCGGTGCCAGCTGAACCGGGTCATGCGGTGGCCTTTACAAGTCCGCGCCTGGTGACGAGCGGTGGACGTATCGTCACTACCTTGGGCTCACGTCCCCTGTACCGGCAAAGGAGGGAACGCGATGACGCAGCACGCGACAGGAACCCGTGAGGAGTGGCTTGCGGCGCGGCTCGAGCTGCTCGAGGCCGAGAAGGAACTCACCCGTCGAAGCGACGAGCTCGCCCGGCAACGGCAGCAACTCCCCTGGGTCCGGATCGACAAGGATTACCGCTTCGAGACCGACTACGGGAGCGCCACGCTGGCTGACCTCTTCGGAGGGCGCTCCCAGCTGCTCGTCTACCACTTCATGTTCGGGCCCGAATACACGGCGGGCTGCCCGGCCTGCTCGTCCATCGCGGACGGCTTCAACGGCTCCGTCGTCCACCTCGAAAACCACGACGTCGCGATGATGGCCGTCTCGCGCGCGCCGCTCGAGAAGCTTCATGCCTACAAACGCCGCATGGGCTGGAGCTTCCCGTGGGCCTCCTCCTTCGGCAGCGACTTCAACTACGACTTCGACGCCTCGTACACGGAGGAGCAGCAACGCCAGGGAAACATCGAATACAACTACCGCCCGATGGACGTGAAGCCCGTCCTGGAAGCGGGCGAAGAAGGCCCTGTCGCCGAGTTCGCGGCCATGGTCGGCACCGACGCGGCGACGTACACGCGTGAGGCGCCGGGGATGAGCGCGTTCGCGCTCGAGGACGGAGTCGTCTACCACACCTACTCCGCCTACGCCCGCGGCGTGGACGCCCTCTGGGGGATGTACCAGTGGCTCGACCGGGCACCCAAGGGGCGCAACGAGACCGGGCCGTGGTTCCGCCGCCACGACGAGTACGGCAAAGGCTGAAACACGCGCTTCGTTTGATCTGGACTACTCGCGTTCGCGGTCAGCCTGGCCGTCACCGGCAGGGCCTGACGCTCGAGCTGAGATGAGGCGTGCAGCGATCGGCAGCGCGAACTCCTCGCCGTCCGCGTAGCCGCGAACAGCGTTGGCCATTACCGCGCGGATGGCCTCGAGCTGTTCGGGCGGCTGTGCACGCAGGACTGCAGCGGTGCGGACTCCGGCGTTGAGCTGTGCCTGGAAGAGGAAGTCTGCGCTCGGCACGCGCCAGAGCGCGGTGACGGTTTCCATGCGCAGCGAGGCGGTGTCGAACCCGCAGCCCGCGAGCGCCCGGCGACACTCGTCGCGATCGGCGAACACGTGGTAGCTCGGCCCTTCAGGTCCCTCGACGGCGACTGCGTGGGCGGCGAGAGCAGCCTCGGTGATCTCGTCCTCGGCGTTGCCCTGCGCCAGCCAGGTGGTGAAAGCAAGCCGCCCATGCGGAACGAGGACGCGGTGCACCTCCGCGAGCGCGCGCTCCGGCTGCGAGACGTGCAAGATCCCGAAGTTCATCGTCACCGCGTCGAACGACGCGTCGGGGAACGGCAGCCGCAGCGCATCGCCCACCACGAACGTGAGGTCGGGACAGCGCCTGCGAGCCCGTTCGACCATCGCGGTCGCGATGTCCACGCCCACCGGGTGCGCGCCGCGTGCCGCAGCCGCCTCGGAGACGAAGCCCGGCCCACACGCCACATCGAGAAGCCGCGACCCCGCGCGCACTCCCGCCGCGTCTAGGAGCGGCTCGACGAACAGCACCGTGTCGGTCCAGTACTCCTCGTAGCGGGGCGCCGCCCGTTCCCAGCCCGCGCGCTCAAACTCCGCGAATGCGTCACCAATCATCGGTCGCACTTTACGGCCACGCATTAGCTCGAGGTCAGAGAAGTTTCAGCTCGCGGGCACGCGACACCGCGTCCGGGCGCGTGGCGACGTCGAGCTTGCGAAAGATGCTCTTCACGTGGGTCTTGATCGTGTTGAACGAGATGTAGAGCGCCTCGCCGATCTCCCGTTGAGTGAGATCGGTCGCCAGCAAGCGGAGTACGGCGAGCTCCCGTTCGCTGAGATCCTCCTCATACTGCGTGCGCTTCACGGGGCTCGGCATGAGGCGAAGCGCGCGCTCGACCCTCGCCAGCAGCTCCAGCAACACGCCCGGGTCGACGCACGCCTCGACCGCCTGGCGCGCCTCCCGCAGCATGTCCTTCGCGGCGCGGCGATCGCCGAGACCGCCCTTCACCTCCGCGTGGGTGAGAAGTCCGTACGAGAGGTCGAACTTGGCGTCGCCTCGTCGAGCGAGCTCTATGCCTTGGGCAAGAGTCTCGTCGGCCTCTCTCAGCCGGCCCTGCCCCTCGAGCAGCTTTCCCCGGGCGACGTACGCCATAGACAGGCCGTAGTACGCCGTCAGCCCGGTCTGCGTGAGCAGCGCCTCGGTGTCGTGAGCAACTGACGAGCGCGGTCCGACTCACCGATCGCTGCATGAACGACGGCGCACCAGCCGAGCGCGTGAATCAGCGCAAGGGAGTGACCGGACTGCTCGCTCGACGTCACCGCTTCGTCGAGGAGCGCCGACGCAATCTGGCCCTCCCCCCCGAGGAAGACCGAGACGCCGAAGGTCGTGAGGAGCGCGCTCCGCCAGTAGTCGGAGCCGGCTTCCTCGAGCTCGAGCGCCGGTCGCGCCGTCTCGGATATCCCTTGCACGTCTCCGAGGAAGTACTAGCGGAACACAGAGTGGCCGACGTGCAGCGGCTGCCCGGATCAAGGCAGGGCCCGCGCTCCGCAGGGCCGGGATGCTCAGCACTGTCCGGGTGTGCTGCTGATTGATGTGGGTTGCGTGCTGCTCGGTGCGTCGCCCTGCGCCGCAATCGTCGCATGAACGGGGAGCGCCGGTGCGATGGTGGCGAGCGCGGGGTCGATCGTGATGAGCGGAGTCGCGGGATTGACCTGACTGCACGATCCGACGAGTCCGGCCCCGTCTGTCTTGACGGCGAGGAGCTCGCCTGTGAAATCGGTGGCATTCTCGGTGAAACCGAGCGCCAGGGACTCGCCGCTGCTCGTCAGGTCCGACGAGGCGAAGTACTGGCTGATCGTTCTGCCCGTCGTCGGGTAGACCTGGTAGTAGGCGTGCTGCCAGAGGAGGTTGCCGCTTGGGTCGGTCTTCGCCAGCCACGGCACCATCGGCGAGCTGTCGGTGAACTTCAGATTGGTGGCGCCTGCCATGACGTAGCCGCCGTCGGACGCCTGCCGTACGGAGTAGGCGAGGGCTCCAATAGCGTGGCACGTCGTGTTGAACCCGTTGGAGAAGCAGTGTACGCCGGCGTGATAGGCCTTCTGCCATTGGCTGTTTCCGTTCGCGTCGAGCTTGAGCAGAAGCCCGCCTATGCAACACGTTCCGGGGCTGGTGCTGTTGCCCCAGTTACCTGCGACGAGGTAGCCGCCCTCAGAGGTCTGGATGATGGAGAAGGCGTGCTCGGACGCAGTCGGAGCGCCGCCCGAGTCGAAGCTGTTGAAGGCGCGTTGCCAGTCGAGGTTGCCGTTCGCGTCGAGCTTGACGACGAGCACGCCCGTGTCGCCGTCTGAGCGACGGGCATAGCTGTAGAACTCGCCGGCGGCGACGTAGCCGCCGTCGGCTGTTGGCCGCACGGCGTTGAAGTAGACGGGCGCGCGTCCCGAGCCGTAGGGCGCGCCCGGCCCGAGCTTTCGCTGCCACTGCACGTTTCCTAGGCTGTCGAGCTTGAGGATCCACGCGCCGATGTTGTAATCGGGGTCGCGAAAGCTTCCAGCTGCGACGAAGCCGCCGTCGCTCGTCTGCCTGATCTGGTTGATCGCGTTTTCCTTATCGTCCCCTCCTGACGAGTAGACCTGCGCCCAGACGAGTTCGCCGGTCGCGTCGAGCTTCTCGACGAACCCGCACTGCCTGCCGCTCAGATAGGGGCAGAGCGTGCCCGACCCGCAACCGATCGTGCCGCCGCCTAGGACGTAGCCGCCGTCGGCCGTCTGCTGCAGGGAGACGCCGTAGGAGTAGCTGCCGGGCGGCAGACCGAAACAGCCGACCGCCTTCTGCCATTGCGGATTGCCGAAAGCGTCGAGCTTGACGAGCCAGTTCACGCCTCGGCAGCTGTCGGACGCGGATGCATTCGGCCGGCTCGAGAGTGCAAGAGCGACCGAGCCGCCATCGGAGGTGGCCGCCACCGTCTCGGGAGTCAGGTCGCACTTGGCTCCGTCGACGACGCTGGCGTAGTTCTTGACGTAGGTACTGAAAGTCGATGGAGGAGGCGGCGGTGGCGGAGGCGGCGGCTTTTTCTTGGCGGTCGCCGGTGTCACGAGAATCGACGCGATCACAGCCGCCGAGAGAACAAGCCCCGACACGAACGACAAGCCGCGCATCTTCACCTGCCCGCCTCCCTTCCATGACACGAGCGCGCCGATCGCCGCGAGCGTAAGGAGAAAACCTTGCGCTGGTCTTAACGATCGGCCACACAATCCTTAAGCCGTCCGGGCGGGCGCAGCCGACCTAGCCGCTGCCGACGCGGGTCTTTTGCGAGACGCTCCTGCACCTGTTCGAGGCGACGTCGCCCGAGGCGCTCCGCGAAGCCGCGCACGTTGCCGCGCTCCCCTACGATCGGATCGTCGAGGCGGACGAAGGATTGGACGAGACGCGAGCCGCTCAGCGAGCAGGGCGCGGGCGCTCGTCGTGATTCATCGGCGGTCGCGCGTACGTGTCGAAAAGCCCCGTCTCGTACGCGAGCACGATTGCTTGGACGCGGTCACGGAGGTCGAGCTTCTGAAGGATGTGCGTGATGTGTGTCTTGACGGTCGTGTCGCTGATGTAGAGCTCTCGGCCGATCTCGGCGTTCGAGAGGCCGCGGGCGATCAAGCGAAACACGTCCAGCTCGCGCTCCGTCAGTTCGTCGAGCTGTCGTTGAGGCGCGGGGTGTGGAATGCGCGCGAACTGCTTGATCACACGTTTCGTTATCGCGGGTGAGAGGAGCGCATCTCCGCCGGCGACGATGCGGATTGCCGCGAGGAGCTGTTCGGGCGGGTCGTCCTTGAGCACGAAGCCGCTGGCGCCGGCGCGGAGTGCCTCGTAGACGTATTCGTCGAGGTCGAACGTCGTCAGGACCAGAATCCGTGTGGCGTCATCGGCGGCGAGGATCCGCCGGGTTGCCTGGAGCCCGTCGAGCTCGGGCATGCGGATGTCCATGAGCACGACGGTGGGCCGAAAGCGGGCGGCCTTGTCGACCGCCTCGAGCCCGTTGCTCGCCTCGGCCACGACTTCGATGTCCTGTTCGCGAGAGAGCAGCATGCGAAAGCCGGCGCGGACCATCGATTGGTCGTCGGCGACGAGCACACGGATCGTCATGGGCGGTCGCCGCTGAGCGGGAGGCGTGTGCTGAGTATGAAGCCGCCTCCAGTTGCTGTTCCTGTGGTCATCTCACCACCGTAGATCCTGACGCGTTCGCGCATTCCGACGAGCCCGTGACCGAGGCCGTCGCTCGTCGAGCTGCCCTCACCGTTGTCGCGTACCTCGACCTGTAGCTCGTCGAGCCGGTAGCGGACGGTCACATCCACGTTGGTCGCGCGCGCGTGTTTGAGTGCGTTGGTCAGGCCTTCTTGCACGATCCGATAGGCGGAGAGGTCGATCGCTCGTGGGAGCGGGAAGGGCTCGCCGTCGACATGCAGCTGGACGGGCAGGCCGGCGCGGCCGATCTGTTCCAGCAGCGAGTTGAGGGCGTCGAGGCCGGGTTGGGGTGTGAGTTCGGCTTCGTCCCCGTCGCGGCGCATGGCCCCCAGGAGACGGCGCATCTCGGCAAGCGCCGTGCGGCCGGCCCGCTCGACGCCGCTGAGCGCATCACGGTCCTCGGCCAGCGCGTCGGGGAGCTTGTGCCTCACGGCGCCCACCTGGAGCACCATCACGCTGACGGCGTGCGCGACGATGTCGTGGAGCTCGCGCGCGATCCGCGCACGCTCCTCTGCCACTGCGACGCGGGCGGCCGCCTCGCGCTCCCGCTCTGCCCGGGCTGCGCGTTCTTCTGCCGCTTCGGCCTGCGCGGCACGCTCGCGCACAGCGAAACCTGCGAGCCAGCTGATCGCGAACTCCATGGGGACGAAGACGAGCTCGGCGGCGGAGTGTCCAGGGATTTCGTAGACCACCACCACCGCACCGCCGACAACGACCGCCAAGCCGATGGCCGCCTGCACGTCGTTGCGCAGATGCCCGAGCAAAAACGCGACTGCCATTCCGACGATGAAGAGGCTGTGCGCGAACGGGAGCACCCACCAGTTGATGAACGAAATCCCAGCCGCCAGCAGCCAGTACGCCGTTGGAGCGGCGAAGGGAAAGCGTCGACGCGCAAAGATCGGAAGCACCAAGATCGCGATCGCAGGTAGGGCGAGCCACAACGTAGGCGCGTCCGGCGAATCGCGTCCGACCACCACTTCGAGCATGGCTTCGATCGCCAAAAGCGCGATCAGCTCTTCGAACCAGTACTTACGCGCGACGTACCTGATCCGGCTCACGCGCTGAACGTACTGCACGCCGCCGCCAGCTGCCTCCTACCTGAGTACGACTCTGAGTCGTCGGCCGGTACGAGCCCGGATCCAGCCTGCCGACGACGCCGCCGCGCCGCCCAGCTCCTAGCGTCGGGGCATCGACTCGATGAGGAAAGGAGCAGTCATGGAAGCCCCGACGACCCGAGCCTTTTCCCCCGCGCGAATCGTCGCCCTTGGTCTCATCGGGCTGGCGGTGCTCGGCCTCGCGTATCTGCATTTCGCGACAGGCAAGGACTCGGTCTCGGTCCCGTCCGGGGCACGCGCCGGACAGTTGAAGCTCCACTCGTGTCACTATGGGACTGAGGACGGCAGCTACCGCGCCGACTGCGGCACGCTCATCGTGCCGGAGAACCGGCACAGCGCGCGCTCGCGCCTGATCGCGCTCCCGGTCACACGGATTCGCGCGCGCTCGGCGAACCCCGGCCTGCCGATCTTCCGCCTGCAAGGTGGTCCCGGCGTGACGAACATGGAGTTCGCAGAAGCGAGCCGGTTCGCAGACAAGCACGACGTCGTGCTCGTCGGCTACCGCGGTGTCGACGGCTCGACGAAGCTCGATTGTCCCGAAGTGAGATCGGCACGCGAAAGCGCGCGCGAGTTCCTGAGCGAGCAGTCGTTCCGCGCCGACGCAGCGGCATTCAAGGCGTGCGCGAATCGCCTCCAGAATGACGGAGTCGACCTCGCGGGCTACACGCTTCCTGAACGTGTCGACGACCTCGACGCCGCCCGGCGCGCGCTCGCCTACGAGCGCGTCAACCTCGTGAGCGAGAGCGCCGGTACGCGCACGGCGATGATCTACGCCTGGCGCTACCCCAAGCGCATCCACCGCTCGGTGATGATCGCCGTCAACCCGCCCGGTAACTTCCTCTGGGACGCCAGAACGACGGGCGAGCAGATCCGCCGCTACTCCGCGCTCTGTGTGGATGATGCTTCGTGCCGGAGCCGCACACCGGACCTCGCGGCCTCGCTCCACTTGGCGTACGAGGACATCCCCAGCCACTGGTGGTTCCTGCCGATCAAGAAGGGCAACGTCAAGGTCGGCGCGTTTTTCGGCCTGATGAACGCGACCCTGGGCGGGGGCGGGCCCCTCAACGGGCCGATGACGATCGACACCCTGCTCTCCGCGGAACAGGGCGACGGAAGTGGTGCCTGGCTCCTGTCGGTCATGGGACAGCTGCTCTTTCCGCGCATTCAGGTCTGGGGTGATGTCGCCGCAGTGGCCAGGAGCGACGCCGCCTATGCGCGGCGGTTCTTCGCGTCCCACGCCGACCGCGGCTCGATCATCGGCAGCCCCGGCACCGGGCTGATCTGGGCCGGGGGCCAGCTGCTCGACGCGTGGCCCGCAAGTCCGGACGAGAACGAGTACACGCATGTACGCGACTCGAAAGTCGAGACGCTGTTGATCGGCGGCAACCTCGACTTCGCAACGCCGCCGCAGAAGGCGACGCGCGAACTGCTCCCGCATCTTGCGAACGGACACCAGGTCGTCCTCAGCGACCTCGGCCACACTGACGACTTCTGGGTCTACGAGCCCGCGGCGAGCAATCGTCTTGTCAACACGTTCTTCGACAGCGGTCGTGTCGACACCTCCCTCTACACGCCGAATCGGGTCGACTTCTCACCAAGCGTGGGCCACGGCGCGATTGCGGAGATCGTCCTGGGCGTAATGCTCGGGTTGGCTGCGTTGACCGTGCTTTCGCTGGTGTGGATGGCGCTTCGCCTGCGTTGGCACAAGCCGTTCGGGCGGAAGGCGAGCGGCGCCTTGCGCTCTCTCTATCTTCTTCTGCTTGGGCTCGGGGGCTGGTTCCTGGGAGTGCTCGTCGTGCTAACGGCGCTGCCGACTGTATCCATCACCAACGAGCTGCTGGTGGGATTGTCGGTCGGCCTGCCGATCGCGCTGGGCACCTACTGTGCCTGGGCGAACCGCGACTGGTCCCCGAGGACCAAGATCACCGGGTTCGCCGCTGCGACAGGTGGCGCGCTCGTCGGAGCGTGGCTGGGAGTCAACGTGACGTCCGCGGCATACGGACTGTTCGCACCGCTACTCGCGATCGTCGGAGCGACCGTGGGCGCAAACCTGACCCTCCTCGCACTCGATATCGCATGGGATCGGCAGGCTCGCGATCGCCTCGCCGCCGCGCCCAAAGAGACGCTGGAGGCGCAAGCGTCGGCGAGTTGATGTAACGCCGCTCCGCGCAGAACCGCATCGTCAAGTCCTGCGGACTTGCTTCCAGGTCCGCAGGACTTGGCGTCTTCATGAGGTGCCCGCTCCTACCTGAGTAGGAGCCGAAATCGTCGGCTGGTTCGAGGTCGAATCCGGCTTCGCGACGACGTACTCGGCGCGACCGCGTCTTAGCGTCACGGCATGCGCTCGAAACGACACGGAGGAGCCATGACCACTGGATCACTACAAACTCGGGAGCTCGCCGTACGCGAAAGCGACGGCGTCCGCGTCGTGTTGCGCTGGCATCCGCACGACGACGCAGTAACGGTTTCAGTCGACGATGCACGCGTCGGCGATTGCTTCCAACTCGCGATCGCGCCTGACCGCGCTCTCGATGCCTTCTACCACCCCTTCGCCTACCGGCCTGGGGAGCCAACGACCACATCGAAGGAGGAACGACAATGTTTCGCACCAAGCATCGCAATCGGCGAAGCGAAGCGTCCGGGGCTCCGGTAGGCGCCCCGACCGACTCATCGATGAACGCACACAACCTCGCGGCCCGCATGGGTCGCTGGAGCGCCGGTCACTGGAAGTCGGCGACTTTCGGCTGGCTCGGGCTCATGGTCGCCGCCTTCGCCGTTGGCGGCGTAGTCGGCACGAAGAACGTCGATCCGAACACCGCTGGGCCCGGCGAGTCGGGCCGCATGGACAGGATCCTGGATGCCGGGTTCAAGTTGCCGGCGAACGAGAGCGTCCTGATCCAGAACCGCTCCGTTCGAGCCGGCGAACCCGCCTTCGACGCCGCGGTCGAAGACGTCGTCGCGCGCGTTTCGAAGATGACGGTCGTTCAGAACCTCCGCTCGCCGCTCGATCCCGCGCATGCGGGTCAGATCGCGAAGGACGGGCATGCCGCGCTCGTCGAGTTCGAGATCCGAGGCGACAAGGACGAGGCCGGCGACAAGATCGACCCGGTCCTCAATGGCGTCGCCGACGCGCAACGCGCCCATCCGGACTTCTTCATCGGAGAGTTCGGCGATGCGAGCGCGATGAAAGCGGCCGACACCGTCTTCGCTGACGACCTCGAGAGCGCGGGTGTGTTCTCCATCCCGCTCACGCTGATCATCCTCGTGGTCGCGTTCGGAGCGCTCGTGGCTGCAGGCATCCCGCTGCTGCTCGGGCTCACGGCGGTGTTCACGACGTTCGGGCTGGTCGCGCTGCCCAGCCACCTCATGCCGGTCGCGAACGAGGCGTTCGCGGTCGTGCTGCTGGTCGGGCTCGCGGTCGGCGTCGACTATTCGATGTTCTACCTCCGCCGCGAACGAGAGGAGCGGGCCGCCGGCCGCAGCAGGCAGGCCGCGCTCGAGGCCGCCGCGGCGACCTCCGGACGGTCGGTGCTCGTCTCCGGCCTGACGGTGATGGTGGCGATGGCCGGCCTCTTCCTCACCGGCGACGCGACATTCGCGTCGTTCGGGTACGCGACGATGATCGTCGTCGCCGTCGCCGTGCTCGGCTCGTTGACCGTGCTTCCGGCGCTGCTCTCGAAGCTCGGTGACCGGGTCGACCGGCTGCACGTGCCGCTCGTCGGCCGGTTCCGCCGTGACGACGGCGAGGGGCGCATCTGGGGAGCGATCGTCGACCGCGTCCTGCGCCGGCCGCTGCTCTCCGCGGTCGTCGCGGGCGGGCTGTTGCTGGCGCTCGCCGCCCCGGCGCTGCAGCTGCGGATCGCGACGCCGGGACCGGAGGCCGCCTTCCCGAAGTCGCTCGACGTCGTGAAGACGTACGACCGCATGCAGCAGGCGTTCCCAGGCACCGCGCTCCCGGCGAACGTCGTCGTCCAGGCGCCGAACGTGAACGCACCCGCGGCACGTGAGGCGATCGACCGCCTCGAACGGCGGGCGCTCGCCAGCGGCCAGATGCACGAGCCGATCACGGTCGAAGTGAACAAGGACGCGACGGTCGCGAACATCACCGTTCCGATCGCAGGAAAGGGGACCGACCCGGCGTCGAACACCGCCCTCACCCAGCTCCGCGACGAGATCGTGCCGGAGACTGTCGGCGCGCTCCCGAACGCGGAGGCCGGCGTCACGGGGCAGACGGCCGAATGGAAGGACCAGGGCGACCAGATGAAGTCGACGCTGCCGCTCGTCGTCGCGTTCGTCCTCCTGTTCGCGTTCGGTCTCATGCTCGTCGCGTTCCGCTCGATCGTGGTCGCGATCAAGGCGATCGTGCTCAACCTGCTCTCGGTCGCGGCCGCCTACGGCGTCCTCGTGCTCGTCTTCCAGCACGGCGTCGGTAACGGACTGCTCGGCTTCGGCGCGACTTCCGGGATTTCCCCCGTCGTGCCGCTGCTGCTGTTCGTGATCCTGTTCGGCCTCTCGATGGACTACCACGTCTTCATCGTCAGCCGGATCCGGGAAACGTTCGATCGCGGCGCGAACATGGACGACGCGATCGCGCACGGGATCAAGTCGACCGCCGGCGTCGTCACGAGCGCAGCTGTCGTGATGATCGGCGTGTTCTCGATCTTCGGGACGCTCTCGCTGTTGATGTTCAAGCAGTTCGGCGTCGGACTCGCGGCGGCGATCCTGATCGACGCCACGCTCGTTCGGGCCGTGCTCCTGCCCGCGACGATGAAGCTGCTGGGCGACCGGAACTGGTACCTCCCCGGCTGGCTCGAGTGGCTCCCGCGCGTCGAGACCGAGGAGCCGTCGAGCACCCCGGAGGCGACCCCGGCCGCTCCCGCTTCGGCGTAGTCCCCTGCGCGGATCCCGGCCCGCCGATCGACGCGGCCGGGATCCGCGCCAAACGGAACGCCGCGGGCCTTCAGCCCGGGAGAGCCTCTGACTCGCACCCCCGCCGGAAGGTTCTCGCGGGCGGCGGCCTCGTAGGATCGTCGGTACCACTCGCTGCAAACCGAGGAGGTGACCCCGATGGCGAAGGCGTTCGCGCTGGTCGCGGCCATCACGATCGCGCTGATGAGTTCAACCGGCGCCACTCCCGCCCGACGCTACAAAGAGGTCCGAGCATCGCCGGTGAGAGAGATCCGCGTCCTGTCGCTCGAGTTGGTTGGCCAGTTTCAGAACTCGGCGCCCGGCGTAACACCGGCTACGCATATTCACTACGGCTACCTCTCGTACATCCGCGGCCTCTCCGTTTTTGGGCCTGCGCCGGAGAACGAGACAACAGCGCTCTTCACGTTCTTCGCAACCGCGGCGACTCCGCGAGTAATCCCGAACGGGCCACTGCGCATCATCACGCGCGTCGGGAAGCTCACGATCTACCGCGATCCCGCCACGAACGGAGATTTCGGTAAGCCCGACACATTCCGCGACGGGACGCCGTTGCTTGTCGCCGACTTCAGGCAGGAAGTTGTCAACAACACCGTGACCAACGCATTCACGACCTTCCACCAAAACACGATCATCTCGACGAGATCGTTTACCGCTGGTGGCGGCAAGGTCCGGCTCGGCCATGTTGGAGAGAAGTTCAAGACCTATTTCAGCGGCCAAGGAAACATGCCGGGGCCGCCGTCCGGTTACTTCAGTGGCTATGCAATTAGCGGGTGAGGTGGGGCGGCCGCTGAGGAGCAGCCGCCCACGCGCTCACTGGCTGACGACGTACTGGTAGCAACCGCTCTGCAGCACCACAGCCGATGTCACCGCGTCGATCACGCGGAAGTGGATGTCGAACTGCGCGCCAACGGGGAGGGCGGCCAGGTCCCGGAAGAGATCGGCCCTGCCGGTTCCTCTTTCGTCCGTCGTGATCGCTTCGGGAACGAGTCCTTGGCCCAGTGTCAGCCAATTCGTTCCGGTGCACATGTCGTCGACGTTCGAATCGACCGCTCGCTGGAGGAAATAGCCGTGGTTCGGGGCCAGGTCCCGCACCCATACATCCAGGTAGACGATCTTGTCGGCGTCTTTCGGTTGCCGGAACTTGACCAACCCGAAACCATCCGGTCCGCCCGCAACCGCCCGCAGGATCACTTCGTCGTTGAAGTTGGGCGCCGCCGGGCCCCACGGCTGGCCGACCCCGTCGGCTTGTGCAGCCGCCGCTGTGACGAAGGTCAGCGCGACGAGCAAGAACACCAGCCTCATGCAACGCATCTGCTTCCTCCTTTATCGAGACTCCGGTGTCGAGCGTGACCGCGCACGGTTACGGGCCGGTTACGGTCCGCACGTGGAGTTCAGGATCCTCGGACCGCTCGAAGTGACCCATCAGGGCGGGGCCGTACACGTGGGCGGCGCCAAGGAACGGGCGCTCCTCGTCATTCTCCTTCTGAACGCGAACGAGGCAGTCTCGGTCGACCGGCTGATCGACGAGCTGTGGGGCGTTCGCCCTCCCGTGACGGCGAGAAAATCGGTGCAGGTCCGCGTCGCCGGACTGCGGCGTACCCTCGGTGAGGGTGTCTTGCTCACGAGCGCTGGGGGCGGCTACCTCATCCGGATCGCCGCCGACCAGCTCGATCTCCATCGCTTCGAGCGCCTGGTGTCCGAGGGAAGGGATGCGCTCGCGGACGATCCTGCGGCCGCGAAGGACAAACTGGATGAGGCAGTCGCGATCTGGCGCGGGCCTGCGCTCGCGGACTTTGCCTACCAGTCGTTTGCGCAACCCGCGATTGCTCGCCTCGAGGAGCTACGCCTCTCGGCGCTCGAGCTGCAGATCGAGGCGGAGCTCGCTCTCGGGCGGCACGCACGGGTCGTCGGGCGACTGCAGGAGCTCGCCGCGATGTACCCGCTCCGAGAAAAGCTTCGCGCACTGCTCATGCTCGCGCTCTATCGGGACGGGCGGCAGGCTGACGCGCTCGATACCTACCGGGGCGCGCGGGAGCAGCTCGTGCACGAGCTCGGGATCGAGCCCGGCCCGGCACTCCAACAGCTTCATCGTGCAATCCTCGAGCAGCAGCCGTCGCTCAACCTCACGACTCCGGACCGCTCGATCCTGGTCGCGCCCCAGAACCCCCTGCGCCTCGACGGGCTGCTCTCGCTCGCGGAGCCGTTGGCGAAGCGTCCGGCGCGAGAAGTGATCGTCGCGCAGTTGACTGCAACCGGCGACGACGTCGTCCGAGCCGCATCGGTGCTGAACGAGCGCCGACAGGGGCTGCTCGCCCGGGGTGTCGCAGCCCGGACGGTCGCGTTCACGTCCTCCCAACCCGGGGACGACCTCGTCCGCCTCGCCCTCGAACAGGATGTCGACCTGCTCCTCATCGACGGCGCTCCTGACCCCCGGGGCAATCCGGACCTCGAGGTCGTACTGGCGCGCGCACCGTGCGACGTCGCCGTGTACGTCGGACGGGAACATCCGCCTCGCGACGGTCCAGTGCTCGTGCTCTTCGGCGGCGCTGGGCACGACTGGACGGCGGTCGAGCTCGCCGCCTGGATCGCAGCGGCGAAACGCAACCCGCTCTGGCTCGCCGGACCCGCGGTGGGCCGTGGACGCGATGCGAGCCGCGCGGTCGCAAGCGCATCGCTTGCCGTTCAGCGCGTGTTCGGCATCGCCGCCGAGCCGATGCTGCTCGCTCCCGAGGAAGCGCGCATCCTCGCCGCGGCGGCGGAGGCGGCCGTTGTCGTCGCCGGGTTGCCGGAGCGCTGGAGCCGTGACGGCCTCGGGGAGATCCGCACCGCCCTCGCTGCCAAGGCCCGCCCGCCTGCGCTTCTCGTGCGGCGCGGCCTCCGTCCGGGCGGGTTGGCGCCCCGGGAGAGCGTCACGCACTTCACCTGGACGCTCGCGCCGGCGCTCTAGTAGGTCACGCGCTCCCGACGTACGCTTGCGACGTGCCGGTCGTAACCGACACGAGCATCGGGACCGAGCTCGCCGGCTACCGGATCGAGGCTCTGCTCGGACGCGGGGGGATGAGCGTCGTCTACCGCGCTGATCACGCGCGGCTGAAGCGCAAGGTGGCGCTCAAACTGCTCTCCCCGGAGCTGGCGCAGGACGATCAGTTCCGAGAGCGTTTCCTCCGCGAGTCGCAGCTCGCTGCTTCGCTCGATCACCCGAATGTCGTGCCGATCTACGACGCGGGCGAGGTGGAGGGACTCCTGTACATCGCGATGCGGTACGTGCCTGGTACCGACCTGAAAGCCCTGCTGCGAAATGAGGGCGCGCTCGAGCCCGAGCGAGCGCTTGCGCTCGTCGCCCAGGTGGGAAGTGCGCTGGATGCGGCGCACGAGCGCGGCCTCGTCCACCGCGACGTGAAGCCGTCGAACGTCCTCCTCGCCGGTCGTCCAGGACGCGAGCACTGCTACCTCGCCGATTTCGGGCTGAGCACGAGTGCCTCCGACCGCAGCGCCGTCACAGATCCGCAACAGATCGTCGGGACGATCGACTACGTCGCGCCGGAGCAGATCCGCGGCGGTGAGGTCGACGGCCGCGCGGACGTGTATTCGCTGGCCTGTCTGCTCTACGAATCGTTGACGGGCGACGTTCCGTTTCGGCGTGTCAGCGGCGTTGCGGTGATCTACGCGCATCTCGAGGAAACGCCTCCGAAGGCCAGCGAGCGCGGTCTGGCGCTGAGGCCGGAGCTCGACGCAGTGCTCGCGCGCGGAATGGCGAAGGCGCCCGAGGAGCGGTGGGAGACCTGCGGTGCGCTGATCGAGGCAGCACGCTCCGCAGTCGGCGGCGTGGCGGTGCCCGTCCGCATTCGCGCACGTCGAAGGAGCGCGGTTGCGGCTCTCGCTGTCGCGGCCGCGGCTGCCGCGATCGCCGCCGTGGTCTTCAGCGGCGGTGCACCCGCGATCGCCCGCGCCGACACGCTCGTCCGGATTGACACCGGTGGCAATCGCGCCGCGGGCGCCGTGGCGCTGGACGCCCAACCGACAGCGGTGACGGTGTGCGGCGGAAGCGTCTGGGTAACGAGGGCCGGCGGCACGGTGTCGGAGATCGATCCGAAGACGCTGGCTGTCCACACAGTGCAGGTGCAAGGGAGGCCGACCGACGTCGCCAACGTCGGCGACCTCGCGGCGGTGGTCTCAGGACCGCCTGAACGGGTGACGATGATCGACGCCGGGTTTGGCCAGATCAGCGACTCGTTCGTGATCTCCGGCGCGCAAGCATCGGCGACGGCGGTGGCGTTCGGGAGGGATGTCTGGGTCGCCAATCCGACGGCCCGCGCACTCGACCGCCTCGAGCCCCCTTACACGGGCGTCGCCGGGACAGTTCGGCTGCCGGGAGTGCCTCGACTCGTAGCTGCCGGCGAGCGCGCAGTCTGGGTCGTCGGCGGCAAGACGCTCTGGAAAGTCGACGCCGGCGCCCAGCGAGTTGTCGCACGCCACCGCCTATCGTTCTCCCCGCGCGGCGTCGATGCCGGGAACGGCGGCGTCTGGCTGGTCGACCGCGGCGGCAACGCAGTCGTTCGCGTCGATCCGGCGACGGTACGCGCCGTCAAGCGGATCCCGGTCGGGCACGCACCCACGGCAGTAGCCGTCGGGAGTGGGGCGGTCTGGGTTGCGAACCGTGCCGACGGAACCGTCTCGAAGATCGATCCGAGCCGAAACGCCGTCGTCAAGACGATCCGCGCCGGCTCGGAGCCCGTTGATCTCGTCGCCGGGCTCGGCGCGGTCTGGGTGGTCAGGCGAACGCACTGAGTCGAGCAGCTCTGGTGGCAAGAGCGAACGAGAAGCTGACCGATGGAAGTGCTCGTCAGTCGGGCGACACGGCTATCGAGGGCGGCGTTCTCGACTGA
>WNFU01006426.1_pt1 | contig 22081 bp, 23 predicted proteins | sample 5400121 | NCBI WGS metagenome assembly WNFU01 (sample SAMN13153360, study PRJNA577476) | soil metagenome | isolation source: 100 cm soil or saprolite under grassland replicate 1 | place: USA:California | collected 2016-06-15
CCACGCCCGAGCGCCCCGCCTGCTGGAGGCGCCCGAGCTGGCCGGGAGCTGGAGGGAGTGGGCGGCGAGCCGGATGGCGGCCCGCGCCTAGGAGGGATCGGCGAAACGATCTGCGAACTCGCCGTAAGGGGTTGCGGTACGGCCCGACAGGTGACCGTCCCGCCCATACCTTGCCTTGCCGCGTAGCCACAGGGCCGCGTAGGGCCTAGAACCGACTTTGATCCCCCGGTCGGGGCTCACCGGGCGGCTGTGGTGCCCGCATTGGGCGTTTTCCGGTCGCTACCAGAGACAGAGGGACCACCCTGCCTTTCTGGGTTCACGCCCGATGAGCCTACCACCAGCGGTTGAGGCAGGAGCGTCGGCCGCTACGCGGCCAGCGGCACCGCTCGGGCGCGGTCGAGCGCGCAGGCGAGCCGGGTGAAGATGGTCAGGTCGGCGTGCAGCCGGACCCGCTCGATCCCCCGGACCCGCAACGGCAACAGACCGCCCTCGTGCTTGAGCCGGCCGAACTCCCGCTAAACGGACCCGCGCTGGCGGTAAAGCTTCTTCCACCGGTCGGTCCCGCGAGGGATGAGGGTGTGCAACCGGCCGGCTCCAACCCACTTGCTGGATGGAGAGCACTCCCCGGTCGGGCAACGCCACTTGGCCGCCCGGCGCTTGGCATCAGAACCGGCGAAGGTCCATTCGCCGTGCTCACAAGTTGGCGGCAGGTGCTTGCCGGCCTTGACGGCGGGGGCCTGCCGCAGGGGGCCAAAGGCGTCAACAGGTCGGGGGTACGAACGCGGCGATCTTGGGGTAGCCGCTGGTCAGCCGGTAGGGCTCACGGCCCCTGACCTGCTCTTTCGAGTTTCGCTAGAGTCTCCTAGGGCGCCTGACGCCACGTCACCGCAGCTCGGCGGCCGACCTCCCACCCTGGGAGCGCAGCCATTCGACCACCTCGCCGGCCCCCTGGGCCTCGGCGATGTCGAGCGGCGTGCGGTCGTTCCAGCCGACCCAGTTGAGGTCGGCGCCACGGTCGCGCAGGTACTCGGCGGTCTGGCGCTGCCCACCGTGGCAGGCCTGCCAGAAGGCGTCGGTGACCTCGTCGGGAGCGGGCGGGTCGGTGCCCGCGAAGCGTTCCTCGACCCGGTCCAGGAGGCCGAGCGCCGCCGCCTGCCAGAGCGTCGTCCGGGCCCCCCGCTCCAGGAGCCGGCGAGCCGCCCGCCACTGTCCGAACCCGACCGCGTCGGCCAGGGGCGTGCCGCCGCCCAGCACCGCGCCGGGGGCCTCGACGTCGGCGCCGGCGTCGACGAGGGCGTCGAGGACCTCGACGTCGTCGCTGCTGGCCGCCCAGTGCAGCGGCGTCTCGGCGTGTGGGCCGACGAACGGGGCGTTCACGTCGGCGCCGGCCTCGACCAGCGCCGCCACCACCGCGGGACCGTTGGGGAAATGGCCGGGCCAGTCGGTGGCGACATGCAGCAGCGTCCGGGCCTCACCCTCGTCGCCGAGGTGGGCGGCGGCCAGGTCGGGGTGTTCGCGCAGCACCCGCCGCAGGGCGGCGAGATCGCCGGTCTGGATCGCCTCGGTGACCGCGACGGCCAGGGGCGCATCGGTGGCGAGCGTGGACATCGTCGGCTCCTCCCAGGCGGACGTGGTCGATCAGCTAGGGTAGCCCACGCCCAGGACCAGCCTGGGACGCCACGGCAGCGCCTCCCGGGGCAGGGCGGCGACGGCGGCGATCGCCTCGCGGCGGACGGCGGCCAGGTCGTCGACCAGGCCGGCCACGCCGACGGTCGCCAGGCGGTAGTCGACGAAGGCGGCGGCGCCCGGCCACGGGAGGTCGACCGCGACCTCGCGGACCTCCGGCCGCAGCCCCGCCCCGGCGAGCAGGCCCTGGACGGCGGCGGGGGAGCCGACCCGTTCGCCGAGCTCGTCGGCGACGGCGCCGGCGACCGTGCGGTCGGCCCCGGCGTGCCTGGTGACCACCTCCATGACCGCGAGCTTCGGCGCGTACGGCTCCTCCGGCCGGGCCCAGGTGAGCAGCCCGACCAGCGGCGCGACCCTGGCCATCTCGGTGACCGCCGCGGCCGGGTCGGGGAAGTGGTTGATGCCGAAGGCGCAGCCCGCCGCCGCGAACGCGCCGTCGCGGAACGGCAGGCGCTCGGCGTCGGCGAGCACGCGCAGCCCGAGCGGGTTGTGGCGGAGCTGGGCGGCCGACAGGTCCAGGGCGACCGCCGTGGGCAGCAGCCGGCCGAGCGCGCCCGACCCGGAGGCGACGTCGAGCACCGGTCCGGCCGCCGCGGCCAGCGCCCTGGCCAGCGGCCGGGCCAGGTAGGCGTAGACGAGCCGGTCGGCGCTGCGGGCGAAGCCGGTCGCCGACGCGTCGTAGGCCTCGGCGAACAGCCGCTTGGTGGCGTCCGCCTCCCGGCTCACAGCGGCACCCCCCTGCTCCTCCGGCTCATTGGGGCACCCCCTTGGGGTTCCCCACCCCTCCGGCTCACGGCGACCACCGCTCCAGGGCGTCGCGGGCTCGCGCGGTCCACCAGTCCAGGTCGGCGCGCTCCCAGGCGCGCACCGCCGGGTCGGGATGCCCGGTGGCGTGCAGCGCCTTGTCCCAGCCGAGGTGGACCAGGCCGCCGAGCAGCGCCAGGCGGAGGGCGTCCTCGTCGTGGCGCTCGCCCTCGGCGGCGCGGAAGTCGTCCAGGACCTGCTCGCGGGTGGCGTCGATGCGGCTGGCGTTGACCGCCAGGTACCAGACGGCCTCGACCGCCGGTGGCGCCCAGCCGGTCTGGGTGCCCCAGTCCAGCAGCACCACCCGCTCGCCGAGGAAGCCGACGTTGCCGAGCTTCAGGTCGCCGTGGACCAGGGTGGCGGGGAACCGGGCCAGCTCGGCCGCGAACGGCTCCGGCCGCTCGGCGACGGCCAGCACGGCCTCGGCGACGTCGGCCGGGAGCAGCTCCGGCAGGCGCTCCCAGCCGCGCGCGATCAGCTTGGGGACCTGGTCGGGGCCGCCGGCCTCGCGCCTGGCCGTGGCCGGCGACAGGAACCCGTAACGGTCGGCGAGCGAGCACAGCGCCAGCGGGGGCTCGTCGCGGAAGGCCGCGTGCAGCGCCGCGGCGGCCTCGAGCACCCGGCGGCTGGCGGCCCTGGAGAGCCGGGCGGCATCCGGGAGCAGCGCCGCCGACACGTCCCGCATCACCACCACCCAGCCGTCCCCGTCCCGCTCCACGGCGAGGATCGCGTGCTCGATCACGGCGGGGACCCGCCGGAGCAGCCCGGACGACCACAGCGTCGCGACCCGCCCGCCGTCGTCGTGGGTCGCCCGCATGATCCAGTCGGAGGCGGCGCGGGCGTGCTTGACCACCACGGCCTCGCCGCCCGCCAGCGTCACCCGCTCCAGCAGGCTGCCGGAGCGGCCGTCGGTGGCGGCCAGCGGCTCCCGGTGGATCGCCCCGGCCAGCATCGAGGTCACAGCGGCACGCCTCCCTGGATCACGACGGACCAGGGCATCGTGCCAGGCCCGGTTGCAGCCGGGTTGCAGGCCGCCACGGCGGTCAGACCGCGTCGTCCTCCCCCGGCCGCTGCATGTACCACTCGCGGTAGGAGGCGCAGCGGCCGGTGACGTCGAAGCGGAGCACGAACAGGTTGTCGTACTCGTCGGCGACGGTGCCGTTGGTGTCGAAGTAGCGGCTGTAGCCGTGCGCGACCGCCTGGTCGCCGGCGACCAGCACGGGCTGGTAGCGGCCCTCGTAGGTGCCCGGCTCGTCGCGGTCCTCCAGCCAGGAGGCGACGATCGCCTCGCGGCCCCTGACCGGCTCGTCGAACGGGTTGTAGGCGTAGACGGCGTCCTGGCTGAACAGCGCCCCGATCTCGTCCGGGTCGTAGCTGCCCCAGGCCCTCACGTAACCGTCCAGCCACTCGGCGACCGCCCGCTCGTCCACGGTTCCTCCCCTCGTCCAGCCTTCTGGGCCGGCCGAGCCTACCGGGTCTTCGGCCGATCAGCTGTCCAGCGCCTGCAACGCGCCGCTCAGCTTGCGTTCGAGGTCGCGGATCGAATCGTGGACCAGCACCCGCTGCCCTTGGACGTCGAAGGGCAGTTCTTCGCCACTTCGCGTGACCAGGATCGTTCGCCTCCCCGTGCCCCACGCGTATCCCACCTCGAGGAAGACGTTCGGGTTGCGGGCGGTCAGGACGGCGATCACGTAGGCTGCCGTCTCGATCCCCCGCTTCAGTCGTTCCAGCACGTCACCGGTCAACACCTCGTAGTCCACACGCTCGCATCGGTATCCGGCGGCTCGAACGGGCTGATAGATGCCGTAGTCGAAGAGGTCGGCGAACTCCTCGCCGAAGGGCATGGCCACGAAGACATGCCGCTTGCTCTCGGAGCGCGCCCCGACCACGTCGGCCAACTCCTCGTCGCCCGCCGCGGCGGCGGGCGCAAGCCTCACTTGCACCTCGTACTTCGAGCGCTTCATCACCTCGTAGCGGCCGTGGGACGCTGTCTCCAGCGCGGCCGGCAGGTCACCGGCCAGCCGCTCCAGGCGCCGTTCGTCCCGTTCCACGATAGATACGCGACGCAGCTTGCTGGGTCGATAGTCGGCGAACCCCTCGACGCAGCCGGCCAGGATCGATAGTGCCGCTTCGATCTCGTCCAGCCCGAAGTTGGGGCCGTGCAGCGTCATTGCCACGTGCGAGCTGGAGGGCAGCTCCTTGGCGAGGATCTGCATGGCAAGCGAGGCGAAGCTGCGGATCTGCGGGTAGCCGAACAGCCGCAGGTAAGGGACGCCGACGTACATGACCCGCTCCCAGGGGAGCGCCCCCCATGTGCTCGTGATGCAGTAGCTTCCCACCTCGGGCTGAAGCGCGACCTCTTCGACGCCGACCGTGGCCAGCTTGCGTGCGACCTGCTTGTCCACGCCGTGGAAGCTCCGCGCGAACTTGAAGATTGCCACGTCCGCCTTGAACTCCATGATGTCCTGACGAACGAATGAGAACTCCAGCGTCTGCGGCAGCTGTGGGAGGACGGTCGGGAACCGCGGCGCCCCCGTTTGCTCCTCAGGTGGAGAAACCGGGAACCGTGGGGACGCCGCGGGACGCGCCCTTGTCGCGCCGACCCCCCGAAGGAGCTCCAGCCTCGCTTGCGCCTCTCCGAGTCCCACCAGGTCGATGTAGACCAGCGTGCTCATCAGCTCGGGAGGAGTGAATTCGGCGATCCGCACAGGCATCAGTCGCCGATGCTCGCCGCTCGGGTCTTTGGCGAACGCCGTCCGCCATTCGGCCTCGGCGAATGGGGACGCGAAGTAGGCCGGGGACATGACCGCGACCGTCCGCTCGGCCCGCATGGCCGCCCGCTGCATCTCGTGGACGAAGTTCGAACCCGGGGTGAAATCCCAGGCCTGCACCAGCAAGGTGTAGCCGGCCTCGGTCAGCTGCCAGGCGATCCACTCCGCCCAGGCTCGATCGGCTTGGGTGTAGCTGACGAAGAAGTCGACCTTGTCAGCCCCGTTCCCACGCATACTGCTCCCCCTGGCCGCCTGCGCCGGGCGTCCGCCGGATATCGGCGGACGGCGCTTCGGCATAATGGTCCCATGTAGGAGGGGACGGAACCATGCAGAACCGCCCAACCCCCAATCGGCTGGCCGACGAGACCAGCCCGTACCTGCTGCAGCACGCCTGGAACCCGGTCGACTGGTACCCGTGGGGGCCGGAGGCGCTGGAGCGGGCCCGCGCCGAGGACAAGCCGATCCTGCTGTCGATCGGCTACGCCGCCTGCCACTGGTGCCACGTGATGGCGCACGAGTCGTTCGAGGACGCCGAGACGGCCGCGCTCATGAACGAGCAATTCGTGTGCGTCAAGGTCGACCGCGAGGAGCGGCCCGACCTGGACGGCATCTACATGGACGCGGTGCAGGCCATGACCGGGCAGGGCGGCTGGCCGATGACGGTGTTCCTGACCCCCGAGGGCGGCCCGTTCTACGCCGGCACCTACTTCCCGAAGCTGGACCGGCCAGGCATGCCGAGCTTCCGGAAGGTGCTGCTGGCGGTCGCCGACGCCTGGGCCGGGCGGCGCGAGGACGCCCGCCGCCAGGGCGCCAAGCTGGTCGAGCTGATCGTCGCCCAGGCCACGCTGCCCGGCGGCGGCACCGACGGGGACGGCCAGCCCGACGAGGCGGTGCTCCGGGAGGCGTTCGAGGGGCTGCGGCGGTCGTTCGACGCCACCTGGGGAGGCTTCGGGCCGGCGCCGAAGTTCCCCCAGCCGATGACCCTCGAGCTGCTCCTGCGCTGCCAGCTCCGCGGCTTCGACGGCGCGCTCGACATGGCCGCGCTGACCCTGGACCGGATGGCCGCGGGCGGCATCTTCGACCAGCTCGGCGGCGGCTTCCACCGCTACTCCACCGACGGGCGCTGGCTGGTGCCCCACTTCGAGAAGATGCTGTACGACAACGCCCAGCTCGTGCGCGTATACACCCACGCCTGGCAGCTCACCGGTCGCGCCCGCTACCGGGAGATCGCCGGCCGCACCGCCGACTACCTGCTGCGCGAGCTGCGCCACCCGGACGGCGGCTTCTTCTCGTCCCAGGACGCCGACTCCGAGGGGGTCGAGGGCAAGTTCTTCGTCTGGGACCACGACGAGCTGGTCCGCGTCGGCGGCGAGCTGGCCGCACGCTGGCTGGGCGCCACCCAGCGGGGCAACTGGGAGGGGACCAACGTCCTGTGGACGCCCCACCCCGCCGCGGCGGTGGCGGGGGAGGCCGGCCTGTCGGTCGAGGACCTTGAGCGCGAGGTCGCGGACGCCAGCGCCCGGCTGTTCCAGGCCCGCGAGGCCCGCGTCCACCCGGCAACCGACGACAAGGTGCTGGCCGCCTGGAACGGCCTGGCGATCTCGGCGCTGGCCGAGGCCGGCCGCACCTTCGGGGAGCGGCGCTACCTGGACGCCGCGCTCGCCGCCGCCGAGTTCGTGCTCGGCGCGCTGCGCGGCCCGGACGGGCGCCTGCTGCGCTCCTGGCGGGACGGGCGCCAGGGCGGCCCCGGCTACCTGGACGACCACGCCTGCATGGCGGAGGCGTGCCTGACCCTGTACGAGACGACCTTCGACCTGCGCTGGCTGCGCGAGGCCAAGCGGCTGGCCGCGGCGCTGCTGGAGCTGTTCGCCGACCCGGGAGGCGACGGCCTGTACCAGACGGGGGCCGACGCCGAGCCGCTGGTCGTCCGGCCGCGGGAGCTGTTCGACAACGCCGTGCCGGCCGGCTCCTCGGTCGCCGCCGACGTGCTCCAGCGGCTCGGCCGGCTCACGGGCGAGCAGGCGTGGGAGCAGGCCGGCCTGGCCGCCCTGCGACCCGTGCTCGGCGTGGTGGCCCGTGCCCCGACCGGCTTCGGCCACGCGCTCGGGGCGGTCGACTTCGCGCTCAGCCGGGTCCGGGAGGTCGCGATCGTCGGCCGGCCGGGCGCGGACGACACCGGCGCCCTGCTCGCTGAGGTCTGGCGGACCTACCAGCCGAACCGGGTGGTCGCCATGGCCGCCCCCGGCGACGGTGCCGCCGTCGCCGAGATCCCGCTGCTGGCCGAGCGGACCGCGCTCGGCGGTCGCGCGACCGCCTACGTCTGCGAGCATTTCGTCTGCAAGCTGCCCGTGACCGACCCGGGAGCGCTGGCGGCGCAGCTCGCCTGAGAGTAGCGAAAGCGGTTTGGCAGCCCACCGGCATGTCTATCTATTGGGCATGCCGGGCGACCGGAGGGCCACGACCAGGGAGCTGAAGCTCCTGCTCCAGGGCGCCGACGAGCTCGCGGGGGAGGGGCTGACCGCGGTCCTGCAGCGGGTCGCCGACGGGGCGGCGACGCTGCTGCGCGCCCACGGCGCCAGCGTGATGCTCGCCGACGAGGACGAGGTGCTCCGCTGCGCCGCCGCCTCCGGGTCCCCGGGCCGGCGGCTCGCCACCGCGCAGGAGCGGCTGGGCGCCGGCCCGGCCCACGACTCCTTCGCCCAGGACGTGCCCGTGGCCTGCCGCGACGTGACCACCGACGGGCGCTGGCCGGACCTCCGCCACCTGATCGACCCCGCCGCCGTGCGGGCGGTCCTGTCGGCGCCGCTCACCCTGCCGCACGGCGGGCCGATCGGGGTCCTCGACGTGTTCGCCTCGCGGGCGCGGGACTGGGACATGGGCGAGATCGCGGACACGATGGTCTACGCCGGGGTGGCCGCCAGCCTCATCGCCCTGGCGCTGGAGGCGCGCTTGCGCGGCCTGCTGCTGGACCGGCTGCTGGACGCGTTGCGGGCCGCGACCGAACGGCCGGGACCGGAGGACGGCTGAAGCGAGTATTGTCCCGGTGTGGCCCCCTTGGGTGTTGCGTGGCGCCAGCGCCTGGTGCGGCATCACCGCCCGCTACCGCGACCTGGACGCCACCGAGCACCGGAAGCAGTGACGCTTGGAGCGTCCCCTCGGAGGGTAGCCGGGTTCCGAATTGCTACGGACAAGGAGGACCCATGCTCTGGCTGGTGCTGGTCGTCGCGCTGGTGCTGCTCCTCTTCGGTGTTCTCGGGGATGCGGCTCAGATCCTGCTGTGGATCGGCTTGATCCTGCTGGTGCTGTGGCTGCTCGGCTGGGTGATCCGTCCGGGCACCCCCCGGCGCCGCTGGTACTACTGGTAGGCACCGCGGCGAGCGCCACGGAACTCCTCCCGCTCGGGCAAACTGGCGCCCAGGCATCTCGACCACGGAGGAGTTGAGCCAGTGCACGTCGGGCAGGCAGTCGCCGGCGCGCTCGTCGACCTGGGCGTCGACCGGGTCTTCGGGGTGATCGGCAGCGGGAACTACGTCGTGACCACCACCATGGACGCCCGCGGGGCCCGCTTCGTGGCCGCCCGTCACGAGTCGGCGGCGGTCTGCATGGCGGACGGCTATGCCCGGGTAAGCGGGCGCGTCGGCGTCGCCTCGGTGCATCAGGGACCGGGCCTCACCAACGCCCTCACCGGTCTCGCGGAGGCGGCCAAGTCACGCACGTCGCTGCTGCTGCTGGCCGCGGACACGCCCGCGGCGGCGGTCCACTCCAACTTCCGCGTGGACCAGGCGATGGCGTGCGCGGCCGTCGGGGCCGTCGTGGAGCGGGTCCACACCCCGCAGAGCGCGCTCCAGGACGTGGAGCGCGCCTACCGCCGGGCCCGCAACCACCGGCGGACGGTCGTGCTGCTGCTCCCGCTCGACGTGCAGGCGGCGGAGCTCCCGCGCTCGGCGCCGGCGGCCACCGGCCTGCTGCCGCGGCCGCCGGCGGCGGCGCCCGCGGCGATCTCCGAGGCCGCCGACCTGATCCAGCGGTCGCGGCGGCCGGCCCTCCTCGCCGGCCGCGGCGCGGTCCTCGGCGACGCCCGCGAGCCGCTGATCGCGCTGGCCGACACGATCGGGGCGGTGCTGGCCACCTCCGCGGTGGCCAACGGGCTGTTCGCCGGCCATCCCTACGACCTCGGGATCAGCGGCAGTTTCGCCTCCCCGACGGCCGCCGACCTGCTCGCCGGGGCCGACCTCGTGCTCGGGTTCGGCGCGTCGCTGAACAACTGGACCACCAAGCACGGCGCCCTGATCGCCTCCGACGCCGGCGTGGTCCAGGTCGACCTGGACGAGGAGGCGATCGGGGCCCGCCGGCCGGTCGACGTCGGCGTGGTCGCGGACGCCGCCGAGGCCGCCGACGGCCTCGTGCAGGAGCTTCGCCGCCGCGGTTTCCGTGGTCAGGGCCTCCGCTCACCCGAGCTGGCGGCGCGCATCGCCGCGGGACGCTGGCGGGACCAGCCGTACCGGGACGCCTCCACCGAGTCCACCATCGACCCGCGGACCCTGACGATCGCCCTGGACGACCTGCTCCCCGCCGACCGCGCGCTGGCCGTCGACTCCGGGCACTTCATGGGATGGCCGGCCATGTACCTGCCGGTCAGGGACGCCAGGGCGTTCGTGTTCAACCAGGCCTACCAGTCGATCGGCCTGGGCCTCGGCGCCGCCATCGGCGCCGCCGTCGCCGACCCCGGACGCGTGACCGTCGCCGCGCTCGGCGACGGTGGGACGTTCATGTCGCTCGGCGAGCTGGAGACCGCGGCGCGGCTGCGGCTGCCGCTGCTGCTGCTCGTCTACAACGACGACGCCTATGGGGCGGAAGTCCACCATTTCGCCGACCAGGCCGAGGGGCTCGAGCTGGTCCGGTTCCCGGAGACCGACATCGCCGCCATCGGCCGTGCCGTGGGCGCCGACGGCGTCACGGTCCGGGGCCTGCGGGACCTCGAGGCGGTGGAGTCTTGGCTCGCCCACCGCGACCGGCCGCTGGTGGTCGACGCCAAGGTCACGCCGACGGTCGTCGGGGCGTGGCTGGAGGAGGCCTTCCGCGGCGGGTGACCCGGCGAGGGGCGTTCACTCGTAGCGCAGCGCCGTGGCCGGGTCGAGGGCGGCGGCCTGGTTGGCCGGGCCGAGCCCGGCGACGATGCCGACCAGCGCGGAGATGCCGAGGGCGAGCACGGCCGCCGGATAGCTGACGATGGTGCGCTGGTCGGTGAGGTTGGGCAGCGCGACCGCCACGGCCAGCCCCGCGGCGACCCCCAGCAGGCCGCCGAGGACGCTGAGCACGGTCGCCTCGGTGAGGAACTGGGCGACGATGTCGCGGCGGCGGGCGCCGATCGCCCGCCGGATGCCGATCTCCCTGATGCGCTCGCGGACCGCGACCAGCATGACGTTGGCCACGCCGATGCCGCCGACGATCAGGCTGATGGCGGCGATCGCTGTGATCAGCCGGGTGAAGCTGGTGGAGGACGCCTCGCTGGCCTCGATCAGCGTGGTCGGGTCGAGGGTGATGAAGTCGTTGTCGTCGTCGGTGCCGAGCTCGTGGCTGGCCCGCAGGGTGGTGGTCACGTCGGTGCGGTAGCGGCCGGCGGCCTCCGGCTTGGCCGCGACCCGGATCTGGCTGACGCTCGGGGCGCTGGAGACCAGCCGGCCCTTGATGGCGTCAAGCGGCACCAGCAGGCTGTCGTCCTGGCTCTGAGGGCCCTGCCCGGAGGCCCGCAGCACGCCGACGACCAGGTATCGCTCGGTGCCGACGTCGAGGGTGGCGCCGACCGCCGAGCGGGCGTCGAGCCCGAGGTCCGCGGCCAGGCCGGCCCCCAGCACGCCGAGCTTGAGGCCGTGCTCCTCGGCGAAGCGGGAGAAGAACGCGCCGCCGGCGAGGGTCAGGTTCTCCACCCGCTCGATGGCGACGGTCGTCCCCTTCACGGTGGCCTGCACGCTGGCGGCACCGCTGGTGACGGTCTGCTGCGTCTGCACCACCGGGGCGGCCGCCGCGACCGAGTCCAGCCGCTCGATCAGGCGCGCGTCCTCCAGGGTGAGGGTCTGGTTGGACCCTGCCGCGCCGCTGACCCCGGCGCCGAAGCCGCGGCCGCCCATGACCGTGAGGGTGTTGGCGCCCAGCCGGCTGAACTGGTCGCCCACGTCGGCGGCGGAGCCGTTGCCGACCGCCACCAGCGTGACCACGGAGCCGACCCCGATGACCAGCCCGATCACGGTCAGCATGGAGCGCAGCGCGTTGGCCCGCAGCCGGCCGGCGGCCAGTCGGATCGCCTCCCCGATCACGGGTTGCCTCCGCCGCCGCCACGGCCTCCGCCGCCGGGCACGGCGCCGCCGGGCCCGAAGAACCCGCCGCCGCCCTGCTGGTTCTGGTTGGCGGCGCCGGTGTCGCCGGCGGCCACCCCGGTGACCAGCTCCTCGCCGGCCTGGACACCGGTGAGGATCTCGCTGCCCTGGGTGGTGACCAGCCCGACGACGACCGGGCGGGTGACCGTGGTGCCGTCCTGGACGACCTGTACGGTCGGGTTGTCGCCGCTGCCGCCGATCGCCGAGGACGGCACCACCACGACGTTGCGGCGGCTGGCGGTGACCACCGCCGCCTGGCCGGTCATGCCGACCCGGGCGCCGCTGGGCAGCTTGCCGACCCGCACGGTCACCGCGTACTGCACGACCGTGCTGGTGCCCGCCGAGGCCTCCGACGAGGTCGCGGCCTCGGCGATCTCGTCGACGGCGCCGCTGGCGGTCGCGCCGTCCAGGGCGTCGAAGGTGAGGGTGACCCGCTGGCCCCTCTCGAGCTTGGCGACGTCGAGCTGGCTGACGTCGGCGGTGGCGACCACGCTGGCGGTCGGGGCGAGGGTGGCGAGCTCGCCGCCCGCCTGGACCTTGTCGCCCACCGCGACCACGATCGCGTCGACCACCGAGCCGGGCTCGAAGGCGACGACGGTGGCCAGCTCGAGCCGGCCCGTCTCGTCCAGACCCTGGTCGGCCTGCCAGTTGGCCAGGGCGTCGGCGGTGCCGGCACCGAAGTCGCCGTCGGCCTCGCCGGGGTCGTAGCCGGCGGCCGCCAGCGCCTTCTGCAGCGCGGCCACGTCGGGCCCCTCGTCCCCCTCGGCGAGGTCCCGGTACAGCGGGTAGCTGGAGGGGATGCCGTAGACGGCCTTGCCGTCGATCCCGGCGAGCCTGGCGAAGGCCTCCAGCGCCTTGCCCTCGGTCAGGGCGACGCTGGTGACCGTCCCCCCGGCCGGCGCCCCGAGCTTGCTGGTGCCGTCCTTGGCCAGGGTGAAGGAGGCGTCGACGGTCTGGGTCAGGGTGGCCCGCGTGGCCCGGGTCGTGGCCAGCGCCTGGGCCTGGGTGGGGTCGCCGCCGGTCGCCACGGTCAGGCCGGCCGCCCCCGCCGCCACCGCGAGGACCCCGGCGCCGGCGACCAGCCAGCGGCGCCGTCCGGGCCGTCCCCGGTTCCCCGGGAGGCTAGCCTCGAGCCCCCCGGACCCCCGGCTGCTCACTGCCCCGGCTCCTCGGTGACGCTGCTGGCGGTCACCGTGCCGTCGCTGCCGTTGGAGGCGGACGGGTCCAGGCGGACCGAGACGGTGTCGCCGGCGGCCAGGTCGCCCTGCTCGCCGGCGACCGCCTTGCGGATGGTGGTCGAGTCGGTCAGCCGGACCTTGAGCTCGCCAGCCGGGGACGAGACGGTGAGCACGTCGCCGCTCACCGCCGTGACCTCGCCCTGCACCGACGGGCCGCCGCCCTGGCCCGGCCCGCCCTGGTTCTGGCCGTTCTGGTTCCCGCCGCCACCGCCCGGGAAGCCCTGGCCGCCGCCGGGCCCCTGGACGTCGCCGCGCGGCAGCTCGCCCTGCTGGGCGAGCTGGAACGCCTCCGCCAGCGTGCTCGGGCCGGACGGCGCGGTGGCCCGGCCGAGCGCGAAGCCGCCGGCGGCGCCGACGACCAGGCACAGCAGGCCGGCCAGCAGCCGGTCGCGCCACGGGGACCGGTCGGTCCTGCGGTGGTAGACCGGCACCTCGGCGTCGGTGGGGCTCATCGGGTTGGGCTGCACGGGTTGGCTCCTCTCTCGGTCGAGGTCGTCAGGCGGCGAGCAGCCGGCCGCCGTCCAGCAGCAGGCGCCGCTGGGCGCGGCCGGCCACCACCGGGTCGTGGGTGATCATCAGGACGGTGCTGCCGGCCGCGTGCAGCGCCGCGAACAGGTCGAGCACCTCGGCGCCGGAGCGGCTGTCGAGGTTGCCGGTCGGCTCGTCGGCCAGCAGCAACGCCGGTTCCCCGACCAGCGCCCGGGCGATCGCGACCCGCTGGAGCTGGCCGCCGGAGAGCTGGCCCGGGTCGTAGTCGACCCGCTCGGCCAGGCCAACCCGCTCCAGGGTCTCGCGCGCCCGCGCCAGCCGGGCCGTCCTGCGCATCCCCCGGTACAGCAGCGGCGCGGCCACGTTCTCCAGCGCGCTGGTCCGGGGGAGCAGGTTGAAGCTCTGGAACACGAAGCCGATGCGCCGGTTGCGGATCTCCGCCCGCCTGGTGTCGCCCAGGTCGGAGACGTCCTCGCCGGCCAGCTCGTAGACGCCGGCGTCGGGCCGGTCGAGCAGGCCGAGGATGTTGAGCAGGGTGGACTTGCCCGACCCCGAGGGGCCGAGGACCGCCACCCACTCGCCCTCGGCCACCTGGAGGTCGACGGCCTCCAGCACCGGCACGGGGATGCTGCCCCGCCGGTAGGTGCGGGCGACGGCGCGGGTTCGGACCACGGCGATGGGCACGGGCATGGCTCCCTCGGCGAAGCGGCCGGGCTGCTGGTCCCGCAGTCTCGTGGCCCGACCTTGAGGCACCCTGGCCGCCGCCTGGGAGTTCCCTGTGAATCGGCCGACGCGGTCCCCGCCCCGGCGTAGAAGCGGGAATCGTTGGGGGCGTGGCGGGATTCCTCGGTAGGAGCTGATCCAGCGGGTTCCCCGGCGCTCCCCACAGGTTCGGGACGACCGGCCGCCCAGGCAGCCGCCGCCGTCCAAGCGCATGTCCAGGACCGCCCGGCACGCGGCCGCCGAGGACGCCAAGCTGCTGGCGGCGTTGCGGCTGCTGTTCTCCAACCCGTCGTTCTATCCGCGGATCCTCTACCTGCCGGTGGGGTTCGTGGCCATCACCGCGCTCGCCTTCGCCTACGCCGAGGCGCTGCCGCTCCCGTACGGGCTGCGCTACGCGGTGCTGCCGGCGGCGGGCGCGATCGTCCTGATCAGCCTCCGCCATCCCGCGTGGGGCCGCCGAGCGATGCTCGGCTGGGTTGCCGGGGTCCTCGCCACCGGGGTCTACGACCTGCTCCGGCTCGGCCTCGTCTACGCCGGGCTCTGGGACGACCCGATCCCCGGGATCGGCCGGCTCGCCCTGGCCGACCCGAACGCCAACTACCTGTGGGGCTACGTCTGGCGGTTCGCCGGCAACGGCGGCGGCATGGGCATGGCGTTCGCCATGCTGCCGTGGCGGGGGGTCCGGTCGGGGATCCTCTACGGCACCGGGATCGTCAGCGGGCTGATCGCCCTGCTGGCGGTCTGGCCGGTCGCCCAGGTGCACTTCTTCCCGCTCACCCCGGCCACGGCCGCCGGTGGCGTGGCAGGGCACTGGGTCTACGGCGCGGTCCTCGGGTGGCTCACCGCCCGCTGGCTCCCGCCCGTCGGCCGCCGCCCGGGTCGCCGGCGCCGCCCCTCCGAGGTCCGCCAGCCCCACCAGGCCCCGACCCTGGTCGCCGTGCCCGACGCCGGCGAGGCCCGCCCACCTCGGAGCAGCCCCGCCCAGCCCGTCGCCGGCCTCACGGCCGACGAGGTGCAGGCCGTCAAGTGCGCGCTGGAGCTGAGCCCGCGGGCGCACGGGTTCACCACCGACCGGTGGACGCTGAACCGGGTCGCCTTCGTCGTGGAACGCGTCACCGGCGTCGCCTGCCGGCAGTCGTCGGAGCTGCGGGCGCTGCTGGACGCGATCGGCTGGCGTCAGGCCACCGCCCGCGAGCGGCCCGGGCCGCGGGCCATGGTGTCCTAGAGAGCCGGGTAAGTATCCGGCGTCGCATGCAGCGCCGGACCATACGTGCAGCATTGGAGTTTGCGCGCCGCCCACGGTGCCACGCAATCTCCTCGAAACGGGATACTTGCCCGGTTCTCTAGGCCGGGCGCGAGGTCTCGGAGTCGTCCTCGTCCTCGTCGACGGGGCCGGGCCGCTTCATGATCCACCACAGGCCGACGCCGAACACGACCGGGAAGATGAAGATCGCCATCTCGTCCCAGCCGCCCTGGTGCGCAAGAACGGGATCGATCACGGCTGTGCCCCGCGGATGTGAGGCGTCTTGACCTCCTAACGGTACACGAGCGCCCTCGACATGCGGTGCTGGCTTACACTCCTTCCATGCGGACGAGGCGCAGGCTGATGGTCGCGCTGCTCGTGCCGGTCGGCGTGTGGCTGGGCCACGCGCTGGCCTACGCGATCGGCGGGCCGCCGGACGCGGAGGTCGCCGGCCAGCACGGCTATCTGGGCCTGGCGCCCACGCTGACCGTCCCGTCGGCGCTGATCGCGGTGGCGTGGTGGGCGGCCGGACGCCACGGCCGACGAGCGGAGCTGCCTAGCGCGCTGTCGCTCGCCGGCGCGCAGGTGGCGCTGTTCCTGGTGCAGGAGACCATCGAGCGGCTCGCGGCCGCCGGCGACCCGCTGGCGGTGCTCACCGCCCCGGTGCTGTGGTGGGGGCTCGGCGCGCAGGCGCTGGTCGCCGGCCTGGTGGCGCTGCTGGTGCGCGGCGCCCGCCGCACGGTCGAGGCGTTGCTGCGCCGGGCGCGCCGGGCGCCGGCCGGGACGCTGGCGGCGGGCGCGACCCCGGCGGACCGGCCGTTCGGCCGGCGCCGCCACACGCCCGTCTCCCGGCGGGGCCCGCCCCTGCTCGCACCGGCCTAGACCGCGGGCCCGGGCTCGCGGTCATCCCACCGCGAGAAAGGGATCCTCCATGCCTGCGTCCCGACGCTGGGCGGCGGTCGCCGTGCTGACCGCCGTCGCCGCGCTGACGCTGGCGGCCTGCGGCGACAACGGCTCCCCCCAGGCCACCGGCACCACGACCACCACCACCCCCGCCGCCACCACCTCCACCACGACCGGATCGGCGACGACCGCGAAGCCGCCGACCACCGCCGACCCGACCCCGGTGATCGAGGTCCGCGTGGCCGGCGGCAAGGTCCAGGGCGGCGTGCGCCGCGAGCGGCTGCAGCGCGGCGACACGGTCGTGCTGCGGGTGGTCGCCGACGTCGCCGACGAGGTCCACCTCCACGGCTACGACCGCACCGCCGAGGTCGCCCCCGGCAAGCCCGCCCAGATCCGCTTCACCGCCGACATCACCGGCGTGTTCGAGGTCGAGCTCGAGCAGCGCAAGCAGCCGCTGCTCATGCTCGAGGTGCGCTGATGTGGCCCCTGGCCCACGGGATCGGCAGCCGCTCCGACCTGCCGGTGCCGCTGTGGCTGGCCCAGTACGGGGGGGCGGCGGCGCTGGTGATCTCCTTCGTGGTGCTGGTGGCGTTCTGGCGGCTGCCCCGCTTCGAGGACCCGGACGCCGGCCGCCCGCTTCCCGGCCTGCTGCAGCGGGTCGTCGACGCGCCCGCGACGCGGCTGCTGCTGCGGCTGCTGGGCCTGGCGATGGGCGCGGCCATCATCCTGGTGGCGGTGCTCGGCCCCCCGAGCCCCGGGGCCAACCCGGCGCCGACCTGGCTGTACGTGTGGTTCTGGGTGGGGCTGGTCCCGGCGTCGCTGCTGCTCGGGCCCGTGTGGCGCGCGCTCAACCCCCTGCGCACCCTCTCCATGGTGATCTCGCGGGTGGCCGGCGACCGCGACGCGGAGCTGGCGCGGCCGCTGCCGGCCGGGCTCGGCTACTGGCCGGCGGTGGCCGGGTTGCTCGCCTTCGTGTGGCTGGAGCTGGTGTACCAGAACGCCGCCCTGCCGATGACGGTGGCCTGGTTCCTGCTGGCATACGGCGCGGCGAACCTGTTCGCCGGAGCGCTGTACGGACCGGCCTGGCACGACCGCTGCGACGCCTTCGAGGTGTATTCCACCCTGATCGGGCACCTTGCGCCGTTCGGCCGCCGCAGCGACGGGCGGCTGGTCATGCGCAACCCGCTGCGGGGGCTGTCCTCGATCGACCAGGCACCCGGCCTGGTCGCGGTCGTGTGCACGCTGCTGGGCTCCACCGCCTTCGACGGGCTGACCCGTACCCAGGTCTGGACCAACCTGACGCTGACCAGCGGCCAGCTCGCCAACGCGCTCATCGGCACCGCCGGGCTGCTGGCGATGGTCGCGCTCGTGTACGGCGTCTACGTCACCGCGGTGCGGGCCAGCAGCCGCTACCTTCCCCGCGGCCAGCGGCAGCAGCGGGACCAGCTCGAGGCGCGCTTCGTCGTCTCGCTGCTGCCGATCGCCGTCGGCTACACCGTCGCGCACTACTTCTCGCTGTTCCTGTTCCAGGGCCAGGCCGGCTACATCCTCGCCTCCGACCCGTTCGCGGCCGGGTGGGACCTGTTCGGCACCGCCGACTGGCGCATCGCCTACACCCTCGTCTCCACCGCCACGATCGCGCTGGTGCAGGTGGCCGCCATCGTCACCGGGCACGTGCTCGGCGTGGTGGTCGCCCACGACCGGGCCGTGGCCACCTTCTCGGGGAAGTCCAAGACCGACGCGCAGTACCCGCTGCTGGTGGTGATGGTGACCTACACCACGATCGGCATCGCGCTGCTGGTCGGCGCGTAGGGCGTCAGGGGTGGGTGGCCCCTTCGTGGTCGCGGTGCTCGGGCCGTTCGAGCTGGAAGGTGGAGTGCTCGATGTCGAAGTGGCCCGCCAGGCAGGCCCCGAGCCGGTCCAGCACGGCCCCCGGCACCGCCCGGTCCTCGATCACGACGTGGACCGAGAGCACCGGCATCCCGGAGGTGATGGTCCACGCGTGCAGGTCGTGGCAGTCGACCACCCCCGGCGCGGTCCTGATGTGGCGGCGGACCTCCTCCAGGTCCAGGCCTCGAGGGGTGGCCTCCAGCAGCACGTCCACGGCCTCGCGGAGCAGCCGCCAGGTGCGGGGCAGGATCAGCACGCCGATCAGCGTCGACGCGACCGGGTCGGCCGCGCGCCACCCCGTCAGCGCGATCACGGCGGCGGCGACGATGACGGCCACGGAGCCGAGCAGGTCGCCGAGGACCTCCAGGTAGGCGCCGCGCAGGTTCAGGCTCTCGGTCTGGCCGCGGCGCAGCAGCAGCATCGACGCCGAGTTGGCGGCCAGGCCGACGACGGCGACGGCCAGCATCGCCTCGGCGGCGACCTCCGGCGGGTCCTGCAGCCGCCGCCACGCCTCGGCGAGCACCAGCACCGCGACCCCCAGCAGCAGCACCGCGTTGACCACCGCGGCGAGGATCTCGGCCCGGTACCAGCCGAAGGTGCGTCCCGGCGTCGCGGGACGGCCGGCGAACCAGATGGCCAGCAGCGCAAGGCTCAGCCCGGCGACGTCGGTCAGCATGTGCCCGGCGTCGGCGAGCAGCGCGAGGCTGCCGGTCAGCAGCCCCCCGACCACCTCGACGACCAGGACCGCCAGGGCGATCAGCAGGACCGCCAGGAGCCGCCCGCGATGGGCGCCGGCCGGCGAGGGATGGCTCATGCGTCCAACATACGCGGCCGGCACGGCGGGCGGCGCGCGCCTCAGCGGCGGCCCCGGGAGCCCTGGCCGCTCGGCGAGGTGGCCGCCGACCACACCGCCGCCTGGTCGCGCCCGCGCCGCTTGGCCTCGTACAGCGCCATGTCGGCGTGGTGCAGCAGCGCGTCGAGCCCACGGCAGCCCTTGGAGTCGGCGACGCCGAGGCTGAGGGTGAGCGCCAGGGCCGCGGTGCCGGCCTGGACGGGGCCGCCGGTGACGGCGTCCCGGATCCTGCCGGCCACCCCGGCGGCTCCTTCCGCGCCGGTCTCCGGCAGCAGCACCACCAGCTCGTCGCCGCCGTAGCGGCCCACCAGGTCGCTGGTGCGCAGCATCCGCCGGCAGCGTTCGGCGACCTCGCGGAGCACTGCGTCGCCGGCGCCGTGCCCGTAGTCGTCGTTGATCCGTTTGAAGTGGTCGATGTCGATCATCACCGCCGCCAGCGGCCGGTCCGCCCGGGCGGCGATGGCGAACAGCCGCTCACCCACCTCCAGGAGGTGACGGCGGTTGGCCAGCCCGGTGAGCACGTCGGTGGTGGCGAGCTCCTGGTAGCGCATTGTCAGCCGCGCGTTCTCCCGCAGCACCGAGAGCTGGCGGGCCACCACCAGCGCGATCATGACGACCGAGCCGACCAGCATGCCGCCGAGTGGGTACAGCGCCAGGCCGCGGGCGACGATCAGCAGCAGCCCGTAGCCGCCGGCGACCGCCAGGTAGGGAAGCACGCTGAACGCCCGCCGCGGCCGGACCGGATCTTCCGCGGCCTCCTCCTCGGTGGCGTGCGCCCACTGGCCGTCGGCGGCGACCGCGAACAGCAGCAGCCCGCCCAGCCACAGCAGGTGCGTCCAGCGCAGGTTCACCGCCTCCCCGCCATGCAGGTTCATGTAGCCGTCGGCGACGTCCGCGATCACGTAGGCGCCGATCCCCAGCAGCAGGAGCTGCAGCGAGCCGGTGCTCGACGGCGGCGCGCCGCGCAGCATGGCGGTGACGATCCCGAACACCAGCACCAGGTCGGTCACCGGGTAGGCGACCGACAGGACCACGGTCATCCAGTCGGGGTCCTCCACCTTGGTGGCCGGCCCGAGCACCAGGTACCACACCACCACGAACGCGGCGGCTACGACGACGCCGATGTCCAGGGCCAGGCGCACCTGCTCCTGGCGGCTGCGCCGCCGGCCGGGGAACGCCAGCAGGCCGACCAGCATCACCCCCGCGCCGGCCAGGTAGACGACGTCGAACACGACCGGCGTCTCGACCCCGCGGACCGCCTCGAACCACAGCGAAAGAGGGCCGCGCATTACCAAGACCACGGGATCCTGAAGGCGATCAGGTCTGACGTCCGGTAATGCGCGGCCCTCTTTCGCCGACGTTGGCGAGGAACCAGCCGGCGAGCCCGACGCCAAGGCGCCGCCAGGCCCGGCGGGTCGCCGGCGGCAGCGACCGGCGGCCCGCCACCCGCCACGCCAGCACCATCGGGCCGAACGTCAGCGGGAGGTACAGGGCGTAGGTGAGCTTGGCGCGCGCGTCGGCGCCGCCCCACCCGAGGACGAACCCGACCGCATAGGCGGCCACCAGCAGCGCCAGCACGACGGTGACGGCCACGCCCCAGTCGCGCCGCCAGCGTCCGCCCATCCGTGCCCCCCTCAGCCGAGACCCTTGTCGGAGTTATCGGCGGAGGTGGCGGAGACGTGAAGGGCGGGCCGGTGGTACCGTCCGAGGCAGTCTGGGACCGGAGGTGGAAGGATGAACGCTCGGCTCGGCGACCAGCCACCCGCCCCGGACCGCAACCTCGCCCTGGAGCTGGTGCGCGCGACCGAGGCGGCCGCGATGGCCGCCGCCCGCCACCTCGGCTACGGCGACAAGGAGGCCGTCGACCAGGCCGCCGTCGACGCCATGCGTCCCGTGCTCGGGTCGATCGCGATGGACGGGACGGTCGTGATCGGGGAGGGCGAGAAGGACAACGCGCCGATGCTCTACAACGGCGAGCGGGTCGGCAACGGCACCCCGCCGGAGGTCGACATCGCCGTGGACCCGGTCGACGGGACCACCCTGACCGCCAAGAGCCTGCCCAACGCGATCGCGGTGGTGGCGCTGGCCGAGCGGGGCACGATGTTCGACCCGGGGCCGTGCGTCTACATGGAGAAGCTCGTGGTCGGGCGGGACGCCGCCGACGCCGTCGACTTCGAGGCCCCGGTCGAGGACAACCTGCGGCGGGTCGCCGCGGCCAAGGGCATGGAGGTCACCGAGCTGACCGTGTGCATCCTGGACCGCCCGCGGCACGAGGAGGACCTCGTCGGTCGGGTCCGCCAGGTGGGCGCCAGGATCAAGTTCCTGCTGGACGGCGACGTCGCCGGGGCGATCATGGCCGCCAGGGAGGGCACCGGCGTGGACGTGCTGGTCGGCATCGGCGGCACGCCGGAGGGCGTGATCACCGCCTGCGCGCTGAAGTGCCTTGACGGGGTGCTGTTCGGCCGCTTGTGGCCGCGGGACGACGACGAGCGCCGGCGCGCCCTCGACGCCGGCTACGACCTCGAGCAGGTGCTGACCATCGACGACCTGGCCGCCGGCGACAACGTGTTCTTCGCCGCCACCGGCGTGACCGACGGCGAGCTGCTGCGCGGGGTGCGGTTCGAGCACCAGGAGGTGCTGACGCAGTCGCTGTCGATGCGATCCAGGTCCGGCGCGGTGCGGCTGATCGAGACCCGCCACCAGCTCGGCAGGTCCAACCTGATCGCCCGCCCCCGCTGAGCGGCCGCATGCTCGCGTGCGCGGTCTGCGGTGAGCCCAACCCCGAACGTGCCCGCTTCTGCCTCCAGTGCGGTGCGCCGGCTGCAGGCGGCCGAGGCCCTCGCCAGGGAGGCGTGGCGCCTGGCCGAGCCCGTCGACGTGCTGGGCCTGCAGGCCGACTGCCAGCTCGCGCTCGGCGCGGTCCTGCGGGCGGCCGGCCGGGACGCCGAGGCACAGGCAGCCTTCTCGCTGGCGCTCGACCTGCTCGACCGCAAGGGCAACCTGGTGCTGGCCCGCCGGGTCCGCGCCGAGCTGCCGGTGGTGTAGAAGGAAGCGGGGCAAGCGGGCGATAATGGGCGACCGGCACACGGCCGGCTCGGCATCCCTCC
>WNFU01007943.1_pt1 | contig 22078 bp, 10 predicted proteins | sample 5400121 | NCBI WGS metagenome assembly WNFU01 (sample SAMN13153360, study PRJNA577476) | soil metagenome | isolation source: 100 cm soil or saprolite under grassland replicate 1 | place: USA:California | collected 2016-06-15
CAAGACCGGCATGGACGAGCGTGCCATCCTTTTGTTTCACTTCGTGGCCCTTGCGGCCATGACACCAGTAGAGGCGGCCATTGGGATGGAGGAAGGGCCCGTGAACGTCCGCTGCGTTGCCCGTGTATTCAAAGCCACCCACGATCATCTCGCGTTGATCGGCCACGCCGTCGCCGTCGGTGTCGGTCAACTTCCAGATACCGGGCGGCGATGCGACGCAAAGCGAGTCGTCAAGCCAGACGCCACCTTGAGGGAAAGTCATCTTGTCAGCGAACACGCTGGCCTCGTCGTAAATGCCATCGCCGTTCCTGTCCGTGAGGCGGAGCACGCGGTTGGGCAATTCCCTTTCCAGCCCCGCCTTGTCGAGGTTTGTTCCTGCCGCATCACCGACGAAAATCTGCCCGCGCGCGCCGAGCGTGGCCATGATCGGATGTTTCACCAGTGGCGGCGCCGCAACCACCTCTGCAACGAGTCCCTCGGGTAGATCAATCGGCGGCGAGGCGGCAACGAGGCGCAACGGACAAAGGCTACAGCTCAGAAGGAAAGCCAAGGTCCAAGCCTCAGAGCAGGGTTTCATGCACGCTATCTTGCGGGTACGCGGACCAAAGTCGAGCCGTGAGTCCGGCCGAAGGCTTGATCTCGGCCAGGAATGTGTCGGGCTTAGAATTTGGTTTCTGGGGCGGAGCCTATTGGCGCCCTGCTACACCGAGTAATATCGAACAGAAGCACCCCAAAATGAACTCGACTCAACAGCAGTTCTTCAGTAAGAAACAACCACGACACCCTTGATTCCTCAGAGATTTCAGCGCCGGCAGTTCTTGCAAATCGCCAGCGGTCTGGGCGCGGACGCGTTTGGCGGAATGCTGACGCGGGCCGACGACCTCGCCAAGAACTCGATAGGCGAAACCGAGGCGGTCGTGCTGAGCAAGAATGAAATTCGGGAAACCCGAGGGCGGTCTCCCGGATTGGAATTCTTATCGGAGCGGAGACTCGCGCTCTTCGCAGCGAAGACAACCCGATCGAAGGCTTTGCCACTCCGATATCAGATCTACGCAAGGAGTGAACCGGTGTTTTGGATTGGAAAGGAGCAATCACCGATCGCTGCCAGGAAACTTAGGAGGACATTTCAGACCCAATGGTTATCAATACTGACAGCCGTTGCGTTGTGGGCCGACGTTGCCGCTCTGGCCGAAAACTGGCCGGCCTGGCGCGGGCCGGCGGGCACGGGTGTAGCCAGCGAAAAGCACCTGCCGCAACGCTGGGGCACCAATCAGAACGTGCGGTGGCGGACGCCGTTGCCGGAGCGCGGCAACTCGACGCCCATCGTGTGGGGCAACCGGGTGTTCGCGACGCAGGCCATCGAAGCGGAGAAGCGGCGGGCGTTGTTGTGCTTCGACCGGGCAACGGGCCGGTTGCTCTGGCAGCAGGGCGCAACCGTCGAAGCCGCCGAGCCGACGCACGAGACCAATCCTCAAGGCTCCTCGTCGCCGGTGACGGATGGCGACCGCGTGGTCGCGTGGTTCGGTTCGGCGGGATTGTTTTGCTACGATTTGCGAGGGAAGGAGCTTTGGCGGCGTGAGCTTGGACCGCAAAAACATATCTGGGGCTGGGGCTCTTCGCCGTCGCTGGATGGAAACCTTTGTTACCTGAACTTCGGGCCTGGCGAACCGAGCTTCCTCGTCGCGCTCGACAAAAAAACCGGCAAGGAGGTCTGGCGTGTGGCCGAGCCGAACGCCGATTCGGGCGAAAAAAAGCCGGGACAGGAAAAGGCGGTTTGGACCGGCTCCTGGAGCACGCCGCTCGTTATCAAGGCCGGCGGGCGCGAGGAATTGATCCTGAGCTGGCCGAAGCGGGTGGTTGCCTTCGAGCCGAAGACGGGCCGGGAGTTGTGGAGTTGCGCGGGGATCAATCCTCTCGTTTACACCTCGCCGCTCTATGAGCAGTCGAAGGAAATCCTCGTGGCGATGGGTGGGTTCAATGGCATGTCGCTGGCCGTAAAAGCCGGCGGCTCCGGCGAGGTGACGGAATCGCGCCGCCTGTGGCATCATCCGAAGACCAAGCAGCGCATCGGATCGGGAGTGATTCACGACGGGCACATCTACATCCTCAACGATCCGGGCGTGGCGGAGTGCTTCGAGTTGGAGACCGGCAAGTTAATCTGGGAGGAACGGCTCCATGGCCCGGCGACGAAGTCGGACAACTGGTCGTCGATGGTGCTCGCGGACGGAAAGCTCTATGCCATCAACCAGGGCGGCGACGCCTTCGTGCTCAAGGCGAGCCCGAAATTCGAGGTGCTGGCGACGAACTCGCTCGGCGAAACGACGATGGCCTCGATGGCAGCGTCCGACGGCGATCTCTTCGTCCGCACGCACAAGGCGCTGTGGTGTTTTCGCGAGAGCCGGAAGTGATGACCATCGTCCAAGGAACACTATGGACAACCTTTGTATGCCGTCTGTAGAAATCAACGAAAGGGTAAACCTATGCAAAAATTGAGTTCCATTCGCAGAGTGATGGCAAAAACGCTCTTCGCATCCGCTTTAGTTGGCCTCAGCGGCCCAAGCGCCCTGGCGCAGCCAACCATCAGGAGCGTGGGTGCCATGCAGGACGTTAACAAAGTCAGCGTGCGGTTCAATGGACCCATTGATTCCAACTCCATTGCCACCGTTAACTTCGCGGTTTCCGCGGCGACGGTGACCAATGCGGAAATGCAGTTGAACCACTCAGTCATGTCAAACTACGATACCGTCTCAATGACGAGTTTCGTGACTCCTCAGATAAACGACGCCGTCCTCCTGAGCTTGAGCGCTCCGATCACCGGCGCGCACACATTGAACGCCTCGGGTGTCAAAGATCTCGGCGGCACGACCATGGCGCCCGTCACCGACCGGGCATTCACCGTCAATGACTACAAGTTTGGCCAAATGGGCAAACCTTTCTATAAGGGCAGCGCCGCGCCTTATGGCGCGGACGGTTTCGATATCGAAAACTACGGCGGGGGTTTGGCCGCCTACCTGGATGAAGACAGCTTCGTCTATGTCAAAAGAACCAATGACTTTGACTTCAAAATGCATATCGCCTCTTACGCCTATTCGGGTAGAAATGTTAATTGGGGCATCATTGCCCGTGAAAGCCTCCTCGAGGTCGAGGGCGTTCCCTATTTCGCTGACCCCCCTGCCAACACTACGACAAACCCGTACCCTCGCTGCATTAACGTGTATGCCTGGCCCGTGAAGCTCATCGAGTACGTGGATGGAGTGAACTGGACCGTTTTAGATGCAAGAATTCGCTATGATGCGGTTTACCGTTCGATTTTCGGCGGGAACTTCGGTACTGGCAATGCTCCCCAATACCCCTTCGCCGTCGACGGTGGTCGTTGGAACGAGAACAGACCGGCTCCGCTATGGCCGAACAACGTCTGGCTGCGCTTGCGCCGTCTTGGCAACACCTTTTACGGGTATCACAGCTCCGATGGCATCAATTGGGGCATTAACAATGGACCGGGGAGTGATTTCGTTACCCACCCGTATATTATGGAAGGCTGTTCCAACGTCATGTATGTGGGCTTCCAGAATGCCGACTCCCTCCTGGACAGCACTGGCATAGCTTCCCCTTGGTTCGATCCCGCCGACGGAGTGAGCCCCCTCGAACCCGAGAAATGGGCGGCTTATCACGCGCGCGGGTTCCATGCCTTTTTCGACAATGCGGTTGAAGTTCCGTGGCCGAATGTCGCGATCATCACCCAGCCTGTCCCCGTTACCAATATCCCTAACGCCTCGGTTACATTCACCGTTGCCGCGACTGGCGGCGATTTGCCCCTCACCTATCAATGGTACAAAGGCGTCAACCCCATCTCCGGCGCCACCGCCGCCAGCTACAACATCGCGAGCGTGCAGCCCGGCGATGCGGGCAATTACAAAGTGGTCGTTTCCAATGGCAAATATGAGCAAACCAGCGATGTGGTTGCCCTAACAGTTCTTGCCGACACCATCAAGCCCACGGTGACCTCGCTTGCGAATGGCTTCACCGATAAGATGCTGGTTATCTTCTCCGAACCCGTCAACGCAGCCAACATTGTCTCGGGCAACTTCATCCTCACCGGTGGACTCACGGTCACCGGCGCGGCGATTTCCGGCAACGCCAACGCGGTGCTCACGCTTTCCGGCCCTCTGACAGGAGGCAACGCATACACCCTCACCGTCCAGAACGTCCAGGACTCCGCCGGCAACGCCATCCTCCAGACCAACCTCGCCTTCACGGCGATGGTTCGCACGGTCGATCCCGCCTTGACGCCCCCCTACCATTTGGTCGGCGACCAGTTCTATAACGATATCACTGGCGCCTCTGTCGCTGCCCTCACCGGCAGTGCCAAGTATATCAATGGCCGGCCGGACCTGGTTCTCAGGCAGAATAAACTCGTCGGCCCCACGGATACTGGTAATGACAACTATGGTCAGAAAATGTATGGCCACGTCATTCCGCCTGTCTCGGGCAATTATGTTTTCTTCATTTCCAGTGACAACGCGAGCGACCTCTACCTGAGCACCGATCCTTCTCCTGCGCACAAAGTCAAGATCGCCTCCGTGAACGGCGGGACCCCTCCCAAAGACTGGACGGTGGAACCGAATCAGAAATCCGCCCCCGTGGCTTTGGTCGCTGGAATCCCCTACTACTTCGAAGCCCTTCATAAACAAAGCGGCACCGCTGACAACCTCGCGGTTGCCTGGTTGAAGCCCGGTGAGGTCGGCCCCTTCCCGGGTAGCACCGACGCGGACTGCATCGGCGGCAACGCGTCGATCGATGACATCTGCGTCGCGTATGATCCAAGCCAATCCCAGTTGAGTATCACCGATCCTGCGGCACCCAAGACCAGCACGGTGTCTGAACACAGCACTTTCGTGCTGAAGGTTACCGCCAACGGGACGTCCTCACTCGGCAACGCGCTGAGCCATCAATGGTTCAAGGGCGGCTCAATTTACCTTGACCCGCTCGGCAACCCCGTCACAACCTCGAACCTGACCCTTGTTGATGTCAAACCGACCGATGCGGGTGTTTACACCTGCAAAGTCGCGCTCCCAACCGGTGAAAGCGTGACCAGCCCCGAGCTGACGATCCAGACTGTGGTGGATACCGTCAAACCGACCGTTTTGAAGGCATCCGGGTCTGAGACATTCACCCAAGTGACCGTTCAGTTCTCTGAAGCCGTTAAGGATTTCGGCGGCCAGTCTGGTTTCTTCACGATCACCGACACCAATGGTGCCAACCCGTTGGCCGTCAATAATGCCACACTCTCCCCGGACGGCACCGGAGCCATTCTGGATACCGACGTCCAGACAGAAGGCAGGAAGTACAAGGTGACCGTTACTGGCGTCGCGGACCTCGCTGGCAACGTGATTGCGGCCCCCGGAAACACTGCCAACTTCGCGGCGTTCATGCTCGCTCAAGGCTATGTGAAGGTTGAGATGCAGGATGGTCAAGGCCAATATGCCCTTGACATCATTAACGCCAGGAATTTTGGAACTCCCAACAAGCCCGTGAAGTATCTCCACGGAGATCTGGATAACAGTACAACCTTGCCGCTGGTTTTTCAGCGCTTCAGCGGCATCTTCACCGCGCCTCAGGCTGGCACTTATTACTTTTGGGCCTGTGGTGACATCGCAGCAGCGGTCTGGGTCAGTGACGACCAAACCTCGGCGGGGCTCCCGACCGATGCGGTGCAAGCACAGGTGGGCCCGATCAACTATGTGCCGGCCGCCGACTGGCACACTTGGGGTTATGATCAGAATAACCTGTTTTATCCATCAACCGGGGTGCTCCTCAACGCCGGTGAACGTCGCCTCGTCGTGGCCGCCATGTCGAATGATACCGGCACGGACTGGCTTAACGTCAAATGGGTCCGCAACGACGCCAACCCTCCTGCCTCCGGCAGCCCCGCGGCCAGGGCGACGGACTTCGGCCTCTATGTTGATCCGGATGCCTCCGTGCTCGATATCACTGCATCGCCGGTGAGCGTGACAGCCCGCGAGAACAACTGCGTGTTGTTCACGGCCGCGGCCACCGGCGCTTCCAGCCTGGGTGAAGCGCCCTGGGTTCAGTGGTTCCGCAATGACGTCGCCATCCCCGGGGCCAACGCAAACGAACTGCTCGTGGTGGCCGAAAGTGCGAACGCCGCAGCCCAGTACCACGCGGCCTTCAACGTCCCGCTGCTCACGAAAGTGACGACGAAGGCCACGTTGACGGTCACTCCGTCCGCGCTCCCGCCCGACCTGTTCTCCATGGCGATCGTCGTTGATGAAAGCGACCCGCTGGACCTGGGTTCCGCGACCGAACTCGTCAAGGACAAAGACATTGATGTCATTGGCGGCGGCAGTGACCTGTCTGGCCCCTTCGACGCCGGCCGTTTCATCTTCGCGCAAGTCGATGGTGACTTCGACCAGGCCGTGAGAGTCAATAGCCTCGAGTTCACCAGCAGTGAGGCCCAAGCAGCTCTCATGGCTCGCGAATCCCTGGCCAAGGAAAGCAAGGCGATCCAGATAGCCGTTCGACCCCAGCTCGGCGTCAACGCCTATGAACTCACGGTTCGCGAGAGAATCAGTCAATGGAATGCTCCCTGGCCGAGTGGCCTCACCGGCGCCAGCCTTGTCAACCCCTGGCCGAACGTTTGGATGCGCTTGAAGCGGGCCGGCGAGGTCTTCACATGCTATCGCAGCGCCGACGGAGTTACTTGGACTAGCCTGGGCACCCGCAACTACATCAACAGGGACGGGAGCGCCATCTTCCCCCGCAAGATGTTTGTGGGGCTTGCCGCCTCCTCCCATAACAATACCCCGCCCGATCAAGCGGCTCTCGCCGAGTTCCGCGACTACAACCGGTTCTTTGGACAGGCGCTGCCGACGCTGACGTGGACGCGAGTGGCCAATGGTATTAAACTGACCTACGCCAACGGTCGGCGATTTATCAGGTTCACACGAAGGCCGGGCCTAAAGCCCGGCCTTTTTCGGTGATCGATTCGTCCGCACACACAAAGCGCTGTGGTGTTTCCGCGAGAGCCGCAAGTGATGACCAGCGTCCGACGAATACTATGAATCAGGCACCAAAGCAATCATCCGGCTCCCGCGCAACGGCAAGACGGAATTTCTGTCAGTTACAGTCACAATTTTGCGCTATGCTGTTTGCAGCAGCGGCTGTGGCAGCTCCGGCGCCTGCCGCGACGGGAAACGAGATTCTGTACGTGAACCCGTTCTTCATGCTTTCCGGTGCGTTGCTGACGGATAGTTTTGATGGGCCACACCTGGATGTGAACCTCTGGTCCCGACCGCCGTGGCTGGTCGATAATCACAAGACCATCGGAGTCAAAATAGAGCACGGTCGCCTGGTGATTTCGGGTCCGTCCCATCCGGCGGGGGGCAGTCATCAGTACGCGGGCGTCATCTCGAAATACTTTCGCGCCACCGACGTGGTGCTCGCAGCCGAGATGCAGGCCCAGTCTCCCATCAAGGGTGAGGGACGAATCCAGCACAGGGTCCATCTGTGCAGCGGCGACTACCCGGATTTCTTCACCGAGATCATCTTCGGCAAGATCGCGGCCGTCGAGCCGACCCGCTGGCACACCGCTTATCTCGCCAAGGTGTGGGAGTATTCGGGGCACGGGGCGTATCTCGAGCCAACCCGTCCGGCGACCGGATCCGAGGGGAGCCAGTGGCACACGGTGGTGGTCTGGGACGGCACGACACCGATTGTGCAGTCCAAGATCCCGCGCAAGGCAGTCAGCGGGCTTTACCCGGGTGACGTGTGGGCGTTGGACCTGCGGCACAGGCAGCTCAAGAATGAAGAGAAATGAGAACATGCTGATTCTGAAAAGGCTTAACCGAAGAAATGGAAACCGATTCGTAGCGATTGGCCTGCTGATGTTCACGGGCCTCGGCCCCTTACACGTTCGCGGAGCCGAGGCCGTGCCAGCCAGGCAAACCGCCAACGAGGATCTCAGCACCATGCTCCCGCGGCTCAAACCAACCGCGCCGGATGAATGGCTGAAATCGTTCCGAGTCGAACCGGGGTTCAAGGTGGAAATCGTCGCCGCGGAACCGCTCGTGACTGACGCCGTGGCCATGGAGTGGGACGAAAACGGGCGACTCTTCGTGTGCGAGATGTGGAACTATCCGGGCAATCCGCAGCCCGGCGAGCCGCTGGGCCGCGTGCGCATGCTCGAAGACACCCACGGCGACGGCAAGTACGACAAGGCCACCATCTTTGCGGATAACTTGAAATGGCCCAGCGGCGTGTTTCCGTGGGACCGCGGCGTGTTTGTAATTTCCTCGCCGGACATCTGGTACTTGAAGGACACCAACGGCGACGGCGTGGCCGATGTGCGCGTGAAGGTGTTCACGGGTTTCACCGGCCAAAACTACGCCGTGCCGAACACACTGCGCTGGGGACTGGACAACCACTTATACGGCTCAAGCTCCTACCGTGGTGGCGCGGTGAAGCCGTTCGACCAACCTGACGCCGAGGCGGTCCAATTAAGGGGACGCGACTGGCGCTTCGATCCGCGGACCAGGAAGTTTTCCGCGGTCACCGCGAGCGGCGAGTTCGGGCAGTCGTTTGATGATTGGGGCAATCGTTTCACCGGGAACGCCAACACGATGTTCATTCACGGCGTGCTGCCCGCCGAGTATCTCGCGCGCAATTCTAACTTCCCCAGCCCCGACGCGACCGAACGCGCCTTCCAGGGGTTTCCCGACATCTATTCCATCAGCGAGCCGGAACCGTGGCGTTTGGTACGGCAAAAGTTCTGGTCGCGGTTTGTGGACACTTCAAGCGACATGCGGGCGAGCCGTTTCCCGGAAAACGAACTCGCGCCGCGCGGACACCTGACCTCGGGTTCTGGCTACATGGTGTATCGCGGTTCGGCGTTCCCGGAGAAGTATTGGGGCAACATTTTCTTCGGTGAACCGGCTAATAACGTTGTCGTCCGCCTGGCCCTCGAACCCGAGGGCGTCGGCATCAAACCCACGCGGCCCGACGAAGCGACGAAACGTGAGTTCATCGCCTCGAGCGACGTGTGGTTTCGCCCGGTGAATTTCAACAACGGCCCGGACGGCTGCCTCTACATCGCCTGCATGTATCGCGAAGTGATCGAGGACGAGAGCGCAATCCCCGACGACATCCTGAAGCATCTCGATCTCTACAGCGGACGCGACCGGGGCCGCATCCTGCGCGTGGCGCCGGAGAATTTCAAAACACCGGCGCCGCCTCGCCTTGGCAAGTCCAGCGCCACCGAACTCGTCGCCGCGCTCGCGCATCCGGATGCCTGGTGGCGCGAAACCGCCCAACGCCTCACCTACGAACGGCAGGACAAATCAGCCATCGCTCCGTTGCACAAACTCGCGCGCGGCGCTGCGTTTCCGCTGGCGCGGTTGCACGCGCTCTACGCGTTGCAAGGGCTGGGCGCGCTCGACGAGAAATCCCTGCTCGCGGCGATGAATCATCCAGAGGCTCGCCTCCGCGAACACGGGGCCAAGCTGGCCGAAGCAAAACTCGATTCAGCCGCCGTTCAAGCAAAGCTCCCCTCGCTTGCCGATGACCCCGCGCCGCGCGTCCGGTTCCAGGCGGGTTTGAGTCTCGGCGGCCTGGATGACGAAACGGCATTGTCCGCACTCGCGCGGATCGCGCGGCGCGATGCAGCCGACAAATGGATGCGCAGCGCACTGCTGACGTCCGTGCCCACGCGCGCTGGGCGACTGCTGAAGGCGTTGGTTGCCGACGAGACGTTCCTGGCGCAAGACCACGGATTCCTCACTGAGCAGGTGGGTAAGGCCAAAGGTAACACTTCCGTCAACGCTCTGCTCAAGAGGATCTTCGCCGATGCCGAACGAACCGCGCTGGACGCTGGCCAGAATGACCAGGAACGTAGCGAGGCAATCCAGTTGCTCGCGTTTGGTTTGTTCTCCGAGTCACAAGCTGCCTACGCCCGACTGCTTGACGCCGCCCAGCCCGCGCCGGTGCAACTCGCGGCCGTGCGGGCGCTCGCCTCCGGCACCGACGCTGCCATCGCCCCACTGTTACTCAAAAGCTGGCCCGCCCAAAGCCCGGCCATCCGCAACGAAGTGTTCGAGGCGCTCCTGCGCCGTCCCGAACGGCTGTCGGCCCTGCTCGACGCCATCGAGAACAGATTGATCACCGTGAACACGATTGACCAAAGCCGCCGCCAGGCGTTGCTGCGCAGCAAAGACGCCGCGATTCACGAGCGCGCCGAGAAACTCTTTGGCGGCCCGCCCAACCACGACCGTCAACAGGTCATTGACCGTTACCGCGCGGCGCTGGCGAAGCTCAAGGGCGATGCCCCTCGTGGCGCGGAGGTCTTTGATAAAAACTGCGCGACCTGTCACCGGCACAGCCCGCGCGAGAACGTCGGACCGCGGCTCGGCGGTCTGACTGACCGTTCGCCCGACGCGCTTCTGATCAGCATGCTCGACCCCAATCGCGAAGTGAAAGCCGCTTACCTCAACTATACTCTGGCGACGAACGACGACCAGGAATTCAGCGGCATCGTCGTCAACGAAACTGCGACCAGCGTGACCATCCGCCGCGCCGGTGGCGAAGAAGACGCCGTGCTGCGCAAGAACATCAAATCCCTCACCTCCTCGGCGCTCTCCATGATGCCCGATGGCCTGGAATCTCTCCTCTCCGAACAACAAATGGCTGACTTGATCCAATACCTACAGGGGCACAAGGATTGAGCCCGGGCTGACCTCAATTCGACGCGTCATGAAACGAACCAACATGAATAACTACGGGCGAAGGCAATTTCTCAAAAATTCGGGGCTGGCTGTTGGGTTGGCTGCCGGGCTGCCCGCGAGCAGCCTGCTACGCTCGTTCGCTTTCGCGGCGGCAGAAAAACGACCGATGATAGAGGCCATCGTCGAGCATTTCACCGGGGACTTCGACAGCTACACTCCACTTTTGATCGGCAATGGAGACATAGGCGGGACCTTTGATCCCTTCTGTGGAACATGGTTCGATGAGCTACGCAGTGTCAAAGGGCAAACGGAAGATATTCGCTCTCTCATCCAAGCCAGGTTCATGGCCCAGGATTATTGGGAAGAGACGCGTTTGGATCCAAAGAAGCATCCATTCAACGAGGAAGCCAAAAAATCTATTGCTGAGGGAAAGTCCAACACCAGTTCTGTGACGCGCGGCTCTCCTTTCGATTTTTACATCGGTCCGGCCGACAAAGAGTTCCCCGTCGGAGTGCAGGACCACACGCAACGGCTCGACATTGAGCAAGGAATTCTCGGCACCGAGTATTTATTCAAGGGCAAGAAATTCCAGGTGGAGTGCCTGGTTCATCCCCGACTAAGTCTGCTGGCATACCGAATAAAGGCCGGGGGAGCGATGGAATTCAGGATCAATGCGAACAAGACCGTTGACAGAATTGGGGACACACTCATTGCGGAGAGCGTTTCCAACATTTACTGCCCGGCCATGGCGGGCATTTATGCGGAAGGGGGAGGAGGAAACCAGATCGTCCTGAGGCCGGGAGAGTCGGTTCTATACCTGGCTTATGGTCATATCTCTTTGGGAGATCCGAGACGGCAAATTGAAAGGACCCTGGAGGAGGCTCGACAAACGGGATTTGCCGGCCTCAGAAACGAACACACGCGCTGGTGGACTGATTTTTGGGGAAGATCGGACATTTCCGTTCCCGATCGCCGCATACAGCAGATGTATTACCGCAGCCTCTACTACATCGCTGCCTCACTTCCGCGCAAGACCAAGACGCCGGGCAGCGAGGCTGGCCTCGCCGGATCATTTCCAGGTTTTCAGACCGGCTATCACATCCAGGATAGCGTGTATCACATCCTGCCCATGGTGAATTCAAATCACCTTGAATTGGTCGAACCGATGCTCGAATGGTTCCTGGAGGTTCTGCCCATTGCCCGAGAAACAGCGAGAAGTGTGTTCTGGTTGAAAGGCGCCCGTTACATCTGGCATGGGGGACCCGGCATGCTCACGTACCTGCCCGGCCATACGCATTACGGCCCGTGCCTGGATGAGCATCATGTGAACGGCTGGGTGGTGCTCGCCATTGAACGGTACCTCAATGCCTGCGGCTGGAACAAAGACAAAGCACGTCGCCACGTGGTATTTGGAAGCTGTTCCTGGGATCCCGGTTATGGAGCAATAAGCCTGGCGCGACTTGGGGAGACGGACTTGGCAGTCAATCACTTCAACCGCTTCTTCAACGAAGGCTTCACCGAAGAGCCATGGATCATGTTCCGCGAATCCGCCCCATTCTGGTTGAAAGCGCGCAAAGGGCACATGCCCTACTACTTGGCTGCTCACGGCCTCTATGCCCAGGCTCTTCATGAGATGCTGGTCCAGGATTGGAATGGGAAGATCGATCTTTTCCCCGCCTGCTCGTTTGAAAATGCCTCGTTCCGTTTGAGGGCCGGGAATCAGATTGTGGAAGCAATCAAATCGGGGAAAAAAGTAACCCGCATCGATCATGTCGCCGACCACTGAGGAAGAAGGCTTTTAGCTAACCCGTCTCTATTCAGAAGAGAACAAGAGGAAACAGAGGAAACAGAGCTTTTTCAAGGCTCTGATGCGGCTCAAGAGCGGAAAAGGCGCATCACTATTCAGTGAGCATCCGCGAACCTTCATCACTTGCCGGCCGGCGACCAGCTTCACGCCTTCATGCGGGAACGGCTTGAGGTGCTCCCAGCCGCCGGTGTCGGGAACGGTGATCGGCCCGGTCCGGTCAACGCCGTTGAACTCGAGGCGGAACGTGCCGCCCGGCCCCTTGCAAGCGACGTGCATGTCGATGCGGTAGGTGCCCGCCTCCTTGACATCGACCGTGTAAATAAGCCACTCGCCGGGCCGGGTCCATCCCACGTTGAACTTGCCGCTGGCCGCCTCGCGCCACTCGAGGTCCACGCCCGTCTGCCGGTACGGCGGTTCCTTCTTTTCCTGGTGCTTAGGCTCCAAGTCGTGGTAGGCCACGCCCTCGGCGCCCTCGTCGAAGTCCTCGAGCTCGATTGTGCCGGGGATGACGTGGAGCTTCCCCTGGTACGGACGCGTAGGGCCGGGCCAGGAATCCCCGCCGCCGGAGGTGGAGCAGCCGACCAGGGCCAGTGCCGTGGCCAGGGCAAAGAGCGCAGAGAGCTGCATGCTCATTCTCTCACACCCGTGGCACGGCCAGGTTCTCGAACCGGGTGAAGTGCTTGAGGAACGCGAGATAGACCTCGTCGATAGGGCCGCGCTGAATTGGCGCAGTGTGGCGAAAGATTGCGGGAATAGGTATGGTTGTTTCATCGTCTCAACTGTATCCTAACGGTTATGATCCAACCAAGGCAACAGTCTTGCAGCCGGAGCAGAGGAAAGCATGAACTTGGATGTGGGTTACTTGGGGTCATATCTGGGTCATATCTTACCATTAGCATTATGCAATTGATCCACTGCCAGCCATCGAGCGCAGAATGTTGTCAGGCATAATCACCTCAAATGAATAATGCATAGATACGACCCCAATTGGGCGCTTCGTCATAACTCCTATCACTCGACGCTGGTGCCTGCTGAATATTCGTTTTGAATCCGCACGAATTTTTTAAGCTCGAGCGGAAAGGCGGACTCAATGGACTCGGCACATTGGCGGAGGCTCAGACACAACTCGCCGAGAATCCCAACGGGATTCAGTCCATCAGCCCAAGGTTGCGAGGAACGAGCTACCTTGGGTCACGGTTCGCAAATGGAAACCAACCCCAACGGGGTTGTGACCAAAACCATTGGCTTGGCGTTGCCGCAAATTTGCGCAACCCCGTTGGGGTTGTTCCCGTTTTGCCACGTTCACCCAAGGTAGGCGCGGGCGCGCCAACCTTGGGCTTTGGGCCACAGCCCCGTTGGAGGCTGGCGAGAGTGGAGGGAGCGGTGAGGCGAAGGTGGAAAGATTTCTCCAATGGTGGGTGCTTGACGGAATCAACCATGTCCCGCAGTCTTGCTGCGCATTTGGCCGTGGTGGCTGGATGCGACAGCAAACAATAGACAAGACTGCAAGTCTGCACGCAGAGTCTTCCTCTGCATCTGTTGGTCACCTCTTAGACAATCCCCCGAACGCTCGACGGACAATGGAAGCCCTGCGAGAAATGGGCTACGACAGCTACGCTTCCATTCTGGACATCATCGACAATTCCATCGACGCCCAATCGTCAGTCATTCGCGTCGAAATCGCCGAACAAAAGGGCGACATCGTAATCACGATTGAAGACGAAGGATGCGGCATGGACGAGGAAACGCTCAGCGAGGCTCTGCGTTTGGGATCGGACACCGAACGCGAGCCCGGCGATTTGGGGAAATTTGGTATGGGTCTGGTCACAGCCTCGATTGGGCTTTCACAACGGATCGAAGTTCTGACGAAAGAAGCCGATGGCATTTTACTGTGTGGTGGTTTTGATCTCGAAGAAATCGCGGCACAAAACCGGTTCGTGAAGTGGATCGTCAAGGGCAAGTTTGACGAGGAGTCCAAATTCGGGCGGGCGAAGGGAACTCAAATCCGACTTTCTAAAACAGATCGCATCCGCAATCGCAACACAACAACTTTCGCCAATACGCTCCGCGGCCGAATTGGCCAAGTCTTTCGCAAGTTTCTAAAGTCCGGAACGAGGATCGAGGTCAACGGTCGTCCCGTAGAAGCTATCGATCCTTTGATGTTGAACCACAAGGAGACTAAACTTGTTTTGGCTACGGAGATTCCTGTTGATGGGAAATCAGCCGCTACACTTCGCGTTGTGGACCTCCCAGATTTTGGACAAGCAGGGAACTCGGCTCACGGCATCATTCCCCAGAATTCCGGGTTCTACATCGTGCGAAACAACCGGGAGATTATGGAAGCCCACACTTTTGATTTCTACAAGAAGCACCCGGATTTCTCACATTTTCGCGCGGAATTGTGCTTTGATGGATCGCTCGACCCGTTCTTCCATACCGACATTAAGAAGATGTCCGTTCATCCTCCTCAGAGTTTCCTTGATCGGCTTCGACAAGCAACTCAGGGCCTGATCACTGAGTCAGGACGACAAGGCCGCGCACGGGCGAACGTCGCGAGAGGGCAAGTAGATCATTCCGCAGCCGAAGCAAATATCACTCGCCGCGCCCCCCTTATTCCAAAGCCGAAGGCGCTTGTGGAAAAGAGGTCACAAAAAAGCAAAAGAGAGTCTCATCCACGAGGAAACGGCGATCGGACGAGGACACCGCACGTTGCAAATCTCAAGACGGTCTCTGGTCTTAAAGTCGTGTTCAATGAAGGCGATTATGGTGAAGAGAACCCGTTTTATCTCGTGAAACAGGAAGGCCGCACGATCACGGTTACGTACAACCGTGAGCATCCGTTCTGGCGCGAGTTCGTCGAATACGCGAATGACGCGAAGGTCATCGCAATTCTCGATTATCTTGTGTTCGCGATGGCGAACTCGGAACTGCTCGTGCCCGAGCAGGCAAGCATCGTAAAGGCAAACGTCAATTCGACGCTCGTTGGATTGTTGGTGTAACACCGTTCGTCAGCCCCAACGGGGGCTCTGTCCCAAAGCCCAAGGTTGCGAGGAACGAGCAACCTTGGGCTGATCGACGCAATCCCTTTGGGATTGGAAACGACGCCACGCCCGGCCATCCTCTCCACATGCCACAATCCCTTTCCGCCGTTTACATTCATCTGGTCTTCTCAACCAAAGACCGCCGGCCGCTCCTGCGCGACAAACCCACGCGCGACGCGCTCCACTCGTATCGCGGCGGCGTTCCCAAACAACTCGATTGCCCACCCATCCTCGTCGGCGGCGTGGAAAACCACGTGCATCTGCTCGCGCGATTCGGGCGCACCATCACGCAGGCCGAATGGGTGAAGGAATTGAAACGCGTCTCCAACCTCTCGTTGAAGGAACGCGATCGCGATTACGTCGACTTCGAATGGCAAGGCGGCCATGCGGATTTCTCCGTCAGCCAATCGAAATTGGCCGAGGTAAAAGAATACATCGCCGGACAGGAGGATCATCAGCGCAAGATGAGTTTTCAGGATGAGTTGCGCGCTTTGTTGCGCAAGCACGAGATCGAATGGGACGAGAAGTATGTTTGGGATTGAGTCGTCGCCGCCGAGGGATTCGCCACAACCGCGTTGCGGTTGAATTAATTTCCGAATCGTAACCCAAGGTAGCTCGTGCCTCGCAACCTTGGGCTGGAGGTCGCAATCCCTTTGGGATTGCCGCAGCCCAGGTGCGCTCCACCTGAGTACTTCACGCGCCGGGTGGCGGCAAAATTTCCAGCCCGTATCTCTTTCCAATCTCAATTACGCGCGGGATGTCCTGCTGTTGCTGCGGGCTGAGAGCGCGCTATCTCCTTCTCCGCGACCGCGTCCAGTTCTCGAATTGGTCCACGGGGGCTAAACCAAACCAGAGAGGTTCTCCCGGATTAACGCTGATCCGCACGCTGGCACCATCAAAACGCGCCATCTGTGGACGACCGACGGCGAAGCAAATCGCTTCCTCATAGCCAGGGGCGTGGAGCGCAGCAGCGAGAATCTTCCGGGCCTTGTGAGGTGGCTCGGCCAGCGCCTGCTCTTGGCCCCGTTCGTCCACGGCAATGATTTGCAGCCACTGCGGATTGCCGGCCCAAGCGGTCCACCCAAAACGGTCGCCGGGGAAGACGAATTCATGGGGTGCTTCGGCAGACCAAAGCGCGACCGGTTCGATGCGAATCGCGTCGTCTTCAAAACTCCAGGCCAAGCGGCTCCGACCTGTGCCGACGGTCACCGAGGCGGGCGCGGTGTTGGGCCAAAGAAACTCCGCGGGGTGGCCCCAGGCGAGGGCATCCTGTTCGTTGACCCGCAGGCGCGGAACCGCCTCAGGAGTCGTTGCGGCCGTCGGCCGCCGATCCCAGAAGGTGGCTTCATAACGCGGGCGATTCTCGTCATCGCGCAGGAAACGGGATGTGCCGTAGCGTTTGCTCAGGCGCATCGTGTAACGCGGCGCATAAATGACGTATTCTCCAAACGTGGGGAAAGAATTGTCTTCGACCAGCACCGGGCCGACAGTGATCAGCAGCGCCACAGGGAGCGTCCAGTTCTCGAGCTTCGTGCCGGTCACTTGCGCGGTACCTGGATGAAGGCCGGCTTTGGCGCTGCCATCGGTTGAAACTCGCACGTGAACGCTTGTGGTCTGGTGCGGTGCAAGCGGCGGCACTTCCCAACCAAAGCTGTTGCCGCCGTCGCTCCGCTCCTCACGGGTCACTGCGCTGCCGTCGGAAGGTTCGGCGAGGACTCCGCGGGGCAGGTGCAGTCGAACGCGTGCGCGTTGCGCAACGGGCGATCCGTTTCTCAGTTCGAGCGTGACCTGACGCGAACCGCGAACCGCCAGCCGAACCGGACCCTTCGGCGCTATGATTTCCAAAGGTTGAGGCGGCATGATCGATCCCGTCGATCGATTCCCGGCCGGCCCCGTGGGCTCGGAAACGGCAGTGACACCCAAACTCGGTTTAGGGCTTTGCGAAATGTCGCCAAACACGAGGTAGTCACCCTCTTTGCGGTACTGGGTGTTCGTTCCATTTACGATCAGAGTGTCGCTTTCGATTGATTTGGGAGACCGCACGCGAAACCCAATCCAAGACCCTCGCGCGATCAAGTGCGCGCGGGCGCCTGGCGCTGGCGTCGTCTCGCGGAGGTATCCGTAGTCGGAAAAAACAAAGACCTCCTGCGGGTCACGCTCGCTCCGAAGTGCGTGAACGGCGTTGCTCTTGGGTTCGCCGAAGGCGAGTGCGATACGGTCGAAGTAATCATGCGCGGAAACTTCGGCCAGATAGGCATCGTCGGAGGCGGCGCCCTTTCGCACGCCGATGATGGCCGGGGAATTGAACTTGTACGGTTCATGCACAGCGCCAAAGACCGTTCGGCGGCACTGACGGCGGACAAGCAAGAGCGGGGAGTTGCCCTCCGGATTCATCACCGGATCGACGGGCGGGCCGCCGGTGGGACCTTCGGCGCCATACACGGTTGTGCCTGGTTCACCAATCATCGTGACCCGGACAGCAGCGCGATCGTGGAACCACTCATCGGTTTGCCGACCCATGCCACGAATGGCGAGACCGTTTTGTTGGATAAAATCGGCGCGCCAGGATTGGGCAGTCTCGCGGCGGAGTTCGCTTTCGATCCACCAGTAGTCCCGAAGGAGATCGGAGCTCGGATCGAAGGTCGCCGGATTTTCGAGGTGCAACTTACCGATGGCGTGCAAAACCCAGTCATAGGTGTGCGGCAACTCGCTGTCGGCCCAGAACAGGTCCAGGAGGTATTCGCGCGTGAGTGCCAAAGCGCGTGTCTGTAGCACGCCCGGATAACAACTCGCGCTGGTCGCCAGGAACTTGACGTCCGGCGTGAACTCGTGCCGGTGCGTGAAAGGCGCGCTGGCGGTTTTCCCGCGATCGACCACGAGGGTGTTATGGGCCACGCTGTTGGCCGTCCAATTGATGCTGGGCGGCTCATACTGGATGCAGTTCAGGTCTGGGTAAAGCAGGCGACCGCCAGCGTGCATCACAATCATCATTTTGTCTCGATGATCATGGCCGTAGCCGCGGGCCATCATTTGCAACACGGCAATCGAACCGTTGGTCCAGTAACTCGGCGACTCATCCGCGCGCAACATGGCGATGCCCGCTTCGGGAAAGATCGAACTGGGCGCCGCCGGCGGGGCGACCGACCCGAACGGAATGGTTTCGCCATAAAGGAACGAGGGCTCGCGTTCAACCGAGTGCGAGAGAAACCAGGCATACTTTGGTTCGCGACTCATGTAATAGGCCTGCTCGATCGAATCGATAATCTCGTGTCGGTAATCGCCGCGCACCCACGGCAGATTGACCAGGTAGATGGCATCCGTGTTGTGATGTTTGCTGTAGGGATTCTCGGTGCTGCCGTCGCCGTATGTGGCGATGTGGAATGACCCAGGACCGACGCCCGTCCGCTCACGGGGATAAGTCAGGGCAATGTAACCATCCATCAGTTTCTGGATGCTACCCCCCTGGGCGGACTCGAAGGCGAAGAGATCCTTCCCGTCATAAAGCCGATGCAGGATGGCCAGTTGCATCATCGGCTGCAGGACGTTGACGGCGGCGTAAATGGTGGCTTCGTCCCAAATCGCCCCGTCGCGCAGCATGGCGTCGAGCACGGGAAAAAGACCGCCTCGGGTCGGCCCGAATCTTCCACCCGGATCCCGGAGCGCCCATTCGATCAGTTCCTCGTCGTTGACGCAAAATCCAATCACCGCGGCGTGGTAATGAATAGGAAACACCAGGTTGGGTGTCGTGGTCCACCGGCTCAGGCTGTCTTTCCAGTACCGACCGAGCTTGCGATAGAAGGTCTCGATAGGTTCCCGTTCTTCGGGCGCAAGAGCGGGATACACCAGGTCGTAGGCGCGGATATCGGCTGTGTCCCAATAAAAATCCATGTTGCCCTCACGATGGCCGCCGGCGGCGATGTCCTCGTCCAGGCGCGGGCCGCGATAACGGACGAGCTCGAGCAAATGACGGCGGACAGTGTCGGAAGACACTTGGCGCCCTTCGAGGGCGAACACCAGGGCCGCATCAGTGAACTTTCCCTGGTTGGCGCGCGCTTTGATCGCCTCGTATTGCTCGCGCACAGCTTCGCTCGAACGAAGGCGTTCGAGCAGTCGTTGCTTCTCGGCTGGCGGCATCAGGTACGGATGGGGATGCGCCGGAGCGGCCGCCAGATGCAGTGCCCACAAATTTGCGAGTACCACAAGCAGATTGAAAACGCGCCCAGCCAGGTTGACACCGAGCCTTGTGAGGTTTCTCCAAATCTTCGGTTTCGGCCTCACCTTACGCATCGTCGTCATTGTCCTCGAGTACCAGAAAGCTGTGGAGATTCAAAGCTCCGCGTAGGAGCAATATGATCGGCAGAGACCTCAACAGTGAGTTGAGGAACTCGTAGCTATTTTTGAACAGGCTCTAACCGGCGAAGTTCGCTCGCGCGACTCTCAGCACATTTTCACCAAGGATTTTTCGGATGGTCTCGTCGCTGTGCCCGCGCTGCACCAGGCCGACGGTGAAGAGCGGCCAGTTGGTCCATAGGTGCATCATGCGCACGCCGAGTTCCTGGAAAATGCGGATAAGCCGCAGCTCATCGCGCACACTCTCCCATTGCTGGCGGAGCGGCACGCCGTTGGTGGTGAAATAAAGACAAAGCCGGCCCTCCTTCTTCGCGGCGGCGATGTCGTCGGGCTTCGTGGCCTTGAAGCAGGTCTCGCGTGCGAGGTCGGTAGAATAAGTGAAGCGAGCGAGCCGCTTGATCAGCCGCAGCGGATCGCTGCCCTCCTCGCCGGTGTTTTGGAAAATGCACGTCACGCCCGCCGCGTGCATGGCCTCGAGGAACTCCTTCCGCTCGCGCGCATCGGTGGCCCAGCGCGTCATCATCATCTCCTCACTCAGGTCGGTGAGTTCCGCTTGGCTCGCGCCCGCCTCCACGGCCGCCTTGAACTTCTCGCCGTCCACCGCCGCGCGCGGTGCGAAGCCGTAGCTCTCGAACACCAGCGACTCCGCGTGCAGGCGCAGGCCGTGTTCGAGCTGCTTCGGCGTCGCCTGGAGCACGCCCAGCGCCACGTCGCGGGCCTGGTTGATCTTCTCGTTGTCGGTGGCAAAGGGCTGCTTCGCCTCGGCGACGCGGAGGTGGAGATGGAATGAACTGGCGGCACCCAGCAGTGGCAACGCGGCGCAGGCTTTGACAAAACCACGGCGAGATTGGCGGGGAGACATGGCCGCATCGTCAGGAAGCACCCGGGGGTTGTCAAGTTGGCAAGGGTCGAGGAGTGCGATTACGAGGGTCGGTCAGGAGCGCGGCAGTGTGCCTGCACCAGCCGCAGCACGTTTGAATGTTGGGGATTCGGTCAAAGCCTTGAGCGCTGCGACGCTGCTGCGGCTGGTCCGCAGACGGACACAGCCGCGCTCCGGGGGCACGGTTGATCGACCCGTTTTATCGCACCCAGGGCCGAAGGCACTCTGAGGGCAAAGGAGCGCGACCGGTCGGCACCGCGCGCCAGCGTCTCGTCACGCGGAGAGGGGCCTGCGGGAACAGCTTTCCCGACCGGGCAAGGAGTGTTACAAGTAATCCCATGCTCCGCGCTGTCGCCTGGTTGACCGCCGTTCTGCCGTTAGCCCTCACCGCGGCGGAGAATCTCCCGTACGTCGGGCTGCCGCGATTGGCGCGCACAAATCTCCTCGTCTATCGTGACGTGGCGGGCAACGCGCAACGGGTGAAGTCGCTGCGAGATTGGCAGCACCGCCGGGCGGAAATCGTGCGTGGCATGGAGCGCGTGATGGGCGTCCTGCCCGGCAACGAGAAGCGTTGCGCACTGGACTGTAAGGTGGAGGAGGAAACCGATTGTGGCAGCTACGTGCGGCGGCTCCTCACCTACGCGAGCGAACCCGGCGGGCGCGTCTCAGCCTATCTGCTCATTCCGAAGGAGGCCTTGAGCGGAAAGAAGAAAGCCCCCGGCATCCTCTGCCTGCACCCCACTGACAACACCATCGGCCACAAAGTCGTTGTCGGCCTCGGCGGCCGGGCGAACCGCCAATACGGTGCCGAGCTGGCCGAGCGTGGCTTCGTCACGCTCGCGCCGTCGTATCCGTTGCTGGCGAACTACCAGCCCGACCTCAAGGCGCTCGGCTGGGAGAGCGGTACGCTCAAGGCCGTCTGGGACAATATGCGCGGCCTCGACCTGCTGGAGTCGCTGCCGTTCGTGAACGCTAAGGCGGGCTTCGGCACGATTGGCCACTCGCTGGGCGGGCACAACTCGATCTACACCGCCGTCTTCGATCAGCGCCTCAAGGTCATCATCTCCAGTTGCGGTCTCGACTCCTACCTCGACTACTATGGCGGCGACGAGAAGAACTGGGAGCCGGAGCGCGGCTGGTGCCAGACACGTTACATGATCAAGCTTGCCGGCTACCGCGGGCGGCTGGAGGAAATCCCCTTCGACTTCCACGAGCTGATTGCTGCCCTCGCGCCGGGCGTCTGCTTCATCAACGCGCCGCTCAG
>WNFU01003126.1_pt1 | contig 22076 bp, 16 predicted proteins | sample 5400121 | NCBI WGS metagenome assembly WNFU01 (sample SAMN13153360, study PRJNA577476) | soil metagenome | isolation source: 100 cm soil or saprolite under grassland replicate 1 | place: USA:California | collected 2016-06-15
TGCTTCGACTTCACGGCGCCGGTGAACGCGCCCCTCTCGTGGCCGAAGAGCTCGGACTCCAGGAGCTGCTCGGGCAGCGAGGCGCAGTCGATCGGCGCGAAGGCCCGCGCCGCGCGCGGGCTGTTGGCGTGCACCGCGCGCGCGATCAGCTCCTTGCCGGTGCCCGACTCGCCGAGCACGAGGATGTTCGCGTCCGAGCGCGCCGCCTTGCGCACGAGCTCGAAGACCTTCGTCATGGCGGAGCTTCGCCCGATGATGTTCTCGAAACCGAGCGTCCCCTGGAGCTGCTCGCGCAAGTGGCGGTTCTCGAGCTCGAGCGCGCGCTGGCGGAGGCCGCGCTCGACCGCCACCCGCAGCTGGTCGACCGAGAAGTTCTTGGGTAGATAGTCGAAGGCGCCGTCCTTGATCGCGGCCACCGCGGACTCGATGGTGGCGAACGCGGTGACCAGGACGACCGGGAGGGCGGGGTCCACGGTGCGCGCCCGTCGGAGGAGCTCCATCCCGTCCATGCCCGGCATCTTGAGGTCGGTCAGCAGGAGGTCGGGCCGTTCGGCCTCGACGAGGCCGAGCGCCTGCTGCGGATCGGTCGCCGTCAGGCACTGATATCCCGCGCGCTTGAGGATGCGGGCGCAGTTCTCGACCATGTCCGGCTCGTCGTCGACGACCAGCACCCGGCTCGTCGTCACGCGAGCTCTCCGGCACGGGCGCTCCGGAAAATCAGGACGAACGTCGTCCCCTCGCCCGGTCGGGACTGGACGTCGACGATCCCCTGGTGCTCGCGGACGATGCCGTAGGAGATGGAGAGACCAAGCCCGGTGCCCTCGGCCTTGGTCGTGAAGAACGGATCGAAGATCTTCGGCAGCACCTCCGGCGGAATCCCGGGCCCCGTGTCGCGGACGACCAGGCGGACGCCGCCCGCGGGCTCGGTCGTGGCGCTCGTCTCGACGGAGATCTCGCCCCCGTCCTTCACCGCGTCGCGGGCGTTGGTGACGAGGTTCATCACGACCTGCTGGAGCGCGTTCGCGTCCCCCCAGATCGGCGGCAGCCCGGGCGCGAGGGCACGCCGGAGCGCGACGCCCTCCTTGACGATCGTCTTCTCCACCAGCAGCAGCGTCTCGTCCACCACTTGGTTCAGGTCGACGCGGCCCTGCTCACCCGACGAGTGCCGGGAAAAAGACAGGAGCCCCTGCGCGATCCTGGCGACGCGCTGGGCGTGGCGGTGGATCACCCGCAGGTCCTCCCCCAGATCCTCCGGGAGCGGCCTGGACTCGGCTTCCAGCAGCATCAGCTCGGTTCGTGACGTGATGATGCCGATCGGGTTGTTGAGCTCGTGCGCGAGACCCGCGGCCAGCGTGCCGAGCGCCGCCAGCTTTTCCGATTGCCGCGCCACCCGCTCCAGGCCGATCCGCTGGGTGATGTCCTCGATGAGCAGCACCGCGCCCGTGGGCAGGCTGCCCTGGTGAATGAGGCTGCCGCGGATGTTCCAGGCGACGTGCTCTCCCCGCAGCGTCTCGTGCGCAACGCCGTCGAGCTTGAACTCTTCGATCTCGCCGCGCAGGAGCTGCTGGAGCGGTTCCGCCACGGCCTCGCGTTTGAAGTTCGGGTTGACGTCGAAGAGGGCGCGTCCCGCCAGCTCTGCCCCTGTCACGCCACACCATTGCTCCATCATGGGATTCCAGGCGACGATCCGTCCCTCGCGGTCGAGCGCGATGAGCCCTTCGCGCAGGCTCTCCACAACGTTGTGGATGTACCGGTCACGCTCGTGGCCCTGGGCCGTCAGCGACGTCACGCGGAGCCGTTCGCGCTCCTCGACATCAGCCAGGACGCCCACGCTGATCGCGGCGCCGAGCAACATGAGGATGCGGATCGATACGTTGGCGACGTCGACCCCCTCGATCGTGGGCCATGCGACGACAAGATACGCGGCCGCGGACACGATCGCGACCGCGACGCCCCGCTTGATGCCGTAGTAATACGACTGGAGCGCCGCGATCAACGGCAGGGCGAGATACAGCGCGCTCCGGGCGCCTCCGGTGAGATAGATCAGCACCAGCGCGAACGCCTGGTCGACCAGGAGGACGTAGAAATTGAGCCGCAGGGTGGCGGCGGGCCGCCACCAGAGCGCCGCCTCCACGGCAAGGCTGTAGGCGAAGAAGGCGATCACGGCGGCCACCAGCGGCGACGACTGCCGGTACTCGCGCGGCGCGAGTACGAGCCACACGACGGCGGCCAGCAGCGCAAGCGTTCGAATGAGAGGGAGTGCGAGCACACGCGCGCCGCCGACGCGCCGCGCCATCTGATCGAATGCCCGGCTCAACTCAACCATGGCCACCATTATATGGGCACGAGTCGCCCCATTGGGGCATAGCCACCCCACTTCCCGATCCCAGGCTCGCGCTCGGCACCGGTCGCAGGAGTGCCAAGGTCACGCCGCGACGGGCCGAATCCGCAGCGCCCGGCCGGCGCGCGAGCACCGCGCGGTGCTGGTACACGCCTTGCTGTCGAACGCTTGAGGAGAGACAACAGCTTGCTCACCGGGGGGCTCAAGATCACGGTCGATGCGAACGAGGCGGTCGCACGCGTCGCCCATCTGTTGAGCGAAGTCATCGCCATCTACCCGATCACGCCCTCGTCGGCGATGGGAGAGTGGGCGGATCAGTGGTCGGCGCAGCGGCGCGCGAACCTCTGGGGGACGGTTCCGACGGTGGTCGAGTTGCAGAGCGAGGGCGGCGCCGCCGGCGCGCTGCACGGCGCGCTCCAGACGGGCGCGCTCGCGACGACGTTCACCGCGTCGCAGGGGCTTCTCCTGATGATTCCGAACATGTACAAGATCGCCGGCGAGCTGACGCCGGCGGTCTTCCACGTCGCCGCCCGCGCGCTGGCCGCGCAGGCGCTCTCGATCTTCGGCGATCACAGCGACGTGATGGCGGCGCGGGCAACCGGCGTGGGCATGCTCGCCTCCAACTCCGTGCAGGAGGCGGGAGACTTCGCGGCGATCGCCCACGCGGCGACCCTCGAGTCGCGCGTGCCGTTCATCCACTTCTTCGACGGCTTCCGCACCTCGCACGAGGTTGCGAAGATCGAGGAGCTCACGCCGAACGACCTGCGGGCGTTGCTGGACGAGGCGAGCGTCCGGGCGCACCGGGCGCGAGCATTGTCGCCGGATCGGCCGTTCATCCGCGGCACGGCGCAGAACCCCGACATCTATTTCCAGGCGCGCGAGGCGGCCAACCCCTACTACCTGGCCTGTCCGACCATCGTGCAGTCGGTCATGGATCGCTTCGCGCGCCTCACCGGACGCCCCTACCGCCTCTTCGACTACGTGGGCGCGGCCGACGCCGAGCGCGTCATAGTGCTGATGGGCTCGGGCGCCGAGGCGGCGGACGAAACGGTCGAGCACCTCCTCGCCCGCGGCCAGAAGGTCGGCCTGGTGAAGGTGCGTCTGTACCGCCCCTTCGCGACGGAGCACTTCGTCCGAGCGCTCCCGGCGAGCGTTCGGGCCATCGCGGTCCTCGATCGTACGAAAGAGCCGGGGAGCGCGGGCGAGCCGCTCTACCTCGACGTGGTCGCGGGAGTGAGCGAGGCCGTGGCCGCGGGCAGTGCGCCCTTCGCCACGGCGCCGAAGATCGTCGGCGGACGCTACGGCCTCGCGTCGAAGGAGTTCACGCCCGCCATGGTCAAGGCCGTGTTCGACGAGCTGGCGGCGCCACGCCCGCAGAACCACTTCACGGTCGGCATTCACGACGACGTCACCCACACGAGCCTGGCGTGGGACGAGGCGTTCACGACCGAGGCCCCGGACACGGTGCGGGCCGTCTTCTATGGGCTCGGCGCCGACGGGACCGTGGGCGCCAACAAGAACTCCATCAAGATCATCGGCGAGGAGACGGATCACTATGCTCAGGGGTACTTCGTCTACGACTCGAAGAAATCGGGCTCGGTGACGATCTCGCATCTCCGGTTCGGGCCACGGCCGATCCGGTCGACGTACCTCATCGAGCGGGCCACGTTCGTCGCCTGCCACCAGTTCTCCTTCCTGGACCGGCTCGACGTGCTCCGGGCCGCCGAGCCCGGCGCCGTCTTCCTGCTCAACAGCCCGTACGGACCTGACGACGTCTGGAACCATCTCTCGCGCCGGGTGCAGGAGCAGATTGTCGCCAAGCACCTCCGCTTCTTCGTCATCGACGGCAATCGGGTGGCCCGCGAGACGGGTATGGGCGGACGGGTCAACACGATCATGCAGACTTGCTTTTTCGCGATCAGCGGCGTGCTTCCGCGCGAGCAGGCGATTGCCGCAATCAAGCATTCGATCGAGAAGACGTACGGCAAGCGCGGCGAGGTGGTTGTCCGGAAGAACTTCGCCGCCGTCGACAGCACGCTCGATCGCCTCCAGGCGGTCGCGGTGCCCGACCGGGTGACCTCCACATTCGACGCGCGGCCGCCGGTGCCGGCAGGGGCGCCCGAGTTCGTCCAGGCCGTGACCGCCCGGATCATCTCGGGCGAGGGAGACCGCCTCCCGGTCAGCGCGCTCCCCGTGGACGGGACCTATCCGAGCGGCACCGCTCGCTGGGAGAAGCGCAACATCGCCCTTGACGTCCCGGTGTGGGACGAGCAGCTCTGCATCCAGTGCGGCAAGTGCGTGCTCGTCTGCCCCCACGCGGTCATCCGCGCGAAGGTCTATTCGCCCTCGGCGCTGGCGCAGGCGCCGCCCACGTTCAAGTCGGCCCCCGCGCGCTGGCGGGAATTCGGCGACGCGCGGTACACGCTCCAGGTCGCCGTGGAGGACTGCACGGGCTGCGCGCTGTGCGTGGAGGTCTGCCCGGCCAAGAGCAAGAGCGAGGTCCGGCACCGGGCCATCAACATGGCGCCTCAGGCACCCCTGCGGGAAGCGGAAACGAAGAACTGGGCGTTCTTCCTCGACCTGCCGGAAACCGACCGCGGCGCTCTCAATCTCGGTCAGGTGAAAGACGTTCAGCTCCTCGAGCCGCTCTTCGAGTTTTCGGGCGCCTGCGCGGGTTGCGGCGAGACGCCGTACGTCAAGCTGTTGAGTCAGCTCTTCGGCGATCGTGCGCTCGTCGCGAACGCCACAGGGTGCTCGTCCATCTACGGGGGGAGCCAGCCCACGACGCCGTGGACCCAGAATCGCGCGGGACGCGGCCCGGCGTGGGCCAACTCGCTCTTCGAAGACAACGCCGAGTTCGGTCTCGGCATGCGCCTGGCGCTCGACACGCAGGAGGAATACGCGCGTGATCTGCTCTTCCTGCTCCGTGAGGCGCTCGGCGACCTCGGGCGCGAAGTCGTCGAGGCCGATCAATCGACCGACGCCGGTGTCGAGGCGCAACGCGAGCGGGTCGCGCGACTCAAGGCGCGTCTGGCCGGATCCAGCGGGGGCGCGGCGCGCGACCTCGCGAGCGTCGCCGATGCGCTCGTCAAGAAGAGCGTCTGGATCGTCGGCGGCGACGGCTGGGCCTACGACATCGGCTCCGGCGGTCTCGACCACGTGCTCGCGTCGGGCACGAACGTCAACGTGCTCGTCCTCGACACCGAGGTTTACTCGAACACCGGCGGGCAGATGTCCAAGGCGACGCCGCGCGGCGCCGTCGCGAAGTTCGCCGCGGGCGGGAAACCGTCGCCCAAGAAGGACCTCGCGCTCATGGCGATGACCTACCAGAACGTCTACGTGGCACGCGTCGCGATGGGCGGCAATGACGCGCAGACCCTCCGGGCGTTCCGCGAGGCGGAGGCGTTCGACGGACCTGCGCTCATCATCGCCTACAGTCACTGCATCGCGCATGGCTACGACCTGCGCCACGGGATGGATCAGCAGAAGGCCGCGGTCCTGTCCGGCCACTGGCCGCTCCTGCGCTTCGACCCCGCGCTGGTCAAGGAGGGGAAGAATCCCCTCCAGCTCGACTCGAAGGCGCCGAGCCTTCCCCTCGAGAAGTACGTCTACAACGAGACGCGCTACACGATGCTCGCTCACAGCGATCCGGCGGCGGCCAAGCGACTTCTGGCCGAGGCGCAGGCGGATGTGCTGGCACACTGGCGGACGTACGAGCACCTCGCGGCGATGCCGGGAACCCCGGGGCAGACCGGGGACGACCATGCCTGATCTCTCCACGCGCTATCTCGGCCTCGCGCTCCGGAACCCATTGGTCGCCTCGGCGTCGCCGCTCTGCGAATCGCTCGACAGCATCCGACGCATGGAGGACGCGGGCGCCGCGGCCGTGGTGCTCCACTCGCTGTTCGAGGAGCAGATCAATCTCGAGAGTCACCACCTGGACCGCTATCTCTCACACGGCACGGAGAGCTACGCCGAGTCGCTCACGTACTTTCCGGACATGACGAGTTACAACCTCGGTCCCGACGCCTACCTCGAGCATATCCGTCGGGCCAAGGCGGCGGTAGAGATCCCCCTCATCGGCAGCCTCAACGGCGTCTCGACGGGAGGCTGGATCACCTACGCCCGTAAGATCGAGCAGGCCGGCGCGGACGCGCTCGAGCTGAACGTCTACTACATTCCCGCGGATCCGGAGCTGACCGGCGGCCAGGTCGAGCAGATGTACGTCGACCTGGTGCGCGACGTGAAGCGCAACGTCACGATCCCGGTCGCGGTGAAGCTCGGGCACTCGTTCAGCGCGATGGCCAACCTGGCGCGGCGTCTCGGCGCCGCGGGTGCCGATGCGCTGGTTCTCTTCAATCGCTTCTACTTGCCGGACTTCGATCTCGAGACCCTGGACGTCGTGCCCCGGCTGACCCTGAGCAGCTCCGACGAGCTGCTCATGCGCCTTCACTGGATCGCCATCCTCTACGGCCATGTCCGCGCCGATCTGGCGGTCACCGGCGGTGTGCACACGGGCGCCGACGTGCTCAAGGCGATGATGGCGGGCGCCCGAGTGGCGATGATGACCTCGGCGCTCCTCAAGCACGGCATCGAGCACTTCCGGGGCGTGCGCACGGAGCTGCTCGAGTGGATGGAGGCGCACGAGTACGAGTCGATCGCGCAGATGCAAGGCAGCATGAGCTACCGCTCGGTGCGAGAGCCCGCCGCCTTCGAGAGGGCGAACTACATGAAGGTGCTCAGCTCCTATGTGCAGCGCAGCGAGGGGGGATCATGAGCTGCCGACGGGCCGGCCCGTCGGGCAGGTAGTCCGGGGATCAGTTGATCGACGTTATGGATGTCTGCGCCAATCAAATTTTCAAGCCAGGTGTAACTGTAGAAGCCGCCTCGCTCGCGGCCGACTTGCATGATCCACGACCACACGTCCGCAGCGGGCGCGTTCACGGTTACCGCGCGTACGGCCCGGGTCGACGACGAGCTCGTCTCCGGGCCACCGGCGCGCGACTTCGGCATCGGTGGCGCCCCAGCGCAGGTGCCACGGTCGGAGAGCGAGCCAGTACGCGCCTGCGGCCGCTGCCAGGGCGAGCGCCGTCTTGCCGAGGGCTCGGGATGAGACCAAGTTGCGGCCGGTACGATCCGGATGGCTGCCGCGCCTCAGCGCGGCTTGGGCGCCATGTTCGCGCGCGAGCGCTTGATGCCGGCTCCGGGCTTGGCGTGGCGTCGCTCGGCGTATCTCGGCGGCGCCATGCGGGTCTCCACACGCCGCGGCCGGTCGGACTCGATCAGGGTCGTGCCGCGACGGACCGCTGTCTTCGCGCTCCGCTGCCGGCGCTTGGCCTGCGGTGACATCGCATTCGATTGACGTGGTGATCGCTTCATCTCACACCTCTCCTGGGCAAACCTCTTTCCTACGTCGCCCTGACCGTCAGGACGGGACACGGCGCGGCGGCGACGACCCGTCCGGTCACGCTGTCGAGGAACAGCTCTACCGCTCCGGCCGACGCCGCGAGGTCATCGTACACCCCCGGCGGGTGAGTCCGGCGCGCTTCCCGGCTCAGTAGAGGTGGCAGGAGGCCTGGTGCCCGGCCGCGACCGCCTTGAGCGCGGGCTCCACCCGCGAACACTGCTCCATGGCGAACGGGCAGCGCGGATGGAAGTGACACCCCGAGGGCGGATCGATCGGCGACGGCACCTCGCCGCTGAGAATCATGTCGTCCCGCGGCGCGTCCGGGTCGGCGGGCAGCGCCGCCGCGAAGAGTGCCTTCGTGTAGGGATGGAGTGGGCTCCGGTAGAGCGATTCGGTGTCCGCGTGCTCCACGATGCGGCCGAGGTACATGACGGCGGTGCGATGGGCGATGTACCGCACCGTGGCCAGGTTGTGGGCGACCAGCAGATAGCTGAGCTGCTGCCGAGCCTGGAGGTCCTTGAGCAGGTTCATGATCTGGGCGCGGATCGACACGTCGAGGGCCGAGACCGGCTCGTCGAGGACGATCAGCTCGGGGTCCGAGGCGAGCGCGCTCGCGAGCGCGATCCGCTGTCGCTGGCCGCCGCTGAACTCGTGCGGGTAACGGCTGGCCGCGGCCAGCGGGAGGCCGACCTGGTGCAGGACCTCCTCGACCCGCTCCAGCCTGCCGGCCTTCGAGACGCGCCGGTTCACGACGAGCGCCTCGGCGATCGTGTCCCGGACCCTGAGCCGCGGGTTCAGGGAGGACCAGGGATCCTGGAAGACCGCCTGGACCCGCGTGTGGTACTTGCTGAGATCCGCGCCCGTGAGCGCGTGGACGTCCTGGCCGTCGAGGAGCACGCGCCCTGCGGTGGGCCGCTCGAGCCGGAGTAGAAGGCGCGAGGTCGTCGTCTTGCCGCAGCCGGATTCGCCGACCAGACCAAACGTCTCCTGCCGTCCGATCGTGAAGCTGATGCCGTCGACCGCCTTCACCTGGCCCGTGGTCCGCGCGATCAGCAGGCCGCGGGTGACGGGAAAGTGTTTCGTGAGATTCTCGACGCGGATCAGCGGCTCGGCGGCGATGGCTCCACTCTCCAGCATGCGGCCTCGTGAGCGGGCCCGACGGGCAACGTGGGCGGGTATTCGCGGCGGCAGCGGTCGTCCACGTAGCGGCAGCGCGGCGCGAAGCGGCAGCCGACCGGCAGGTCGTGAAGGGGGGGCGGCTGACCCTCGATGGACGGCAGCCGCTCCACGCTCGCCTCCATCCGCGGCACCGAGGCCATCAGCGCCTCGGTGTACGGGTGGCGCGGAGCGCGGAAGAGGGCCCGCGTCGGCCCGCTCTCCACGATCCGCCCGGCGTACATCACCGCGACGCGGTCGCACATCCGCGCGACGATCCCGAAGTCGTGGGTGATGAAGAGCATCGCGAGCCGGGTCCGTGCCTGGATCTCCTTCAGGAGCGTCAGGTACTGGAGCTGGATCGTCACGTCGAGAGCGGTTGTGGGCTCGTCGGCGATGAGCACGCGGGGCTCTCCGGCGAAGGCGATGGCGCCGACGACTCGCTGCTTCATGCCGCCGCTCATCTGATGCGGGTAGGCGCGCATCCGCTGCTCCGGCGCCGCGACCTTCACGCTTCGCAGCGCCTCCTCGGCTCGGTGCGAGAGCGCCGGCGCCGCGTCGGCATAAAGCATCCTGAGCGCCTCGACGAGCTGGTCGCCGATGGTGAACACCGGGTTCAGCGAGGTCTGGGGATCCTGCAGGATCATCGAGATTCGACGCCCGCGGACCCGCCGCATCTCGGCCTCACTCTTCGTGACAAGGTCCTCGCCCTGGAGCAGCACCTGCCCCCGGACGATGCGGCCGGCCGGCTCCGGCAGCAGACGAAGCACGGAGAGCCCGGTCATCGTCTTTCCGCAACCCGATTCGCCCACGAGGCCAAGGGTCTCGCCCTCGCGAAGGACGAAGCTCACCCCGTCCACCGCCCGCACGACGCCCCAGCGAGTGTAGAGGTACGCGTGGAGGTCTTTCACCTCCAGCACGACCGGCGCCACGGCATTCAACGCGCGCGCGACTCCTCAGACCTGCCTGAGGCGAGGATCCAGCCAGTCGCGGAGCCAGTCACCGAACAGGTTGAAGGCGAGCACAACCAGCATGATGGCGGCGCCGGGCACGACCGCGAGCCACCAGGCGCTCGCGATGTGGCTGCGGCCGTCCGCCACCATCTGGCCCCAGGACGGTGTCGGTGGCGGGATGCCGGCCCCGAGGAAGGAGAGCGAGGCCTCCACGATGATGACGAACCCGATGTGCAGGGTCAGAAGGACCATGAACGTGTTCAGGACGTTCGGCACGATGTGGATGGCCATGATGCGCAGGTGCGAGCAGCCGTGGACCCGGGCCAGCGCGACGAAGTCGCGAGTCTTCACGGCCAGCACCTCGCCCCGGACCACGCGGGCAAAACGGGCCCAGATGAGCACGGTGATCGCGATGGCGATAGTCTGGAGGCCCTGGCCCAGGCTCACGGCGAGGAGCAGCGCGATGAGGATCGTCGGAAACGTCAGCGTGGCGTCGACCACCCGCATGAGGAAGCTGTCCACGCGGCCGCCGAGATAGCCGGACACGATGCCCACGATGAGCCCGACACCGCCGCCCGCCAGGAGCGCCGCGGCCGCCACGATCAGGCTCACGCGCGCGCCGTAGATGATTCGACTCAGGACGTCCCGGCCGAGGACGTCGGTCCCGAGCAGGTGCGTCGTGCTCCCGCCCTCCTGCCACGCGGGCGGGCGAAGCTTGTCGGGCAGCGACTGCTCGGTGGGCGAGTGGGGCGCGATGAGCGGTGCGAGCACGGCCACGAGGATCAGGACGGCGATGATGAAGAATGAGGCCCACGGCAGTCGCGCCAGGTCCCCGCGCGATCGGGGGCGAGCCGAGACTTCGGCCGACGGTGAGGACCCGAAGCCGACGTCGATCCGCTCTTCGACCCGCGCCATCTATGCGTACCGGACCCTGGGGTCCAGGTAGGCGTAGAGAATGTCCACGCCGAGGTTGACGCCGAGCACGATGATCCCCTTCAATAAAATAATGGCCTGGAGCAGCGGGTAGTCCCGGAAGATGACCGCCTCGTACGTGAGCCGTCCGACGCCCGGCCACGCGAACACGGTCTCCGTCACGATCGCGCCGGTGATGAGCAGCGCAAAATAAACGCCGAACAGCGTGGTGACCGGGATCAACGCGTTCCGTAGGCAGTGCTTCCAGATCACGACGGTCTGCGAGAGCCCCTTGAGTCGGGCGAGCTTGACGAACTCGCTCCCCATCACCTCGAGGAGGCTCGAGCGGACGAGCCGCATCATGCCGGCCACCAGGAACACGCCGAGGGTGATGGCCGGCAGCACGTAGTGGCTCGGTCCGCCCATCCGCGACGAGGGAAGCACTCCGAGCTTGATGCTGAAGACGTAGATGAGCACGATGCCGAGCCAGAACTGCGGCGTGGCGATACCGAGAACGGCGACGGCACCCGAGACGCGATCGATCATCGTCCCGCGGTGGACCGCCGCCAGCACGCCGAGGGGGATCGCGATGACGAGCGCCCCGACCATGGCGAGCGGCAAGAGCCGGAGCGTGTTGGGAAGGCGCTCGAAGAAGACCTCGGTCGCCGGCTTGCGATAGCGGATGGAATCGCCGAGGTCGCCACGGAGCGCCCCGGTGAGAAAGAGGTAGAGCTGCTCGTGCACGGGCCGGTCGAGTCCGAGAGCGAGCATGAGATGCGCGCGGTCCTCCTGGGTGGCGTCCTCGCGCAGGAGGAGATCTGCGGGGTTTCCGCTCACGCGCGCCAGGCCGAAGATGACCAGGGCGAGGACGAAAAGGAGCAGCACGCTCTGGAGGAACCGCCGCAGGATGAACCGCTGCACTGGGCGCGCTCGCCCGATCTCAGGGCCAGGGGCGCTGTTCCGGGCGCGGCATCCGCTCGGTCACGTCGCCGAACTCATGTCGGCCCGGGATCGGTTTGAAGTACCCGACGCCCTTGGGGTTCACGGCCCAGGTGCCCAACCCCTCGATGATCGGCACGGCGATCCAGCTCTTGGCCACCAGCTCGATCATCCGGTTGGTGGCCGCCGTGCGCTTCGCGTCGTCCCTCTCGGCGACCACCGCCTCGTACGCCTTGTCCCCCTCCTGGCAAAGGGCCGGGCAGTTCTGGGGATCGCCGAAGAGGTGCTGGACGCCTTTCGAGACGAAGGTCGTGGCGTAGCGCGGAATCGGCTCCGGCCGTCCGGCGGTGCGGTACATCGAGGCCGTCCCGACCAGCCCCTTCTGCTCGCCCCGCCCCATGGGATCGAACGCGCCCCACTCCACGGTCTTCATCTCCACCTTGACCCCGATCTTCTCCCAGAAGCCGGCGACCGCCTCGCCGATTGGGACCATGAAGGGCGTGCCGGGGAGCGCCGTGTTCCAGAACGTCAACCGGAAGCCGCCGGCGTGTCCCGCCTCGGCCAGAAGCTGCTTCGCCCGAGCGGGATCGTAGCGCAGCGCCGTCCGGGACCAGTCCTCCCAGCGGGGGACGGTCATGTCGCTCGAATACTTGAACGACGCGAACGGCATCGGCCACTGCGCCTCCTTACCCATGACGTGGTCGATGATCTGCTGCCGGTCGATGGCGAGGGAGAGCGCCTCGCGCACGCGGACGTCGTTGAGCGGGGACGCCTTGGCTTCCGGCCGGTACAGGCCCCAGAACTGATAGACGGCCTGCATCGTGCCCGGCACGCTGACGATCTTCATCCCACCGGCCCGCGCCTCCTTGACCGCCTCGGGACCGATGCTCACGATCGCCGCCTCGCCGGTCCGGACCATGGCCAGGCGCGTGCTCTGCTCGGGCACGAGCAGGAGCGTGAGCCGCTTGAACTGTGGCGTGCCGCGCCAGTGCGGGTACGTGACGGCTTCGTACTCGACGCGGTCTCCGGGGATGCTCCGGACGAACTTCCAGGGGCCGCTGCCGATCGGCTTGTCGCGGAACCCCCTGGCGCCCACCGTCTCGATGTACTTCTTCGGCATGACCGAGCCTTCCATGAAGACCGCTCGGGAGAGGCTCGCCGCGAACTGCGGAATGACGCCCTTGGTGTAGACCCGGACGGTGAGGTCGTCCACGACCTCGATCCGATCGACCGCCCGCCGGAGCGCGGCGGCGCCCGAGGAAATCGACTCGGGCGACATGACCCGCTCGAGACTGAACTTCACGTCGTGCGCGGTGACCGGGTCGCCGTTGTGAAAGCGCTGGCCCTTGCGGAGGTAGAAGGTCCAACTCCGGCCGTCCGCCGCGAGCTCCCAGCGCTCGGCGGCCCCGGGGCCGATCCCGCCCTTCTCGAGGTCGAATCCCACCAGCGAGTCCCAGATCGGCGCGTGGTAGTGCGCGTGCGGAGCCCGCGTGTCCATGATCGGGTCCATGATCTGGCCGCCCAGCGTGTCGAGCGCGATGACGAGCGTGTCCTTGTCGGCGGCGCTCGTGTCGAGGGGGATGCCCGCGACCAGAAGACCGCTCAGAGCCAGGACTGCGAGGATTCCCGTGTGCATGCTCTCTCCTTTGAGGGGCGGCGCGACCAGACGTCGAGCCGGTCCGGGCATTCTTCACAACGAGCCGTCCCGGTGTCAAGCCCGGACGTGGCGACGTGCCGCGTCTCGGCGACGCGCCGCCAGGCGGCTCCACGCCCCCCCTCACCTTGACGGCAAGGACCTAGCCGGGTGAGTATCGACGGGCGCCGCACGACGACGTCCGGGGTGGAGGCACACCAGGGCACCGCGGCACGCGTGTCGCGCAGTCGAGGAGGCAGAACGCCATGCACTTCGGGATCTTCGTCGAAGAGATGCGGTACGGGGCGAACCAGGTCTCCGCGTTCCGGGACGCGTTCGAGCTGGCGCAGCACGCCGAGGACTGGGGTCTCGACTGCGTCTGGCTCGGTGAGATCCACTTCACTCCGACGCGTTCGGTGATCTCGGCGTCACTCCAGGTTGCCAGCTCGATCGCAAGCCGGACCCGGCGCCTTCGGGTGGGAACGGCCGTGACCGTGCTTCCGCTGAATCACCCCTTGCGCATTGCCGAAGAGGTTGCGACGCTCGATCACATCAGCGAGGGCCGCCTGGAGTTCGGGATCGGCCGCAGCGGCGTCGCGCGCTCGTACGACATCTACGGCATCGCCTACGGCGAGAGTCAAGCGCGCTTTCGCGAGGCGCTCGAAATCATCCGGCAGGCCTGGAAGGGCGAGCCGTTCAACTACGACGGCGAGTTCTATCGATTCCAGGGCGCGACGGTCGCGCCGCGGCCGTATCAGGTCCCGCATCCGCCCATCAGGATGGCCGCCAACACCGAAGAGACGTTCCCGGCGGTCGGCACGATGGGATTGTCCGTCTTCGTCGGACTGCGCGCCGCCGAGGTCTCCGATCTACAGGCGCACCTGGCGCTCTACCGGCGGGCGTGGCGCGAGGCGGGTCATCCCGGCGATCCCAGCGTCTATCTGCGCATCCCGGTCTACGTCTCGACGACCGAGCGGGGCGCCGTCGAGGAGCCCCGCGCGAGCCTCATGCACTTCTTCGGCCGCCAGACCGAGCTGGCGCGGGCGGTGATCGGCCGCGCCGGTGCCGGCCCCGCCGACCGTCGCCGCGCTCTGGCCGAGCGCATGGCGAATCTCTCCTACGAGGACGTCCTCGCAAAGAAGGTGGCGTTCGGCACCCCGGCCGGCGTGATCGACCGTCTGACCCGGCTCCGCGAAGAGCTGGGCCTGGACGGGATCGTCGCCGAGCTCAATCCCGGCGGGCGCATTCCCCTGGAGCTCGAGACGCGGAGCCTGCGGCTCCTCACGCACGAGGTGATGCCCGCGTTCAAGTGACGGAGAAAATCGAAGGGGGTTATGGAGCCCCGTGCGTAACCGGCGTGACGCTGAGATGCCGGCTCTCGAGGAGCCAGCTCCGAAGGTCGCCGCGATCAGGGAGTGCGCGCGCTGCGATACCCCGGCGTTACGGGGATCCGGCCGGTGGAGGGGGCGGGGGCGCGGCGGGCGGTGGGGGAATCGGCGGATTCGGGATCCACACCCACTGGTAAGCGGTGACGGAACCGTCGCCCCGGAGCACGTATCGCCCGTGCGGATACTGGATGACCCTTGGCTGCGCCGGTGCCGGCGCGGCGTAGGCCTGGTGAACGTAAGCCGGCGGCGCAGAGTAGGCAGGCGGGGGCGGGTAATAGACGGGGGCCGGTGCCTGGTAGACGGGTGCGGGTGGGTAGTAAACGGGGGCTGGCGCGACGACGACCCTGGGCACGGTGTGGGCCAGGACTTCGCCAACAATTATGAACGGTGCGAAGAGCGCGAACGCGGCCAAGCCGATCACACTCCTCCCCGGCCCGTGGCCTCCGGCGTGGGCTGCGGGCGCCGCGATAGCGACGAGAAAGACGGCAACGAGCAGAACCACCAGGATTCGACGCATAGTTACCCTCCACTCGGGAGCCGGAATGCCGGAAGGTCGGTCTCAGTCTACCATCTACGCAAAGAGCACCCCTCTCAACCTATTTCTTCTTCAGTTCCGCGACGGAGCGGATCGCCGTGCCGTCGGCGCGGGTGAGCGGCAGGGTGACCGAATGCGAGTACCATCCGGGGATCGAGGCCGAGTGATTCCCCGCGCCACCGGCCACGATGATTTTGATGTCCTCCGGCTTCTCGACGATCCGCAACGTCCGCCGCCCGTCCACGTCCTCGATACAGTTGCCGCGCCACACGCCCAGGACGTCCGCGTTGCTCTGACCGATCTGCTCGAACGGGATGCGGGCGTGCTCGAACAGCGTCTGGCGCACCCGCTTCTTGTCGAAGCCCTGGCGCGCCGCGATTGAGGCATGCTCGGGGCCGAGTACGAGGAACGCTTCCTGGCTCATGAACATGTTGTTGGAGCCGGAGACGGCGATCGCCCTCGCGATCGTCTCGAGCATCTCGTTGGCGTTCTTGCTCTTGTCGATGATGTTCGCGGGCGCTGCCCCGCCGAAGGCCGTGACGGTGCTCGTCTCTGCCTCGAAGCCCCGCTCGACGTGAAACGGGTCCCAGGGGCTGCTCGCCTCGTTCTCGGCGAAGCAGCAGGTGTACTTGGCCGGGTTGCCGAGCGTCGACTTGTCGGCCTGCTGCGGCACGCCGCCGCCGATCGTCGTCATGATCAGCCGAATCGCGCGGCCGATCGTCGCGTTGGCCCGGAAGCCCGGACCGAACAAGTTCCCGCGCGCGTTGACCCCGATCTCGCGAGCAACCGGTCCGTTGACGATGAGCACCGGACTGGCCGGGTTCGTCGTGCCCTGGATCCCGTACAGGTTGAACTGCTTGGCGAGGATGGCCTTCACCGCCGTCACGATGACAGGGAAGTACTCCGGCTTGCACCCAGCCATCACCGCGTTGACCGCCAGCTTGGCGATCGTTGCCTCTCCCCAGCGCGGGGGCATCGGACCCAGCGAACAGGACGGGTCGAGATCGCTGAAGGCCAGCATCTGCGCGACCCGCCCCTCGGTCGGTGGCACGATCGGCAACCCGTCGGTCCAGCCTTCGCTGGCGAACCGGTCAAAGATCGCCTCCGGGTCGTCCGCGACCGTGACGCGCTCGACGACCGCGGCCGCTGCGGCAAGCCGGCTCGCCCCGGCGGCGCTATGCAGTCCGGTGGCCACGTTCGCGTACGCGCCCGTCTCGGTGGCGATCTCCACGATCGCCGCCATCACGGGCTCGGCCCGCCCACGCATCTCCGGGTGCGGAACGCTGACGATCGGATGCGGCACGTACACGGCCGGCAGGCTCGGCTGGCCGAGACTCGTCGTGACGATATCGTACAGCGACCGGAATTCTTCAGTGACGATGGTTGCGGTCGGAATGCCGCGCTTCTCGAACTCGATGCTGTCGTGGACACTCCACGACGTGCAGGACCCTCAATCGGCTATCCCGTTGATCACCACGTCGCACTCGCGAGCCGCCGCCTCGAGCATCTCATCGGGCGCCGGGAGCGCTGCGGCCTTCTTGTCGTAGCGGATGATCCTGGACACGCCGTGCGCGCTCTGCAGCAGCTCCTCGACACGATCCAAGAACGGTCGGGTGCCAGACTTCGAGTTGTTGAGTAGGCCGACGACTCGACCCTCGAGCGTTGGGACACGCTTGGCCAACGGCACGGCGTTCCCAGCGATCACAGCGGCCGGAACGAGCAATTCGATAGTAGCCATGCCCGCGGCACCCTCCCTCTCTACGAATCTAGTTCGTATCGACAATCCGTCCATTCACCGCCGGCCGCCATGGCGTTACGCCTCTCTATCGGCGCGCCAGCAACTGCGCGGGCGTGGGATCTCTGAGTCCCTTGAATTCGAAGGTGTTCCCCGAGGGATCGGTCAAGAACATGATGGCTTGCTCGTGAGCGCCCTTGCCGCGGACCCTCGGCTCGAGGAGAAACTTCGCCCCCTGACCCCGGAGGCGTTCGGCCAGCGTCTCCCACGATGCGAGATCCAGGATCACGCCGAAATGGGGCAGCGGAATACGCTGCTCGTCGGTCTGGATGCTCCCCGAGACGGGTCCGGTGTCGCGTCGGAGATGAGCGACGAGATGGTTACCGAAGAAGTCGAAGTCCACGCGCGTTTCCGAGACGAAGCCTTCCGTGCAGCCGAGCAAGCCACCGAAGAACGCGCGCGTGTCGCTGATGTCGCGGACGGTGAACGCCAGGTGAAAGGGCGATGTCGATGCCACGCGAGTCCCTCCTCGTTCGTTCCTTTTGGCCGGCGCCGTCACTCTCGGATGCGCGCGACGATCTGCCTAAAGAGGGGCCGTGTCAAGTGGCTTTCGGCAGGCTGGAGGCTGAAGCACTTGCTCCTCCCCCCGATTCCCCCACGGGGATTGCTCGGCGGCGACCGATCGGGGGGCGGCGAAGCCGATGCTCGACTCCCGAGAGGCTTCTAGTCGGCTCGGCTCCCGGCGAGCGCCAACTCGATCTCGTCGAGGTGTTCTCGCCGGTGCTCTGCGCGGAGCAGAGTGATCGGGTGTCCCGCTGCCGCGTTCGCGGCGACGAGCCCGTCGGACAGTGCCTCGACCTTCCGATCGACGGCGTCCGACGTCGCGACGGCGAGCCGCGCCGCCGCGCGAGGCGAAAGCGCCAGGCAGAGGGCCTTGGCCGAGTCGTTGATCCAATCGACGTCGTGGTGGTCGATCGGCCGCGGCGTCGAGCCGGGACCTTCTGGTTCCCACCGCTCGATGAGAGTCAGGACGCGCTGATCCCAGAAGGCGACGTGGGCGAGGACGGCGCCGACCGTCCAGCCGGCGGCGAGCGGACGGGCGAGCTCCGCGTCGCTCAATCGGTCGACGAGCGCGCTTAGCCGCGCGCGCTGGATGTTGTTCTCGGTGACATAGGAACGGGTCATGTGTGCCTCCGCGCATCGCCAGTGTGGAGCCGCTCGCGGCGGTCGTGAGCCATGACTCTACCCGAAGATCGCGGCGGCGGCGACTTCGAGCGCACGCCGTCACTTGACAACGCCAAGGGCGAGCGGAAGTAGCCACCCGCGCTGCCGCACTCGCACCCGTCCTGGTCGGGTGAAGAACCCCCTCAACCGCGGTTAACTGACCTCGCTCAGCACTCCCATTTGAGCTGCCGTCGAACATGGCTTCTCGGCTTGGTTTTGGCTACGCGTCCTCCGTATCCACGAAACGAAAACGAATCGTGCCAGACTCATTGTGTGCGCCTTGGTGGCCGTCATTACGATGATAACGGCTATGACATTGCTGGTCGCCGCCTTGGGTGGAAAGTGACGATGCGGTCCAGCCTGCGACTGGAGCGGATCGCCGGGCATGGTGTTCGCCCTGTCCGAGCCTCGCGGCCGGCGAGGCCGCTCAGCGGCCCGCCGTTCAACAGCGATCCTTGCCGCGTCTGGTTGGGATATCCGTCATCCGTGCCCTGTGCCTGATCCCGGGTGTGCCGTCCAGCGGACTGGCACAGGGCTCAGCCTCCCCGTCGGCGACTGGATGACGCTCTTGGGCGACAATCCCCAGGGGCGGCGGTGCCCGCAACGACTTCCGTCTCGAACGCAGAGGCGCTACGCGCCGTGACAGTGCCGCATGGCCCCATCGACTCGCTCTTCGAGGAGCTCCGCGCCTCCCACCAAGGGTTGACCGCGGCGGAGGCGCGTCGGAGGCTCGGCGAAGTCGGCCCGAATGAGCCCGCGCGGGCGCCGCGTACGGCCGGCCTCGTCCAGATCCTCCTGCTCCTGGCGAATCCGTTGGTCATCATTCTGCTGATCGCGAGCCTGGCCTCCGCCCTGCTCGGCGAGCGGGTCAATGCTTCCATCATCGTCCTCATGGTCGTGCTGAGCGTCGTGCTCAACTTCGTACAGACCTATCGCTCCCACCGTGTCGCCGAGAGGCTGCGCGAGGCGATGGCGCCGACGGCGAACGCCTTCCGCGACGGCGGCTGGATCGAGATCCGGCGGCGCGATCTGGTTCCCGGCGACATCGTCCGGCTCGCCGCCGGGGATCGCGTTCCGGCCGACGCCCGCCTGCTCGAGGCGCGTCACCTCCACGTCCAGCAGGCCGCCCTCACGGGCGAGTCGATGCCGGCCGAGAAGGACGCGGGCGCCGTCGCGGTCGCGCCGCGTCAGCCCGCGGATGCACGCAACGTGGTCTTCCTCGGCACGTCGATCGTGAGCGGCACCGCGACGGCGCTGGTCGTCGCGACCGGGCCGGCGACCGCGTTCGGCGACATCGCCGCGCGCCTGTCGACGCGCCCGCCCGAGACGGAGTTCGAGCGCGGCACCCGGCGATTCGCGCTCCTCATCACGCGGACGGTGTTCTTCCTCGTCCTCTTCGTGCTCCTGGCGAGCGCGCTCCTGCATCACGCATTTCTCGAGTCGCTGCTCTTCGCGGTGGCGCTCGCGGTCGGCCTGACGCCCGAGTTCCTGCCCATGATCAGCGCCGTCACCCTCTCCCGCGGGGCTGCGCACATGGCGCGACGGAAGGTGATCGTCAAGCATCTCGAGGCGATCGAGAACTTCGGCAGCATGGACGTGCTGTGCAGCGACAAGACCGGGACCCTCACGAGCGGCGAAATGATCCTCGATCGGCATCTCGACTCGGTCGGACAGGTGTCGGAGCGGCCGTTCGCGCTCGCCTTCGTCAACAGCTCCTGCCAGACGGGCATCAAGAGTCCGCTGGACGCAGCGATTCTCCAGCACGGCGGGGCGGCCATCGACGGATATCGGAAGGTCGACGAGATCCCGTTCGACTTCGAGCGTCGGCGGCTTTCCGTCGTCGTCGACCACGGCAGCACGCGGCTGCTGATCACGAAGGGCGCTCCCGAAAGCGTCATCGGCTGCTGCACGGCGTACGAGATGGACAGTCGCTGCACCCCCCTGGATGGGGCGATGCGCGCGCGCGCCGAGGCGACCTACCGCGGGCTGAGCGCCCGCGGATCCCGGGTGCTGGCCGTCGCCTACGCCACGGTGCCGCGGCAGGCCGGGTACTCCGCAGCGGACGAGCGCGAGCTCGTGCTCGTCGGCTTCGTGGCGTTCTCCGATCCTCCGATGGAGGGCGTCGCCGACGCCGTGCGCGCGCTGCGCCGCGACGGCGTCGTGGTGAAGATCCTCACGGGCGACAACGAGCTCGTGGCGCAACACGTCTGTGGCCAGGTCGGCCTCGACAGCACCCGCGTCGTCCTTGGCAACGAGATCGAGCGCATGAGCGACAGTGCGCTGGCCGCGGTCGTCGAGCAGGTAGGCGTCTTCGCCAGGGTCTCCCCCGGCCAGAAGAACCGCATCATCCTCGCGCTGAAGAGTCGCGACCACGTCGTCGGCTTCCTGGGCGACGGCATCAACGACGCGCCCTCCATCCACACCGCGGACGTCGGCGTGTCGGTCGCGACCGCCGTCGACGTCGCCAAGGACGCCGCCGACATCATCCTGATCGAGCGCGACCTGAACGTCCTGCACGCCGGAATTCTCGAGGGCCGCCGGGCCTTCGGCAACGTGATGAAGTACCTCCTGATGGGGACCAGCTCGAACTTCGGCAACATGTTCAGCATGGCCGGCGCGTTCCTCTTCCTGCCGTTCCTGCCGATGCTACCGACCCAGATCTTGTTGAACAACTTCCTCTACGATCTCGCTCAGGTCACGATCCCCACGGACAATGTCGACGACGCGTTCATCCGGACCCCGCCGCGGTGGGACATCGGGATCATCCGGCAGTTCATGATGGTGATCGGGCCGATCAGCTCGATCTACGACTTCCTCACGTTCGGGGTGCTGCTCTGGGTCTTCCACGCCTCCGAGCCGCTCTTCCAGACGGGCTGGTTCGTCGAGTCGCTCGCGACACAGACGCTCGTCCTCTTCGTCATCCGGACTGCCGGCAGCCCCTTCCGGAGCCGGCCCAGCCTCCCGCTGGCGCTCACCACGGTCCTCGTGACGGTCGTCGGCGTGACGCTGCCCTTCACGCCGCTCGCCGCCACGCTCGGCTTCGTGCCGCTCCCGGGCGCATACTTCGTGTTCCTCGGCGGGATGACCGTCACCTACCTCGCCCTCGTCGAGCTGGTCAAACGCCGACTGATGCGAAAGCTGCTCGGCCGGGGGACAGCAGCGGAGCCACTTTTGCGCTCGCTCGCGTAGCCGCCGTGGCTAGGCTCGCCGCCCAGCGCGCTCCTCGCGGAGCTTGTGGTCGAGCGCCTCACCGCGGATCCTCGCTCGGCACGTTTCGCAGATGAGCTCGTCCTGGGCCTCGGCGCCGCAGACCCTGCAGGAGGTCGGCTTCTCGGCCTCCTCGATCAGGGCGGGCGCCGTCGATGTCCCGGGTAGCGTGGCGGGGACCGTGAGCACCCGGCACCGGGCCCGGCGTGTGACGGCCTCGGCCACGCTCCCGAGCAGAGCATGCGAGACTCCCGTCCGCCCGTGCGTGCCGAGGACGATGAGATCGATGGCGTTGCGGCGGGCATAGTCCACGACCTGTCGTGCCACCCGACCCGAGGCGAGCGCCGGCACGATCGAGAGTCCCTTCTCGAGCTCCGCTGCGACGGCGCGCAACGCAGCCGGGGCCGGCGTCGGATCGGTGACCGGCGGCACGACGTGCAGCACGTGCAGGCGCGCGCCGAAGTGGCGCGCGAACTCGGCCGCGGTCTCACCGGCAAGCCGGGACGCGTCCGAGAAATCGGTCGCGAACAGGACATCGTGGATGGTCATGTAGAGCATCCCTTCACGATCAGGACCGGCCCTCGCGTAGCGCAGGCTGGAGATGCTGACGCGCGGCCCCCTCGACAGCATGCACCACGTCGGCCAGG